>Ga0209121_10000741_pt1 | contig 34724 bp, 18 predicted proteins | sample Cruoilmetagenom3_FD_187292 | JGI IMG/M metagenome (GOLD analysis project Ga0209121, IMG submission 187292) | Oil polluted marine microbial communities from Coal Oil Point, Santa Barbara, California, USA - Sample 3 (SPAdes) (version 2) | ecosystem: Environmental > Aquatic > Marine > Oil seeps ... | reverse complement strand
GCGGGGTAGAGCAGTAGGTAGCTCGTCGGGCTCATAACCCGAAGGTCGCTGGTTCGAGTCCAGTCCCCGCTACTAAGGCGTAATCCTTTTAAAACCACAGTTTAGTTTTCTCTAAACTGTTTTTTTATGCCTAATTTAAATGAAATGCTTATCTTTGAATACGAAAGTGAATACGATTTAGAATACGATTTGTCCCAAAAAAAGCTATTTTCAGACCCTAAAATTTATACAGCCAACGGCGATTTAAAAAAACGCTGGTATGTTTATTTCTCTTACCGAAATCCAAAAACTGGAAAACTCAAACGATTGGCTCCAATTTATGGAAAAGCAAATGCACACAAAACAAAAGCAGATCGGCTAACATTGCTTACAGCATATAGAAAAAGTATTTTAAAATTTTTAAAATTAGGCTTTGACCCCTATAAAGACAATACCGATTTTTATATCAAAATAAAAGGGGGTCAAAAAAAATCGTCTATTGCTAGTAATCCTATAGAATTACAAAAGGGTGAAGAACAAACAATGACTTTAAAAGAAGCTTTTGCATTCGGTTTAAAGTTAAAGGAGAAGTTAATAGTTCCTGCAACAAAAAGAAATTACGAGAATAGAATAAAGATTTTTTTGAAATGGGTGAAAGATAACCATCCGAAGGTAAAAACTATAGATCAGCTTACTAAAAAAATTGTCTCAGAGTTTTTAAATGATGTGCTTGATAGAAATACCGCTAGGACAAGAAATAATTTTAGAGTGGATCTGAGTAGTATCAATCAGGTGTTAGAGGATAATGATATTATTCCTACTAATTTTATAAAGAAAATCCCAATTCTAAAATCTATCCCTGAACGAAATAAAACATATACGTTAGAGGTTCAAGAAAATATATTTACTTATTTAGAAAAAGAAGATCCAATATTACTGCTTTATATCAAGTTTATATCTTATAATTTATTACGGCCAATAGAAGTTTGTAGATTAAAGGTAGGAGACATTAATTTAAAAAATAAAACCATTCAATTTAAAGCAAAAAATAGCCCTTTAAAAACTAAGATTATTCCTGAGATATTAATAGATGATTTACCAGACTTGTCTAAATTAAATAAAAGCCACGCGTTGTTTACACCAGATGAAATAGGAGGAAAGTGGAATGCAACAGTTGATAATAGAAGAGATCATTTTACCAAACGATTTAGAAAAGTAGTGAAAGATCATTTTAAATTAGGAAAGGACCATGGATTGTATAGTTTTAGGCATACTTTTATAACAAAGCTTTATAGAGAACTTGTTAAAAATTCTTCTCCATTTGAGGCAAAGAGTAAATTAATGCTCATAACTGGTCATTTATCTATGACAGCATTAGAGAAGTATTTAAGAGATATTGATGCGGAGTTGCCTGCAGATTATTCAGAACTATTAAGAGCTAAATAATATGGAGCCAACTAAAACAGAAATGAATGTATTGTTAGATGAATTATTAAGTGTCTTTTATCATAAGTTTATTTACTATGTACCAAGCGAAATAATTATTGAAGGCGTTATAGATCAACTCAAAGGAGAAATTGATGATGATTTTTTCGATGAATTTTATTTCATTGACAATTATGAGGGTAGTTCCAAATTCTACAATACAGATGCGCTAGAGTTGAATCTCTTACTTGCTGATAAAAGATCATTTTTACAGCAAAATACGTTTAAATTGGTTGAGAAAAGTAAAGAGATTACAGAATTTGAATTTTTGATTATTATTGAAAAATACTATGAATTCTTGTTACTCTTCAATTATATCACAGAATGGCTGAGTGTAAATTTAAAAAAGTACAACGGAGAAGATATTCACTTAAGTATTATTGGAGCATATGGTATTCAAATGCAATATTTTAGATCACATTTAGAAGATGTGTGTAATTATTTTGGAGGGTTTATAGATTTGGAAAAGGAATATGACTTTTCAATGAAACCTTTTGTAATGAGATATTTGTCTGAATTAGTTTCAAGGTATGAGAAAATAGCAAGCAAAGCTGAAGAACAAGCTGAAAAATTAGAAAATTGCAATCAAGAAACAACTCAAAAAAAAGTTGGCGAAACAAAAGTTAAAAAGAAAAAACAGCAACTTAAATTTAATGAAAATGAGATAGATGATATGATTTTAACAAAGGTATTTAATGTGAATGAAAAAATATTACAACAAAAAACGGATTAAAAAAGATTAAAAAATATAATTATGCGTCAATTATACGTATAATTGACGCATAATATGAAAGAAGATAGAACAATTACACAGATTTGTAAACAATGTAGTGAACCTTATAGCCCAACAAGAAAAGGAGTTCAAAAATTCTGCTCAGCTTCATGTCGGTCAAGATATTGGTTTTTAAAACATCAAGATGTACCCAAACCTAAAAAAGATTTATTAAAACAAGTAGTTGGCACAAAAGAACAAAAACCACAAGAAATTAAGGAGGAAAAACCTATTTCAGTTGAAAAAATGAGTTTTTCGGGAGTTGGAAATGCAGCTGCAGGAGCTTTACTAGCAGATGGGTTAAAAGGAATAGCAAAAGCATTCCAGACTGAACACAATAAGCCAGCTACAAAAGGAGATATTGAAGAGCTTTTTAAAACTTTAAGTAAGAGGTATTTTCCAGTAGTGAATGTTTCAGATCAATATGGTAACAAAGCATTTTATGATAAAGAAATGTTCAAAATAGTATTCTATAATGAACAAATGAGGAGATTTGAATTACCAATAATGGATTTGTAAAATGAATTAAACGATAAACTTAACATTTATCATAAAACTCCTCATTTTTTTTAAGTACTTTTAATCTTCTTTGACAAATCAAATATATTTTGTTGATATTATTGTTGTAATTATATCTAATCTGTATTAAGATTTAGTTCAAAAATATGAGCGCTATGGGAATAAGGATTACAAAAGATTTTTTATCTTCATTATCAACTCTTGCGAAATCTGAACAAAAGAGAACTAATGAAACAATATTTAATATTAAAAATAAAAATAGAGGGTTAAGATACCATAAAATTGAACACCCAAGTAAAAGTATTTTTAGCTACAGCGTTAATAAGGATATTCGTTTAATATCACATCAAAATAAAAAATATTTAACAATCCTATTTGTTGGACACCACGATGATGCTTATAATTGGATTAATAAAAGAAAATTTATAGATAGTAAAGACCAAGAAATTTCTATAATAACATTAAATGAAGAAATTGAAGCAAGAGAAGATTATATTGTTCAAGATCTTCAAAAAATTAAAACACTAAAAGAAGATCTAATAAATGAATTAAAAAATATTTCAGATGACGATGAAGCTATTGAGTTTATTTCTAACCAGTCAGATGATATTCAAGATGAATTATTAGAATTTTTAGTTAGTAGATCAAAAAGCCATTATATTGTTCCTAACCATTATATAAAAGTTATAAATGATGATAATGAATTGGAACAAGCTCTAAAATATCCACTTGAATTTTGGAGAGTATTCCTTCATCCAATTCAGGGGAATATTATTCGTAAACCTATAAACCAATCTACATTTATAACTGGTGGTCCTGGAACAGGTAAAACAGTTTGTTTAATTCATAAAATAAAATTATTTGAAAAAGAACTTAAATCAAATGAATGTGTCATTCTAACAACCTTCAAAAAAGGGTTAATGGATTATTTAGAACGAATGTTAAAACTATTAAAGTATGACACTTCAAAAACATTTATAGATGATATTTCTCAAATAAAACTGCACGAAGGTAAAATCAAATCTAATGCTAAATTTAATGGGTTGTTTCATATTGAAAATGAAACTTTAAATTATTATAATAATGGTAAGAAATACATAGTAAAACATTTGTTATTTGATGAGTATCAGGATTTTAGAAAAACCCAGGTAAAGACAATTAAACAATTAATTAAATATGCTTCATTTACTTTGTCTTTTGATTATTCGCAAGCCATTTATCGAAATGTAAACAATACAATTGAAGAATTAGATACAAATCAAAATATAGAGCTTCAAAAGCTTGACTTAAGTTATAGGATTAATTCGAAAATATTAGAAAAACTGAAGCAAATTGTTAGGGTAATAAGAGTTTTATCTTCAGAAAATAGATTAGGTAATTTTGCGCTAAAAGAGTTGGAGGAAGAGTTAATTGAAAATGCAAATGCTTCTATAATTGGTTCTCCATTATTTTATGAAAGTTATGAAAATGAGAATGAATTAAATGAGAAAATATCCACAGACTTTATATCTTTGAAAAACGTTTTTGAAAATAATGAAATTGTGATTACTTCCTTTTTTAATGATTTATATAAAAACTTAACTGAAAACGAATCTTTTCATAATGAAAAAGTTCCTAAAGAAGTTAGATCTAGTTATAAATATATTACCACCTTAAAAGGTAAAGAGTTCAAAGCCGGAATAGTAATACTTGATGATACTATTTGTCAACTATTAAATATGAATAGAAGTGTTTTTCAAGGGAGTGTTGATACTGGTTATTTAGGAGGCGCAGGTAATTATAGGCTTAATCTTAATTTGTTGTTTGTGGCCTTGAGCAGGTTTAGAGATTACTTAAAAGTTTATTATCCAAAAAAATATGAAATAATAATTCAACCTATTTTGGGTTGATTTTAATATAAAAAAATAAATGAGTAAAAAAAGAGACATAGACGTATCAAAAGAAGCTGGCCTTATTTGGCAGGTTGCAAATGATGTATTAAGAGATATTTTTCAAAGAACAGAATATCCAGATATCATTTATCCAATGGTACTTATTAGAAGGCTTGAATGCGTTTTAAAATCTGAAATTAAAAATATTGAAAAAGAATTTGGCTCAGGTATTGCTAAAATGAAAAAGAAAGCTGCTGAGAAATTTATCAACGATCAATTATATAGTAGAGTTGGGTTTGCTAATAATTCTGGATTTTCTCTTGCAAATATCAAGGGAGAAGGTGAAAGTAGTATAAAAACAAACTTCATAAATTACCTCAATGGTTTTCATAGTAAAAAAGCGAAGCCAGAAGATAAAGATCAAATTCAAGATGTAATTAAATATTCAGGAATAAGAAAGCACGTTGATAAGCTAAATACTAACAATATCTTATATTCTGTTATTGAAGAGTTTGCAAATATTCCATTAGAGCCTGAAACTGTTTCTAACATTAAAATGGGGTATATTTTTGAAGAATTAGTAAGGCGTTTTTCTGAACAAAATAATGCAGAAGCTGGAGAGCATTATACGCCAAGAGAGGTGATAGATTTAATGATACATATGCTTGATATTGATGAGCGAAAATTGAAAAATGGTGAGTTAGTCACAATTTACGACCCTGCTTGTGGTACAGGGGGGATGCTTACAGCTTTAAAAGAATTTATTGAGACAAATGTAAATAGCAAAGCCAACGTTAGGTTGTATGGTCAGGAAATTAACGACAAAACTTGGTCTATTTGCGAAGCAGATTTAATGATAAAAGGTGAAGATGCAAAAATTGTAAATGACGATACGTTAATTAATGATGGTTTTCCAAATAAGAAATTTGATTATATGATTTCTAATCCTCCATATGGAAAATCTTGGTCAAAAATCAAGAAAAAAGTAATGGCCAATAGCAATGGTAGGTTTGAAATTGGAACGCCTCGAACTTCTGATGGTCAGCTGTTGTTTACATTACATATGATTTCAAAAATGAAAAAACCAGAAAATGGTGGTTCAGCTATTGGAATTGTACATAATGGATCCCCATTATTTAGTGGTGATGCTGGTGGTGGTGAAAGCGTTATTAGACAACATATTATTGAAAATGATTTATTAGAAACTATTGTGGCTTTGCCTAATCAATTATTTTATAATACAGGTATTGCAACTTACATCTGGATTCTTAGAAATAACAAACCTGAAAAACGTAAAGATAAAATACAATTGATAAATGCAGTTGATTTTTGGAAACCTATGCCAAAAAGTTTGGGTGATAAGAGGCGTTTTATTACAGGTTCTGATGTTGAAAAAATAGTTCAAATTCATAAGGATTTTAAAAAAGGAAAATACAGTAAAATATTTGATTTAGATGATTTTGCATACCGAAAAGTATCAATTGAATTAGAAGAGGTAGACGATGAAGGAAACCCGTTATTTGAAGATAAAGAAGTAACTGTAGCACAAAATGCATTGGCAGGTATTTTAGACATTACACCAGCCCAAATAAAAAAGCTAAAGGATAAAAAGAAAACAGAAGAAGAAAAATTCACATTTAAATTAAAGTCGAAAAGTGATTTTATAAAAAAATATAAAACTACAGACACTAAAATTGAACTGATAAAAAAAGTAGAGGGCAATAAGCTAAAACTTACGGCAATAATCAATGTTCCTGTTTTTGTAAAAGATACTGAGATTATCCCTTGGAAAGATGATATGACCAAGTGGCTGAATAAAGAGGTTGAAAAAAAATGGACTTATATTGATGAAAAGAAAGGTTACGAAATACCTTTTACACGTGAGTTTTATGTATACCAACCTTTAAGAAAATTAGAAACTGTTTTAGAAGAATTTAAAGACTTAGAAAAGGGTAATAAAAAAGAAAGTATTGTTGGAAATACAGAGTTGTTAAATGAACTAGGTTTACAATTATGATTAAATACAATACATACAAAACTTCTGGAACAGAATGGATAGGTGATATTCCTGAGCATTGGAAGGTGAAGAGGTTGAAAGACTTTGCCTCTGTTGAAAACGGTAAAGATTATAAACATGTAGAAATAGATGAAGGCGGTTACCCAGTATATGGTTCAGGAGGTGAATTCAGAAGGTCCAGTGAATATATTTATGATCAACCTTCAGTATTATTAGGAAGAAAGGGTACTATTGATAAACCTCTATTAGTTACAGAACCTTTCTGGACTGTTGACACAATGTTTTATACAATTATAAAACCTAATACAGATTATAGGTTCTTCTTTTATTTATGTAAAACTATCTTGTTTGACATGTACACTTATGGCTCTGCTTTACCCAGTATGACTCAACGTGATTTGCATACCATAAATTTTTGTAGACCAAAATTAATTGAACAAACCGCCATCGCCAATTATTTAGATGACAAAACAGGAAAGCTTGATCAACTTATTAAAAATAAAAAAGACCAAATAAAAAGGCTTAAAGAAATACGCCAAATAGAAATCAATACAGTGGTAACTAAAGGACTTGACCCAAATGTAAAATTAAAACCATCAGGAATTGAATGGATTGGAGATATTCCTGAACATTGGGGAGTGAAAAGAATAAAGGATAGAGTTGATTTAAACGTTAGCTCACTTGGAAAGGATACTGATTTAGAACTTGATATTAAATATTTGGATATTTCAAATGTTAATAGCACAGGGTTAACGGGTGAAATCCAAAAATTAAAATTCTTCGAAGCACCAAGTAGAGCAAGAAGAATAGTTCAAAAGGGAGATGTTGTTATGTCAACAGTACGTCCATATTTAAAGGCTATAACATATCTCGAAAATATTCCTGAAAATTTGATTGCTTCAACTGGTTTTGCTGTAATGACTTCAAAATCAAATTATAATTCAAAATTTTTATTCTATCAAACTGTATCAGACTGGTTTAATGAAACTGTTAATTCTAAATCAGTTGGTGCTAGTTACCCTGCATTAAATAGTGATGTTCTTGTTGCATCAAAAATTTTAGTACCTCCAAAAATGGAGCAAGCAGATATTGTAAATTACTTAGACTTGAAAACTGGTACTATAGATAAGCTAATTAGCAATATAGAAAACCAAATAAAGCAATTGCAGGAAATACGTAAAATAGAAATTTACAATGCTGTAACAGGTAAAATAAAAGTAGGTTAGTATGGCTAAGAAAAAGGATTTATTAGTAGATAACGAAACGGTATTTGAAAAGCATTTTTGTCACCAATTAGAGGTACATGGTAAATATAGATTAGATAAAAATAAAGATGTTACTATTAATAAATCACTTTGTTTATATTTAAATGATTTAGAAGAGTTTTTGCATAATACTCAAGAAGATAAATTAACAAAACTTCAAGAGCAATACCATACTGAATGGCGAGAAGAATTTCAAAATCATTTCAAAAGAGCCTTAAACGAAAAACAACTATTTCAAGTATTGCAAGAAGGCATAGAAGTGAATGACCTACATTTCGACTTATTATATTTTAAACCAAATAGAGAATCAAATGAAGATCAAGAGGAGTTATACAAAAAAAATCGTTTTACAGCCATTCGCCAATGGACCTTTGGTTCTGAAGGAGAAGCACAAAGAAAAAGTTTAGATATTGTTTTACTGGTAAACGGTTTTGCAATTGTTACCATAGAATTAAAAAACCAAGGTACAAGTGGCGATTATGAAGAAGCCATCAAGCAATATCTAAATAGAGATTTAAAATTGCCTATTTTCCGACAACCTTATCTACATATAGTATGCGATAATAACACCGTTAAAATGGCAGCCGCTTTTAGTAAGCCACCATCAGAAGAAGATTTTAGGGACTTTAACAAAGAAATGATAAACATTCCTGCAATTAAGAAGGAATATCCAGTTCATTATTTGTACCACGAAATTTTATTACCAGATAGCTTATTAAATTATTTAGAAACCTACTTATATCCTAGAAAAAGAAATAGTTGGATTTTTCCAAGGTATCATCAACAACGTGCTACTAGAAACGTAGTTGAGGATATTAAAAAACAAATTGCAGAAACTGGTAAGTTAAACCTAAACTATTTAATTCAACACTCTACAGGTTCAGGAAAAAGTAACACCATTGTATGGATGGTTCAAAATCTAAGAAATGCATTTGTTGGTGAAGACCCTATTTTTGATAGTGTTGTTGTCCTTACTGATAGAATAAATTTAGATGATCAGATTTCAAGAGATTTTCAAAAAGCGATACTTACGAAAGGTGTAGCTGAATACGCTGAAACAACAGCTGATCTTAAGAAAGCTCTAGAAGACAATAAAAAAGTAATAATATCTACAATACATAAATTCTCACATTTAAAAGAGTTATCAGACCAAACAAACAAAAGAATTTGCATATTAATTGATGAAGGTCATAGATCTCAAGAAGGAAATTTACATTCAAGTGTTACAGATACATTCAGCAGTGATGAAGAAGGTATTGAGCCATCTCCTGCTGATGAACAAGATGAATTAATTGAAGAAATTTCAAGAAAAGAGTTTCCTAATCTTGCATTTATAGCTCTTACTGCTACTCCTAGTGATAAAACGTTAGAGCATTTTGGAGTAATTAAAAAAGATGAAAAAGGTGATCCTGTTTTAGATAAAAAAGGAAAAAAAACCTGGGAGCCTTTTGATGTGTATTCAATGGATCAAGCAATTGCTGAGAATTATATTTTGGATGTTGCTAAACATATTTACACCTACAATACCTTGTATGAATTAAATAAAGAAGTTGATACTAAAAAGGAGTATTTACCTATGATGGTTCGTAAAGCGTTACGCCAGAAAGCTTACGAAGACACAGAAATTATAAAAGAAAAATGCAACCGTATAGTTAATATTTTTAAAAATAAATCTGCTCATAAAATAAATGGGAAGGCGAAAGCAATGATCGTTACCAGTAGCAGAGTTGCAGCAACAAAATATAAATTATTTTTAGATGCAGAATTAAAAAAACAAAACATAAAATATAAATCTCTTGTAGCTTTTTCTGGAGGTATTGATATTGACAAACTCCAACTAACAGATGATGAGTTTAAGCAATTTAACATTGAAGAACTTAAAGGTGAAAAGTTTACAGAGATAGGAATGAACAAGCCTCTTAATAAGAAAAATTTAAAATTAGAAAAGTTATTTAAAAAAACAGATGCTATTAAATTTTTAATTGTTGCAAATAAATTCCAAACAGGATTTAATGAACCATTATTACATACAATGTTTCTAGATAAACCAGTGAGAGATAAAAATGCAGTACAAACATTAAGTCGTTTAAATAGAGTTTATCCTGGTAAAAAGGATACGTTAGTTATAGATTTTACAGGTTCTTATGATGAGATTATCAAAGCTTATAAAAAATTTCAGAAGGATGTAACTTCAAATAAAACAAGCGATCCAAATCAATTACTAGAATTAAAAGAGGCATTACTTAAATTTTCAATCTTTAAACAAGACGATGTTGATGAAATTGTAAAATTAGGAAAATCTGGAGATACTAAAAATTTACCAGCCGTGGTTGGTTTAACAATCCAAATAAAAAACAAGTTTGACAAAATTTTAACGCGAGAAAAACGAGATGAATTTAGAACATTAATGAACCGTTATTTAGGCTTGTTTAAATACATTAATGCTTTATTCAATTTAAATAATCAAGAATTTATTGACTTTCAATTATTTCTAATCTACCTAGATCATAAACTTAATAATACAGATGGGAAGAGTTTGGAAAAAGAACTTAAAGATGTAAAGGTTATTAATTATGCTATACCCAAGGTCCCAAAAAAAGAAGATGATGATGGAAACGGAGGAGGTACTGGTGGTGGTCAAGGATCAATCACAAAAGTGAAGGTTACTAAAACTGTAAAACAAGTTATTGAAGAAATTAATAAACAATTTAAAGCAACTATAGGAGATGAAGGAGTGCAGGTTGTAGGTGAATTTCTTGAAGTAGTATCTAGAGACCAAGGTTTAAAAGATATTATGATCAATAACCAAAATAAGGATGCTGAAACGGTATATGATGAAATTATAAAAAGTGAATTACAGCAAAGGTTGGTGGATGTAATTATGAGGAAATCCCCTGAAAAATATGGAGATATTATGAGTGAGAATGTATTGCCATATATTAATAGAACAGCATATAAAGTGCTTAGAAATACTATTTCAGCGGCATAAAAATTAATAATTAAAACAAAAAATTATGGCAATTTTAGGTAGAATTATTAGAGAAAAAGAAGATAGAATTAATATACGTTTAGGTGATGTAGTTGGAGATGTTATAATTGAGCGCGACTATTTACAATTAAGAACATATGCTATGGGTGATGAAACCAGGGAAAGAGGTTCCAAGCAAAACATTCAGTTTACAAAAGAAAAGGCCAAGGAGTTTAGAGATTTGTTGAATGGGTTTTTGAATGAGTAAAATATACTTAATAAAGATATAGTATAAAGAGATTGGTTATTATCAATGTTAAAAAAGAATGGATGAGTTACTGTTGTTGATGCTAAATAGCAATAAGGTATGATTAAGGAGAAGGAAAGGAATATAAAAATGATTAGTTATGGATGATATAAAGTCGAGATTTTTAAACCAAGAGAATTTTTATCTTGCTTTTAAAAAACTAAGCAATTATTATAGTAAATCTAATGAATGGTTTGATTTAATCGAAATGTCAGATTATGAGGCAAATTTGGAAACTAATTTAAGTAGGTTAATTTTAAAAATAACAGATAAAGTATATTCACCTTCTACGATAGAGCCATTACCGTTTCCTAAACAGAACAATAAGGAAAATAAAAAACGCATAAGACAATACTTTAAAATAAGTATAGAGGACCAAATTGTATGGATTGCAATTGTTAATGTAATTGGATCTTTTTTAGAACCAAAAATGCCATTTTGGAGCTATGGAAATAGACTATTTCAGCCTATGTGGTATGATGAGGATGAATACGAGAAAGTAAGAATTAATAAGGGTAGTCTTGTTAATTCTTCTTCAAACTTTTATAAACAGTGGAATCAATCTTGGCCACAATATCGCCGAAATATAGCAATGACTATAAAGGTAATGGCAAAAGGAACTGGATTTAAGGAAGAGGATTTAGATGAAGAAAAGGCAAAAGAAATTTATAGAGTTGAAAAAAATAATAATTTCAGTGATAATTGGTATTTAAATAAAGATAATTGGTCAAAAAGAAAAACAAATAAATTATACTGGGTAGGTTTAGATTTTAAAAAATTCTTCCCTTCTCTAAAAGCTGAAGTTGTAATCCAGAACATTAAAAATAGTGTTGTTAGAGATTCGGGATTGCCAAGAGATGATACCAGTTTGATATTCAATTTGATTGAAAAAATGTTATGTTTTCCTTTGAAGACTAATGATTGGAACCAAGAAGAATTGTATAGTGAATATTGCGTAGGGCTAAAAAATTCAGAAACTTTTCAAGGTATTCCAACAGGTTTATTAGTTTCAGGGTTTTTAGCTAATGTAGCAATGATAGGTGTTGATGAAAAACTTACACAATACATTAAAGCCACAAAAGATATAGCATTATTAAAGTTTGTCGATGATCAAGTTATACTATCAAAAAGCAAAAAAAGTTTACTTAATTTTTTAAATTTTTACAACGACTTAATTTTTAAGTCTGGTGTTGGTATAGAATTTCAGCATGATAAAACAATTCCTGAAAACACCTTTATTTATAATGGACAAAATTTCATTTTTGATAAATCAAATAAAGATTATAAAGAACCAGTAATTGACCCACAATTCCCTCAGCCTTTTATGACATTTGCTTTACAGAAAATGTCCAATTTAAACGATGCGGATTTAGATTTAATGGACACTGAAGAAATAGATAAACATGAGTCTGATTTAATTCATTTTATGTTAACAGATTTTCCAGATTCAGAAATGAAAAAGGAAACTCGAATGGCTTTTGCCTCTTTTAAATTATGTCAATTGGCAAAAAACATAAGACCAGATTTTCATAAAATAGATAGTACTACAAATGATAATTATCAATCTGCTTTAAAATTTGTTGAGAGTCATACCATAAATAGAAAATTTGTTGATGAAGTAAATAAAGTAAGGGACTATAATAAAATTGAAACATTATCTAGTGAACTAAAAATAACAGAAAAAAAATTTAATAAATTATTTAATTTATTAATAAAATCTATCACAGAAAATCCTGATAAGTTAAAATTATGGAAGAGATGTGTCGAATTTTGTTTCAATACTGGATATGATGGATATAAAATTATCTTTGATGAGTTGAATAAATTAAAGATTCATAATAAAAGTAAGAGTTATATAGCCGCTTATATTTATCAGCAAATAAACTTAAAATCTTTTTTAGCAGTTAATATTGTATATGATCCGAATAGTGGATATTGGACAGGATATACGTCTTATTTGCATCTTAAAAATGCCAGTAAATTTTATCAAAACAGAAAAGATCAAAATTTAAAACTTAAATGTTTTGAAATTTCTTTATTTCAAGGGAAATTATTTCATTCACTTGTATGCATAAATTCAAGAAAGAAATTAGTTTATGTAAACGATAATATTATAGAAGGATTTGGAAAACTAAACAAAGAGAAAGTTGGTTATGAAATTGAAAGTTTTATATGGTATTATATAAACAAACTATCAAGGGATAATAGCCTTAAATTATGGAAAGAAAGTATTAGATCAATTAGAGTCAAGAATAAAATATTTTGGAGCATTTTATCTTTCTATCCAAAAGAGATTCCAAAAGATGTTCTTATAAAAATTCAAGATGTTTCAGATAAAATCAATCATAGAGAAGAATTTGTTTATGAAAATTATGAATTTAGAAATAGATTTAATGGTGTTATTTATGAGATTTTCAAAAATTCAAGTGATGATAAGCACGAGTTGTTAAAGTATTATCCAGACATCAAGAAAAGATTAAATTATGAAGACCTAAATTTTATTTCTCTGGATGATTATTTGCATGAAGTATTAGAGCAATTTTCAGGTAAAGCGAGTGTTGATATTAGACTTTCAGAATGGAGTGTTTTAGAACTAATTAAGCAAATAACAAAAGCCATTAGTGACACTTTAAATGAACTTTGTTATTTTAATTCTGATAACAGAAATATTTGGAAAATCCATCCTGCTAATTATTTGATACCAATTGAATGGCTTAATTATGAAAAGAATTCATGGGTTTCGTGGAGAAAAGTAGTTTCAGAAAACCCTATCAAATTAATAAATGAGGATTTACGCATAGACGATTACCGGTTTTTACCAATAAACAGATTATGGAAACATTCTGAAATAAGTTGGTTTTTTGGCATGGGTATTTTTTCGGTTGTTATTGGTCTCTCATCACTCTTTGTGAAATTATTGTCTAGATCATTTGAATGGCCAGCAGCAATAAATAAATTACTATTTATTGATAAGGTTTATAGCAATATTGTGAATACATTGAATAAAACAAATGTATCTACAGATACTAGACAAGTAATAATAAAAATATTTTCAAAAAAAAATGTTGATTTTTTTGGAAATAGGGAGTTTCCAAATGTGATTGATAAAATGGATATTAGTAACCTCAAAGATTTTATGAAAATTATTGATAAGCTACAAATGAAGCTTGAGGAAAAACGGCTATCTGTTTATGATGGTAAACCAAGACAGTTAACATTAATTGATATTGATATTTTAAATGAAATTAAATCTATAATTTAATGAGAGATAAATTGAATATAGGATTAATTCAACCAGTAATTGATCCAAATTTGTGTTGGAATGAAGACCCTGCTTTTGTGAAAAAGGAAAAGAAAAAAGGAAAACCAACTCCGTACAAATTAAATATTGATAAAATTGCAGCAGAAAGAGTATGGGTAGAAATAAAGGAAGGTCTTCGGTTACTTTTAAATAGAGAAATAAAACCAGATTTAATACTTATACCAGAATTGCATTTGCCAATTTCAAAAATAAAAAAAATTGAAAAAATAAGTGCTAAACATAACGTAGCAATTCTTGCAGGAGTAGATTTTCAAAGAGACCCTTTAAATTTTAAAAAAATAAGCAATAAAGGAATAATTACTATTCCAAATAATTGGGGTTCAAAAACATTAATATCTACTAAAGTTTCGACTTTAGAATTTGGAAAATCATACTTCACTTATATGGAAAGACAAATGTTTAAAAACATTGAAGGTGATAAATGTATAGAAGATGCTGAAAAGAATATGTATGTTTTTAAATCGTCAATTTTTGGAAGTTTTGGAGTTATGATATGTGCCGATATTTTTGATATAGAAAGAATGTTATTGTACCAAACTGAAATTCAGCATCTTTTTATTATTACTTTAAATAAAGATTTGACAACATTTTTTGCAATGTCAGAGTCGTTGACACGTATGCTTTATTGTAATGTTATAATATGTAATACTGGTTTTTACGGTGGTTCTTTGGCTGTTTCACCTTATAATGATCCGAACGAAAGGACCATTTATAGTTATAGAGGTCAACGAATGTTTAATTCAAAAATGATATCAGTACCTATTTCAAAATTAATCGAAGCACAGAATTTTGATTTTGTAAACGGAAACAAAAAGAAATCAGGTATAGTATTTAAATCTGTTCCACCTGGTTATTCAGATAGAATAAATAACATTTAAAAGTAACTGTAATAATGGAAGTTATAAGGATTTAATAGAAAGAGAACTTAAGAAGTTAAATCCTAACAACTTTTTTGAAAATTATTAAATAATGGAACAATCAGAAATCATAAAAATGGGGTATGTAATTCAAAAATTCTTAGAGGAAGAAAAATTGGAAGATGCCAAACCAAAAGATTTAATGCCGCTTTTAATTGAAAAAGGGTTTTTTAACCAAAACCATAGAGTAGGGTTACCCTTAAGGAATTTATTAAGAGATCTTGATGCTGCTAATTTGTTGTATTTAATACCACAGGTAAGTGTTATAAGAAAAGAAGTGAATAGATTTTGGTGTTTTAATACGATAAAAATTTAAGTAAAAATTTATATTAGAAATTGCGATGATAGATTATAAAGAATACGAGCAAAAAGTATATAATTGGTTAAATGATAAAAATAAAAAAGATCCAAATTTCACTTTTTCATTAAGACAAAATGGTTCCAAAGGAGCTGAGCTAGATTATTTTATAGGAAAAGAAAAATCTCGTTATTTTGCAACCACTTTTTGGACTATACCAGTGGGTTATCCTGGATCCTCAGGGGATTGCATTGATATCATATTTAAATTTTCTGCAAACTATCTGAGCTACAGTTATAATTTTGAGTTTACTCAAACGAATTCACCAGATGAAGGGCAAAATACATCAGTATTAAATCTAATAAAATCTTTAGCTAAACCTTTAATTGAGGCTATTAGTGACTCTTATGTTAGCCCAGAGAGTAATAAAATATTTACTATTAAAACTAAGTCTAGAAAAAATAAGTATGCCAATCTTGATGAGATGATAGTCGACATTGATCAAGACATAGAACTTATTTTACCTATAGTTGATAAATGTATAAAAAAAGAGAGAGCATCGAACCCTGAATTTATTGCACATAGAATTAGTCAAGAAGAGTTTTCTACTATGAAGAATAAACTTGAAATGCGATTTGAGAAATATTCAAATATAAAAGATATGCTATTCAGTAAAGTAACCCTTGAAAATATAAAAACAGCAGTTAACGAATTTAACCAAAAAGGAACTCCTTCAGGCTTTAGTACGTCAAAATATTATGATGTAAAAATTGATGGAATTTTATATCCTCCAAAACCCATCATGGCAATTGCCAATTATTATGCTACTGATAGAAAAGTGGAAAATTATTTTCCTGGAGGCATAAATACACCTTGCTTTAAAGCATATGAAAGATTAGGAATTGAAATAGTAACAAAGTCAAAGGATATGGATTTATCAGAAATTTTTAAAATCATAGTTTCAAAAGAACATAAGGATGAAAATGGAGCTTTTTTAACCGCAAAACTACAAATTGTTCAAAATGGCTATTTGTTAGTGAAAGGCTCCTATATTTATAAAGAACCAAAGCCAAGTTTTTTAGTTCATTCCTATTATAAAATGAGAATGAAATACGAAACAAATGAATACATGGAGGATTCAAGTTATGATGGATATTTTATTCTTAAAAAAGATATAATTTTTGCTGCGCCTTCACCAGCAGCAGTATTAGTTTTGAATAGAGCTGCCAATGGAAAATATGAATGGAAATTGGAAGATGGAACTACACTTTATGAATTTGAAAATAAATTTGATTTTCGTGAACTTATTCAAGAATTTTTGGAACAATCAAAAACCGATAATTTAAAAACGAAACAGTATCCTAAAGCCTATGGTGAACTTAAAGTTAAAGTAAGTTTCGGTGCAGGAAATCAAGCTGAAATTCCTTGGATAGCTTTATTAAAAGAACCCAATAAGGTTACTGATGGGATTTATCCAGTTTATTTATATTTCAAAAATGAACAAAAGTTAATTTTAGCTTATGGATTGAGTGAGACTAATGACCCAGCAGCCCTATGGAATATTGAGGACCCTACTACTATAACAAATTATTTTTATAAAAATGGGCTTGGGAAACCAAAAAGGTATGGAAGTTCTTATGTTTTCAAAGTTTATGACATTGTCAATTTACCAGATGAAACGATATTAAATGATGATTTAGATGGGATACTTACAATTTATAAACAGCAAAAGCAAAGTGATTCAATTGGAATGGATTCCGAAGATGTAGTTGAGTCAGAAAATATTATTGAACAAGAAGATTTTGAATTGTCAAAATTTATTGAAGATACTAAAGCTTCAGGCTTGCTATTCACAGACACACTACTTACACGTTTTGTAAGCTCACTAATTACTAAACCATTTGTATTATTGAGTGGTTTGTCGGGTTCTGGTAAAACAAAATTAGCCCAAACCTTTGCAAAATGGGTGTGTGAAGATGACGATCAATACTGTGTGGTTCCAGTGGGAGCCGATTGGACCAATAGAGAACCATTATTAGGCTATGAAAACGCATTGAATAATGAAGAATATATTCTACCAGAGAATGGTGCCCTACAACTGGTTATTAATGCGAACTATAACCTGAATAAACCACATTTTCTTATTCTTGACGAAATGAATTTAAGCCATGTAGAGCGTTATTTTGCAGACTTTTTAAGTGTCATGGAATCCAAAGAAAAATTCAAATTACACAGTGATAACGGATTAATTAAATCGACAGTACCGGCTGAACTTAGCTGGCCAAAAAATTTATTTGTGATTGGAACGGTTAATATTGACGAAACCACCTATATGTTTAGCCCTAAAGTGTTAGATAGAGCAAATGTTATTGAATTTAGAGTGCAAGAAGATGAAATTGAAAGCTTTTTAAATGCACCAAAAGACATTGATTTCGATAATTTAATTGGAAATGGAAGTTCAATGGCGTTGGATATTATCAACATGGCTAGTAATGGAACAAATGGAACGATTTCTAAAAAATTAAATTCGACTTTAGTTCTATTTTTCACACAATTGAAGAAAACCGGTGCCGAATTTGGGTATAGAACAGCAATGGAAATACATCGCTTATTTCATCAGTTAACAATAGTAAATACCGATTTAACAACCAATCAAAAAATAGATATTGCCATTATGCAGAAGCTATTACCTAAGTTACATGGCTCAAGAAGGAAATTATGTCCTGTGTTAGAAAGTTTAGGAAATTTATGTGTGAAGGAAATAGATGTTAAAAAAGAATATTTTGAAAACAATACTGATTTAAAATTTGATGTAGAAAGTGTTGTATATCCTTTATCCTTAGAGAAGATAACAAGAATGTACAAGGGTGCAATAGATAACGGATTTGCAAGTTACGCTGAAGCTTAAATTATGATAGGAAAAAGTTCCATTGTTATTGAATTAGATGATCTAGAACAAGATTTAAAACTTTTTATTGATGATAGAAAGAATAATACTTTGTTCCATTTAGAAGATGCTATTCAAAATAATGAAGCACCTTATCAACTACAAGAGGGTAATTTTTACGATTATGAGTTTAGTAATCAAGACTACTTTTTTTGTCGAAATGAAATTGTACAACCACATCGTCGTAAAGTGCACACTGGGCAAATAGCACCCAATATTTATGTAGGAACTTTAACGCTTGAAATATCTAAAGAGGGCTTTAAAAATCCAGTTGGAAAATTAAAACTGGAAGTGCAATCTATAAAATCTTCATATCGAGAAGACTATAGGTATATGCTGGAAAGTATCACAGAAAAATGTACTGATTTAATCTTACAATCAAATTCACCAGTAAGCCAATCTTTTGAAACAGATTATAGCACTGATAGCAAAACATTATACCAACGTTTTGCTTTTATAAAATCCATTCTTCAATCTGATGATTTTGAAGAAGCTATTCACAGAATAATCACTTCACCATCTACTAATTGGAAGGAAAAAGAAGAATTTGTAGACGTTAGAAAAATAAAACGCTTCAATGCGACTGCTGTAAAACAGTTATTAAATGCTTCGAATAGGCTACCTCTTAGATCTGGACACCCACTAACTAAAAGAGGCATGTCTATGGTTGCAGGTAAAATTAATTCCAATAAAAAAACGGAAAATGTAGACACTTCAGAAAATAGGTTTATCAAACATGCGTTGAACACTTTTTTGAAGTTTTGTATCAATATTCAAAAGCATAAAAATGCAACAGAAAGGTTACAGAAAGAAGCTACATCCGTTATATATTTATTAGAAAGCCATCTGCAACATGGTTTATTTAAAGAAATTTCTAGACCAGACACTTTAAAACTTAATAGTCCTATTCTTCAAAGAAAAGAAGGATATCGTGAAGTTTTAAAAGTATGGTTAATGTTTGATTTGGCCGCAAAATTAATTTGGGAAGGTGGTGATGACATTTATAGTGGAGGTAAAAAAGACATTGCAACTTTATATGAATATTGGCTATTTTTTACGCTTCTTGATTTATTCAAGAAAAAATTTGAGATAGAACCTAAAGATTTAGAAAAGTTAACGAATTTTAATTCAAAAACTAAAAATTTAAACCTTCAATTAAAGCAAGGTAAATTTACAGCATTGCAAGGAGTTTTTGCCTCTCATTCAAGAGCTTTAAATGTAAAATTTAATTATAATAGAAGCTTTTCTGGTGCGTCAACTTATCCAAACACAGGAAGCTGGACCACAGCAATGCGACCAGATTACACGCTTTCATTTTGGCCTAAAGAGATAAAAGAAAAAGTTGCTGAAGAAACTGAGCAAATAGTACATATCCATTTTGATGCCAAATACAAAGTGAATGAGATTAAGGAAATTGTTGGGGATAATTCAACAACAAATGAAGAAGAGATCTCAGAAGAAAAGCTAGAGCATAAAAAAGGAATATATAAAAATGCAGATTTACTAAAAATGCATGCTTATAAAGATGCTATAAGAAGAACCGGTGGTGCATATGTGTTATATCCAGGAACGGAACAAACAACAAAAATGGGATTTCATGAGATTCTACCTGGTCTTGGTGCGTTTTCTGTTAAACCCTCAAAAACAAATGTGGAAACTAGTCATTTGGAAGCATTCATAGATCAAGTTATTTCCCATTTTATAAATAGAGCAAGTCAACGTGAAAATCTAGCCTCTAAAACTTATGATATTCATAAATCAGATATCATTAATAAACTACAACAACCAATACCAGAATATTTAAACAATAAAAAATTAATACCAGATGAAACCTTTGTTTTGGTTGGTTATTACAATTCGGAAGAACAATTTGACTGGATAAATTCTAATAAATTATATAATTTTAGAATGGGAACTGGAAATGGTTCCTTAATTTTGGATAAAGAAACAGTGTCTGCAAAATATTTGCTTTTACATAGTAAAGGTGAGAAGTCCTCAAATGAATTATGGGAAATAAAAAGTAAAGGGCCAAAGGTATATTCAAAAGAAAATTTAATTAAAAAAGGCTATATAAACCCTTCTGCTGATCATTATTTAGTGATAGAAATTGAAAAGGTTGATATGGAGGAGTTTAATTATGCTAAATGGAAATTTAAGGAATTAAAAAGTTATAAAACTGGTTACGCTTCTGTTTTTCCATATACAGCAACATTAACTGAATTAATGCAAGTAAAAATGAATGTATAAAATATAGAATACCTCAAAAAATTATATGAAAAAAATACTTAACAATCACTGTAATAATAAAAATGGACTTTTATTATTTAGCCCCCCTACAGGCTCTGGTAAAACATACAATGTTCTAGAATGGATTTATAATAACTACAAAACATATTGTACTGATGGTAAAAAAATATTTTTCATCACTAATTTAAAGAAAAATCTTCCAGATTTAGAATTAAAAGAAAGATTTAAAAATGATAACAAATTAGAAGATTTTGATAAGAATGTTATTTTTTTAAATTCAAACCTTGAGTTTGTACTTCAAAATTTTGAATCCGTAGTAAATGAAATACCTTCTGAATTTAAAGATGGTAATTTTAGGAAATTAAAAAGTAGAGTAAAGTCCGTCAATTTTTACAAAGAAAAGGGCAATTTCCCAGATATTGTGAGTATGATGGAAGATGAAATTAGAACAAAGCTTGAACCTTATTTTAGAGAGAAAATCACACTATTTCTAAAAACTAGTTATCCAAATCGGAAAGATCGATTATTCCAGATAAAGAATAGCAGTGAGTTAAAATGGATTGGTAAATTGTATCCATCCGTTTTCACTTCAAGGGCAAAAATATTTTTCTTAAGTATAGATAAATTTTTTGCTAAAAATGCAACATTGGTTGAGCCTTCTTACTATTTTATAAACAATGATATTTCCAAAAATGCCATTGTATTTATTGATGAATTTGACGCTACTAAAGACAGATTATTATACAAAATAATTGATCAAGGTAAAAACCAAAAAATCGATTATATAGATTTATTTAATAAAATTAATTGGGCGCTTTCAAATAATGAGTTACCTATACAATATCTTGAGGATTCAATTATTCGTAAAAAAGAGATTGAAACAAACAGCTATAAAGAATCAGTCACTAATTTTGAAGATAAACTATTAAGTAGGGCAAAAGCAATTGTTAAAGAGTATAATGTGAAGTATAGTTTTAAAACTAAAACATCTTTAAAAAATGCTCGTAATTTACTTTTTCAAGATTTTCATTACCATTCTATATATAAAAATGGTGATTTTATAAAACTTCAATTAAATGAAAATGAAAAGTTAAACCATATTGATTTTGTTGAAAATCGCCCAAATGATAGTGAACTTAACATTGTAACTTTATTAAATCAAATTAAAGGTTTTATAAAAACCTTTCAAAATATAATAAAAGATTTAGCTACTAATTATGTTGAGATTGTAAATGAAAAACGAAAATCCGAAGATGCAGAATACACGTATGACTTAGCATTAAGTAGTATTCTTGAAGAATTTAGATTTGAAGTAAGGTATAAAAATTTTATCACGGACGGTATATTAAGTGAACGCCATAAACTAAAAAAGAAAACAGCCAATGGTACTTTAGCACTTAATATGGATTTAAGTATTTATGAAAATGGGTTTAGATATTATGACTTTGTAGATGACGAGCAACACGAAACTATTACTAAAACATTCATTTATAACTTTCAGAATACACCTGAAAAATTTATTTTAAAATTAGCTGAACGTTCTAAAATAATTGGAATTTCAGCAACTGCTAATGTAGAAACTGTTACAGGAAATTATGACATCAACTATTTTAAAAGGCAGTTAGGTGAAAGTTTTTATGAACTATCCAAAGATGAAAATAAAAGCTTAAAAATCCTATTTAAGAATCAGAATCATCATTATGATAAAATCAAAATTAATACTGATTGGATTGGTTCTTCAAATCTAAAAAAAGATTTTTTGAAACTTTTTAATAATGACAAAGATATCACAAATGAAATAACAAATAAACTACCAGATGATATTACCCTGCCAATAAAGAAACAATATAACAATATTCGTATATATCGTATAACTAAAGTTTTTAAAGAGTTCTTGTTGAAAAATGATATTCAAGCATTTTTATGCCTCTTAACAAAAGAACCGAAGAAAGGTGATTTTAATCTAGATTTAGTCTTATTGAATGAAATATTCGAAATTTTAATTGAAGATGTTACTAATACTAATGAATTATTTGAAAAGAACAAAGACAATATTTTATCTTATCAAGATACTGCATATACGATAATTAATAGTTCTGATTTTGAAAAAAATAAATCCAACTTCTTAAGTAAGTTTGAAGAAGGTAAAAAACTATTTGTGATATCAATGTATCAAACATTGGGTGCAGGTCAAAATTTACAGTTTATAGCCCCAAACCCAGAGGAATTAATAAATGTAATTAACCTAAAAAAATGTACTGATTGGAATACTAAAAAAGAAACAGATTTTAATGCAATATATTTAGACAAACCAACACATTTAATTCAATTAGTCAATAAAACCTTAAACGAAGAAGGATTTATTAAATATCTTTTCCAATTAGAATTTCTATTAGAGTCTGGAAGAATATCAATTTCTGAATTAGACTTAGAAGTAGAAAGAGCTTTTAGAAATTTATTAGCTTCAAAAAATACAGAAGTAAATAATTTTAAAAAGAAAGATCTATATAATGATAAAAATATTAGACAGCATTTTTCAAAGTTTATTATTCAAGCATTAGGTAGAATTTGCAGAACTAATTTGAAAGCCAAAAATATCTATGTATTTGCAAATGATGAAATACAAGAATATATAGCTGATTTTGACATAGAAAATAATCTTGTTTTAAATGAATTTAAAGCATTAGTTAAGAGTACCAATATTACTCCAGAAAAAAATGATGAAGAATTAGCTTTAATTAATAAAGCCAAATCCACAAATAAAAAAATTAATGTTGCCATTAAAAAATATGTCAATAGAAAAGGGAATTGGAATTGGAAACCATATGAAATGGAGGAATGGAAACAATTACGTTTAATGTGCTTAACCTATCCTACACTTACAGAAAATGAAGGTAAAAAATTATCAAGGCTTATTGATCTTTACATTGAAATGCCAAAAAAATCGAACTCAATAAGTTACAGTGAAGAAGGGGATTATAATAGTATTGATATAAGCTTTAATAATAAATTATCTCAATCAGTTTCTCAAGAAGCTGCTAGGCTAAGTGAGTTAATGGAGATTCCAGATATTAAAAAGCACTTTAAGAATAAAAGATGGGCCACAAAGTTTAAAGATGGTAAGTATATTCTCCCTCCACAATTATTCAATAACATTTATAAAGGTGCTCTTGGTGAAGAAATAGGAAAATATATTTTTGAAAATTTTCTTGGGGAAAATATTGTTTTGGAAGAGTTAAAAGATGAGCATTATGAATTTTTTGATTTTAAAATTCAAGACACCAATATCTATGTTGACTTCAAACATTGGAAAGACCAAACAGTTATTCCTGAAAATAAAGATAAAATACTATCTAAATTAGATGCTGTTAATGGTAGTAAGGTTTTAATTGTAAATATACTTTATGACAACTATCACAAACCTATTAAAACAGTTGATGGTAAAATTATTCAAGTACCAAGTTTATGGGATCCTACGAGAAAGATATTTTTACCAAAAAGCTTAACACTAATAAACGACTTAATTAATGAGTGAAATTAGAACTAATAAAATTGATATTTCTTTAAATTATCAAAACATAATAGATGATTATTGTATAGTACGGTTTACAACATCAAAAAAATATATTAAAACAGGTGCATTATTTTTAGATGAATTTCAAACAAAAATTAAGTTAAAAAGTGTTGTGTTCAGTGGTGAATATGGGGATAGAAATCTATTTATATTATTTTCTAAACAAGAATATAATAAAATTAATTTAAGATCTGAATTAAATCAAATTACTGGCAGTGAAGATTTATCCTTTGAGGCCTTTAGTAATATTCAAGAATTACAAAAAATTTCAAAGCCTATAATTGCACAATTATTAATTAATTCTTTAAGCTCACCTAATAGCTACCGTTATAGCTTCAATAATTTATCAGGTCACTTTTACTATTTTAATAGAATTAATTTTGAAGTAAAGACACAAGAGGAAAAACAAACAATATTCAAAGTAAAAGGAATACAAATTAAAATAAGCGCTCAGTCACAAATTGAATTAAATGTAAAAACTTTTTCTAATCTTTTATTAAGTAAAAAACTTGGATTTACAAAAGAAAAACCACTTTCGAGGTATCCGAAATATACATTCTCTTATTCAACCCAAACATTAAAAAGAATAGTTAATAGCGATGTCATTAGTACCTGTGCAGTTTTTATAAATAAGCAAGAACCAAATAAGAAAAGTACGATACCTTTTATTAATTTTTCATCTCTACAAGAATTTAATGCAAGTAAAATGGGCGCTTTAAATTTCTTATTCCAAAACATTGAAGACAAATTAAACACATACTTATCAATAGCCTTTAATACAATTGATAAGTATAAAAATATTCCTTTTGACAAGATAATAAGTAAAAACAAAACCTCCTATGTTCAAAAAAATTGTAGTACTGAAAAACTAAATATTATTGATTGCATTGAAGATGAAAATTCATCTGATTGGATAGAAGTTTTAAAACCTAGTTTAGCAAACTATTTTCCTTTAAAAAACATCAAACAATCCAAAAAAATAGTTGAAAAACAACTAAATTTAAAAATCATTCATAGTAAATCACATTATGAAAAATACAATCAAATTGAAGCTTACAAACTAGAGCCAAAATTCACAGTTCATCATTTAACCATTGAAGATTTTAATTTAAATAGGGGAAGTGTTAAATCAAGTTTAGACACAGTTATAAAAGAATTAATTATTAAGAATGACATTCTTAAAAAACAAGTTTCTATAGTTGATTGGAAATCATATGGGTTTAAGGAAAATTGGATTTTTGGAATTAAAAATGAAGATAGATTTTCATTTGCTGCAATTAATCCATCGGGCAAAATTACTTTTAACAACTTTGAACCTAGTTTATTTAACCAGTCTGAATTTGATACTTATTTTGAAATTTTTAATAGTAATGACAAAATTGAAGGGATTATTATTAACGATAAAAATGAGATTAATACAATTAAAAGAACAACAGAGTTTACTATACCTGATTTTCAATACATCTATAATTCTCTTGAACTTGAAAATAAAGAATATAGCTTTGGTAAAGATAATTTGATTGAATTAATTAATTCTTCAGAAATTCAATCTGATAGAACTGAAACGTATATTAAGAGATTAATTAAAATAGGGAAATCGGAAATTTCAAAATCTGAATTGATAAAATTAATCAATCAGCGCAATGACACTAAATTATTATCAAAACATATATTTCTTCAAACAGGAGTTTTGCTAAAATCATATTTAAGAGACAAAACAAGATATGAAATACTGAATAGTAATTTAGATATTTGTTATTTTGAAAATGGTTTAAATAACTCATATTTTGTTGGTGTTAAGGGGGAAGGTATTAAAAGTAATATACCTAGAGCTGCAATTATAAGAAATATTGAAATCGTAAATAACTCACCAATATTCTTTGACGAATTATTACCATTAATGAATGTTGATTTTGTGAAAAACGGAGACTTAACAGTAAACCCATTTCCATTTAAATATTTAAATGAATGGATAAAAATAAATAATAATTAGGTTCTATTTCTAGCTGTATTTTTTTTGTTAAAACCCTATATTATAGATTATCAATTTTACGAAAGGTATGTCGGAATTTCATACATACCTAATATTTCATTTAAATGTAAACCTAATAGGAAAATTTTAAATATTAGAATCTCAACCGTATTTTTTTAGGAAGAAAACTACACAGTTAATTATAAAATTGATTTCTATTAAATTTAGGTTTAATTAATTAACATTTTTATGTAAATTAGTGATATTAAAAAATTGCTAAATGAAATCATTTGAAATAAAATGTAATAATATTGGGTTTGAGCAGATAAATGAGTTAATTAAGGGTTATTCAGAAATCTCAAATTTAAAAAGAATTTCAGTTCAATTTAAGAAGAAAGATTCCAGTAATCTCTATGGCGAAATTGATCCGATTTTTTTATCATACTTAATTCTCTTCATTAAACAAACCCCTGATTTAAATGTTGAGTTTATTTTTGAAGATATATATGAAAAGGCAGATAGATTATTTAGTTTATCTCACCAGTTAAATCATATTATTTATTTAACTAAAATAAATCACAATCAATTTAAGATTGATGGTAGTTATATTAATAAAAGTACTGGTGAAATAAAATCAATATTAAATTTAAGGGAACCGGAGGCTTCTAAATCATTTATTCCTCCAATATATATTGATTCTGAAGAAAAAGTTAAAGAGTATTTTTCTAATAATTATAGCATTCTTAAAGAAAATGATATAATTTTTTTATTTGAAGCATATGAAACTCAAATAAAAAAGGATATAGATACTAAAATTGGAAGTTTTAAAAAAAAGGAATTTATTGAATCATTAGAGATTAGTAAATTAAGTTTTGTAGAATGTTGTTTATTAAGATTAATTCTGGATGAAGATAAAAATGTCTACGAAGACTCAAGGAGGAAAGGTTCTTATGTAAAAAACAGAAAATATATTGAGAGTAGTTTAGTAACTACAAAAAACATTTCAAAGGGTTTAAGAGAGCTTGCATTAAACATTGTACAGCATTCAACTGATAAAAAGGGTGTGGTTACAATTCGGAAATTTGAACAAGAAAGATTAGAAAGTTTAAAAGGACTAGATGAAAACAATTATTTAAAACTAAATGGTTGTGAGTGGTTTTTAGACATAAACGTTATAGATTTAGGGAATGAAAATATTCGTAAAAAGTATTTAGATAATATTCAACTTAGTCGTGATACATTAATAAAAAAAATAAAAAATTACTCTAAACCAAATATTAAGGTTGATGACCTAAAAGAAATTGTTAAAATTGATTTTGATAATGATTTAAATTATATAGAAAATAATCAAAATTTCGGTTATCATAATTTCTTTTTATCTGATTCAAATAGCATCAATAATTTATCAATCCAAAAAAATAAATTTATCACAAAGATTGGCTTACAACATTTTTCAAATATTGTATTAAATCGCTTTGATGGATTCGTGAAAACTTCATCGGGTACCGAAAAAGCTATTTTTTTTAATGAAGTTAATGGAGATAAGAAAACGATTAACAAATCAATAGTTAACCATAAAGATTTTGTTCATTCAGGTACTTTTTATCATTGCTTAATTCCAATTAAAAAGTGGAAAACAGGAAATATAAATAATAAAAAAGATAAACCAAAGCTTAATAATCCGAGTGCCAATACATTTACGGAATTAAAAAAATTTAACGAAGTTAAATTTGAAAATCTTGATAAAGATTACAAATTAGATTTCAATAATATTATTCACTTTAGCCCTAGATTTGAAGAGGGAACAAAAACAAAATATGACAACTTTTATGATATTTTTTTGGAACTTTATTTTAATGAAAAAAGATCCCAACAAAATGACATTCTAACTATCTGTTGCAAAAGTATAAAAGATAAAGAGTTAACTGATTCAAGTGAATGGCAAAGGTTTATCTGGACCCTAAATGATTTATTTGAAAATATTATTTTATATGATATAGATTTTAGTATTTTTAAAGGAATCATTGATTATAGAAAACTGAATGAAGAAGTTGGAGAAAATAAATTTTGGGATGAAACTTCAAGAGTTTTATTTTATTCAAAAAAACAAGAAGTTGGTAAACCTGAATATTTTAGATATGGCGCAAACTTATTGGCAGGTCATAACTCTGAAGATTTTAATTATTTAAATAGTAAAATATGGAGACATCACTATAGTCATAGAGAAGAAGTTTTTGATTTTCCAGAAAATGATTTAAGGAAGGTTAACTCTCACCATTTAGATAGTATTATCTTTAATGGTTCTAATCTGCATTATTTTGAAGTATTATTAAAAACAGCTACTGAAAATGAAAGCGAAATTACGTTATTCGAAAAGTCAGTTCAATACTCTCTCAATACATTATTTTTAAAAAAAAGAACTAATAATACAAATAATAAGGGTTACAAAATTAACAACACACATTTTAGGTTAGGTTCAAAAATTCATATTTCAGATTTTTACTATGCAAAAAAAATATTCCAAAATAGTTTTTTTACAACCCCTTTGGCATTTTTACTTTCTGAAGATATTTGGATGCAATTTTTTAAAAATGGTTCAGAAAAAATAAAGAGAATAAGTCTTGTTGGTTACGATAATTATTCGAGCTTTTTATTAAGTTCTATTAGAAATTTTTTAGAAAAAAAAATACATTTAAATTATAATGAGGCTGCTAAAAAGAATGGAGAAGAATTAATTAATCATTTTACCATTAGTAGGGGTGGGATTTTATCTCGGGAGCCAAAAAAATTAAATGAAAATATTATTATAATCGTTCCTATTTCCACAACTTTTAATACATCTTTAAAGATAGAAGATCAATTAATTAGAGTTTTTAATAAAAATAAAATTGATTTTGATTTTAAAAAGCTAATTTTTAACAAATGCCCTTATTATAATATTGTATTAGTTGCTCATAAGGATGTTAATTATAATTTTTTAGAAAATTACCTTGATGAAAATTTAGAAGTTTTAAAATTAGTTAATAATAAACCAAGTATATATTTTCAAAATAATTGGAGTAAAGCAGATAAAAAAAATAAAATAATTACGGTAGAGAAATATGATGAAGACTCTAGAGATCAGAAATACTATATTCCCGTATATACTACGTGGCATTTAGCTGAAAATTGTAAGTATTGCTTTCCCGAAAAAAATAATTTTGATGAAAAGTGTTTAGTTGAAACTGGAAGCGCTTCTATAACCCCTCAGTTGATTTTTGGTTTTCCAAAAACAAAAGCGAAAATTCAATTATTAGATGGAGAATACTATAAGGGGTTATATTTAGAAGGCTCTTTATTATATGGTCATCTAAAAAACTCAAAGAATAGATATTTGTATTTTAATAAAACTGGCCGTGTCGTTAATGATAATAAAAAAAATATTATTAATTGGTTAGAGGGGGTTAAATCAAAGTTTAAAAACGAGTTTGATAATAAAAAAATTGTAATTGTTGCACCAGAAACGAATACTAGATCCAATTTTTTAGATTTAATTAACGAGCACTTATTTGACTATAGTGCAAATTGTATAATAGTTTCTTTAAAAGAAGATTACATAGAAAATTCGGAAACTTTATATACAGATGGTTTGCATAGCGCTGATTTGGTAATTTATGTTGATGATGTTTTATCAACGATTAAATCTTTTTTAGAGACGAATTATATTATAAAATATATACGAAATAAGAATAAATCAGGAAAGGGAATAGATTATTGTATATCATTAATAAATAGGATGTCCTTTGCGGATGAAGAGAATTTACTACTTAAACTTTTACCATTAATTAATAATGATACTGATGATTTAGTTAAATTAATGAATAGAACTAAAGAACTTCAATATGAAACCAAAGACCATTCAATTTCTGAAAAAATTAAACCTGCTAAATATGAGCAGATAGAGAATAATTTAAAAAAAATAAAAAAAATAACAGATAGGTTAGAAAATGAACAAATATCATTTGATGAGGTAAAAGATAGATTGATTTATTATGAAAAAATGAATAATCCGACTATTGAAGAATCAAATACAACTTTTCCTTTAAAAATTGAACGTAGGGTTTATAAGAAATTAATGAAACAATCTTCTTTAGATGCTCTAAGTGAGTATTTTAATAAAAAAAGTGATGGGATTAGTTCAAACAATCTTAAAAAATCATTAAATGATAAAATTAAGGATTATTCTTTCAATAATTCTGGTCGTAGAAATAAAAAACTATATCAATTATTAGTGTTAAATGCACTGTATAGTATATTTGAGTATAATATAGATACAGAGAAATTTGGGAAAGAAAGACTCGAAAAATTACACGACTATTTTCCACTTGTTAATAGTCATTTTAATCAAAATATAGATATACCAATTTTTAATAAAAGTTTAAATAAACTTGAAAATAGAATAATATCTATTCTTAATGAAGATAGTCATCATAAATATATTATTGAGGATAATAAATCCAACCTCAAATCAGTTATATTTAAAATTATTTGCAGCACCCCACTAATATATTACAAAGAAATTCGGGATCCTGCGTTTTATTGGGTTTTGATAGAGCTTGTTAATTTAGAGAGTAAAATAAATACCACATCTTATATTGCTGAAAACCTATTTTTAGTTAAAAATGGTTCTTATTATACGGATTATCAAGATTTCAAATTTTTACTAAAAAGGTCAGTTAAATTAAAAAGTAATTTTTTAATTCATAAAAACACATTTAGTTTAGTGAAAACTATTCTGACTGAGTTAAAAAATATAGAAAATAAAAATATTTTAAATCCTTATGACGAGTTAAATGAAAGAAATAAAATATTTGAAAATGAAATAGCAAAGTTTATAAAAAAGGACTATATAAATATTCCTATTGTTAAATTAAAACTATTCGACTTCATTTTAAATTTTAGTAAGGACGAAATTATTTCAAAAGATTTTATTTTTGAAAATAAAAAGGAAATTTCAAAATACAGCACTGAAGATTATAAGTTTTTAATTGAAGAAGTTCACATTTATAAAAATAAAATTATTAAATCTTTAGAAGGTGTTTTACCTCCTATCTTGGATAATGAAAGGCCTGTAGTTTTAAGAGAAGACAAGGATAACTACGAATTGTTTAAGTCAGATTTTTTAGCCTTACAAGAACTCGAGAAATATAAAATTTCTACAGCAAAAAAACTTATTCATCATCTAATAGCATTAATACAAGAGCTTGTGTATGAACACGAAACTAAATCTCTTAAACTAGATAAAACAATAGATGAATTATGTAATTCTGATAATACTTATGAAGATAATTTTGAAAATGGAAATTTCAATCACTTTATTAGATTAATACGTCTTGAAAACACTGAAATCATAACAATGTTTTCAAAATATTTAATTAATAAAGAAATTAAAGAGGAAAATGGAACAATTAATATTGTTAATCTAAATTATTTAAACGATAATTATAAAAATGATTTAAAATATAAACAAGTTAAGCGTTTACAAAATGAGGAATATATAAGTTTAAAAAATTACTTAGAATTAAAAGTGGTTTTTTACAATTTTAATAAATGCAAGGAATACAAATTAAATACTACCATTGAAGGTATAATTGAATTGTTTTTATTAAAATTAACCAATATTTTAACAAATAAAGAGAATGATCTTAAAGTTAAAGATAGCCTTATTAAGGATGTCTATTTTACAATAAATTATAATAATGAAGCGATTAAAGAAAAACAAGAGTTTTACACCTTCTCATTATACAATGGAGAAGAATTAGAAATAGTTAAAAACTCAAAATCAATATCAAAGCAAATTCTTCAAGGAATAAATTCAGAATGCTCTAACAAATCGACAAATAGAAATGGTTTGGACTATCATTTATCTAATTTAGAAATTATAAAAAAAGAAAATGGAGAGGTTAAGCATCGGGATAACATTTGTTCAGTAAATGAATCAGCGCTTTTAATAGATAATCAACAAATTTATTCTTTAAACAAGAATGCTTCAATACTATTTATTAGGATTTCTGATTTTATAAATGTTGGAAATAATGAACTAGAGGTGTCACAAAAATTATATGGTCAAGCCGTAATTACAATTTATCTTAATCAAGCCAAAAGGGTTAATGAAAAAAGATTGAGGTTAATATTAGCATTAAGGCGAGATTTTAGTAAATTTATAAAAAATAGAACAAGCGGAACAACATTTTTAGAGTTAATAACTGAATTAGAAAACAAAAAATTTCAAAAACATTTAAAACACGGGATAGGTTATTATACATCTTATCAAATGGAAATTGTTCAAGAGTTTGAGAATATTCAATCTAAAATAAGTGTGCCCTTCGACTGTGTTGACACGAAGTATGAAATAGAAAAACAATATATTTCTTTTTCTAGTAAAAAATTTAGAGAATTTAGATTACTTAATAATTCAATTAAAGGGCAAATAGGTGTCAATGAAAGTAAAAAAGAAAAAAATAATTCAATGTTTTTTTACGAGTATTTTATTGATTTATTAAAAACAATTTATTCATCAAAAAGACTTACATATAGAGATAAAATCCCGCTAAACTACGAAGTGGAAGTGAAATTGCCAATGAATGAAGTTTTCAATCCTGTTATTATTCCAACATCCATTATGAAATCTGTTATACCTGAACTAATTTTTAATCAAAAAAAATACGGAGAGAATAGAGAGGTATCTTGGATCGATAATGAAGAAATATTTTGTTTAACATTTAAAAATAATATTAATAAATATGGTTATGACGGAATTAAAGGATATGGGACAAATATGTGTAAAGAAATTGAAAGTAAGTATAAAAATGTCAATATTATTGAAGAAAAAGGAGTTAATTCATATACTATAACTGTTAAAATTTATAAAGATGAAAGTATTAATAATTGAAGATAAGCCAACTCATTATGATTTAATGCAAAAAGGTATTAAAGAATTAGGTGAAGAATATGAGATTGTTGAAATTGATATCGATATTATAATTAAAATGATTAAAAATAAAGACTTCAGCAAATTACCTGGTGATATAGATTTATTTATTGTAGATGTATGTTTAGAGAAAGATGATGAGTTAGGGTTGTTATTTGTGGATAATTTAATAAGATCTAAATATCGCAAGGGTAAATTTAAGTTTATTGTTTCATCAGTTTGGGATAGAGATGAGTTTGAAACTGAATTAGACATTAAAGACAATCAATTTATTAATAAAAATGATTTTGATGGTTTTGAATTAACTCTTGAATTAAGAAATAAAGTTTTTAAGTTATGTGGGAAATAGTGTATTATGCAATAAGTTTTATTTTGGGGTTTATAATCTCAATGTATATTTTTCAATACAAGAAAGTGAATTTTCTAAAAGAAGTATGGGCTAAACTGAATAAGTTTTTGAAAGAATCATTTAGAAATTTTTTAAAGAAAAAAATCATTGATAATATTATTTCTTATACTTTATATTTTTTAATTATTCTATCCTCAATTTATGCTTTTAAAAATTTAGTTTCTAAATTAGTTAGCCAAATAAATTTAAAAGAAGCTAAAGAAACATTTCCATTTGTTTTGGAATTTTCAGAATACTTATTTTTATATTTTTTACCTCTGTTTATTCTTTTTGGCTTTTTGAATTTTTATAAACTTGAATGGAAAAGACAACTCGGAGCGGGAAATAAACCTGATCCAAAGGCAGAAGAGAAATTGAATTTATCAAAAAAACTATTTTTCTCTTCGGTTTTATCATATATTACGTTGAAAATTATAGATATTTTATTTTTTAAATTTGAGGAATATGACTTAAGTTATTACAATATGGGGTCAATAGGTGTATTCTTTATTTTAATATTGATTTTTATTATTTTTACATCAAAAAAGCATTAAGTTTTTTAGGAAAGATAAATTTAAAAGTATGAGCATATCCATTTCTAATTATTATGGAGAATATTCTATTAGAGTGTTTTAAAAAGAATAAGATTTAGTTTTAATTACATACGATTTTGTTTATGATTTTTACTAAATTGCAGTAAATATTTGTATAACTCAGAAAACTTAAATTGAATACGTTTTTGAATACGATTTAACAAATTAATAGCGTGGGAGCCCAGTAAAAGCGTTTAAAATCTCGTTTTATATTGGCTCATAACCCGAAGGTCGCTGGTTCGAGTCCAGTCCCCGCTACTAAGATAGCTTCATAGAAATATGAAGTTTTTTTATGCACTAAATTAAGGAGGTT
>Ga0209121_10000740_pt1 | contig 34725 bp, 37 predicted proteins | sample Cruoilmetagenom3_FD_187292 | JGI IMG/M metagenome (GOLD analysis project Ga0209121, IMG submission 187292) | Oil polluted marine microbial communities from Coal Oil Point, Santa Barbara, California, USA - Sample 3 (SPAdes) (version 2) | ecosystem: Environmental > Aquatic > Marine > Oil seeps ... | reverse complement strand
CCAGCCAAGCATGGCGAGCCCCGCACCCAAGGGGCAGAGGTAGCGGCAGTACGCCTTGTGTACAAACATACTTAAAACAAGCAAACCAATGGCATAAATCACAAAGGGCCATGACCGGATAAACGTCAGTGTGACGGCTGTTTTGAAGGGCTCAACCTCTGACAAAATCTCAGCAGCAGTCAATGAGTAGAACGATATTCCCACCAGCAATATCAGTATCAGATACTTCAAGCGCCACAGTAGACTGTGGAGTGGAAACGAGATTTTAAGTTGTGGAATACGCAGTTTTTTTGCCAGCCAGGACGCCATCTCCTGCAACACCCCAAAGGGACAGAGCCACCCACAAAACAACCCACGGCCCAACACAAATAATGAAACAAACACGTAGATCCACAGAATAAATAGCATGGGATCAATCAGGTAATCGCTAAGATTAAAGCCGTTCAGCATGGCCTGAAAAATCGTAATAATATTGACGACAGACAGCTGCCCTTGGGCATACCAGCCGACAAACAATAGGGTAAACCAAAGATAAGCCCAGCGAAGTCGATGAAACAAGTTAGGGTATCGCGTTATCCGATGCTGAAATACGAAGATGCCTGTCAACACGACAAGACTGGTCAGCAGTATGACGATATCCAGTATCCGGTTCTTCCAGATGATCACCCAAGGAGCATCCCGCTTTAATGAATTATCGACATGCTTTTCATAGAAAAAGAATTTTTCTGGCAGCGCATAATCAGAAGAAAACCGCGCATTTACAGGTTCAAACAGTCTGCCCTTACTGCGACTGACAATAAGGGAGAGCTGCCATGTCGCGCCGGGGTCAAAGTCGGATTGCGCTTTTATGCGGAAAATCTTACTGCTTTGAAAGTCCCCGATATAGGGTGAATGCACCTCGTCGTAATCATAGAAATTCATATCACGAATCTCTATGGGCAGATCCTGCTGCTTGACGACGATGCGATCGGGCACGGACCCTGGCACAAAATCCTCATCCACAAAACTGGCAGAGCCATTGGACATGACGACAATCGCGTGGGAACCGCTGCCCAGCTCTTTATTCAGGCGTTGATAATCTTCTTCTCCGAGCAGATTCAACCCAATAGTGGGCACATTGAGATAGGCGTAATAGAGATCGATAAACGGCGCGTTAGGATCCTCTCCCGATACGATGCCTACACCTTCAACCGATGTACCCTCAAAGGCTTCCTGCACCTTGTTGCGATGAATCGTTAACCTCTTCACAAAGCCCTGTTGCATCAGCTCATTCCAACTTAGTGGTCTGAACTCTTCTATACGCACCTTCGCAACAGAGTGTGGTTCAAAGCCATCCAGCGTTTCACGAGCGACTTTCAAGGCTGATAAGAGAACGGTCTCATTGATAGCGACCACCGAAGCTGTTGCCTTGGTTATCCCATCAATGTAGACATTGGCACCGGCGCGCTGCCTGCCGACTTTGATATTGTCGGTGGCAGACAATCCAGTGTATTGCTTGATAAATTCGAGTAGCGGGGCCTCACCGAGACCGTGCAAGAAAATGGGTTCATGATGCTTGAGTAACTTAACACCCGTAAATTTGCCATGAACATCTATGCCAACCAACATGTTGACAGGCTCCCCTGAAAATCCAGGAATCTCCACAAAATCACTCGATTCAAATAAATAGCCGAGTAGGGCTGCGCCACGATACACGGGCCAAATAGATAGTTGGGGATTTTGATTAGCCACGTGACTGGCCGTTGGAAAAATGTCCTGCCAGGCGTCTAATTCAAGCCAGCTGGTTGAGGTTGATGGGCTGGTATCATCGGGGCTGGCATACAACGTTGCGACAAAACCGAAGGTTAGCAACAACGCTATGAGATATTTTGTTTTAAGTGCGTGCCCGATTTCCATAAACACACCCGTTCCGCCAGAATGGCTATCTATGTTTTTTTGGGAGCTGGAATCTGAGCCGATCCAACTTGTAAGCCTAAGGCCTAATACTCTGGTGAGTATTAGGCCTTAACCAAAGATTTACATGAATACTTATGATTTAGGGAGTTTAAAAGTCCATACCGTGCCTCCCTGATTTAGGTAGTTAACGCGTTTTGCAACATCTCCGCCCCATAGGGGTACTGCGCCACCCCAGCCAGAGATAACGGAAACATACTGTTCGCCATCTTGTTCCCAGGTGATCGGCGAACCGACGATGCCTGAACCAGTTTGGAACTTATATAAGACAGAACCGGTGTCTGCATCTAAACCATACAAATAACCCTCGGGCGTTCCTGTAAAGACGATGCCACCAGCAGTAGTGAGTACACCACCCCATAAGGGAGCATTGTTTCTAAACTCCCACTTGATTTCTCCCGACTTGGGATCAATGGCTTTCAAGGAACCAATATATTCATCAAAGATAGGTTTAATGGTAAAACCTGCACCTAGGTAGGCCGCACCTTTCTTATAAGCAATTGGCTCATTCCATATATCCATGCCCCATTCATTAGACGGCACGTAGAACAAACCGGAGTCTTTACTAAACGCCATTGGCATCCAGTTTTTGCCACCCAGGAAGGAGGGGACAGAAAAAACCGAGTTACCTTTTTTGCCGTCTTTACTGTCTTCAGGATTGCCAGGACGGTTTGATTCAATAAATATTGGCTTACCCTTGTCATCCAGCCCCTTGGCCCAATTAATATTTTTTACAAAGGGCACACCACGAATAAAGTCGCCATTGGTACGATTCAGTACATAGAAAAAGCCATTACGGTCTGCCGTGGCAGCCGCTTTAACGGTCTTACCTTTGTCCATATAGTCGAATGGGATAAGCTCATTAACGCCATCAAAATCCCAGCCATCGTGTGGTGTTGTTTGAAAATGCCAGACGATTTTCCCCGTGTCAGCATTAATAGCCAATCGAGAAGAGGTATAAAGGTTATCTCCGGGGCGAGTATGTGAGTTCCAGGGAGCCGGATTACCCGTACCCATATAAATCAGATTTGTTTCAGGATCGTACGTACCACCATTCCAGGTTGCACCACCACCTTGCTTCCACATATCTCCAGGCCAGGTTTTACCCGCAGCACCACCGGTAATACCATTGTCTTTACCGTTGAGGTAACCCATGTGGCCTTCAATGACAGGGCGACTCCACACCAACTCACCTGTTTTAGCATTGCGAGCTTCAGCTTTACCAATAATGCCGAATTCACCGCCGGATACACCAGTGATCACCATGCCTTTAATAATCTGTGGCGCAGCGGTGAAAGAATAGCCGGCCTTATAATCCGCTATTTTCTTCTTCCATTTGACCTTACCGGTTTTACGATCCAATGCGACTAATTTGGCATCGAGAGTGCCAAAGATAACCAGGTCGCCGTACAGTGCTGCACCGCGGTTAATGACATCACAACAGGGCATAATATTGTCGGGTAGGCGGGCATCGTACTGCCACAACTCTTCACCATTGCTTGTATCAATCGCGTAGAGTCGGGAGTAAGAACCTGTGATGTACATCACCCCATCCTTAACGAGGGGCTGGGATTCCTGGCCGCGTTGTTTTTCGCCACCCAGAGAGAATGCCCAAACGGGTCTTAGTTCCGTAATATTATCTTTATTGAGTTTTTGTAGCGGACTGTAACGTTGAGCCTTGGGGCCCATGCCATAACTTACAACATCCTCAGTAGTCGACTGATCGTTTAGAATGTCAGCATCAGTAACGGGGTTGTAAGACACGGCATTAGCACTAATGGCGACGGTACTGATTAAAGCTGTAGCTAATACTGAGCGGCCCAACAGTTTACAGGTCGGTCTATTATTACGCGATTTCATCTCTAGCTCCTGAGTCTCTTGTCTTTCTGAGTATTTTTATCATCGGGTTTAGGCGCGACGTATAAACTTCCTGCACCACGTGGTCATTCGGGGATATATCTCTTGAGAAATTAAGGTATCCCATCTACTCAAGTATCTACCTGAGTCTGGGCAGCAACAATGACACTTGGGAATGAGTTAATGTCGTAAAAAAGTAGTAGATCCAGCTGATCAATGGGTGATGCTTATAGGGGAAGGACTAGATCCGGAATGTGTTTATTACGTTTAATTAGTTTCGTTTAACAGGTAGGAAATTTATTAAAGAGGGGCGTGAATCTATCTTTCTAAGGTTGTTGCTTCTGTTAATTATTGCTTACTGGGGGGGCTCATAGCTTAGCCGAAATTCTTCGAAAATTTCTTTCATTTCGCCACCATCTACCATGTTAGTTATTTTCTCTGCTACAGCCTTTCCTAGCTCTTTGTGTGAGCTTTTTACTGCAATAGCGATGTCCCAGTTGCGTCGTGGCCAGCTAACAAGGCTTTCATCGGAAATTTTAATTGGACTAGCTTGAGCAGAATAAGTCTCTGATGACATTAAGCGCCACTCAATCTGTCCACGCATGCCAGCAACAGCATCAATTTTACGATTTTTCAGTGCATCCATAGCCTCCAGGGTAGACCGATAATGTATAACCTGATCCACCAGACGGCCTCCAAATATACTGGTTAGTTTTAAATCTGGAAGGCTATCTATTTCTACACCGACCTTGTGGTATTGAAACGGTGCCAGATTAATGAGTTCGGGCAGATTTTCGGTGTCTCGGGCAATTGTCCAGCGTTCTGTATGATAGGGCGCAAGAATAGCCACCTTGTCATTTTCATAGTCTTTGTCATAGGGTACCCGCATCATCACATCGGCAACACCGCCGCCGAGATAATGCCCCTTCCAGACAGCATTACGTAAATCATCATCTAAGTTTTCATCCGCTGTCAGCCAGAACCACTGCGGTTTAAGGCCTAGCCTTTGGGCTATTTGAGCGCCAACTTCGATATCTATCCCAGCTGGAGAGCCGTTGTTCATATAGGAATATGGGGGAAAATCCCGATAAACAGCAATACTTATATAACCGGAGTCGACAACATCCGTATAGGTTCTGCTCTGGACGGACACACTCAAGCAACATAAAAGACAAAGAGAGAGTAGATACTTCATAGGGTTTATCACAAATCCGGGTCGTAACGTGTTTCTAGCCATGCTCTGATACTCCAAAGTGCTTCCTGACTGAGAACGTCTGAAAACTTAGGCATGTAAGGGATACCATTGCGTGTAGCACCGTTGCGAACTCGATAGGTATACCATTCATCACCTTCAATACCTGGTTCCAGTTTTCGTAAATCAGGTGCTATTCCACCTGAAATTGCTCCTAACCCATGGCAGCGCGCACAGTTCTGATTGTACGCAGATGCGCCAATTTCAATGGCTTCTTCGTTACCTGAATAGGGATTGGTTTCAAGCCACTCATCCCCCAATTTTTCAAGGTTTCCAGTATCCACAGCCTGTGGAGTGACATCTCCGTGTGCAAATATCGTACTACTCACCAGCAGCATAAGCGCTCCTAGCGTATATTTAGTAATCGATCTAAACGGTTTGTAACCCATCATTCACGCCTCCGAAAGTTTATAAGGCCGACAAAATATTATTAAGTGTAGGCAAAAGCTTATAGACATTCACAATAGAGGATAAGCGCGTTTGATTGAATCTAACTTAGGTAGGAGTAGGTTAGGTAATTAGTCCTAGTCTCGCCACTAGACTGAATGAGGACTAGAGAGGGTATGAAGTTTTGATCACGCGCAGACACCTTTACGCGATGAACTCCAAGGGGGGTTACTAACGGCCAAAAAACCAGAGGTGACCCCCGACTATAAATCGTTAGCCAGTTTGATTAAGCGACCAATTGGGGTCATTAGACCTTGGGCCTAACAATTAATCAGTGAAAGAAATTCATTACGTGTGGCTTGATTATCCCTGAACGAGCCAAGCATGGCGGAAGTCTTCATCAATGAATTCTGCTTTTCAACTCCGCGCATCATCATGCACATGTGTTTGGCTTCAATAATGACGGCGACGCCCTGGGCTTCTGTCACTTCTTCTATGGTATTTGCAATCTGGGTTACCAGTGTTTCCTGGATTTGAAGGCGACGAGCAAACATGTCGACAATACGAGCAACTTTTGAAAGCCCAAGGACTTTTCCGTTGGGGATGTAGGCAACGTGACACTTTCCGATGAAGGGAAGTAGGTGGTGCTCGCAGAGTGAGTAGAGCTCAATATCTTTCACAATCACCATTTCGCTTGCATCAGAGGGGAATAGAGCATCATTGATGACCTCTTCCAAAGTTTGGTGGTAACCACGAGTCAGGAACTCAAATGCTTTGGCCGCGCGCTTTGGTGTATCAACCAGACCAGCACGGGAGGTATCTTCACCAGTCGATTCGATAATTTGTTTATAGCTGTCAGTAGTATTCAACGTTAGTCTCTGGATAAGGGTTATAAGTTAAGGAGCATAACCGTACGTCAGCACTCAATAAACGTAAAGCCATTTATCCCCTGAATAGATACAATACTGCCCATGTTAAATACACCAACACACCTGACGACTGTCGGCGATTTCATCCTATGGGGTGAAGAGCAATTTGATGCTAACAACCTCTATTTTGGTCATGGAACGGATAACGCCTGGGACGAGTCGCTGACTTTGGTACTTTTCGCACTGGCATTACCCTGGGATACAGATAGTAGCATTCTTGAGCAACCGGTAACTGATCAGCAAAAGACAATCATTACTCAGTTATTCAATCGAAGAATCAACGAACAGCTCCCGGCAGCTTATCTTACTGGAGAAGCCTGGTTTTCCGGTTTCAGATTTGAGGTGGATCGGCGGGTATTGGTACCCAGGTCGCCAATAGCGGAGTTGATTGAACGGCAATTTGAGCCTTGGTTGCCAGACCAGCCTGAGGCGATTCTCGACCTTTGTACTGGCAGTGGTTGTATCGGCATTGCCTGTGCCCACTATTTCCCCGATGCTAGTGTCACGTTAAGCGACATTTCCACCGATGCGCTTGCGGTAGCGGAGAGAAATATTCACCATCATCAACTGGCGCATAGGGTCACCGCCAAACATTCAGATTTGTTTGCCGGACTGGGCAGTGACAAATACGATCTGATTGTTACTAATCCACCCTATGTCGATGCAGAAGATATTGCATCCATGCCACCTGAGTATCACCATGAGCCTGAAATCGGTCTCGCTTCCGGTGAGGATGGACTCGACTTTACACGCAGGTTATTACTCGAGGCGGGAGAGCACTTAACTGACCGGGGTATCTTGGTCGTGGAGGTGGGTAATTCAGGGGTGGCATTGGAGGAAGCTTTTCCTCATGTTCCATTTATGTGGTTAGAGTTTGAACGAGGCGGGCAGGGTGTTTTTGTGATGACGGCAGAAGAGCTCCGGATTCATCGTGACGAGTTTATTTCAGCGTAACAACATCGGAACAATCATCGTATAATATCCACCATCTCGATCGACAATGTTTGGCCTCAGTTAAGCCTACATATTCGAAATACCGTTAACATCTTTTATGTGGAAGTATTTATGTCCGGCAATACCATAGGCAAGCTCTTTACTGTAACCACTTTTGGCGAAAGCCATGGCCCTGCGCTTGGTTGTATTGTTGATGGCTGCCCTCCGGGTCTTGAGCTTACTGTAGAAGATATGCAGCGCGATCTAGACCGCCGTAAACCTGGGCAGTCACGTTACACCACCCAGCGTAAAGAAGGTGATGTGGTAAAAATACTGTCCGGTGTCTTTGAGGGAAAAACCACGGGTACACCCATTGGTTTAATTATTGAAAATACCGATCAACGCTCAAAGGATTATTCCAACATCAAGGATCAGTTCAGACCAGCCCATGCTGATTACACCTACCACCATAAGTATGGTTTCAGAGATTATCGGGGCGGGGGGCGCTCATCTGCTCGCGAAACAGCCATGCGAGTCGCTGCGGGTGCTATTGCTAAAAAGTATCTAAAACAGCTGGCCGGAATCGAAGTCAGGGGTTACTTATCTCAACTTGGCCCGATCAAGGTAGAAAACGTATTGCTTGATGAGGTGGAAAACAACCCGTTTTTCTGTCCAGACCCTGACAAAGTGCCCGAAATGGAAGCGTTCATGCAGAACCTATCAAAAGAGGGCAACTCTATTGGAGCCAAAATTACGGTGACTGCGACTCAAGTTCCAGCGGGACTCGGTGAGCCTATTTTTGATCGGCTCGATGCCGAAATTGCTCACTCGTTGATGAGTATTAATGCTGTAAAAGGTGTAGAAATTGGAGCAGGTTTTGACTCTATAGCTCAAACGGGGACAGAGCACCGCGACGAGATCACCCCGGAAGGTTTTCTTTCGAACAACGCTGGGGGTATCTTAGGCGGTATTTCATCAGGGCAAACCATTATTGCGCATATCGCATTAAAACCGACTAGTAGCCTAAGGATTCCAGGGCGCTCAATCGATGTGCATGGAAATCCAATCGAGGTCATCACCAAGGGTCGACACGATCCTTGTGTTGGGATTCGTGCTACCCCTATTGCTGAAGCGATGCTGGCCATTACCTTAATGGATCACCTATTGAGAGACCGGGCCCAAAATTCAGATGTCCACGCTGGCCAACCACTAAAATCAGTCCAGTAAGGCGATTAATTGACCCATAACGGGGAACGAACACCGCCAGTTCCATACTGGCGGTTATCTGCTTTCTACTTTTGTTTTTTCGGCCTGCTGGGGGCGCTCTATCCTTTCTGGTCCCTGTACCTGAAGGATCTGGGGTTTTCCTCTGCGGATATCGGCCTTCTCTTAGCCATACCGATGGCAACCAAAATTATTGCCCCTAATCTATGGGGTTGGCTCGCTGATCGTACCGGCAAGAGATTACTGGTTATTCGTATTGGTGCCTTCCTGTCGTTGCTTTGTTTTACCGGTATATTTCTGGATCAAAAATTTTGGACCATCGCATGGGTGATGGTTAGCTACAGTTTTTTTTGGAATGCCATCTTGCCGCAACATGAAGTCATCACGGTCAGTTTTCTTCGACAGCAGCCTGAAACTTACAGTCGAATCCGCTTATGGGGATCTATAGGTTTTATCATATTTGTCCTCGGCGGAGGCCTTTGGTTTGATGGCCATGATATTCAAACACTGCCGTTGATTGGCTTGTTATTACTGGCAGGTATCTTTGTCAGCAGCTTATACGTGCCAAATCAGAGCCATTCACCCCACGAAAAACCATCTCAAAAATTTATCACATCACTAAAAAAGTCTGCAGCGGTAGCTTTTCTCGTCGCCGGTTTATTAATGCAGGTCTCACATGGTATCTACTACAGCTTTTTCAGTATTTATTTAGAAAGCTTTGATTACAGCCGCAGTAGTATCGGAATGCTTTGGTCTGTTGGTGTCATTGCTGAAGTATGCCTCTTCCTGTTAATGCACCGTTTACTTATTAGATTTGGCGTTAGGGGCATTATGTTGACTTGCTTGGCTCTCGCAACATTGCGCTGGCTGCTTATAGGCTATTGCTCTGATCAATTAGTAATTTTACTTATTGCCCAAACCTTTCACGCCTTCACCTTCGGAGCATTTCACGCTGCAGCAATAGAATGTGTTCGTCGACTTTTTGAACCCGGGAACCAAGGAAAAGCCCAGGCTTTTTACAGTGCTTTTTGTTTTGGGGCAGGTGGTGCGATAGGCTCTTATCTCGGTGGAACTCTCTGGGATATAGATCCCATCCTCGCCTTCAATGTAGCCGCGATGGTCAGCTTTATTGCTTTCATTTTCATCTGGCTATGGCTAAGGGACGAAAGGCTAAATCTCGGGGTGTAAAATACGGTAAAATGCTTTTTTACGGTCACCTACTTAAATTTAGCCCTTTTAGAAAACGCTGAGGTTGAGCTATCCATGAAAGCTATTGTCATAATCGTATTTCTCGTTTGCGTAGCCCTTTTCTATCCTACCTATGATTTAGTGGTTAAGACGGACTTTTTTTCTGACGATTTTTCTCTACAAGAATCCGGGTTCATGACCCACAAAGGCTGCCATCAGGCCGCCTTCGATGCCAAAGTAAAATACTACCGCTGTGACAAAAAAACGTTATGGCATACGCTGTTTTCGACTGCAACCAGCTATGATCCAGAGCAGCGTTACAAAGAACCTCAGCAATTTAAGGACTTGCACTGGGAAGATAAAAATTAAAGAAAAAGGCATGTATTATTCAATTCGAAAACCAGTCTTTGGTTTATCGGTTTCATTACCTAAATCAGTAAATGCACTGTGACCATTGACAGCATTTTGGTTTTCATCGGACAATCGAAACTCTCTGATGAAACAAGTCAATCTATAAATGTCCAGATCACCTGACAGTACCTGTAAAATACGTGAAAAGAAAAAGCGTTTTCTTGAACGTGAAGAACGGATTGTTGAAAAGGCGTTATCTCTATTGATTCGTGATGGGATTGATAAGGTAACGGTGTCTGCTATCTCCAGGGAAGCAGGCGTGGGCAAGGGCACAGTTTATAAACACTTTCTTACCAAAACTGAAATCTTGGTGCGAATAGTTCTAGACTATGAACGTCACATTACAGAAAACCTGCGTATTGGAATAGAGGCCTCCGAGGCTGGCGATCCAGGTGCGGCAGCACGTTGTTATTTTCAGGCGCGCTTGTCAAACCCAGCTCTGGATAGACTGGTTCAGCAATTGGAGGCTAAATTACAAGGAAATTTAGAGGTAGAAGACAAAATGTCAGCGCTACATGACATGCGGCGCTCCAATATTGACGCACTCAATACCATGATAGCCAAGTTAATCGATATGGGTGTCCTCGAAGACGTCCCCCCTCAATATCACTACCTGTCGTGCTGGGCTCTCGCCCAAGGGGCTGTCGAAGCCTATTTCAACGTCAGCTATGGCAGCGGTGTTGAAGACAAGGAAGATTTTCTTCGATTTGTTGCAAACATCGGCATCACCATGGGGAATAGGGGACAACTCCTTGGCAATATACCTTCTAAATGTCTGATCAACCTTACCAATCCCTAATTAATGTTTTACTGGAGCAACAACAGGCTCAGTCGAAACTGCCGCCAGTTGCCCGCTGGAACCCGCCTCTTAGCGGCGATATAGACATACATATAACTTCTGATGGAACCTGGTACCACCAAAACAGTGCCATCCAAAGGCAACCTCTGGTTAAGTTATTTTCAACAGTTTTAAAACGAGAGGAGAATGATTACTTTTTAGTTACACCTGTCGAAAAATGGAGAATTAAAGTCGATGATGCTCCATTTATCGCTGTTGCCTTGGATGTCCATGATAAGGGGAGTAGCAGTCAGGCACTGGTCTTTCACTGTAATACCGGGGATCGAATTATCGCCTCAGCATTTCACCCTATCAGGGTTAAAGTTCGACCTCAGACAGGCGAACCTTCACCGTACATACTTGTTAGAGATAACCTTGAGGCCAAGATTAACCGATCCGTTTTTTATCATCTTGTTGAACTAGCGGAACAATCTCATGACCCTGACTCGACATTCTACGGTGTGTTGAGCCAGGGACATTTTTTTCGACTCGAGTAAAGTCAATTAGGGGTTAAAAACCAGAAAGGGGCCTTGCGGCCCCTTTGTTCATCAATGGCTACATATTCGGGTAATTGGGGCCACCTGAACCCTCAGGCGTAACCCAAACGATATTTTGGGTAGGATCCTTGATATCACATGTTTTACAGTGAACGCAGTTCTGTGCGTTAATCTGGAATTTCTTGTTGCCGGCTTCATCATCAATAACTTCGTAGACACCTGCCGGGCAGTAGCGTTGTGCCGGCTCATCAAACAAGGGAAGGTTATGACTTATAGGCACATCTGGATTTTTCAAAATCAAATGGCAGGGTTGTGCTTCTTCATGGTTGGTATTCGATAAAAACACTGAGCTAAGCTTATCAAAGCTTAATTTATTATCAGGTTTTGGGTATTCAATTTTTTTGCATTCGACCGCGGGCTTTAGTTTAGCGTGATCGGCAATGGGGTCTTTAAGTGTCCAGGGCAGCTTTCCATTAAAGATATTGATATCGATGAAGGCATACGCAGAACCTACTATATTTCCCCACTTGTGCTGTGCAGGCCCAAAATTTCTCTGCTGATACAACTCTTTATAGGCCCAGCTAGCTTGGTAGGATTCAGTATATGAGATCAATTCATCGTGCTCGCGCCCATTGCCAATGGCGGCAGCGGCAGATTCTGCTGCGATCATCCCAGATTTCATAGCACAGTGAATACCCTTAATTTTTGCAAAATTTAAGGTACCCGCATTGTCACCAATTAAGAGTCCACCAGGAAACGTCATTTTTGGCTGTGACTGCAAACCACCTTTAACCAAGGCTCGCGCACCGTAGGAAACCCGCTTACCTCCCTCCAAATACTGACTAATGACAGGGTGATGCTTATAGCGCTGAAATTCATCAAATGGACTGACATGAGGATTGGAATAGGATAGATCCGTGATCAGGCCAACAGCCACCTGATTACCTTCTAGGTGGTACAAGAACCCGCCACCGGAGGAGTTGCTCTCATCAAGCGGCCAGCCTGCGCTATGAACCACCAATCCTTCTTGATACTTATCATCAGGAACAGACCATAGCTCTTTGATTCCCAACCCATAATGCTGTGGAGAGGATTGCTCGTCGAGAGAAAACTTAGCAATTAACTGCTTGCCCAAGTGCCCACGACAACCCTCGGAAAAGAAGGTGTATTTTCCACGCAACTCCATACCTTGCATATAGGAATCCTTATGTTGACCATCAGGGCCAACCCCCATATCGCCTGTAATAACACCAGTGACGATTCCATCTTCAGAGTAAAGGACCTCTGCAACAGCAAATCCTGGGAAAACTTCTACACCTAAATTTTCTGCCTGTTCGGCCAGCCAGCGGCACAAATTACCTAGACTGATAATGTAATTACCAGTGTTATGCATTGTTTTTGGGGCAAATAATGAAGGGACTTTAAACCCTTTGCTCTCGCTGAAAACGTAGATATTGTCGGTTTTCACTTCCGTTTTAACGGGTGCATTAAGCGACGCCCAATTCGGAAATAGCTCGTTCAGCGCAGTAGGCTCAAATACCGCACCGGAGAGTATATGTGCTCCCACCTCGGAACCTTTTTCAACAACGACAACGGAAAGTTCAGGATTAATCTGCTTCAGGCGACAGGCGGCAGACAGGCCGGCAGGCCCAGCTCCGACAATAACCACATCGTAATCCATATATTCACGTTCCACAGAATTCTCCTTTAGGCTCTTATTTTGGGTGGTTGCACAGATGGCATTAGGAATGCGGCGATTTTATCCTTTATATTCAATAGGTGCCACGCAGATTTAATGACCATTCAGTCAGTACCAGTTAGTCAGCATAAGATGCCGATAAAACCCGCTACCACCTTGATTTGGTTGTCTCAGAGCGGCATTATTACGGACTTTCTAGGGTAAAGGGATTTCTGCTTATTCCTGATTTACCTCTTCAATGTAACCGGCCATATTCAAAGGGTATTCAATGAAAGTACTTGTAGCGGTCAAACGCGTTGTTGATTACAACGTAAAGGTACGACCAACAGCCGATGGCTCGGGTGTAGACCTTAATAACGTAAAGATGTCGATCAATCCATTTTGCGAAATTGCTGTTGAGGAAGCTGTGCGCCTCAAGGAAAAGAACCCCGATACAGAAATTGTTGCTGTTTCGATCGGCCCGCAACAGGCTCAGGAGCAAATTCGCACATCTCTAGCACTCGGAGCTGATAGAGGTATTTTGATTCAATCTGATATCGATCTTGAACCCTTGGCTGTTGCCAAGTGTTTGAAAGCAATCTGCGATCAGGAAAGCCCGGACCTTGTCTTGATGGGTAAGCAATCTATCGATGGCGACAACAATCAGGCCGGCCAAATGCTGGGTGCACTGACTGGATTCCCACAGGGAACGTTTGCTTCCGAACTTGTGATCAGCGGATCGACGGCCACCGTGACACGTGAAGTCGATGGTGGCTTACAAACGGTAAAACTCAACCTTCCTGCCATCGTGACTACCGACCTACGTCTCAATGAACCTCGATATGCCTCCTTGCCTAATATTATGAAGGCGAAGAAAAAACCGATGGATACTACGACACCAGAGGAATTGGGTATTGATACCACGCCGCGCGTCACAACGTTAAAGGTCGAATCACCTGCCGAGCGCTCGGCAGGTATCAAAGTAGCGAGTGTCGATGAATTAGTGGATAAACTAAAAAATGAAGCGAAGGTGATCTAATGGGCATTCTGATTATTGCTGAACACGACAACAGCAGCCTGAAGGCTGCCACGCTCAACACCGTCGCCGCAGCTCAAGCCATTGGTGGCGATATTGATCTGCTTGTAGCTGGAGCTGAATGTAGTGGTGCGGCTGATTCTGCCGCCAAGATACCTGGCGTAGGAAAAGTTTTACTTGCCGACAATCCAGCCTATGGAAATCGGCTAGCTGAGAACCTCGCACCTTTAGTCGCTGAACTGGGTGCCAGTTATTCGCACATCCTCGCGCCTGCTACAACCACAGGAAAAAATATTGTACCTCGTGTCGCAGCATTGCTGGATGTTCAGGCAATTTCCGATATAAGTAGCGTAGAAAGCCCAGATACGTTTAAGCGGCCCATTTATGCAGGCAATATCATTGCCACGGTGAAAAGTAGCGATGCTATTAAGGTATTGACAGTTAGAACCACTGCTTTTGATGCTGCCCCAGCGGAAGGCGGCAATGCTTCTGTCGAAGCCATAACGACTACGCATAACGCAGAAACCTCTGTCTTTGTGAGCGAAGAACTTGCGGCTTCAGAGCGCCCCGAATTAACCTCTGCTAAAGTTGTGATTTCAGGCGGCCGAGGTATGGGCAGCAGCGAAAGCTTTCATATGCTTGAAACGCTTGCTGACAAGCTGGGTGCGGCCGTTGGAGCCTCACGTGCCGCCGTCGATGCGGGCTTTGTCGCCAACGATATGCAGGTCGGTCAAACAGGTAAAATCGTGGCCCCCGAACTCTATATTGCAGTGGGTATATCCGGCGCTATTCAGCATCTGGCTGGAATGAAAGACAGTAAAGTGATCGTTGCGATTAATAAAGACGAAGAAGCGCCCATATTTCAGGTAGCTGATTACGGCCTGGTCGCCGACTTATTTGATGTTATACCCGAGCTTGACGCTAAACTTTAATTAACCGTACATAAAAAACCGGCACTTAAACGTGCCGGTTTTTTTGTGTCAGGAACAAGCTTAACGGTATTTAATCATATCGCTTGTTATCCTTCCTCTTATGCCGTTGTTTTCTTTCCTCGGGCGTCATTTTTTTCCATTTATCCTTTAATTCCTGACGTTTTTCGGGCGACATTTTACGGAATTTTTCCCTCGCCTTTCTAATGCGCTCACGCTCTTCTGGAGGCAATGACCTAAAATCATCCCGACGCTTGCGCAGCTTTTCTCGTTGTTCTGCTGTGAGCTCTTCATAGCGCTTGCGATGATTGCTGTAGCCTTTTGGCTCGCCGCCTTTATCCGCAAGCTCAAATAGTTCATAAGCTAACGCGGGATAGATAGCTTCCCAATTCTGCTCACTTTCAGCGTGTTTCTGTTGAAAGACTTGCTGTAATTCAGATGGAAGACTCAGCCCGCGGTGGCTCGCTGCTGCCGGCATCACGACGAGAGCAGAGAAAACTAATACTAGCAGGTAGCGCAAAACACACTGATTATGAGTGTCGTTCATCATGACGTCCTAACCTTGTAAGTTCTCTTCATCTGCCAGCCAATAGTAAAAATCCATATCTTCATAGAGATCCAGCCCCTCACTGAGGAGAATTTCCTCCTGATTTGATGGGTAATCCTGAACACTTGGAGATAATACTAAAACCAGCGCCAATACGGAGGCCAAAGCCATACCTGTGGCCGGCACAAAAAACCTCGGCATGCGTCGCTTGCTCGCAGCATTTAGCGCGTTGATTCTGGACTGAACCAAGCGCTGAGTTGTTTCTGTATCCAACTCGCGCTCAGAACTACGCAGTACCTTTTGCATTTGCTTTTCAAAGTCATTCATACCAATGCTCTCCAAGAGTTGCTCTCAGACTGTGTATGGCCCTCGAATAATGAGTTTTTACACTACCTTCACTACACTTCATTACACTTGCCGTTTCTGCCGTGCTAAAACCTTCCCAACATCGCAGCATAAATGCCTGCTTTTGGCGTTCTGGCAGGGCAACCAGTGCACTTTGTAACACGCCTATCTGCTTTGACCGCTCATGTTGCTGGTGCGGAGACACACTATCGGGCCCAGGTACATTTTCAATGGGGTCTAGTTCGCTATCAACCCCACTGTCTTTATCGCGGAATCGGGTCAACCAGCCCTTGAACTTATTCTGAATCTTATGACGGCGATGTAGATCGTTGATCCTGCTTTGTAAAATTCTATAAAACAATGGTCGCCACTCATCGACTCCTTTGTTGCTATACCGTGCAACAAGCTGTGTCATCGACTCCTGAACTACATCTAATGCGTCTTCACGATGGCCGAGTGAAGCATAAGCCATTCTATAGGCTCGTCGCTCAACTGAGACCAAGAAGCTTTCAAGGGATTGCTGTTCCAGAGTCACACTCCTTTCATCTATCTTGGTCATATCACCATAATAATTAAGCAGCATAACGCGCTCGGTATTTAATTAGTGGTGTTCATGTGAATGGTACAACAATTCATTAATCAAAATTGTCCCACCTAAAATTGTAAAATAATCATCAACATAGTCATGGCTTCGATAATAGTATCTATGACCATAATAGCGGCGGGGCTCGTTAAGGCGGTGATAACGTTTATGCCCATAGTGATGGCCATAATCATGCCTACGGTGATATTTCCGGTAATGATGCTTGGAGCCCGGGTGGTAGCCTTGATTATAACCACGATGCCTATCACTGTAGCTTTTATACTGACGGTCAGAGCTGTAATGACGATCCTTGGCAAAAGCGGGCGTGGCTGCTAAACCAATTGAGGCAACTAACAGCCCAATCATAGCGAGACTTTTCATCGAAACTCACCTCGTTTTTTGACTTTCGTAGCTTTATAAACGTTCGAGGTGAAGATCCGTTGACTTTTAGCCGTCGATTGATAACCAGACAGGACAGTGATCGGAGGGCTTTTCTAGAGCTCGGATATCATGATCTATGCCAGCATCGGATGATATTTTGATAAGTGGCGCCGATGCCAACATAAGATCTATCCGCAAACCTCGCTTGGGGTCTCGTTCAAAACCCCGACTACGGTAGTCAAACCAGCTATAGCGCTGTTCTTCACCCGCATGAAAGTATTGATAGCTGTCCAAGAGCCCCCATTTTTCTAGCCTCTGAAGCCAATCACGCTCTTCGGGTAAAAAGCAGCACTTTCCAGTGCGTAGCCAGCGTTTACGATTGTCATCGCCAATACCTATATCTTCGTCCAAAGGCGCTACATTCATATCCCCCATAACCAATAGGTACTCATCGGGTTGATGCCGCTCTTCTAAACTGGTTAGCAGGTCGCTATAGAATTGCTTTTTACATGGGAATTTCTGTGGGTGATCACGGCTTTCTCCCTGAGGGAAATACCCGTTATAAATGTTCAGTTTGCCGGCACAAAATTCAAATTGTCCATAAACCAGTCGTTTTTGGCTTTCCTCCCCGTCAGAGGGAAACCCCTTCTGGCTGTGTATCAGGGGTAACCGATAGAGTAGGGCAACACCATAATGTCCCTTTTGCCCATGATAGATCGCTTCGTATCCCAACTGCCGGATATCATCGATTGGAAACTGCTCATCAACAACTTTTGTTTCTTGGATACCGATAATATCTGGCGAATGTTTGTCTATGATCGCCTTAAGTTGATGTAACCGTGCGCGAATGCCGTTGGCATTAAAGGAGACTATTTTCATATCAGGGACGTTTAGTTTGTTGCGCAAGCGACGTTGATAAACGGATGTAGTCAGCCATGATATTCCCAACCTCGTACAAAATTGGGTCGCGTTCAGGTAGAGGCCTGCTATCGTCCTCGGGATCTTTGGCTTCGCGCCATGCTGCTACAGATGAAAAGGTGTCAGCTTTTTTACTTGCTCTACGTTTGTTTTCAAGAGATAGCAGTAGCTCGTCATTCTTTTTAATCTCTTCGCGACGTTTTTCCTCGTTAAGTGATAACTGTTTTACCGTGCGGCGCTCTTTCAGAACGGCTAATTCATCACTTAAATAGACCAAGTCGGGATCTTGCTTTAAACGATACTCGTGACGCTCTTGTAGCGTTTCCAGGGGAACCGTCGTCAGGTTGTACTGCCGATGCGGTGCGGCAGGAATTTGATCCCAAGGCAAGGCGTTTTCCTCACTACTTTCACCCACTTTCTCAATATCGTAATAAGAGGGCAGTTTAATATCGGGAACCACTCCCAGGTGTTGAGTGCTGTTTCCTGAGACACGATAAAATTTTGACTCCGTCAGTTTTAACTGTCCTTCACGAAGAGGTAGCTGAACCTGCACGGTTCCCTTGCCAAAGCTTTGTCCACCAACCACCAAGCCACGTCTATAGTCCTGAATGGCACCAGCGAAAATTTCAGATGCAGATGCACTTAGGCGGTTTATTAGTACCAACAAGGGTCCACGATAGTAGGCATCGCCTCTCGATCGATAATTGCGAGAAATAAGCTGGTTCGCATTGCGAACCTGAACAATAGGACCTTCATCAATGAATAAATCTGTAAGGGTTGTCGCTTCCTGCAGAAAGCCTCCGCCATTATTTCTCAAATCTAAAATAATGCCATCTACATTCTGTTGAGATAACTCATTTAACAGACGCAGCGTATCTTGAGTAGTACTTTTGAAATTGGGGTCACGATTGTAGTAGGCCTCCACATCTAGATAGAACGTGGGTATTTCAATCACGCCTAGACGAAATACGCCGTTTTCTGATGGGACCTCTATTACCTCAGCTTTTGCAGATTGCTCCTCGAGCTGTATCTTGTCCCGAACAATAGAAATCTCACGACTATTGCCCGCAAATTCACCCTGTGCCTGGATCAGCTCCAGTCGAACAACACTGTCTTTAGGCCCACGGATAAGATCAACAACATCATCCAGCCTCCAACCAATAACATCTACCTTTTCATCATCGCCTTGGCCTACCGCTACAATTTTATCTCCAGCCTGGAGAATACCCTGCTTATCAGCGGGGCCGCCCGGTATAACCCGAACAATTTTTGTGTGCTCGTCCTCTAATTGAAGAACGGCACCAATGCCCGTAAGAGATAGGGACATGGCTATACGGAAGTTTTCCATCGAGCGGGGAGACATATAGGTCGTATGTGGGCCATATAGACTCGCCAGCGAATTCATAATGACCTGAAACACATCTTCACTATCGCGTTGAGTCAGTTGTTTGCGAAGATTGATATAACGTTTGATTAATAACTCGCGGGCAGCGTCAGACTCTTTGTCGTTGATTTTTAACCCAAGGTAGGCCTCTTTTATACGCTTGCGCCAGTAGTCATCCGCATCGGTAGAGGTAGAGGGCCACTGGTTGCTATCTACATCAACCGACAGGTATTCATCTTTAGTCAGATCAAACTGGAAATCACTTTCTAGCAGATCAATATTTTTCTGAAGGCGCTCTATCGCTCGTTGATAGTAGCGATTATAGATATGAAAACCTGCGCTGAGGTCGCCCTTTTTAAACATATCGTCAAGCTTGGTTTCCCACTGTTTAAATTCAGCGATATCCTCTTCAAGTAAATAAGTCTTTGCTGGATCCAGGTAATCAATGAATTGATATAACAGTTTAGTTGATAGGGCATCATCCAAGGGCTGTCGACGGTAATGTTTACTTGTCAACTCATCGATAACCTCAATAGCCGTTTTTGACTGGTTTGGTGTGTAATCAAGGTCAGCCGACACCAGAGGAGCCAAACTCATCAGTAGTGCAGGGATAATAATTCTCAGGTGGAAAAGCATCAGTTTTTCAATATCGCCAAAGTCAGTGGGTTTCAGAGTGTATCAAACTTCCAATCCTATAGACCGCTACCGATCGTAAATGTTTAGAGATTACGCCTTATTATGAGCAAATACGGAATGAAGTGATAATCGTGTACAGTCCTAGCTCCAATAATAGAACGACCCAACATTGATCCAACCTGCGAAGAGTGGAATCATGGGCTACCTAAGATCTTTGACCCAAATGTGATGACAGACATAATAAAAAAGCCAACAGCACTAGTGACAGGCGGGGCGACGCGGCTCGGGTTTGTCTTTGCCCGGGCGCTAGCCGAGGCAGGATTTGATATTGCACTTCACTACCACAGCTCGTCCAAAGAGGCTCAAAAGGCAGCAGAATCTATTAGGAAACTAGGCGTTGGCTGTACCACGTTCCCGTTTGACCTATCCAAGCAGGATCCGCAAAAGCTGATCGAACAGGTATATGACAAGCACCCAACCCTCGAGATCTTGGTGAACAACGCTTCAGCCTATGAAGCAGCAACCATCGCCGGTACCAGTAGAGACGCTCTACAACATCAATTTACCGTTAATTTTTTTGCCCCTTTCCTATTAACGCGCGCCTTTGCAAAGGTGTGTACGAAGGGCAGTGTCATTAACATTCTCGACAATAAAATAGCATTTCAACAGAATAGCTACGCGGCATATCTGCTTTCCAAGAAAACACTAGGAGAATTCACTCAGCTGGCGGCAATGGAGCTTGCCCCGGACATCAGAGTCAATGGCATTGCTCCCGGCGTTATCATGCCCGGTGAGACAAGGTCTGATGACTATATAAAATGGCGTATTGAGGGGATACCCCTGAAACGGCAGGGAAGAACTGACGATTTGGTCAAAGCTTTATACTATTTGTTGGATAATGACTTTGTCACTGGCCAAATTCTGATGGTAGACGGTGGTGAAGGGCTAAATCACAAGGGTTTAAATGCGGAGCAATACCATGAGCGAGGAATATCTTGAGCCTATCTAAATCAGCGACAAGCGCCTCAGCAACAAACGGGCCAAAGCAACATTTAGTCATTGTTTCAGTGGGTTCAAATATTGATGCAGCGAAAAATATCTCACTGTCACAGGACATTTTAGACCGTGAAACTCAGTTATTGGCAACAGCCGATACCATCGAGACAAAACCCGTGGGCTATACCCAGCAACCCAATTTTCTGAACTCGGCCTATCTAATTGCAACTGAATTAACATACGACGAATTCAATCGGTATTTAAAATCCATCGAAGATCGCCTTAAAAGAGAGCGAGGCCCGATAAAATCTGGCCCTCGAACCATCGACCTAGACATCATTATCTGGGATGGGGCGGTACTCACCAGTGACTATGATCACCATGAATATGTCTCTATCCCAGTAAACCAGATTCTCTCTGACAAGCAGATATCCATTCAACCCATGTCCGAAGTCAATAAATAGTATCCGGTCAATGGTGAAGCTGGCTGCTCACAAAACCGGGTATTCATCCGGTGTATATAAATAATACTTACGAATGAGTGAAATTTTGTGCAATTTGCTTATAATTGCCGACCATTCTAGTTATCAACTTGTCTTGGAGAAATATAGTGAAAGCACCTGTTCGTGTAGCTGTCACCGGAGCGGCCGGCCAAATTAGTTATTCTTTACTGTTCCGCATTGCCTCTGGCCAAATGCTGGGTGAAGATCAGCCCGTCATTTTACAAATGTTAGAAATTACTCCTGCTCTGGAAGCACTGAATGGTGTTGCCATGGAATTGGATGACTGCGCTTTCCCTCTATTAGCCGGAATGGTTTGCACCGATGATCCCAACGTCGCATTTAAAGATGCCAATTATGCTTTATTGGTAGGTGCGCGCCCACGTGGACCTGGCATGGAGCGTAAAGATCTGCTTGAAGCTAATGCGGCAATCTTCTCTGCGCAAGGTAAAGCGATCAACGACAACGCATCCAAAGATATTAAAGTATTGGTTGTAGGCAACCCAGCCAACACCAATGCTCTTATTGCTCAACGCAATGCACCAGATATTAACCCACGTCAGTTCACTGCAATGATGCGTTTGGATCACAATCGTGCCATGACTCAGCTTGCACAGAAAACTGGCAAGACGGTTAACGATGTCACTAATATGCTGGTTTGGGGTAACCACTCTGCAACTCAGTTCCCAGATCTTCACCACCCTAAAGTTGCTGGTGAAACCGCGATCAACTTGGTTGACCAAGTCTGGTATGAAGAAGAGTTTATCCCCACTGTTCAACAGCGCGGAGCAGCAATTATTAAAGCACGCGGAGCTTCTTCAGCAGCATCTGCTGCTAATGCGGCCATTGATCACATGCATGATTGGGCTCTTGGTACGCCTGAAGGCGACTGGGTCAGCATGGGTGTATACAGTGATGGTAGCTATGGTATCGCTGAAGCACTGATCTACTCGTTCCCTTGCGTTTGCAAAAACGGCGATTGGGAAATTGTACAAGGCTTGGAAATCAATGAATTCTCTCGCGGCAAAATGGCCGCTACTGAGCAGGAATTGACCGAAGAACGCGACGCAGTTCAACACTTGTTGCCTTAACATATTGGCAAGTGTACCGTTCTTCAAAAAGGCGCCTTAAGGGCGCCTTTTTTATTGATCTAATTAAACCGACTCGCACCATCACCAATACAAACACATAATCCGTCAGATGTTCTAAACTCAACAGTGAGGAGCGTCAAATGGTCAAAGTCACGACTCAGAAGAACCACGTAACACAGGTGATACTCACTCCGAATCAGTCGATGAGTTATGAGGGTAACCTGTGGGTAGTTCTAGCCGTTTCGTTAATTATTAGCCTTATTACGGTTCCAATTGCGCTTCTGGGGGGCTGGGTGGTACTCCCTTTTGCCATACTTCAAGTGTCGGCACTTTCCGCCTGTCTTTACCTGACACTTAAGAAGTTAAATTATAAAGAAGTGATAACCCTCCAGGAGGGTCGAATCCTTCTCCAACGAGGCCATAATGCTATCGAGAGCAGTTTTATATTTCCCGAGCAATCCGTAAAGGTTCTAGTCGAGGATCAAGGGAGGCCTATGAGTTCACCCGATATCGACTTGGTGGCGGAAGGGCACTGTTATCATTTGGGCGGATTTCTTAACCGGTCTGATCGATTCATACTGGCCCATGCATTGAAAAATCAGCTAAATTTACGGATATTCCACCACAGTTCTTTTCATCACGTCAGTTTTTGATAGAGTGCCTATCATCTCGCAATATACCTAGATAAGGAGACCTTGAATGGCTTTTCCAGACGTTGGCCAAACGGCACCGGCATTTAGCTTGAAAAATCAAAGAGGAGAAGACGTTTCTCTAGCAGACTATAAGGGCAGTAAAAACGTTGTACTCTATTTTTATCCAAAAGCAATGACACCGGGGTGCACGGTTCAAGCCTGTGGAATACGAGACAGCAAAGCTGAATTTGAGGCGTTGGACACGGTCGTTCTTGGTGTCAGTCCAGACCCTTACCCGCGGCTTGCACGCTTTGAGGAAAAACAAGCTCTGAATTTTGACCTACTGTCTGACGAAGATCATGCCGTAACTGAAGCCTATGGCTGCTGGGATCTAAAGAAGTTTATGGGCCGAGAATTCATGGGTGTCTTAAGAACAACATTTGTGATCAACAAAGCGGGAGAAATTGCGCTCGTTATGAACAAGGTTAAGACCAAAACTCACCATGACGATGTACAGGAATGGATAAAAACCAACCTCAATTGAATCTCAGGTTTGAGTATCCCGGGGTAACACGCTACAGTCGCGTCTGTCTCGTAATTAATCTTTATATCCATCAAAAATTGAGGAAGTTGAATGTCTCTTGATCTGTCCCAAGTAGTAATGGCTGCTGCTGCACCTGCTGCTTCTGAACCCAATCCATTGTATACACTGCTGATGTTTGGTGGTCTGTTCTTATTTATGTACTTTCTGATTATTCGCCCACAGCGAAAACGCCAGAAAGAACACAAAGAACTCACCAGCTCCTTAGGTAAAGGGGATGAAATTGTTATGAATAGTGGCTTACTCGGAAAAATCACCAAGCTGGACGATGATTACCTGGTGATTGAGGTCGCTAACAACGTGGAGCTGAAGTTTCAACGCGCGGCAGTACATGCGGTGCTACCAAAGGGTACTATTAAACAAGTATGACCGACCAAGGCCGCACCAGCGGCCTTATTTTTTCCAGGGTTACTCCTAGGGATATTATTGGGGGTTATTTGAACGTATGATTAACTTTCCTCAGAAACTAAACCTGGCTCAAACACCTACACCACTACAACCGCTTGATCGCATTTCTGATGAATTAGGTGGCCCACGTATCTGGGTAAAACGCGATGATATGACGGGTTGTGCTATCAGTGGCAATAAGGTCAGAAAACTCGAATTTGTCCTCGCGCAAGCACTCTCCGAAGGTGCGGATACAGTTCTTACTTGTGGCGGTATTCAATCTAATCATTGTCGGGCAACGGCCATCCTGGGAGCTCAACTCGGCCTGAAAGTGCACCTTATTCTCAGGGGCACTAAACCAGCTGAACTCGACGGGAATCTCCTACTCGATCATTTGTCGGGCGCTAACGTCAGCTACTATCCTCCAAGCGAATACCAGCGTCTCGATCAACTGTTCGAGCAGTGGCATAAGTATTACCAGCACCAGGGTCGCCAACCTTTTTCTATCCCCACGGGGGCCAGCAATGGAATGGGAGCCTGGGGTTATATCAATTGTGCCCGAGAACTAGCTGATGATTTTATCAACCTGAAAATTTCCCCTTCAGCTATAGTCTGCGCCACAGGTTCTGGAGGCACACAGGCAGGCTTAACCATTGGCTCTCATTTATACCAGTTAGATACACTCGTGCTTGGGATAGCGGTTTGTGATGACAAAAACTATTTTCTTCGTAAAGTACGTGATGACATGCGAGCTTGGAAGCAATGTAGTTCGTCCACACTAGATATCGAAAGTATTGAGATACATCTCAATGATCAGCATATTGGTCCGGGCTACGCCAAAGCTACACCCGAAATTTTCGCTACCATTCGCCATCTCTCGGCACTGGAAGGCCTAATTCTCGACCCAGTCTATAGCGGCAAAGCCTTTCATGGGTTGATACAGGAAATCAAAGCTGGTCAGTTTAGTGAATCCAGCGATCTCGTCTTTATTCATACTGGCGGGCTGTTTGGCCTATTTGCTCAACGCGACCAGCTAGGCATCATCTAAGCAAAGTAACATTACAACTGGGAACCCCTATGGCACTACAGGAAATTATTGGCGCGATTAACGGTCTGGTCTGGGGACCTGTGATGCTGGCGCTCATTCTGGGTACCGGTCTCTACCTCAGTATTGGTCTAGGCGGGATGCCTATTCGAAAAATAGGCTATGGGTTCCGCCAACTGCTGAACGGTCGCAAGGGAAGAGGCGACGGTGATATCAGTCCTTTTAATGCCCTGATGACCTCGCTTTCTGCCACAGTCGGTACCGGAAATATCGTTGGTGTTGCCACAGCAGTAAGTATTGGTGGTCCTGGCGCACTATTTTGGATGTGGTGTACTGCCTTGGTTGGCATGGCAACCAAGTATGGTGAAGCCGTCTTGGCGGTTGAGTACAGAGAGACTGATGAGCGAGGCAAAAAAGTTGGTGGCCCCATGTATTACATCCGCAATGGCCTCGGTAAAAACTGGGCATGGCTAGGCGTGCTATTTGCCTTGTTTGGTGCTCTAGCAGGTTTTGGTATTGGTAATACGGTGCAAGCGAATTCTGTGGCCGACGCCCTTAATACGAGTTTTTCAGTCCCAGAACAGGTAAGTGGGATATTGATGATGGTACTGGTCGGACTGGTACTTCTGGGTGGTATCCAACGAATTGCCAGTGTTGCGGGTAAACTAGTGCCGTTAATGGCAGGTTTATACTTGCTCGCCACGTTGATCATTTTACTGATAAACATGGCGTCTATTCCGGCAGCCCTCATACTCGTTGTGAAAAGCGCTTTTTCACCGGTAGCTGCCGGTGGGGGATTTGCCGGAGCTTCGATTATGTTGGCGCTTAGAATGGGGGTAGCCCGCGGTGTATTCTCAAATGAGGCCGGTCTCGGAAGTGCCCCTATAGCTCACGCTGCAGCAGAAACCGACAGTCCAATCCGGCAGGGCACCATTGCGATGCTCGGTACTTTTATCGATACGCTGGTCATATGTACCATGACAGGGCTCGTTCTGATTACCACCAATGCATGGAGTAGTGGGGAGGAGGGCGCAGCGCTAACGACACTGGCATTTAGTGCCGTGTTACCCCACGGAGATAAAATTGTCTCTGTATGCCTGTCGCTATTTGCCTTCACCACAATACTTGGCTGGAGTTATTACGGGGAACGCTGTGCAGAATACCTCCTTGGCATAAAAGTCATTGTGCCATTCCGTTTGTTATGGGTATTTGCTATTTACCTGGGAGCAACAAGAGAATTGGGTGAAGTCTGGGGTATCGCAGACATACTCAATGGACTGATGGCCATTCCTAACCTGGTGGCACTGTTGTTGTTAAGTCCCGTTATTTTCAAACTTACTAAGGACTTTTTCAACGATGGCGCTAATATCCATTAGATCATTGGCTATATACTGCAGCAATAACAACAGAACTCTCTTTAATTAGCCGATAAATGATAAGGGTGTGAGCGTGCCAAAAAACTTTGGTGAAAAACTGGTTATTGCTATTTCATCCAGAGCGTTGTTTAACCTGGATGAAAGTCATCACGTCTATGAAGAAAAAGGCCTCGAATCGTACTCTCAATACCAGGTAGAACACGAGGATGAAGTATTAATGCCTGGGGAAGCCTTCCCACTCGTTAAAAAGCTGCTTCGTATTAATGAAAAATTAGGTGGTGAACCCCGTGTGGAAGTGATTCTACTATCTCGAAATTCTGCAGATACGGGCCTGAGGGTATTCAATTCAATCGAACACCATAATCTTAATATTAGCCGTGCAGCCTTCTGTGGAGGTGAAAGTCCCTATCGTTATGTGGCGGCCTTTGGTTGCCATCTATTTCTGTCAACTAATGCCGAAGACGTCAGAAGCGCACTCGATAACGGTGTAGCGGCTGCCACATTAATATCATCTGGTGCCAAGGATAGAGATGATGATGAACTTCGTTTTGCATTTGATGGCGATGCCGTATTGTTCTCCGACGAATCGGAACGAATTTACAAGCAAAATGGCCTGCAAGCCTTTACAGAAAATGAAAAGGCATCTGCCAAGCAACCTATGACAGGCGGGCCATTCAAACACTTTCTTCAGGCTCTCCACAGCTTACAGGCTGAGTTTCCACCAAAAACCTGTCCTATACGTACAGCCTTGGTCACCGCTCGCTCAGCACCGGCTCACGAAAGAGTCGTCAGAACCCTGCGCGCCTGGAACATACGCATCGATGAATCACTGTTTCTTGGAGGCTTGAATAAGGGCGAGTTCCTAAAATCCTATGGTGCCGATGTGTTTTTTGATGATCAACACACCCATTGTGACTCAGCGAAAAATCATGTGGCCACAGGCCATGTACCTCATGGCATAGCCAATGAAGAGTAAGCTGTAGGAGATCTGGGCTACTTATTGGTGATACGTCATATCAAAGCTAAAATACGGTAAATTTTAACCCCATACCCAGCAGTAGAAGAGCCAAAATTGGTTGTAATACATGACTGGGCAGGCGTGCTGCCAGTTTTGTACCCAACTGTATAGCGGGTAACGACCCAATCAATAGGCTCGCCAGTAATACTAGGTCGACGTTACCCAGAAAAAGTAAATGACTAAGGCCCGCAATGAGCGTCAGCGGAACCGCGTGAGCAATATCAGTACCGACAACATGGAGCGCCGGAAGCCTAGGATAGAGCGTCATCAGTAATGCGGCACAAAACGCACCCGCACCAACAGATGAGAGCGTCACGAGAACACCCAGAAAAATTCCAACGATAAATGTCACATGCGTTGCATGTAATTGAAAAAAAGTGCCAATAGGGCCATGGGGCCGATCTGAGGTATCACGGAGAAAACGCTTAAACAAAATGACACCGGCGGTAATCATTAACATGACACCCAGGCTGGTAGTCAGAATTTCCTGATACTGATCGGCGTGGGTAAAGACCTGGTTTAGTAAGATTGCGGTAATAATTGACGCAGGAATACTACCGGCAGCTAAAAACCCCACCAGTCGCCACTGAATACTTTTCTGACGGTTATGCGCAATTACGCCACTGGATTTTGTTGCTGCCGCATAGAGCAGGTCGGTACCTATAGCGACGTTATAAGGAATGCCGAAGAGGATAAGTAGAGGCGTCATTAATGAGCCTCCACCAACGCCGGTCAAACCGACAATCAGGCCTACACAAGCTCCCGAAATAATGTACAGCAAAAAGTCCAGCAACTTGTTATTTTTCCGACCACGTATCAAAGGCTGGCAACTCTAGCAATTTCTACCTATTCTTCAAAGTAATAGTTTTTTATATTTTTAGATCATCAAAGTCTAGATAGGCCAAGTAATGAAATTACAACAACTTCGTTATATCTGGGAAGTAGCACATCATGAGTTAAATGTTTCTGCTACAGCCCAAAGTCTCTATACCTCGCAACCAGGTATTAGCAAGCAAATTAGACTTTTAGAGGATGAGCTTGGTGTAGAAATTTTTTCTCGTAGTGGTAAGCATTTGACGCGTGTAACTACTGCAGGTGAGGAAATTTTAGAGGTGGCCGGCGCGATACTTCGACAGGTGGATAGCATCAAACAACTGGCACAGGAGTATAACAACCCGAGGAAGGGCAGCCTTACCATTGCAACCACCCATACCCAAGCCCGCTATGCACTACCGGGCGTGATTGAGTCCTTTATCAACAAGTATCCCGACGTCTCATTGCATATGCATCAAGGGACACCGATTCAGATATCGGAACAAGCTGCCGATGGCTCGGCAGATTTTGCTATCGCGACAGAGGCATTGTCATTATTCAACGACTTATTGATGATGCCTTGCTACCGGTGGAACCGCTGTATTCTGGTACCCAAAAACCACCCTTTGGCCGTCTATGCATCGCCCTCTCAAAATTCCTCACTAACACTTGAGGAAGTGGCAAATTATCCACTGGTAACCTATGTGTTTGGATTTACAGGAAGGTCTAAACTAGACGAGGCATTCAATGATAGAGGCTTGATACCCAAGGTGGTGTTTACCGCCACGGATGCCGATGTTATTAAGACTTATGTGAGACTCGGGTTAGGGATAGGGATTGTTGCACATATGGCCTATGACCCCGAGAAAGATAGCGATCTGATCGCCCTTGAAGCCAAGCATTTGTTTAAGTCGAGCATTACCAGTATTGGCTTCCGGAGAGGTACTTACCTTCGTAGCTACATGTACGACTTTATTGAGCTATTTGCTCCGCATTTAACCCGAGATAGAGTTGATGAAGCTTGTTCAATTCATGCAAGGGATGATTTGGAGAGATTTTTCAGCACAATTTCGTTGCCGGAATATTAGGATTAGGGGCACGAAAGGTAAGGGCGTGCTTCGAGTAACATTAATCCCGATTCAGAGAAAATCCAGGTCTGGATTATCGTTGAGAATCTCTTTCAACTCGTCTTCTTCTCGAGTCTTCTGATTCAGAACCTCTTTCACGAACTTAAAATAAACGGTATGGATTTCTGGTGCTTGGCCTTCCTCTTCGACAAGAAAGAAGGGGGCTCGCTCCACACCGTAGAGTGAAGCGAGCTCCATACCTGGAGATGAAGGATCTCTTTCATCGGCAATCAGTACCTCATCAATCAAATCAATCTGGCCTGTAGACTCAAGCTTTTGCTGAACCTCTTCGCACTTTTTGCAAAGACTGCCATCAAGTTTGATTTTCTTAACAAGGGTGATTTTCATCTCGATATTCCTAATTACTTCTGAGCTAATTATTTTTTGATATTTACATCGTGTAGACCACATTCTTTCAGTGTGGCTTCTTCCCACCACCAGCGGCCTTCACGCTCATGCTGACTTGGACCTGTGGGTCGAGTACAGGGTTCACAACCAATGCTCACAAAACCACGATCGTGAAGCTCATTGTATGGGACGTTATTGCTGCGAATGTACGACCAGACCTGCTCAGACGTCCAGTTTGCTAAGGGATTAAATTTAGTCAATGTATCACCAGGGCGGGCAAACGCTTTGTCGTCCTGAATGACAGGTATTGCAGCACGTGTACCGGGGCTTTGGTCGCGGCGTTGGCCTGTGATCCAGGCGTCAACGGTCAATAGCTTGCGGCGCAACGGGCCAATCTTACGAATGCTGCAACATTCTTTGTGGTCATCTTTGTAAAAGCTGAATAAGCCTTTTTCGCGAACCAGGTTATTGACCGCCTCTGATTCTGGAAAGACCACATCGATGTCGATATTGTAGTGCTCACGTACCCGCTCAATATAACGGTACGTTTCTGGGTGTAAACGCCCTGTATCCAGAGAAAATACCTGTACTTTTTCTGGGGCGATTTTGTATGCCATATCAACCAGAACAACATCCTCGGCACCGCTGAACGAAATAGCGATGTTATCAAACTGTTCCAGGGCATAAGACAGGATTTCCTGGGGCGTTTGTTCAGAGAGTTTCTGGTCGAGATCGACCGTAGATAAAAGGGTATCAGACATAGGATTTGCTCAAGATTCTCAGTTAGTTATCAACGGGTGCTCTTAAGGGGATAGTCTTAAGGCCGCGAATAATACCAGAGCTGCAAGTAAAGGAAAAATAATCAGAAAATATAATCTACATAGAAATGGGTATTATAAAGGGATCATACATATCGGGTGACCAGTTGCGCTGCCCCATTGAAATAGGTAGAGTTGGCGCCGTTTTTGGACTCGTTAGCAACCTTGAGGAATAAATTGTGGAAATCGCATGTTTGGACTTGGAAGGCGTTCTGATACCAGAGATCTGGATAGCATTTGCTGAAAAGACTGGCATCGAAGCATTAAAGAGAACCACACGCGATGAGCCAGACTATGACGTGCTAATGCGATATCGTCTCAACATCCTTGAAGAGAACGGGTTGGGCTTAAACGAAATTCAAGAAGTGATTGCCACACTGTCACCCCTTGAAGGTGCCAAAGAATTTGTGGATTGGTTGCGCGAGCGTTTTCAGGTAGTCATTTTATCTGATACCTTTTACGAATTTGCTCAGCCTCTAATGCGCCAACTGGGTTTTCCTACGCTGTTATGTCACAAACTGGAAGTTGATAAAACCGGTAAGGTTACCGACTATAAATTGCGCCAGGCTAATCCTAAACGACAAGCAGTGGTTGGCTTCAAAAGTATGTACTACCGAACAATTGCTGCGGGTGATTCTTATAATGACACGACAATGCTAGCTGAAGCAGACGCAGGAATTTTGTTCCACGCACCACAAAATGTCATTGATGAATTCCCTCAGTTTCCAGCAGTTCATGACTTTGAATCACTGAAAAAAGAATTTATTAAAGCCAGTAACCGGGACCTGACGCTCTAGACAGTGGCAGCATAGCTGCCACAAGAAAAACTATGAGTGCTGGATTAATATCCTGATCTTATCCAGAGTTTCTTGATACTCACTTTCTGCCGTTGAATCGGCCACAATGCCACCACCGCCCCAGCAGTGTAGATTTTCACCATCGGCCAACAGTGTTCGAATAGCAATATTGGTATCCATCCGCCCTGTGGCACTGATGTAACCCATGCTGCCGCAGTATACGGAGCGGCGGCAAACTTCCAATTCCTCAATAATCTCCATCGCCCGCTTTTTAGGTGCGCCGGTGATCGACCCTCCCGGGAAACACCCTCGAAGTAATGACAAGGCTGATTCGTTGGCGCGCAATTTACCGGTGATTGTGCTGACCAGATGGTGCACATTGGGAAAGCTTTCCAGTGCAAACAGCTTAGGCACACGTATAGAACCGGGTTCACAGGTTTTCCCCAAGTCATTACGCAACAAATCTACAATCATCAGGTTTTCCGCACGATTTTTGGCACTGTTCATCAACCCAATGGCATTAAGCTGATCCTGCTCCACCGTTTTACCACGGGGCACGGTTCCTTTAATAGGCTTTGTCTCTACTTGCTTCATTGAGACTTTCAGAAAGCGTTCGGGAGAAAGACTAAGTACTGCCTGGTTACTCTCGCCCCATTGGTAAAAACAGCTGTAGGGTGAAGGTAAAATTTTACGCAGGTATCGATAAAGCGCCCAATTATCGCCCGAATACGGCGCGGAAAAATGTTGCGCAATATTGACTTGGTAACAATCACCCGCAGAGATATAACGCTTTACGGCATCAATCGTGCCTAAATAATCATGCTTTGAGGCAGAGCCACTGAAATGCATATCGAAAACATCGTCTGCATTTCCTTCAGGCAACTGCTTAAAACGGTTTAAAATCTCAGCGCGAAGAGAGGAAGGGCAGTTATGGCGGAAAAAAAGCCAAGCTTTCTGTGCCGAGTGGTTTAGAACCAATGCCCAACTGTAATTACCCACCCGCATATCTGGCAAGTTATCCAGCTTGGGAAGGCTATTGGGAAGGTGCTCAATCGAACGGCCGAGGTCATAGCCAAAATAACCTGCCAACCCACCAACAAATGGATAGCTATTATAGTGTTGGTCAACACCTCCGGATGAGGCTAGTAGCTCCTCTGCGAGAGAAAAAGGGTCTTCATGGCTTACCGTGGTTGAACTTGAGGTAATAATTCGAGTGGTTTGACCAACCGTTTCCAACACGGTATCAGGTTGGGCAGTGATAATATCAAAACGACCATAAAGACTACGCGGCTTACCACTATCCAGCCATATAGCATCAGGCATATCCCGAATGGCGCTAAATAGTATTTCAGCGTCAGATTGATAAGGAAAATCGACAATATCCACATGTTTCATGGGACGCTAGTCTACGTTACTAGGCTCCAAATTCAATTTATTGATTAACTAATCTCAACCCTATTTACCGCCATTTATGATGAGGTCGGAAATGATTTCAGCTGGTGCTGTGTTATGCCAAACTTTAACTTAAAGATTTGATACAACCCAATACCCGACAAAGTTTATACTTGCAGTCTTAGTTAGTTTCGCTTGCACCAATATGATGAATTTTCACCCTCTTGAAAAAAAAAGTAACCTCACCGAAGGCTACATTAAGCGACACAACATAGCAGGCTTGGATATGCTGCTGGTGCACAGTGGGGGTCAAACTCGACTCATTCCAAATCGCTGCCCACATGATGGCTCACCACTTAAAAAAGCACGACTTGCTAATGGTTGTATACAGTGCCCTAAACATCGAATCACGTTTCGCCTCGACGATGGCACGCCTATCGGAGGTGAAGCTGTTGCCGACATCGACCCGCTCACCCACTATGAATTAGTGGAAGAGGGCGGGCTGCTAGGTATTTTAATTAATTAACAATTGGAGAAAACATGTCCTACTCAACACCAGACTTATGTGACGACCACCCGGATCTCGTTCGTGTACTTGACCCCATGATGGTTAATTTTGGTGGTAAAGAATCCTTTGGCGGTGAGATTGTCACCATAAAATGTCATGAAGATAACTCTTTAGTCAAGGAAAATGCCGGGAAACCAGGACAAGGGAAGGTCATGGTGGTCGATGGTGGTGGCTCACTACGACGTGCATTGTTGGGCGATATGATTGCAGAAAATGCCGTTAATAATGGCTGGGAAGGTCTTATTATTTATGGCTGTGTTCGCGATGTGGACGCATTAATTTCACTTGATTTAGGAGTACAAGCTCTAGCTAGCACTCCACTAAAAACAGATAAAAGGGGCATTGGCGACCTTAATGTACCAGTCACATTCGGAGGAGTCACTTTTAACCCAGGTGAATATGTCTATGCTGACAACAATGGGGTGATTGTCTCTAAAGTATCCCTAGAGAGTTAAAGCTGAAACTCAAATGATGGAATTCAGGTCTGAACTCATAAGTTACGGCCTTTTTCTGTGCTAACCTCTTAGATAGAAGTTTTTATTGACCTTGCTATCTAGGAGAAACAAATGGGATATTTAAGATCCATAGTTGCTATTGGGGTTTCGGCGGGCTTGATTGGATGTAGCGATGAACAAACGCCACCAAACCCCTCTATAGCCATGGGAGAGGCTCTGTTTCAAGAAAACTGTTCAGAATGCCATCCCAGAAGTGGCCGCAGTGATTATATAAAACGTATTCCGGCGACGCTTTTAACAAAAAAGTCCCAATATGAATTAATGGAATGGATAAAAGGCACCGGGCAACATCGTGAAATGCCCTCATTTGACAACCTAACCGACGAAGAAAGAGCATCGCTAGCAGACTATCTTCATAGCCAGATTATGAAGTAAGCGCCTTTCGGGGAAACTCGCAACCCGTCTTCTACGGCATAAACCCCTACAACCCCGGCCCGTTCGGGGTTTATACCTTAACAATCACCGCCTGAAGCCTTCCTCTAATATTCTCGTTCAGTAGTTCAACTGCCAATTTTTAGGCAAAAAAAGGAGCTGCAAGCAGCCCCATAAAAAATCCTTAACAAGGATTATGTGAATATCGTTACCCGCCATGTTTCCGTACATAGACCAACCTGGCCACACGGGTATTTAAAATTAATCAGTAATTATATCCAGGCATGAAGCGCCAACATCCGCATCATAATAAGCCATACCCAGTTTATTTAAGTACTCCATACGGTCAGCTTTCATCAAATCTATTTCAGGTGCACCAAAACCATTTGCCTGGTAGATACCGGCCAAATAAGCCATAAAGTT
>Ga0209121_10000739_pt1 | contig 34742 bp, 35 predicted proteins | sample Cruoilmetagenom3_FD_187292 | JGI IMG/M metagenome (GOLD analysis project Ga0209121, IMG submission 187292) | Oil polluted marine microbial communities from Coal Oil Point, Santa Barbara, California, USA - Sample 3 (SPAdes) (version 2) | ecosystem: Environmental > Aquatic > Marine > Oil seeps ... | reverse complement strand
CCCTCACCACTGGCGGGTAGTGTCAGGTCGTTTCCAGCCAGGGTCATGTCCAGTTGGCGAACGCCGTCCAGCTTAAGCGACAGCCCGCCTGTCAGGCTGAAATCATCGAGGGACAACTTCAGGTTATCCAGTTTTACCGCCTGTTCAGAGACAGAGAAACCGGACTGTATGGCGGCCTTTTTAAAGCCTTCTGGTGCATCAAACGGCAGCGCTTTAAGTATCAGGTTGTTGACCGACAGTTCGCCTGCCAGGACGGGAGCGGTGGTTAGCTTCTGCCCTGTAACCATCCCTTTGATTTTTGCCGACCCGAGTTGGCCTTCTATCTTGTCGAGGTTTAGGGCATCGGTTTGGCCGTTGTAGCGGGCATTAAAATTCAGGGTTAACGGCAGCTTGTCGTAACCCGTCAGCGATAGTGTGGCATTTGATAGGGCGACTTGCTGGTCTTCGAGTTGCAAGGTCAGCGCTGAATCAAGCGCAACACTGAGTGGCGTGGGTTGCTCTGGGAGTGTCGTTTTAAACGTTAAGTCGATCGGGAAGGCCTTGCCGTCGAGATTTAACTGGCTACTGGTGAAGTTAAGCTGTTCGATGACTCGATCCGGGGTTCCCGGTGCTGCCAGTGTAAAGCGGCTGTTTGTGAGTGACAGTTGATCAATGGCCAACTCAAAGGGTAGCTCCGTGGTAGCGGTTTTCTGCGTAGATGCTGCGGCACCGGGCAGGGCAGCCACGCTGGCCGCTTCCTGAGCAGACTCGGCTCTGATGTCGGCGCCATCTATGGTGATGGCTCGAAGCCTGATCGACCGCGATAGCAGGGCCTTCCAGTCCAGTGTGAAGTTGGCTTGTTCGAAGTGAATATCTGGAATGCCTGCCGCTTTGCCCGCGAGGGAGGTGGCGCCTGCATGAATGGCTAAATTTGGGTAGAAGGACCAACCGAGGTCACCTTCAATGGCGAGCTCGATATCGTTTTGTCTGGCCAGTTTTTCGAGTTCCGGCTTGTAGCTGTTTGGGTCTATGCCCAGAATCACAAAGGCAATACTTCCCACCAGTACGAGCACCAGTACTACAACCAGTGCGATAAAGCCCTTTAACCATTTCAATGTGTGCGCTCCCTTGTTGCCACTGTGTTTTTTTAGCCAGATTAGCCGTTTATTTCGGGTATCAATAAAAATGGCCATTGAGGGTCAATATCTTACCCTCAATAGCCAGCCTTGTTGATAGAAAACCCTGCTCGTCTAAAAGTACGGGCATGGGTTGTGTGGCGGGGGTTACCCGTCAGTTTGCCAAGACCAACGGTTAGAAGCTCATACGGACGCCAAGTTCCACGCTTTGGGCGGGTTCCGGGGCGATGTTCCGCAGAAATGAGGTGGCATTGCGAATTTCCTGATCCAGCAAATTGTTGGCTTTCAAAAACAGCAACCAGTGACCGTTGGCTGTATCGATGTGGTAGTGCACATGACCGTCCAGTCGTGTGTAACCATCGGTGTCTTCTTCGAAATCGCCGGCGTGACTCTGCTTTTTGGCTTCGGTAAGTTTAAGCCCTGCATTCCATTGTGACTGGAAGTAATCCAGGGCAACACCAAAGCGCAGTGGTGGTATGCGAGGGACGTCTCCATTTTTATCCAGTCTGGCCCGCACGTAGTCGCCAAAGAATTCAACATCCCAGCGATCACTCAGGTGAATGCCGATGCTTGCTTCAGCGCCTCTAAAGGTCGCATCTTCCTGTTGATACTGATAAATCGTTAACTCTTCGCCCGCGTCTTCCAGCCCGGTGTTTTTCTTGAAGATGAAATCATCGATGCTGTTGTAGAAAAGGTTAACACTGAGATTAATGGGCCCTTCGTATTGATAACCAATTTCAAAGTTGTGACTGGTTTCTTCATCGAGGTTGGCGTCACCAATATCAAAGCTTTCACTGGCATGATGGGGGCCATTCGAGAGCAGCTCTTCTACCGAGGGGGCGCGCTGGGCACGGGTTAAGGCGAAGCTGATGCTTTGATCTTCGGTCATTTGCCACCGTGTCCCGAAGGACAGGCTTTGGGTATTGTGGTCGATGTCTGAGCCATTGTTAAATGGGTTGCTGTCGGGGTCGATAGTTTGCCGATCCAGCCGCAGCCCCAATTCATAACTCCAGTCGCCATAGTTGGTTTCGCCCACCCAAAAAATGCCGCCATTTTGGATGTCAGACTTGGGGATAAAGGATTCTTCTCCAATGGCGGCAAACTGTCGGTCTTCCAGTTGCAGTCCAATGGCTCCGGACCAGCCCAGAATTTCCTGGTGCAATAATTCCACCCGGCCCTCAATAGCTTCATTGGTAAAGCGTGTCCCTTTTTCTCCGCCCTCCAGCTCAGTGTGTTCATAATCATTGTGGCTGAGACGCATTCTGCCCAGTGTGAATCCCGGCAGAATATCCGCCCATTCCGCCTTGAGATCCACGCGGGTCTGTTCCATATCGATGCGCACATCGGTGGCTTCATCCGCGTGATCCTCATGGTGGTGACCATTGGGCGGGATACCGTAACGATTTTCCATTTCACTGACGGATATACCGATAAATCCCTGATCGCCTATCCAGGACAGCCCGCCTGTGACGGTGTGAGCCTGGGTGTCTGTGTTGTCAATATAACCGTGGGTGGTTTCATGATCAGCGGGGTCTTCGCCATCTTCCGGATGTTGTGCCAGCCCTTCAATTTCGATGTCATTGCTGTCCCGGTAGAGACCATCGATATGCCAGGCCCAGTTGCCGAGTGGCGTATCAGTTAAGGAGTTTTCCATTAGGAAAACCGTGCTGTTTTGATCATTGACACTGTTGTACCGGTATTCCACGGCCGAGTTCAGTTTCTCTGGCAAGTCATCGGGGATTCGGTTGTCGATCACATTGACGACACCACCGATGGCGCCGTTGCCGTAGCGTAGGGTTGCCGGCCCTCTGAGTACTTCGATACGTTCGGCAACCAGCGCTTCTGTGGTAATGGCGTGATCACCACTGGCGGAAGAAGCATCCAGAGTGCCTAGGCTATCCTGCATGACCTTGACTCGATTACCTACTTGCCCGCGGATGACGGGTTTGCCAACACCAGGGCCAAAGCCTGAGCTGGTTACGCCGCGCTCATTTTGCAGGGTCTCACCAATCGTCGCAGCGGCTTCTCTATGCAGTGCTTCGCCAATTAATACGCTGGTAGCTTGATTGATGCCGGTGGCATTTTCTTCTAACGGTGAGGCTGAAATGATGACTTCGTTAAGTTGAGACTCGTCGTGTTCCAGTGTTTGTGCGATAGCTGTGCAGGGTAGGCTGGACGCGGCCAGCACTACCATAAAAGTATTTTTCATGAGTAATGGTCCTATAGCGGGGGACAAAAGAATGTTGTTGTTTCTAGGGTGCTATAGGGCAAGGGGGTGCGCGGCTGTTGCGGGGCGCTACTGGGGTGAGTTTTGGCGCTGTGGTATTGGTGGCCACAATTTCTGTGGCGAAGTCAGTAATCTGCAGGGGTTGTCGTGCGGTTTCGAGAGTGACGTCGCCGGTACCCGAGGATAGGCACAGCTGGCAGTTGACCTTGTCATTGTCAAGATGAATGTGTGCAGCAGCCGTCTGACTGAGCCACAGAGTCGTGATGGCCAGTAGACAAGCAAGAATAATGTTGGGTCTGCGAAAGTGCATATTTTAGAGAATTAGACCGTGGTCTTGGAACAATTGTGTGCCAGAAGTGTAATCACTTCATGCTTCTTATGGAAGGGTTTGTGTGAGCGCTTTATAATACGGCTCCCCACAGCCTTGTAGGCAGTGGTAATGTAGTTGAGAAAGCTTGTCTTGGAGAACAGCATGGCGGAACGTAAGGCGGCAGTAAGTCGTGACACGCTAGAGACGCAGATTACTGTCGAGGTGAACCTCGATGGGACGGGTCAATCGAGCTTTGATACCGGGGTTCCCTTTCTCGAGCATATGCTGGATCAAATCGCCCGCCACGGTTTAATTGATATTCATGTGAAAGCCAATGGCGATACTCATATTGATGACCACCACACGGTAGAAGATATTGGTATTACTCTGGGGCAGGCATTTCACCAGGCTCTCGGTGATAAAAAAGGTATTCGCCGCTACGGCCATGCCTATGTTCCTTTGGATGAGGCGTTATCCCGAGTGGTTATAGACTTTTCTGGCCGGCCCGGTCTGGAAATGTTTGCCGAGTTTTCTCGCCCGAGGGTGAAGGATTTTGATGTGGATCTGGCCTATGAGTTTTTTCAGGGGTTTGTGAATCATGCCGGTACCACGTTACATATCGATAACTTGCGTGGGAGTAATGCTCACCACGAGTTAGAAACGATCTTTAAGGCATTTGGTCGCGCTGTGCGTATGGCCATTGAACTGGACCCAAGAATGGCGGGCGTGATGCCTTCCACCAAGGGAACGCTCTAAGACCGGGTGCCTTTTTAAGGCGCCTTATTAACGATAATCTATAGATTAAATTTCTTATGACAGACTTCCGTACTCGCATTGCCGTACTTGATTATGGCATGGGCAATCTACATTCCGTTTCGAAGGCTTTGGAGCATGTCGCTCCGCAGGCGGAGGTGATCGTGACGGCCAGTGCTGAGGACGTTGCCGATGCGGATCGGGTGGTGTTTCCCGGCGTCGGAGCGATAAGAGATTGTATGGCAGAGATTCGCCGCCTTGGTTTTGATAAATTGGTTGCCAAAGCGATAGAGGAAAAGCCAGTGCTGGGTATCTGCGTGGGTATGCAGGCATTACTAGAGCACAGTGAAGAAAATAATGGTGTGGATTGTCTGGATATTTTGCCGGGCAAGGTGCGTTTCTTTGGCCGCGATGTACAGGATGCTAGCGGTGAAAAACTGAAAGTACCGCATATGGGCTGGAATCGCGTTCACCAAACTGTCGACCATCCGATGTGGCACGGTATCGAGCAAGATAGCCGCTTTTATTTTGTGCATAGTTATTTTGTCGATGAGAGCCACAAGGAATTGGTGGCGGGCACCTGTGATTACTCGGTAAAATTTGCAGCGGCGCTGGTAAGAGATAACTTATTTGCGGTGCAGTTTCACCCTGAAAAAAGCCACACGGCAGGTCTCCAGTTGCTCCGTAATTTTGCGACTTGGCAGGGGTGTAAATAGTTCATCTGGTGGCCATACGTTATGGGTCGCCAGCAATACAGATAATTCATTTTTAACTCAAGATGTGACAGGAATTAATTCGTGCTGATTATCCCCGCTATTGATTTGAAGGACGGCGAATGTGTTCGACTTCGCCAGGGTCGTATGGACGACTCGACAGTATTTTCTGGCAGCCCCGTTGAGATGGCGGCGAGATGGGTCAATGCGGGTTCACGCCGGCTACACCTGGTTGACTTGAATGGCGCTTTTGCTGGTGAACCCGTCAATGGCGAGGTGGTCACTGAGATTGCAAAGGCTTACCCCAAACTGCCTATCCAGATTGGTGGTGGTATTCGCAGCGGCGAGACAATAGAGGCCTACCTTAAGGCGGGTGTGGAATATGTCATTATCGGTACCAAAGCGGTCAAAGAACCGGATTTTGTGACGGAAATGTGCCAACAATTCCCCGGCCACATTATTGTGGGGATCGATGCTAAAAAAGGCCTGGTTGCCACTGATGGCTGGGCTGAAGTCACAGAGGTTAAAGCTGCGGATCTGGCTAAACGATTTGAGTCTGATGGTGTGAGTGCCATTGTTTACACAGACATTGATCGCGATGGCATGATGCAGGGTGTCAATGTAGAGGCCACCCTGGCTATGGCTCAGGCATCATCTATCCCGGTTATTGCCTCCGGCGGAATTACCAATATGGATGATATTGTGGCCCTTAATAAGGTCGCGGATCAGGGGATATTGGGTGCTATCACTGGTAGGGCCATTTATGAAGGTACTCTGAACGTAGCTGAAGCTCAAACACTTTGCGATCAGTGAGGTGAGACTTTTTTTGACGAAATTCTAGTTTCGCAGCAGACGTCGCCAGTGATTATTGGCGGCGTTTATTTTCAGCATGCTCATCAGTTTTTTTCTCTCTGTTTGTTTCCCGGTCAAACCTGCCTACCTTCCCTGTCTTATATATTGATTACTCAGAGTGCTATCATCAGTGGTCGTGTGAGACGGATTTTCTGTTATGGCTAGAGGTGATCACATTTATGTGTGCCGCTTTGGTGGAGTGTATGCTCATCACGGCATTGATGCGGGTGATGGGTCGGTGATTCATTACACCAGCAGCCATTGGATGACACCAAGACAGGTTTGCCGTACTTCTATCGACGTGTTTGCCAGGGGCGATGATATCTATGTCAGGGATTACACCCGGTTTTTTGAAAAGGTAAAGAGTGGTGATCTTGTCGATAGGGCTTCCATCGGCTTGAATCAATTTATGGACAAGCTTCGAGGCTTGCGTACTGATGAGCTGGATTTTTCAGTCGATGCCGTGATGGAGCGGGCAGAAAAGCGTTTGGGTGAGTTTGCCTTTGATCTTGTTTTTAATAACTGTGAGCATTTTGCCAGCTGGTGTAAAACCGGCATCAGTAATAGTGAGCAAATAACCGCACTCTGGCGACAGACGTTAGTTGGAAGGGGGTTGATAACGCCCCTCTCTGACTCAAAACAGGCTAATGAAAGGTTGATGAACCCCGACGATATACCGTGGCACCTTCTTAAATAGTGTTCTATTTTTAACTGTAATTGCGGAGAGTTTAACTGCGGGCAATGAAGGTGGTGATATGGGCAAGGGTGATAAAAAAACCCGTCGTGGGAAAATCTGGCGTCATAGTTACGGTACTACTCGGCTTAAAGCAAACCGTAAGCGTGCAAAATCAGCTAAGAAATAACTAAGGTCTGGCCCCGTTGAGCAAGGTAAGTCTCAAGCTTGGCAAGGTACTTGCGGGGTTTTTTTGTTATCTGTTTCTTAATTTCTGGCTTCCAGTAACAAAAATTCTAGTAGTGCTTTCTGCGCATGAAGGCGGTTCTCTGCCTCATCCCAAACAACTGACCACGGTGATTCCATAATGGTGTCACTGATTTCCAGTCCTCGGTAGGCGGGTAAGCAGTGCATGAAGAGAGCGTCTTTTGCGGCCAGCGTCATCATCTCTTCATTGACCTGGAAGCCAACAAAAGCTTTTTCTCTCAACTGTTTTTCTTCTTCCTGACCCATGGAGGCCCAGGTATCAGTTACAACCAGGTCGGCACCCACTATGGCCGTCGTCGGATCGCGAACAATAGAAACTCTAGTGCTGAATTTCTCAAGCAATTCTGCTGATGGTTCATAGCCTTTGGGGCAGGCAATAATAAGCTGGAAGTCCAGCATATCTGCAGCATTTATATAGGACTGACACATATTGTTGCCGTCGCCAACCCAGACTACGGTTTTTCCGCTAATGCTGCCACGATGTTCCAGATAGGTTTGCATATCTGCCAATAGCTGGCAGGGGTGATAGTCATCAGTGAGGGCGTTGATGATGGGTGCGGATGAATATTCGGCAAATTTTTGCAGTTTGTCATGGCCGTAGGTGCGAATCATGATGATATCTACCATCCGCGAAATGACTCTGGCCGAGTCTTCAATGGGTTCGCCTCTACCCAGCTGGGTGTCATTGGGTGATAGAAACAGAGCACTGCCACCCAATTGCGCCATGCCGGCTTCAAAGGAGACCCGCGTGCGAGTCGAAGATTTTTCAAAAATCATGGCCAGCACTTTGCTGGGAAAGGGCTGGCCAGCCGTGCCGTTACGGTGAGCAGCTTTAAGCTCAATCGCTCTTTGCAACAACGTTTTAAGCTCTTCTTTGGAGAGATCCTGAAGTGTCAGAAAATGTCTTAGTGCCATAATTTATGCTCTCTGCTTAATCAGCTGACTCAAAATATCAACCAGTTGATCAGCTTCCTCGGTGGTCATGATTAGTGGCGGTAGCAATCTGATGACCGACTGAGCCGTAACATTGATTAATAGTCCCTGTGCCGCTGCACTGTCTACCATATCTGAGCAGGGTTCGTTCAGTTCTATGGCCAACATTAACCCCTGCCCGCGAATTTCTACCACATTGGCAGAACCTGCCAAGTTGCTGGCAAACTGTTGTTTCAGATAGTTGCCCATCACGCGTGCCTGCTCACAGAGTTCATCGTTGATGATGGTATCAACAGTGGCTAGTCCCGCCGCACAGGCTAGTGGGTTGCCACCAAAAGTAGAACCGTGACTGCCCGGTTGCATAAGGTCGGCTGCTTTTTCTCCAGCTAGGCAGGCACCAATAGGAACGCCGTTTGCCAGGCCTTTTGCTGTGGTGACGACATCGGGTTTGACGTCATAGTGCTGATAGTTAAAGTAGGTGCCAGTACGACCATTTCCAGTCTGGATTTCATCCAGCATCATCAGCCAGTTCTGGTCATCACAGAGTTGACGGATCCCACTCAGGTAATCTGCCGAAGGTGTATGGATGCCGCCTTCACCTTGAATGGGTTCTACAAATACAGCAACAACATTCCTGTTATTGCTCGCAATTTTTTTAAGAGACTCTAGATCGTCGAAGGGAGCCCGAACAAAACCCCGAACCAATGGTTCAAAACCAGCGTGTACTTTACGATTACCCGTGGCTGATAACGTGGCCAGAGTCCGGCCATGAAATGAATTTTCCATGACAATAATGGCAGGTTCAGAGATACCTTTCTTGTGTCCGAACAGCCGGGCCAGTTTGATCGCAGCTTCGTTAGCTTCGGCACCGGAGTTACTAAAGAACAGTTTACTTAAACCAGAAATATCCCTTAGCCGTTCTGCCAAAACTTCCTGAGCTTCGATGTTATAGAGGTTAGAGCAGTGCGTCAGCGTGGCCGCTTGATCGGCAATGGCTTTGGTTACCGCTGGATGTGCATGACCCAGACCACAGACGGCGATCCCTGAAATTGCATCGAGGTAGCGGTTACCTTGGTCATCCCAAACCCAGACCCCTTGGCCTTTTCTGAGAGTGATTTTTCTGGTGCCGTAATTGTTCATTAATGCACTGCTGCCCATACCCGTTGCCTCAATACCTTTTATTTACCGACTGTCTGAAGGTATCAATCGATACCAATATTCAAGCGTTCTCAGCTAAAACAAAACAGCCTGAAAACGAAAAAAGGCAGCCACCTGCTGCCCTATGATGCGAATGTTATAAGGATTTACGGGCGTTGGCAACGATTGGTGGGTAGGGCGGTGGATAACTTTATTCTGGTTTAGCCGCCACTTTTCCGGAGTTTGTTGTGGCTGTACCAAGCCCATAGGCCGGTTAGAGAAAGCAGGCAAAGTAATAAGCCGATAAAATCCACGAAAAGTACCCCGGCTTTACCAAAGAAGCGGCCACTGTGGAGGTCCAATATAAGTGTTTCTAAAGAAATGCCAGGAAGCTCTGCGCTATCTTGTAGTTGCGTTATCAGCTCCAAGGGCAGGGGAGACGGTTTGCTCCAACCTTCTGGCCGATCGGAAACCGGTACAACACTTAGCGTATTGATGTCCAATGACAGGGTCTGTTGGCTAGCGCTTATCAATAGCCTGTCGCCCTCGGCTTGAATGGCCGTGGCATGATTTGGTAGCCCACCCAGTTCATCCAGTTTTTCAACCAAGTCCCCCTCGGGCGTGAGAATGATGAGTGCGTCTTGGCACAGGGCCAGGAAAAGTGACTGGAAATAGGTGGCGCCGAGCAGTGGAGGTTGGCAATTGGCAACCGGTTGGGTGTTCAGATACAGCTCGGTATGCCCGGAGTGGGTTAGCCATTGCCCTTCGAGGTCAAATCCAGTTAATTCCGTTTTCTCAAAACCGTACCAGTTCATCAGCCAGTCATATCGGAGTGTGTTTTTACTCAGAGACAGGGAGGGGGAATGGTTAAGTAGTACCCCGGTAATGGCCAGAAACAGCACCATAATAACCACGGATAACCCAATGCGCCGATGCCAGCGTAGATTCAGAATAATGGTTTTACGGAGATGTTGTGACAAGTTCTTTGTTCTCTTTATGCGGTGTTTGCGTGAGTTGTTCTGGATTGACTTGTTGGTGATAGTGAAGCGCAAGGGTGGCAACTTTGGTCACCGCTCGCACGGAGAGCGTAGCGCCTGTTATACCATCGATATGTGCATCCAGTTTGTTGTTTGGGGTTATTTTGACATCCTGATACTGAGCCGTAAATGCTGGGTAGCGTACCTCACCCCCGCGGCTTTCCCTAAATGCCAGAATTTTAAGCTGGTCGATACGGCCCTGATTTACGACAACGCCGATAGTGATTGGTAACTCTTTGCCAATTTCCTCCATGATCCAGGCGGTCTTTTCTCCGGATTGCCAGTATCGAACTCTCAGGCCCCGAACCGTGTGGTTTAGAATTTTGCTGGCAGTTTCCTTTAGCTCTGGGGTTAGCCATAGAAATGCCTGTTGGGGTTCCTCCGGGCTGAAAACTTCCTCAAGAAACTCCGGGACTGTTTGGTAAATCCCTTTGCTTAAAACGGCACTTGAAAAAAACAGGGTGAACGACAATAGGAGAGCCACTGATGTGACTCTCCTAAAGAGGGTTGGATAATTTAGGAATAGATAGTTGTTAATTAGAAACTCCAACCTACACCCAGGTTAAATCCACGAAGTTCATCTCCGGTTTCAGAATCTTCACGCATGTAGTCTGCTTTCAGAACCACATGATCATCAAGCCAATAGTTGAAACCCAGGTCATACTGCTGTTTTTCAGTATCACTACTGTCGCCAGCCTGGTTGTCCCATTCACTGTAGCGGGCAAAAATGCCCAGCTTTTCTGTGAGTCGGTAGGAGGGCTCAATATAGAAACCCTCCTGCTCGTCGGCACCCGCCTTCACATTCTCAATGACATCGTCGATATCCCATTGTGCGTAGAGCGCACGAACGCCGAAGGGGCCATTATTATAAACGCCATGTAATTCCCAGAGGGTAGCATCGGCTTCTTCTTCGCCAGCAAAGGACTCACCCTGCCAAACATCTGTTTGGTGTTGAACCGTAGCAGCTAACTCAAGGCCGGGCATTCCAGTGTATTTAATACGTGCCGTGTAGGCCAGGTCGTCGCCTTTCGCTTTGCTGACTTTTTGGCGGCCGTCGCGAATGTTCGATTTGCTTGCTGTGGGGTCAATAAACAATCCTGAGTGAACCCCTGCATCATAGCTAAAGCCTTCGGCTATTTCTCCACTGAACATTGCACCACCTTCCCACCAAGTCGCAGGAATAATGTTTTTCTCAACCGGATTACGTTCTACACCATAAAAGGTTTCGGGCTCGTGAGTTTCGTTGATGATCCCCACTGGCATCAGGAAGACACCCGCTTTGGCGCGGTGGTTTTCGGCATAATCCCATTCGATAAAGGCTTGCTCTACTTCTACTTCACCATTTTTTCCCTCTCCGGCAACATTGTGTTCCACTTCTAGCTCAGAGAAGAAGCGCAGGTCTTCGTTAAATTGATGACCGAAGAACACGACAAACCGGTGAAGGTCAAACTCGTCTTTTGATTTGGACGAGTCGTCGGAGGTCAGGTTGTTGTAATGCATCTCCCCATACCCGCCAATTGTGGTTTTGTCTGCCCAGTCGGCCAGTTTTGCAACGGGGCCAGCTGTCACTTCTTCAACAGCGGCAAAAGTAGCTTCTGTTTTAACTTCCGTTTCAGAGACGCGTTGTTCGGTATCTTTAAGCTGAGATTTGAGCTGAGTTATTTCAGCTTGCTGTTTCTGAACTAAATCCCACATTTCTTCCAGACTTGGCGCGGCTTGAGCAGCGGCAGCAACATTGAGGCCGACAACAGCGGCCAGCAGCTTCTTGTGCATTTTTTTATCCCCGTAAATTAAGGTGGCTAGTGATGGGGCAGTACTATAGGGAACTCTTAATGCAAATGCAAACCATTCTCATTTGCATTTGAGAGAAATCAGATGCCTGTGTTGTCCAATGTTTAAAGAGCGTAGATTTTTTTGGTTAAACGGTTTTAGAGAAGCACTTAAAGGAGTAAAATAGTTGACCTTTATAGTCGACTATTATTTATTGTTACAGAGGTATGAATTGATGGATATTATGGACACCATTCGCGAACAGGTGGAAGGCAACCCAGTTATTCTGTATATGAAAGGTTCACCAAACCAGCCCCAGTGTGGTTTCTCGGCTCGCACTATCGAGGCGCTCACCGCTTGTGGCGAGCGTTTTGCCTATGTGGATATCCTGGCTAATCCAGAGATTCGTGCCAACTTGCCAAAATTTGCCAACTGGCCAACATTTCCTCAGTTGTGGATCAATGGTGAGCTGATTGGCGGTTGTGACATTGTGACGGACATGCATGCAAAAGGTGAGCTGATTGGGTTAGTAAAAGAGGCTGCACAAAGTGCTGCTGAATAACCCCAGGTACCGTTTAAGTATTTGATCTCACTTATTACCGTCATAGCTAATTACAATGAGACAGCTATGCTTCATTGTGTAACATTAGTTATACCGATTTTGAGTGTAGGGTATGTATTGCCCTGAACTGTTCTGAAAGACTGACTAATTAAGGAGTAGCACATGGGAGTATTAGTAGGTAAGCCGGCCCCGGATTTCACCTCTGGTGCAGTGTTGGGTAATGGCGAAATCGTCGATGGGTTTAGCCTGTCTGAGACCATTAAAGGTAAAAAGGCCGTTGTGTTCTTTTATCCTTTGGACTTTACCTTTGTATGCCCTTCAGAGCTGATTGCATTTGATCACCGCTATGAAGAGTTTCAAAAGCGTGGTGTAGAAGTCATTGGTGTTTCTATTGATTCAGTGTTTACCCACAGCGCGTGGCGTAACACAGCGATTAATGATGGCGGTATTGGCGCGGTTAAATATCCACTGGTAGCGGACATTAAGCACGAAATTTGCCAAGCTTACGATGTGGAGTTTGATGCTGCTGGTGTGGCATTCCGTGGTTCATTCCTGATCGATGAAGAGGGTGTTGTTCGTCATCAAGTGGTTAATGATTTGCCGCTAGGTCGTAATATCGACGAAATGTTGCGTATGATTGATGCGCTCACTTTCCACCAGGATCACGGTGAAGTTTGTCCTGCTGGCTGGAAGGAAGGTGACAAAGGCATGGCAGCTTCTGCAGATGGCGTGGCTTCATACCTGGCTGAGAATGCCGACACTCTGTAGTGATTGCTAACGTGTCGTAATACACTAGTACGCTGTTTGGCAGTACTATAAAAACCGCAGAAGAAAACCTTCTGCGGTTTTTTCTTGTGAGTGATAACTCGTTATTTGGGCTTGGAGATTGTCGTGGATACAGAACGTTTAATTGAGCTGGAAACTAAAATGGCGTATCAGGAAGATACAATCCAGCAGTTAAATGATGTGGTTTGCCGGCAGCAGGATCAAATTGATGCTCTTATGGAAAAATGCAGTCTCTTGCTATCGCGGACTAAGGAGTTGTCTGACAAGCTGCCAGATGATTCCTCCATCGGTGAGAAGCCTCCACATTATTGATCGGGCAAAGAATTATTAATAAAAAACGCGGCTGATGCCGCGTTTTTTAGTTGCTGTTCTTTTCTGTATTTTGACTATTCGCTCTTGGTTTGCTCGGCTTTAGACAGAATGTCAGCACCAATCATCGCTGTGGTATTTAATATTCCTCTGCCTGAAACCGAGGGTATTAGGATGTGTGCAGGTTTTTCCAGGCCATTTAAGAAGGGGCCAACCAGCCGTGCATTTGTGAGTGACCTGATCAGCCCAAGGGCAATACTCGCGGCATCCATGTTTGGCATGATCAGCACATTGGCGCGACCTTTGATGTTGGCGTTCTGGCAAATACTTTCACGAAGTGTTTCATTAAGTGCTGATATGGCATGCATTTCACCATCGATTTGAATCTCTGGTAGGTCGTTGCGCAGCTGTTCAGCAGCACGTTTCATTTTGTGAGCTGAGTCGTCATCGTAAGTGCCAAAGTTGGAGTGTGAAAGTAAGGCCACCTTAGGCGTGATACCAAAGTTTTTAACAAAGCCAATGGCATCTTTGGCGATGGTGACGACCTGTTCTTCGGTTGGGTCAACATTCACAAAGGGGTCAGCCAGAAATAGTGGGCCATCTTCCAGTAGTAACACGCAGATAGATGACACATGGCTAGTGTTATCGCGTGGTGGAATAATGCTTTCGATACAGCTTAGGTGCCTATCGTAACGGCCTGCCTTTCCGCAGATCAGCCCATCGGCATCACCCAGTGCAACCATAATGGCGGCAAGAATTGTGTTGTTGGTGTGTACCGTGTTTCTGGCGCTCTCTACAGAAACCCCGGAACGTCCCACGCAGTTGTGATAGTACTTCCAGTAGTTTTCGTGGTAATCACCTTCTTCTGGATTAAATATTTCTAGATCTATACCGGGTTTGATCCGCAGTCTCATTTCTTCGATTTTGCGTTTGATGACCGTTGGCCTGCCAATCAAAATGGGTTTGGCAATTTTTTCATCCACCACGCCTTGCATGGCCCGAAGCACATCGTCATTTTCGCCTTCAGCGTAGGCAATGCGAGGGGGGTTAGTGCGGGCCAGCTCAATCATAGGCTGCATGAATAGGCGGCTGCGACTGACATAGCTGTGAAGTTTTGTCCGGTAGGCGTCTAAATCTTCTATCGGCCGTGTGGCGACGCCGCTTTCCATGGCGGCCTTAACGACGGCCAGGGGTACTTCTTCAATTAAGCGTGGGTCAAAGGGCTTGGGGATCAGGTAATCTGGCCCAAATTTTAGTTCTTCATCGGCATAGGCTTCGGCGACTACTGCTGAAGCTTCGCGATGAGCGAGGTCTGCAATGGCTTTCACGCAGGCCTGTTTCATCTCGTCGTTAATAACAGTGGCACCACAGTCTAGAGCACCTCGGAATATAAACGGGAAGCAGAGAACATTGTTGACCTGATTTGGGTAATCCGAGCGGCCGGTTGCTAGAATGGCATCCGGTCTGGCGGCTTTGGCCAGCTCTGGCATGATTTCCGGGGTGGGGTTCGACATGGCCAAAATCAGAGGATTGGCAGCCATTTTCTTTACCATCTCGGCTTTAAGTATTCCGGGGCCCGATAGACCGAGGAATAGGTCGGCGTCATCAATAGCGTCGTCCAAAGTGCGGTCAGTGGTTTCTACCGCGTAACCTTCTTTCCAGGGATTCATGCCGACTTCTCGGCCTTTGTATATCACCCCGTTGCGGTCGATCATCCGGACATTTTTCTTTTGTAGTCCCATACTAACCAATAGATCTACGCAGGCAATGCTTGCCGCGCCAGCACCAGTGACTACTAGTTTTATGTCTTCGATATTTTTTTCTACAATCCGTAAGCCGTTATAGACGGCTGCAGCAGAAACAATAGCTGTCCCATGTTGGTCATCATGGAAGACTGGAATATTCATTCTTTCGCGCAGCTTCTGCTCAACAAGGAAGCATTCGGGCGCTTTAATGTCTTCTAGATTGATGCCGCCAAAGGTTGGCTCAAGGGATGCGATAGTGTCGACAAGCTTGTCGACATCGGTCTCGTTGAGTTCGATATCGAACACATCGATGTTGGCGAACTTTTTAAATAATACGGCTTTCCCCTCCATCACCGGCTTGGAGGCGAGAGGGCCTATATCTCCAAGGCCAAGCACTGCCGTGCCGTTGGTGATAACGCCGACAAGGTTGCCTCGCGCTGTTACGCGAGCTACATCCGTTGGATTTTTTACAATCATTCCACAGGCGTATGCCACGCCGGGGGAGTAGGCTTCGGATAAGTCCCGAGCATTGGCCAGCGGTTTAGTGGGCCGGATTTCCAGTTTTCCTGGTACCGGTTCCATGTGATAACGAAGGGCGCTTTCCTTGAATGAGTCAACCATTTTTGCTTCTCATGATATAGCTTGTAAGGGATGGTTCGGGGTCAGTTTATCTCTGTGCCCCTGGCAGGCCGGTTATTCTACCGCGACCCGTAGCGTGATTTCCATGTGACATGTGAATTGTTTTGGGGCGCTAGAAAAAACGAAATGTAGCATAGTTACATATTTTTGATACTTCAAGCACTTTTTGCTCTGGTTTTTCTCGTTTATCTGTAACAAAAAACATTAAGTAGTATTTATAACCACCTGAATATTAAAGAAACAAAAAATATAATATCTATTTTTCTATGTATAGTTTTACTACAAAAATGTCTGGTTTCTACTTTGAGCATCCAAAAATCTAGTCAAAAAGGCACGGCTATGGTGCAGGTGTCTCGAGCGCTATTCGTTGATCGAGGGGGTGTTCCGGTGCTCGGGAGGGGTGTTGAGTGGGTGGGCTGTTTGTTATCGTGGCCCGCTAAAAGAATTTTGTGGGTAAACTAAGCGCTTGCCAAGCGGGTAAGGAGGCAGGTTTAAATACTTGTCGGCGTGCCTTTTTGAATTTTATATGGTCTAAATCCACGGGTTAAATTTTTCTTTATTTTTGAGGTAATGCTATGCCGCTTGTTCATTTTATTCAGGTTGATGGGGCAGAGTATGAGGCTGAAGTACCAGTAGGCCATTCTGTGATGCAGGGTGCTGTGGATAATATGATCGATGGCATTATCGGTGAATGTGGTGGTTTGTGTCGGTGCGCGACATGCCATTGTTATGTGGATGAGGATTGGTTTGAGAAAGTTGGTGGGCCGGAGGGGGTAGAAAAAGAGTTGCTTGAGATGACCCTCGATCCACAGCCTACCAGTCGTCTGAGCTGTCAAATAAAGGTGACACAAGAGCTGGATGGCTTGGTGGTTAGGCTGCCGCGGTCTCAATATTGAAAATCTTTGTCCACAAGGCTTCTGTCTCAAGAAGGTGGATAAAAAAATACTGTGCCTAAGCTCTTGGGTCGGCCTGCAATGTAAAGGTTCTCAAGGGCTGTGCGGTGTTCAGCAATGGGGTTGGTTAGTTCCAGCCGCCCAGATCCTTCCAGCGATTGACGATCCCGCAGAATAACTCGGCAGTCTTTTCCGCGTCATAGGCGGCGGAGTGTGCTTTGCCGTTATTGAATTTTATCTCTGCAGCCTCGCAAGCTTTAGCTAGTACAGTTTGTCCATAGGCCAACCCGGCCAGAGTCGCCGTATCGAAACAAGAGAATGGGTGAAAAGGATTTCTTTTGATGTTGTTGCGCGTCACTGCGGTGTTGACAAACCCAAGATCAAAGTGAGCGTTGTGGGCAACCATGACAGCTCTGCTGCAGTGAGCCTCTTTGACGGCAGTACGGATAGGTTGAAATAATAATTTGAGTGCTTCTTCTTCGTCCAGCGCCATGCGGTATGGATCGTTAGGGTCGATACCGGTGATGTCCAGTGCGGCCTGTTCTATGTTGGCACCCTCGAAGGGAATGACGGAGTGGCAGATTGTCTCATCGGGCATCAGGATGCCATCGTCATCCATCGCTAAGGTGACGGCGGCAATTTCCAGCAGGGCATCAGTGGTGGAATTGAATCCACCGGTTTCCACATCAACAACAACTGGCAAAAAGCCTCTAAAGCGGTCTGATATAGGGGGGTGCATAGTTAGGCTACCTGCCATTGTCGGATTTCATCGGCACCGAGGGGTGTCAGTGTGTCGCTACCAAAGGGGATGGTTGCAGGGCTTTTCCAGGGCGATTTTTTCAGGGTGATGGTGTCACTGTTTCGCGGCAAACCATAGAAGTCGGCCCCAAAGTGGCTAGCAAAACCCTCCAGTTTGTCCAGTGCGCCAGCTCGCTCAAAAGCCTCTGCGTAGAGTTCGATGGCTGCATGATTTGAATAGCAGCCCGCACAGCCGCAGGCATTTTCTTTTTTATGGGTTGCATGAGGCGCTGAGTCTGTCCCCAGAAAGTATTTTGGGCTGCCACTGATTGCTGCGCCGATAAGCGCCTGTTGGTGAGTGTTTCGCTTAAGTATTGGCAGGCAGTAGTAATGAGGTTTTATGCCGCCGGCTAACATTTGATTGCGGTTGTACAGTAGGTGTTGTGGCGTAATGGTTGCTGCTACATTACTCGACGCTTCTGCAACAAACTGAGTGCCTTCCTGTGTAGTGATATGTTCTAACACTACTTTCAAATCAGGGAAATTGTCGACCAGTTTGCATAAGTGGCGCTCGATAAAAACAGCCTCCCTATCAAAGATATCAATCTCGTGATTGGTGACTTCTCCGTGGAGTAGTAGGGGCAATCCCTCTTTTTCCATTTGGGCCAGAACAGGATAGATGTTGTTAAGGTCTGTCACACCTGAGTCTGAATTGGTGGTTGCTCCTGCTGGATAGTATTTGCAGGCAAACACCTTTCCCGAGGCTTTTGCTCGTGTAATTTCTTCGGGCAGGGTGTTGTCGGTGAGGTATAGAACCATTAGCGGTTGCCAGTTGCTGCCGTCTGGGCGCTGTTCGATGATGCGGTCAGCGTAGGCTTCTGCCTGCTCCGTGGTTAGAACGGGAGGTACCAGATTGGGCATGATAATAGATCGGCCAAAATATTTGGCGGCATCGGGAACCGTGTAGGGTAGGGCGTCGCCATCGCGTAGATGAAGATGCCAGTCGTCGGGGCGGGTGATGATTAATTGTGTCATGTTGGCTGCTTATTTCGGAGGCCGGTTACAGAGGTGGATGCTACCGGAATATAGTCTGGCTTTATAGTTGAGAAGGGCAGAATCTCCGGGGGATTTTCCCCGTGTGCGCGTTTTACTGAGCAATTGGTCGGCATTTGCTGTGAAACTTGCCTTTAGCATATTAGAATAGCGGCCAATTTCCATCCTTAAATTTTCCAATCAGGAGTTGTGTCGTGTCCGACATTAAGAAAGTCGTTTTAGCCTATTCTGGAGGCCTGGATACCTCGGTTATTGTCAAGTGGTTACAAGAAACCTATCAATGTGAGGTGGTTACATTTACTGCCGATATTGGTCAAGGTGAAGAGGTAGAGCCTGCACGAGCCAAAGCCGAAGCTTTGGGTGTTAAGGAGATTTACATCGATGATCTACGGGAAGAGTTCGTCCGTGATTATGTGTTTCCCATGTTCAGGGCCAATACAATCTATGAGGGAGAGTATTTGCTGGGAACCTCTATTGCTCGTCCGTTGATAGCAAAACGATTGATCGAAATTGCCAATGAAACCGGTGCTGATGCAATCTCCCACGGTGCGACCGGAAAGGGCAATGATCAGGTGCGCTTTGAGTTGGGTGCCTATGCTTTAAAACCTGGTATTGAGGTGATCGCCCCCTGGCGTGAGTGGGATTTGAATTCTCGTGAAAAGTTAATGGACTATTGTGAAACGCATAATATTCCTGTGGACTTCTCTGGAAAGAAGAAAAAATCTCCCTACTCCATGGATGCAAACTTGCTCCATATTTCATACGAAGGCGGCAATCTTGAAGACCCTTGGTGGGAGCCTGAAGAAGATATGTGGCGCTGGAGTGTCTCTCCCGAAAGTGCACCCGATGAGCCTGCTTACATTGTGTTGACCTTTGAGCAGGGTGATATCGTGGCCATTGATGGTGAACCCATGTCTCCTGCTACCGTGTTGGAATACCTTAATAAGGTGGGTGGAGATAACGGCATCGGTCGCCTGGATCTTGTGGAAAATCGCTATGTGGGTATGAAGTCCCGCGGTTGTTACGAAACACCCGGGGGCACCATTATGTTGCGTGCTCATAGAGCTATCGAGTCATTGACCCTGGATAGAGAGGTCGCGCACCTGAAAGACAGTCTAATGCCAAAATATGCTGAAGTTGTTTACAACGGATACTGGTGGTCACCTGAGAGAAAAATGCTCCAGACGATGATTGATGAGACGCAGTCTGTCGTAAATGGAGATGTTCGCCTAAAACTTTATAAGGGCAATGTGACCGTAGTGGGGCGACAGTCTGAAGACAGCCTTTTTGATGAAAAAATAGCCACTTTTGAAGACGATGCCGGCGCCTATAATCAGCAGGATGCCGAGGGCTTCATCAAGCTAAATGCCTTGCGTCTCAGGATTGCCGCAAATAAGGGCAGAAACCAAGGTTGAATCTGGGTAGGGCTAGATCAAACTTGACGCAAATCAATATCAGTGCATAGTTGTTAAGGAATAATACCGTCGGGGTAGAGGCAGGGACTTTGTGTCTACCCTTAAGGGATTTTAATTACCGGACTAACTACGAGAAAATCAAAATGAGTAGCAATGTCACGACTGCTGGCGACGAGCCAGTTTATAACACCAAGGTGGTAAAGCAGTTTGCCATCATGACTGTGGTTTGGGGAATTGTAGGCATGCTGGTCGGCGTTATTATTGCCGCCGAGCTGGTCTGGCCTGACCTTAATATGCAGTTACCCTGGTTCCACTTTGGTCGCTTGCGTCCGCTGCATACCAACGCAGTAATTTTTGCTTTTGGTGGCTGTGCGTTATTTGCCTCTGTTTATCATGTGGTACAGCGAACCTGTCAAGCATCGTTGTTTGGTAGTGGGTTGGCAGCTTTTACCTTTTGGGGATGGCAGGCCATTATTGTTGCAGCTGCAATAACACTTCCTCTTGGTATGACCAGTTCAAAGGAATATGCAGAGCTGGAATGGCCCATTGATATTGCAATTACGTTAGTCTGGGTATCGTTTGCAGTGGTGTTCTTTGGCACTATCATGAAACGTAAGAGCAAGCATATCTATGTAGCAAATTGGTTCTTTGGTGCCTTCATTATTGCGGTTGCTGTGTTGCATTTGGGGAATAGTGCAGCTGTTCCTGTGACTGCTATGAAGTCCTATTCAGCTTACGCAGGAACTATCGATGCGATGGTTCAGTGGTGGTATGGGCATAATGCAGTAGGCTTCTTCCTTACCGCGGGCTTCCTTGGAATGATGTACTATTTTGTACCGAAACAAGCGGGCCGCCCTGTTTATTCTTACCGCCTTTCAATTGTTCACTTTTGGGCGTTAATCGCGCTATACATTTGGGCCGGTCCACACCACTTGCACTATTCTGCACTTCCTGACTGGGTTCAGAGTTTAGGTATGGTGATGTCTCTCATCCTGTTGGCACCATCTTGGGGTGGCATGATCAACGGTATGATGACGCTGTCAGGTGCTTGGCACAAACTGCGCTATGACCCAACGTTGCGGTTCTTGGTGGTTTCACTTTCCTTCTATGGTATGTCTACCTTTGAAGGCCCAATGATGTCTATTAAGACGGTTAATGCCCTGTCCCATAATACGGATTGGACCATTGGTCACGTGCACTCTGGTGCACTGGGTTGGGTGGCAATGGTGTCTATTGGGATGCTCTACCATCTGATTCCCGTGTTATACAAGCGCACCCAGATGTACAGCGTTCAGCTGATTAACCTTCACTTCTGGCTCTCAACCATTGGTACTGTGCTTTACATTGCTTCTATGTGGGTCAATGGCATTGCTCAAGGGCTTATGTGGCGCGCCTTTAATACTGATGGCACTTTGACCTACAGCTTCGCCGAGTCAATTGAAGCGAGTTACCCCGGTTACTACGTGAGACTGCTTGGCGGTGTGATCTTCCTGTCAGGAATGTTGATCATGGCATACAACGTATGGCGCACTGTTCGTGGTGATGAACAGAAACAAGTGGCCAGTGCAGAAGTTCAGGCGGCTTAAAAGGAGAGCAATAGTGAAACACGATATTGTTGAAAAAAATATTGGCCTGATGATTGTCCTGATTGTAGTAGCGATCAGCTTTGGTGGTCTGGCACAGATTATTCCATTGTTCTGGCAGGCTGAGACAACAGAGCCTGTAAAGGGATTAAAACCTCTAGGGGCTTTGGCTTTAGAAGGTCGGGATATCTACATTCGAGAAGGCTGTAATGTTTGTCATACGCAAATGGTTAGGCCATTTCGTGCTGAGACTGAGCGCTATGGTCATTACTCTGTGGCCGGTGAGCTTGTTTACAATCACCCCTTCCTCTGGGGTTCCAAGCGCACAGGTCCCGATTTGGCACGGGTTGGCGGTCGCTACAGTGATGACTGGCACCTTGCCCACCTTTATAACCCGCGTGATGTGGTTCCTGAGTCAAATATGCCGGCTTTTCCCTGGTTATTTGAAAACACTCTGACAGGTAAAGATACGGCCGCCAAAATGTCTGCTCTGAGGTTGGTGGGTGTTCCCTATACCGATGAGGACATTGCCAATGCGGCAGCACCCTTTGCCGGCGGTGAAGTGAAGGAGGTAGACGCCCTCGTTATCTACTTGCAACAGCTCGGTACACTACTGACACGGAAACGCTAATGGACCAAGGAACGTTACAAGGTATTGGTACCATCTTGGCTATTACCGCCTTCCTAGGCGTGTGTTGGTGGGCTTTCAGTAGTCACAAGAAAAAAGATTTTGAAGAGGCAGCACAGCTGCCGTTTAGCGACGAGCAAGAGTCGCCCCAGAACAAAGATAAATAGAGGTAGGACCATTATGAGTACCTTCTGGAATATCTGGATTATCGCCTTTACTGCGATAACTATAGCCGGTTGTACCTGGCTGCTATTTGCTAACCGTAAAATTGAGGTTTCCTCAAAAAATGCGGAAGATGCAGAGGATGGTGAGGCACCGAAAACAGGCCATGTCTACGATGGTATTGAGGAGTACGACAATCCACTGCCTGGTTGGTGGTTCAATATGTTTGTCGGTACTGTTATTTTTGCCTTGATTTATTTGGTGTTGTACCCCGGATTGGGTAGCTACGCAGGGGTGCTTGGCTGGACCCAAACGGGACAATGGCAAGAAGAAGTAGACCAGGCTGAGGCAAAATATGCGCCTATCTATGAGCAGTACGCCAGCATGTCTGTTGAAGAACTGATCGCCAACCCAGAAGCCATTAAGATGGGCCGTCGTCTATTCAATAATAACTGTTCAGTCTGTCACGGTTCCGACGGCAAGGGCAGTTATGGTTTCCCTAACCTGGCAGATAGTGATTGGTTGTATGGTGGTAGTGCTGCCGATATCAAAGCTTCTATTACTCATGGCCGCAAGGGTGCTATGCCTGCATGGGGCGCGGTGATTGGAGAAGAAGGGGTCGACAACGTCGCTGAGTACGTTTTCAAAATAAGTGGTCGTGAGCACAATGCTGACAAGGCTGCTGAAGGTGCAACAGTCTATGCTACGTATTGTGCCGCGTGTCATACCCCTGCTGGTACTGGTATGGCTGCCATGGGTGCGCCTAACCTGACCGATGGTGTATGGCTCTATGGCGGTTCACCCTCACTGGTACGTCACTCTATCCGTAATGGTCGAAATGGAAATATGCCAGCGCAGGATAATAAGCTTAAAGCTGAAAAAATCCATTTGTTGATGGGTTATGTATATAACTTATCAAAAAACCAATAGGTAAAATTATTAATAAGGACATTAACTTTAAACTTAGGATTGGAAAGCTTTTATGAGCAAAGAGAAGCCCCCACATGCTCAGCAAGACAAGGCTGAGCACGAGGAAGTTATTCAGGTTCTGGACTTATATCAGACTAGAGAAAAGATTCAGACAAGAAAACTTCCGGGGTTTTTTCGAGATTTAAGGCGCTGGACATGGATACCCATGCTCAGCGCCTACTTCCTCTTACCCTGGATCAATCTGGATGGTCGACAGGCGATCTGGTTTGATTTGCCGGCACGAAAATTTCACGTTTTTTGGATTACCTTCTGGCCCCAGGACTTTATGTTACTGGCTTGGGCGTTAATTATTTCAGCTTTTGCATTATTTACAGCAACGGTGCTTATTGGCCGCGTGTGGTGTGGTTTTTCCTGCCCGCAAACAGTCTGGACCATGCTGTTCATGTCTATCGAAGACTTTTGTGAAGGCGACCGTAACCAGCGAATCAAACTGGATAAATCCCCTTGGGATATAAACAAGCTGAGGAAGCGGGGTGGCAAGTTTGTTCTCTGGGGACTGCTGGCTTTTATTACATCACTGACATTTGTGGGTTACTACAACCCCATTAGGGAATTAGTACCTGAATTTTTAAGTTTTTCAGCACATCCCGCAGCGGTATTCTGGACATTTTTCTTTGCCTTGATGACATTTATGAATGCGGGCTTTCTTCGCGAGCAGGTCTGCATGTACATGTGCCCCTATGCTCGCTTCCAGTCGGTGATGTTCGACAAGGATACCCTGATCGTTTCTTACGATGTGGAGCGTGGCGAGCCTCGTGGTGCACGCAAAAGGTCGGAGGATCATTTGGCGGAAGGCAAGGGCGACTGCGTCGACTGTTCGCTTTGCGTACAGGTCTGTCCAACGGGAATTGATATTCGTAATGGCCTACAGTATGAGTGCATCGATTGTGGCTTGTGTATCGATGCCTGCGATACCGTTATGGATAAGATGGGCTACGACCCAGGATTGATTAAGTTCACTACCGAGCATGCCATGAAGCACGGGAGTACTCATATCCTCCGGCCTCGTTTCATTGGCTACGTTGTCGCTTTGACCATTATGGTTGGGGCCTTTGGTTACAATATTCTTAATCGGATGCCACTTGAAGTGGATATTATTCGCGATCGCAATGTGATGTTCCGAGAAAGTGCATCGGGTTTAGTCGAAAATATCTACACGCTGAAAATTAATAACATGGATACAAAAGATCATAGTTACAGTATCCACGTAAAGGGTGATTACGAGTTTATCTATACCGGGGCCAAACAGGTCAGCGTAGAGGAAGGTGAAGTCATGACCATGCCTGTCAGTGTGGCATTGGATCCGGGTCTGATGAAAACCCCCAATATTGATGTCACGTTTGTCGTAGAATCGCTGGATAATCCCGCCATTAATGCCATAGAAGAAAACCGTTTCATTGGTCCACGCCTGCACCGTTAAACACCGGCATAGGTTGACTAATAACAGAATGGTTTTGTGAGGACTTCACTTTGAGACATGACCCAACCATGGATACAGGAACGGACCATCTACAGCCTTGGTATCGACAATTTTGGCCATGGTTTTTAATTGCACTGCCCGGTAGTGTGGTGATTGCAGGTTTGACGACGGTGTACATTGCTTTTCATGGTGCCGACAGGCTCGTTAATGACAATTATTACCGCGATGGCCTGGCGATTAATCTGCGGCTTGAACAAGATCAGCTTGCCATGGAAATGGGGCTGACGGCTGATTTTCGTCTGGATAATGAAAGTGGCGAGCTGTTTATTACACTGCGTGGCGCAGAGGTCAGTGCCCCTACCTTGTTGTTACAACTTGTTCACCCTGTCGATGATAAGCGTGATAGGGAATTGACGTTGTCTTTGATGGCACCAAACCACTATCGTGCCGATTTGGATACTCAGCTTAACTATCGCTACTACTTGAGATTGCTTCCCAATCCAGAGCGCGAGTGGCGCTTAAATGGCGAAATAAATTTTTCTGAGACTAACCAGGTGACTCTGTTAGCTCAATGAGCTGCGAAAGCTGTTACCACTGCGGCCTCCCCGTACCCGAAAATACCCACTTTACTGTTGATATAAAGGGCGAAAGTCGGGCTATGTGCTGTCCTGGCTGTCAGGCCGTTGCGACGGCTATTTGTGACGGTGGATTATCGCGGTTCTATCAATACCGTGCCGCAAATGCCAATCGTCCCGATTTGTCACACCAAGCTGCTCTGGAAGCCTATGACCTTCCCGAAGTCCAAGCTGATTATGTGGAGCAACGAGTCAGTGATTTAAATGGTAAAGCGGTGCAGCGCATTCAGTTGCTTGTGGGGGGTATTACCTGCGCTGCTTGTGCCTGGCTGATTGAAAAGCACCTGGAAAAGTTATCGGGAATTATTTCGGTTAAAGTCAATGTGACGAGCCATCGAGCTATGGTGGACTGGGATATTCAGCAGTTAAAACTAAGTGAATTGCTCGGGGCGTTTTTTGCCATCGGCTATGACGTTCAACCCGCCAGTGACGAAGCTGCGCGGTTACTTAGAAAAAAGGAAAACCGGCGTTTTATCCAACGTCTTGGCGTTGCCGGCTTCGGTATGATGCAGGCGGGAATGATAGCCGTGGGGCTCTATGCAGGTGCCTTTCAGGGGATGGACCCAGAATGGCAAAATTACCTGCGGTGGGTGAGTTTAATTATCGCCTTGCCTGTCGTAATGTTCTCTGCATATCCGTTTTTTCAGGCCGCTTTACGGAATCTTCGCATTGGCCACTTAACTATGGATGTCCCTGTCTCCTTGGCCATTGGGCTGGCATTTACTGCTAGTTGTTGGGCAACAGTCAGTCATACCGGTGAGGTGTATTTTGATTCTGTTGCCATGTTCACGTTTTTTCTCCTGCTGGGTCGCTTTCTGGAGATGCGAGTTCGCCATCGTAATGAAACTTATGCTGAGGGGTTAGGCCAGCTACTTCCCCCAACAACCATCAAATTGTCTGGTCAGAGCGAGGAGTCGGTGCCTGTTAAGTCGCTACAGCCCGGTGATCTCATTCGAGTTGCTGCAGGAGAAACGATCCCCTGTGACGGCGAGATTCAGGATGGATCAAGTAGTGTTGTTGAGGCGGTACTGACGGGAGAACAATTGCCTGTACTCAAACAGCCGGGGGATTTGGTGAGTGCGGGAACAGTCAATAGTGAAAGCCCTTTAATCGTCGCTGTATCCGCCGTAGGGAAACAGACACGGCTCTCAGCTATTTTGAGCCTAGTAGAGCAGGCAAAAGCAGAAAAACCGGTGCAGGTTGCTTTGGCGGATCGTATTGCCGGATATTTTGTTTTAGCGGTTTTGTTGGTTGCTGCCGCAGTAGCACTTTGGTGGTGGCAACATCAACCTCAGGAAGCGCTGTGGGTTGTGTTATCTGTGTTAGTGGTGACATGCCCCTGTGCGTTGTCTCTGGCAACGCCTGCTGCTATAGCTGTTGCTACCGGAGCCTTGCGACGCAGAGGCTTCTTAGTCAGCCGAGGTCATGTTCTTGAAGCATTATCATCGGTCGACCAAATTATTTTTGATAAGACCGGTACGTTAACGTTGGGAAATATGTCAGTTTCACACGTGATTACACTATCGGATCTTTCAGAAGAGGAATTATTGCAGTTGGCTGCCGGGCTAGAGAGCGGTTCGCTGCACCCGATCTCCAGAGCATTTTCAGAGGTCGTTGGCAAAACGTCCGTACATTCTGTAGTGCAGAAGGTGGGGGCAGGTATTTCGGGGTTTATTGATTCGAATTCAGTCCGGGTTGCTATTGGTCGACCGAGTTATATTGCAGAACTGTTTAACGTTGATCTGTCTGAGTTACCTGTAGCGGAGCCAGGAAAATTGCCCCTTTTATTAGCGAGTGAGAAGGGACTGCTGGGCTGGATTATCTTGCAGGATCAACTCCGTCCAGGCGTAGCAAAGGCCATTAACAGGCTCAAGCAAGTTGGTTTGGAGGTTTCACTGCTGAGTGGTGATCGCGAGGACTCGGTCGCTGAAATGGCTGAAAAACTGGAAATTGAACACTGGTGCGGCAATATGTCCCCAGAGCAGAAGCTGTCGAAAGCGAATCAATTACAACGGGAAGGGCACAGAGTGCTCATGGTGGGAGATGGCATCAATGATGTCCCGGTATTGAGCGGTGCGGATGTCTCTGTGGCATTAGGTGACGCCACAGATTTTGCTCGAATCCATGCTGATAGCATTATGTTATCGGGTAATCTTGGCACCTTGCCTGCCGCTATTTCTCTCGCCAAGGGAACCCGGACCATCATCCGTCAAAATCTGGCATGGGCAATACTGTATAACCTGGTGGCATTGCCGTTGGCTGCTGCAGGTATGATACCTCCGTGGGCTGCGGCCCTTGGAATGTCCGCAAGCTCGTTGCTGGTGGTACTCAACGCGCTTAGGCTTAATTCTTCTGGTATTGTCGGAAAGGCAAATAGCCACTAACAATACCTTAATCACGGCATGATAGTCGCTCTAATGTAGTGCCTGTATGTCACAGCTTTAACATCCTGACATTGACTAAGTGGTATCAAAATAATGGCTAGTCTGTATCTTTTAATTCCGGTGTCTCTAATATTTTGTGCTTTGGCGATCGCTATTTTTTTCTGGGCTGTAAACAACGGTCAATATGATGACCTTGATGGCGAGGGTGAACGAATTCTATTTGGCGACGAAGATGACGAAGATAATGACGTTGCCTCCGCCGATGAGGAAAGCACAAAAACCAGTCAGCTTGTAGAGCAAGGGAAAGACACTAATGACTAGTCCTGAATTAATGCCAGTGACGTCCATGCTATTGATTGGTTTATTGGGGGCAGGGCATTGCGCGGGCATGTGTGGTGGTATTGTTGCCGCATTAGGTTTTGCGACAAACCAGCAAAAGTCTCGATGGCCAATTATCCTCACCTACAATTTAGGCCGAATCACCTCTTATGGCTTGATGGGCGTTTTGGTTGGGTTTCTGGGATATTACGGCGATCAGTTTCTATCGTTAGGGCCCTGGCTCCGAGGAGTTGCAGGTATTTTACTGATTTTAATGGGGCTTTATATCGCCGACTGGTGGCGAGCTTTGACGTTGTTAGAGCAAATGGGTCAACATGTTTGGAAGCGACTTCAACCCATTAGCAATGGTCTTTTTCAGGTTAGCACCATCGGCAAGGGATTCTTCTTCGGCATGTTATGGGGTTGGTTGCCCTGTGGGTTGGTTTATTCTGCATTGGCCTATGCCGGCGCTTCAGCAAACCCCATAACAGGTGGTATAGCCATGGCGGCATTCGGTGTCGGGACATTACCTGCGATGCTAGCCGGTGGTATTTTCTCCAGTCAACTTCGCAGTATTTTACAAGGCCGTTTGTTACGTATAGTGATGGCGCTGATATTAATAGGCTTTGGTAGTTGGACAATCTGGACGGCCGTATCTCATAACCATTCAGCCTCTGCTGAATCTGGGTCACACTCAGGCCACGAGCATATGCAACATTAAACCTTTCATCTAAAAGGGTTATCTGAACCCTAATTAGTTGACATTGATCAAGTCATCGGGTTGACTTCGTAGGTATAAAAGTTACCAACAAAGGATTATTAAGCCACGGTGGTGAGATGTACTTTGATGGCCTATAAATATAACTAAGAATCTGGGGTTTTTATGATAAGTCACATGTTTGGGTTGTTGCACGACCCGCAAGCGGAATGGAAAAAAATTGCTGAGCTTTCAGATGAAGCTTTAAAGCGAATGAGCATTTATTTCATTTTCCTTGGGATGATACCGGCTATTGGGTTTTATATTGGTACAACTCAGTTTGGTTGGAGCATTGGCGATGGCGACCCCGTTCGCATTACTGAAGGCAGTGCTATTCCCCTAGGCATCTTGTTTTATTTTGCCTTGATGGGGGCTCTGGTGTTCATTGGATTGATGGTTCACTGGATGTCCAAAACCTACTCGGCAAGCCTTCATGCCTATAAAGGTTTTGTGTTTATGGGCCTATGCTGCACCCCGGTATTTCTCGCTGGCGCATTAGCGGCTTACCCTATTTGGTGGGTTGATTTGCTGATTGCTATTGCAGCATGTAGCTATGCAATACGGTTGATCTATTTGGGTATCCCGGACGTTATGCGCGTACCTGAAGATCAAGGATTTTTATATGCCAGTGCCGTATTTGCCGTTGCTCTGGTTTATGTCGTGGTTGTTTTGGTGGCCACTGTGCTGTTGTGGGAATATGTCGCTGCACCAGTTTTTACTAACTGATACCAATCAAATTTCATAAAAAGGCCGGGTAGCGATACCCGGCCTTTTTTATGGGTCGTAAATTAATGCTTTGCTACAATAATTCAGAAAACTTTTGAGAGGTATGGGAATGCGTTTATTACATACGATGCTGCGAGTTGGTGACCTGGATAAGTCTATAGCGTTTTATACAGCTATTTTAGGGATGAAATTACTGCGGCGTAAGGACTTCCCCGATGGAAAGTTTACTCTGGCTTTTTTAGGTTATGGCGATGAGTCTGAGAATACCGTTCTGGAATTAACCCATAATTGGGATACCAGCAGTTATGACTTGGGTGAAGGTTACGGTCACATTGCCATTGGTGTCGAAGATGTCTATGGGGCCTGTGAGCAGATTAGACAAGCCGGGGGTGAGATAGTGAGAGAACCCGGTCCAATGAAACATGGCTCGACAGTCTTGGCTTTTGTCAAAGACCCCGATGGCTATTTCATCGAACTGCTACAGGAATAGTATGGGCTTAAAAACCAAGCACTTTGGTGGAGTTGAAAGCCTATTTATATGATCAGGGATAAGAAAAAGTGTCCACGGAAGTGGTACAAGATCATGTCCCTTAGAAAAGTGATAAACATTAGAGGTAAAACATGAACTGGCAGAACAATTCCATTCGTTATGGCTCCTTATCCATTGGCTTGCATTGGCTGATGTTTGTGTTGATCGCAGCCGTGTATGCCTGCATAGAATTTCGCGTCCTGTTTCCAAAGGGTAGTGACCCTCGAGAGGCGTTAAAAATGTGGCACTTCATGCTGGGGTTGTCCGTTTTACTTCTCACTTGCCTGCGCTTATTAGTGCGCTTCGCCAGTGGGCCTAAACCATCCATTGAACCGCCCGCTTCACGATGGCAGGAGTGGCTGGCTACAGCAGTCCATTATGCGCTCTATGGTCTGATGTTGGGGATGCCGCTGGCAGGCTGGCTGATATTGAGCTGGGGTGGTAAGCCAATTCCATTTTTTGGACTCCAACTACCGGCGCTTGTCGCGGAGAATAAGGAGCTTTCTAAATGGCTAAAGGAAATTCATGAAACAGCGGGTACAGTAGGCTACTTCTTAATTGGCCTGCACGCTGTTGCGGCTTTATTTCATCACTATGTTCGTCGCGACAACACCTTAAGCCGCATGCTCTGGGGCAAGCATCGCTCCTGACAGTGCCAGCCAGGTAAAGGGGCAACCTGAGTTGCATCGGTCTGTGCAATCGCTGCGCCCAGGTTAATTATTAACAGGGAGAAACAAGAAGTCCATGAGCCTGAATGTCATCATAAGAAATGAAACTGAGGCTGATCTGGTGGCAATAACGGAGGTGACCGTTGCTGCATTTATGTCCCTTGAGGTCAGTGCTCATACCGAGCAATTTATTATAGAGGCACTTCGTGCGGCAAAGGCCCTCTCTCTATCACTTGTAGCAGAATTAGATGGGGATGTGGTTGGGCATATCGCCTTTTCGCCCGTGACAATTTCGGATGGTACGAGAAATTGGTATGGGCTTGGCCCCATTTCTGTGTTGCCGGCGTTCCAGTGTCAGGGGATTGGCAACGCACTGATACAGGAAGGGTTATCTCGACTTAAAGCTATGAAGGCGCAAGGGTGTTGTCTCGTTGGACACCCGGATTACTACAGGAAATTCGGATTTAAGAATGTGCCAGAGCTTAAGTATGAGGGCGTGCCCAAGGAGGTTTTCTTTGCGTTATCCTTCGACAGCAATATGCCGAATGGGGTCGTCACCTTTCATGAGGCATTCAAGACCAATGGCTAACAAAAGCGCTCTAAGGATTCGGGTTTTAGTGGAATATAAAAGAGGCCATAGCTAAAAACACAGAGACGTCGCACATTTACTCCACGGTGTAACAACGAAGTTATTGAAAAAACAGGTCCTAAGCTCTGAATAGGGGGAAAGTTATGAACCAATTTTCAATCATAAAGATTCTGGATTTTCTTTCCTTTGTCGCGTTAATGTTCATGCTCTCTACGGGTGTTTTTCTGAAGTTCACGCTACCTCCAAGAAGTGGTGGAAATGAGGTGTGGGGCTTATCAAGACATGATTGGGGGAATATTCATTATTACCTTGCAGTTATTTTTCTATTGTTCATGTCAGCACATTTATTGGCGCATGCAAAATTTATCAAAGGCGTCATAATGGGAAAAGCACCAGCAGAAAAATATTACCGGATAGTTGCTGGAGCTTTGGGGTTAATCGCTTTAATTGTTCTCGCATTTGCGCCCGTTGTGTCTCCAGTTGAAGATGTTCAAAGAGGAAAGCAGTATTATCATAATCGTTAACATCTGCATAACAGGGTGTTAAAGGGGATGCATATTCAGTGATCTAAAATTCGTACTCAACTAAAGCCCTTAATGTTGTATTAGGGCTGGAGTTGTCAGTACCAAACAGTAGACCGGTTTCCCAGTGTAAACTCCGACGAATACCGGTTTTGATGTTACCCATAAGTACTGGGCCTAGCGCGTTAGTATCTTGGCCGGCATAAAACTCTACAGCGGGTTCGAGCCAGGGAGAAAGTCTATAGCGTAGTTGAAGGGCAGCAGTCGTTTCTATTTCATCGTCTATATCAGAGCCCCATTCATAGGAGGCGATAAAGTTGGCTGTGCTGCTCCACTGGCCCCATTCTTTTTCTACCAATATACCGGTTGAATATTCCCAAATGCTTTCATGAGCTTCTTTTTCAAGTTCAAACAATAATCCCCAGTCTGCCCAGTATTCACCCTGTTCAGTAAGTTGCCATTTAGCCTCTAATTCATAGGCTTCTAACTCGAACCCCATATCTTCAGATTTTTCTCCAACCAGATAGACCTCACCAAACCACCGGTCCCCAAAAGCCCTGCCATAGGAAAAGCGATACAGTTGAAAATGATCGTCAACCCCGGGTTGGTCATCTTGGTGGATGGCACGTAATTCTATTTCTTGTTCGAGTGCATCGACATAAGGATGATAGACCTTATCTACCACGGCGCCATCTGCCAAGCATTGTAACGTTAGCGCCAGGGCACAGGCCGAGAACAGCCACTTAGACGTTTTACTATGGGTCGCTGGTACTTTGGGTAATGAGTTTTGGATTTTGTTCATATTATGATTTCGGTGCGGCGTTGTTTAACCAAACGGTAAATTTAGTACCTATGAGTATTAGCAGCATGCCAATGACATAGCCGAGCCCTTGATATAAAGATGGGGTCGCTTCATAGCCAATGAGTGCATATAACAAATGTCCTAAAACAGAATTCTCGGGAAGTAACTCGGAGCTGTCCCAAAGTATTCTGGAATAGGGGAGCCAATCAGCCTGAGTCAGTAATAGTGTTGCCTGAGAGGCCATGTTGCCTGCGACGAGTGAGAGTAGTAATAAGCCCGTAAGGGCTATCCATTTTGACGGTAACCCAAGCAGGCTGTAGTAGATTAAAACGCCTGCACTGATGCCTATCCCGGCGCCGATGCCCGCTCCAATCAGCGTGGGCTGAACATTTGATGGGTCTGTTATAGCGCCACCGATATAGATAAAAATTTCTGAAACTTCTCTGGTCAGTGCGAGAGAAACAATGAATAGCATACAGAGAATAAATTCACGGTTATGCCCTTGGCTGGGTTGATGATCTGGACGCCCTAGATGCCGGGCAGCGAAAATTGATAACAGCAACATGATCGATAGCTGTATAAATGCATTTGTCACCTCTTGCCCTACATAGTCAAACCATTCAGAAATTTGAGCCATATTGAGTGCATAAAGAAAGGCCCCCAGGCAACCAATAATAATGGCGGCAACGATCCAGCGGTGCCCAACATCCCGGAGTCGCGTGAAGGCTAGCAGAACACTAATCAGTAATGCCGCCTCCAGGATTTCCTGGAGAATCAAAACGACGGAGTTCAGGAACATAATTGGAATAGGCCTATAGTCATGGGGCTGTTACCACTACTTTTCCCTGGGCTGTTTTTGGGTAGAACTCACCAAAAAAAGGATATTCACCCGGCGGGAGAGGGCCAATAAAAATAACCGCTTTACGATGACCAGAAATAACCTTTTCCCGGTTCAGTTCGTAACTTTCAAACTCTTCCGCTGTTGGGTCGAGGTTGATGAGCAATAGTTTTACCTTGGTGTTTGCTGGGATTTCTATCGTTGCTGGAAAAAACAAGTGATCCTGAATTTTTATTTCGATGGTGGGCGTCGCGGCCATTGAATAACAACTGATAAGACTAAGCGTCAGGCTCGTAAATAGTCTTAGCCGGGATAGCTTAATTAACATCTGTTTGCATCGGTTGCGCATCAGTTTTGAAGGCCTTATTGAAGAGGACAGTAAAAGCCGTTCCGCTATCGAAGCGGGAGGCGCTGATACTGATATTGGCATGATGTAATTCAGCGATATGGCTAACTATAGTCAGTCCCAGTCCACAGCCTTGAACTGCTGCCACTTCGGGGTTATTGCTAAGTCGCTGAAAACGCTCAAATACCTTGTTGTAATCCTCGGGGGCGATGCCGGGGCCAGAGTCTTCAACCTTTAGGCATACCTGAGAATCAGTTTCTTCGATAGACACCAGAACATTGCCACCTTCTGGCGTGTACTTATTGGCATTACTGAGTAGGTTTTGCAGTAAAGTGCTTAGGGTAAAGCTGTCACCTAGAATGAAGCAATCGGTGCCTTCCAGTGATAAATTCTGGTGCTTGTTTTCAAATACATCATGCTGATCTGCTATGACATCCTGAGCGAGCATGTAGAGGTTGATTCGGTTAAACAGGTTTGAAAATTCACTTGGGCTGGAGCGATATAAAGACAGCAATTGTTCCACTAGGTGTTGCATCCGATCAACACCGGACTGCAATTGTAAGAATGGTTCACTATCAACGGCTAATTCATCTCTCAGGTTATGCAGTTGAATTTTAAGGGCGCTAATGGGCGTCCGTAGTTCATGCGCAGCATCTGTGGTGAATCTTTTTTCACGTTCCAGCGCTCCGCCCACTCGACCAATCAGTGCATTGATGGAATGAACAACCTGTTCAAGTTCTCTTTTTAGTGCCGGAGTTTCGATGGGCGTCAGATCGTGAACCTGTTTGTCTTTCAATTGCTGAGAAAGGTCGTTCAGGGGTTTTAGTCCGCGACTGACAATGAGCCAGATAAGCAGCCCAATCATGGGTATTCCCAATACGATGGGGAGTACCGCTTTTATGACCACATTTTCGGCGAG
>Ga0209121_10000738_pt1 | contig 34787 bp, 35 predicted proteins | sample Cruoilmetagenom3_FD_187292 | JGI IMG/M metagenome (GOLD analysis project Ga0209121, IMG submission 187292) | Oil polluted marine microbial communities from Coal Oil Point, Santa Barbara, California, USA - Sample 3 (SPAdes) (version 2) | ecosystem: Environmental > Aquatic > Marine > Oil seeps ... | reverse complement strand
ATAGTTCAGCGGGTTTATCAGCGCTATCAACAGTTGCTTGCTCAAAGTCGGGCAGTAGATTTTGATGATTTGTTGATGAAGGCAGTACAGTTATTTGATAAGCATCCTCAAGTTCTGAACAGATATCAGTCGCGCTATGTTTATATATTAGTTGACGAGTTTCAGGATACCAACATTGCCCAGTATGCACTTGTAAAACAACTGAGTGGGAAATATCACAATATTTGTGTGGTTGGCGATCCTGACCAATCTATTTATTCCTGGAGGTTTGCTGATTTACGCAACATTTTGAATTTTGAAAAGGATTATCCTCAGGCTGAAGTGGTGCTTTTGGAGCAAAATTATCGCTCCACCAAGACTATCCTGGAAGTGGCTTCGGATGTTATCTCGGCAAACTCACAGCACAAGCCGAAGGATTTGTGGACAGAGAATGAAGATGGCCCCGGAGTTTCCCTTATTGAGAATTATAGTGGTGAAGAAGAAGCCCAATGTGTGGTAAGTGAGATAGAAAAGCTGATTAGTCAGGATGATTTGGCTTTCAAAGACTGTGCTGTGATGTATCGGGTTAATGCCCAGTCACGCGAATTTGAAGAAAGCTTTGTGCGTTATGGTGTGCCCTACAAGCTCGTTGGTGGCACTCGCTTTTATCAAAGGCAGGAAATTAAGGATATCATTGCCTATATCAGACTCATTCAAGATGTGCAGGATAATGTGAGTTTGATCCGGGTAATAAATGTACCCAAGCGCGGTATTGGCCACACCACTCTTGCTAAACTTCAAGATTGGGCTAGGGTTCATGAGGTTTCCTTGTATGAGGCGGTGAAGGTGCTGGCCCAAGAAGAAGCTTTTTCTCCGCACATTGTTCAAGCCCTGGCAGCCTTTTTAACCTGCGTTAATAATCTCAATAATAAAAGCTGCCAGTTAAGTCCTGTGAGCTTATTGGAAGAAATACTGGAGCGTACTGGGTACAGGGAGTATATCCTGGCCCAGGAAGATGGAGAAGAGCGTTGGGAGAATATTATGGAATTGAAGAGTGTCGCTGGAGAATATGGTGGGCTTGAGCCCAGGGAGGCCTTGACCACTTTCCTGGAGAATGTCAGTCTGGTAGCGGATATAGATGAATTGGATGAGGCGGCCAATGCAGTGACTTTGATTACCTTACATCAAGCTAAGGGACTGGAATTTCCTGTGGTTTTTATTGTTGGTATGGAAGAGGGTGTTCTCCCTCACCGGAAATCCTTTGATTCCCCGCAGGAAATGGAGGAAGAACGGCGCCTCTGTTATGTTGGGATAACCAGAGCTCAAAAGTGGCTCTACCTATTATACAGCCGCTATCGTAATATGTTTGGCAGTAATACAAGAACTCAATGCTCTCGTTTTCTCCAGGATATTTCACCTCGTTTGATAACTATGGGCGAACCTGCAAAAGAAGGTCTGAGCACTGTGTCTTGTGGTTCTCAAACATCTTCTTATCGCTCTGGCAACAGCCTGGATTTGAAGGTGGGAGACCATGTACGCCATAGAAATTTTGGCTGTGGCATAGTGATGAATTGCCTCTCCAATCGAGGCGACCAGGAGATAACCGTAGCCTTTGAAGAAACTGGAGTGAAGAGACTTTTGCTCAGTATGGCGCCTTTGGAGAAGCTCTGAAGACAGCGACTTTCATCTGAAAATCAGACCCTGCCGCCAGAATATGTAGAATCCAAATCGCAGCATGTTCAGCTTTTTTATATGCTTGTGTATAGAAACTGCTTGATAAATCGATTAGGATTTGTGGAGAAGATAGAGCACTGTTTTCGGAATTTCATCATAAGGCTTGATATTTATCGAAATCCTCCTGTATGGCACTTACAAATTTCTTGATATTCGACTTCTTTGGTGGCGCATTAATGTGAACAGGAGATGGCTCTTCCCCTTCCTTGATAATTCCCTGGTGAACTAGCGCATCCAAAATTGCCTCTTTCAGTTCCTCTTCGCAGAGAGGTGAATGGTAAATAGTGCTCAATGCGGATAAGAGCATCTCCTTGAGATGTTTATCTCCCTTGTCTTCATGAAGATGGGGATTTCTGGTCTCAATTTGGAATATGTCTATGCCTTGTTCCATTACTTTGCGATCCTTAGTGGGCAGGATGCCGCCAAAATTTTCGAAGATAGACACTAATTCTTGAGGCTCCACAGCATATCCTGAGGCATAAGGTAAAATCTCTGCCAATTTCATACTTATGGCGTGTTCTCCCGCATTGCCAGTTCTTACCACTTCAGTTTCAAATCCTGTTTTGGAGAATATCAAATCGTTCAAGTATTTATTGGTGATCTCTGACACTCTTCCCCACTTTTTGAAATATACCCCGCCTGAAATTTTGGGCTTATAATGCCATAGTATCCTCACCATACTATAATCAGATTTGGCCTGGCTAAAACCGGCGGCGTAATTTCTGACATATTCCAGTATTGCGCTGGGGAAATAGTTATCAGCGTCTACGAAGCCAACATACTCTTTCCCCGCTGTCATAGCCAGGAGCAATCCTATCACCATGGCTTCGCTCTTACCATCACGTACCAGTCCATCTTCGCCTAAGAGGTCATTGTAGTCAGCTTCTGCCAGAGCTTCAGCGATAGCGGGGTCTTTCTGATGAACGATCAAAGCATCACGGGATGTGAAGCGGCAAATCTGGTTTAGGGCATCTCCTTCCATTCTGAATCTGTCAACCTTCTCTATTTGGCTGTTGGAAACCGCTATCGCCAGGCAGTCATGTGGTATGCCACTGATCACTCCCTCAAAAAGTTTGAGTTTCTCATTTTTGATGGGAATGACAATCGCCATCTTGTCCTCAAAATGCTTCATTGTTTCTTCATCTATCTTCATTACTCCCATGGCGCCATGAGGGGGCAATTCACTTTTCGCTCCTGAGTCTAAAGCTACTACTCTCTGTACATGATTCATCCTGACTGAACCAAAGCGCTCGGTGTATCTGGGACTCTCTATATACATCGTCCTACCTCCTTGCTGTGGATAATATCAAATCCATTTTGCGCCGACAAATTATACTCGTCAATATCTTGGTATCGTTTATCAGCCTGTGTGGGCTCACTGAGGAATAAACCTTGAATTGGGACTGGAGATTTGAGAGAATTAATCAGTTATTTGGACTCAGCAAGATTAATAGCACCAGCCTATCAGTTAATAGGGGCAGGTGCGTAAAGTAAAATTAAATGCCTATCAAGGTTTTAGCCCCGGAGGTAACTTCAAGAATCGCTGCTGGTGAGGTAATTGAGAGACCAGCTTCGGTGGTAAAAGAGTTAATAGAGAATTCCCTGGATGCTGGTGCCAGTCAGATTATCGTTGAAGCCCAGGGTGGCGGAGCGGAGTTGATTAAAGTAAGCGACAACGGGGAGGGTATCCCTGCAGCGAAAGCTGAGTTAGCTTTTTATAGATATAGCACCAGCAAGATTACCAATTTAGACGATTTGGGAAAAATCTCCAGCATGGGTTTTCGCGGTGAGGCACTGCCCAGTATTGCTGCTGTTGCTGAAGTAGAAGTTCTCACTAAAGCGATTTCAGAGAACATTGGCAGGTTTCTCTATTTGAAACATGGCAAAGTAGTTCGTCAGGAAAGTCGCAGCCGTTCTCAGGGAACTACCATAAGTGTTTCTCATTTATTCCAGCAGTTTCCTGCCCGACGCAAGTTTCTCAAATCAGAAAGTACCGAGAGTAGCCATATCACTCATGTGGTAAATCAATATGCACTGGCTTTCCCTGGGGTTAAGTTCGCTTTGTTTCTTGATCATCGCCTGAACTTGCAAACGGAAGGGGACGGTGACTTACGCCAAGTGGTGAGTAAGGTTTATGGGCTCGAAGTAGCTCAGGAAATGCTTGATGTAATAGGAAGAGATGCTCTGCTCGAAGTTATCGGACTAACAAGTCCGCTTTCTCTGGTGCGTTCTAATCGCAGCTATCTCAGTCTTTTTGTCAACCGCCGTTGGGTATATAGTCCCTTATTAGCCCGGGCAATTGAGCAAGCTTACCATGGGTTGCTTATGGTGGGTAGGTATCCCATTACGGTAATCAACATATCATTACTGGCTCAAGAAATTGATGTGAATGTGCATCCCGCCAAAACTCAGGTGAAATTTCACCATGAACAAATTATCTTCTCGGTCGTGGAGAAGACAATAAAGGGAGCGTTGGACAGAACTCCCATAGCTAAGCTTAAAGCTGTAGCCTCACCGGATATCGCCTGGCAGTGGTCAAATCTCGAGGTCAAAGATAGGGAGCCAGTTTTTGCTGCTCCGCTGCTTCCTCTGAAGTTGCCTGTTTTGCGTGTCCTGGGACAAATAGCTAATACCTACATCATTGCTGAGGGACCTGATGGGCTGTATATAATTGACCAGCATGCCGCTCATGAACGTATCCTCTATGATAAGATTATGGCTCAGTGGGCACAGAGGGAAGTTGAAGTCCAGGGATTGCTGCAGCCAGTAACTGTAGAACTTAGCCCCAAAGATGAGGAAATTCTAAGAGCCAATATGGAGAATTTGACTCAGTTTGGTTTTGTGGTTGAGTCCTTTGGCAATAGGAATTACCTTATACGCAGTGTGCCGCTGTTGCTGGGCGAGACAAAAATTACCGCGGCCATAGATCTATTACTGGATACTCTCAATAATAAGGAGGATTCTGTGCCTTGGGAAGAGAAAGTTGCCCAATCTCTTGCCTGCCATAGTGCTATCAAAGCAGGGCAACAGCTAAGCAATGATGAGATAAGAGAGTTATTAAGGCAGCTGGAGCAAACTCAGCAACCGCGGACCTGTCCTCATGGTAGGCCTACAGTGATTCATATCAATTCATATCAACTTGAGAAAGACTTTGGCAGGAGAGGCTAGGATAGAGCGAATGGGTTATAATAAGCGTTCATCAAAATAATATGTAATAAAAAAGATGTGATCTATGTTAGAAAATCGAATTTCGAAACAGTCAGGATTATTGACTGAGGTTGAGTCCAAAGAGCTTTTAAAACGGTGGGGAATACCTGTTATTGAAACCAAGCTAGCAGGGAATAAAAAAGAGGCTGTTTCTATCAGCAAAAAAATGGGTTTCCCTGTGGTGCTGAAGATAAGCTCATCGGACATTGTTCACAAAAGTGATGCCGGTGGGGTCAAATTGGCCTTGTCCAATGCTGCCCAGGTGGACAGAGCTTATACTGAGATCACATCGTCTGCTAGAAAAAAATATCCCCAGGCTCAAGTTCAAGGTGTGTCAGTGCAGAAGATGGCACCAGAAGGAATAGAGGTCATCGTAGGCATGAGTAAAGATTCACAATTTGGACCTGTGCTTATGTTTGGACTTGGTGGCATATTGGTAGAAGTGTTGAAGGATGTTTCCTTTAGAGTGGTCCCGGTTACCGAAAGTGACGCCGCTGAAATGATCAAAGAAATAAAAGGGTATCCTGTACTGCAAGGTTATCGAGGTAAGAAGCTGGTTAGTATCCCAGCACTGGAAAAGATAATAGTTGAGATATCTCAGTTTGTTGAGCAGAACTCTCGGATCAAAGAACTCGACCTCAATCCCGTGTTTGCTTACGAGGATGGGGCTGTGGTTGTTGATGCCAGAATAGTTGTGGAGGGATAGCAAGTGAGGCCAGATTGTGAAATTGTCTAGGGTAATTTGAGTACTGATGGCTAAATTAATTGATGGCAGCAAGATAGCCAATGAAATTTATGCTGAACTCAAAGTTGAGATAAAGCAGTTAGGGGAAGAGGGTATAACCCCAGGCTTGGAGGTAGTGCTGGTGGGGGATGACCCTGCCTCACTCTCCTATGTCAGCAACAAAACAAGAGCCTGTGAGCAAGTGGGTATATATGAAGAGACAACGCATCTGCCAGGAGATATTCCTGAGAGGGAAACTTTACAACTCATTGACAGGGTTAACAATGACTCTCGCTTTCATGGCATTTTAGTGCAGCTACCTTTGCCCCAACATATCTCTGTGGAGAAGGTAAATAAACGAATCTGTCCTGAGAAGGATGTGGATGTATTCCATCCGGTCAACATGGGGAAACTGGTTTGTGGAGAACCTTATTTGTTGCCTTGTACGCCACACGGTATTTTACAACTTCTGGTAAGGAGTGGTTACTCTCTTGAAAACAAGCATATAGTTATCTGTGGCCGTAGCAACATTGTGGGAAAGCCCCTGGCAGCTATGCTAACGCAGAGGGGTATGGAGACTAACGCGGTTACTATGTGTGATACTTTAACAAAGGATCTGGCTTCCATAACCAGGCTGGCAGACATTTTGATAGTGGCTGTGGGCAATCCTAAGGTGATAACTGCGGATATGGTTAAACCGGGGGCAGTGGTTATAGATGTTGGCGTTAACCGTGTAAGAGACCCTATGGCAAAAAATGGTTATCGCTTAGTGGGTGATGCTGATTTTGAGGCTATCAGAGAGGTGGCGGAGGCAATAACACCTGTTCCTGGTGGAGTGGGGCCTATGACGGTAGCCATGCTTTTGTATAATGTAGTGGCAGCGGCTAAGAAACATGGACATTCTCAGCAATATTGAAATCGCTCAGAAAACAAAGCTTTGGCCCATCTCAGAGATTGCGAAGAAATTGGGACTTCTTGCTGAGGAAATTGAGCCTTGCGGCAATTACATGGCCAAGGTTGATTATACCAAGGTGCTGCGGAGACTGAAAAGTAAGCCCCTGGGTAAGTTTATTGTAGTAACGGGCATGACTCCCACGCCCTTAGGAGAGGGTAAAACAGTTACCAGTATTGGTCTGGGGCAAGCTTTAGCCAGACTTGGCTTCAGTGTATGTAATACCTTGCGGGAGCCATCAAAGGGACCTAACTTTGGCATTAAAGGTGGTGGTTGTGGGGGGGGATATTCTCAAATGCTGCCGATGGAAGAAATTAACCTCCACTTCACCGGTGACATTCCTGCTGTTGAGGCAGCACAAAACTTATGCGCTGCGGCCATAGATAACAGCATATTTTTCGGAAATCACTTAGGTATTGATCCACTTAGTATTAACTGGCCACGCTGCATTGATATAAACGATAGAGCATTGCGTAACATCATTGTTAGCTCTGATGGCAAAGTCAATACTGATTCTCGAAGAAGTAGCTGTGTTATTACCGCTGCTACTGAGGCGGCAGCAATTCATAGTTTAGCTGTGAATCTGGCTGACTTGAGGGATAGATTTCGTCACTCAGTTATTGCTTTCACTTACAAAGGTGATCCCATAACCTGTGAACAGCTAAAAGTTGCTGGAGCCATGACTGCTTTACTGGTGGATGCTATCAAACCAAACCTGGTGCAATCCACAGAGCATCATCCTATCTTATGTCATGGATTCCCTTTTGCCAATATAGCTCATGGGAATAGTTCAGTACTGGCTGATTTGGTAGGTTTAAGGCTTTGTGACTATGTAGTCAGCGAAAGTGGCTTTGGTACCGACTGCGGTTTTGAGAAACTAATGAATGTGAAAGTCAGGCAAAGTGGTATTAATGTAGATTGTGCCGTGATTGTGGCCTCGATAAGAGCTCTGAAGCAGCATGGTGGTGCCTTTCACCTTCGCCCCGGGATGCCCTATGATTCTGTGAAAGAGATGGCTGAGAAAGAAAATCTTGGTGCTGTGGAGAAGGGCTGCCAAAATTTAGCCGCTCATATAAGGATCGTGAAATCTTTCAATATTCCCGCCATAGTAGCTATTAATAGGTTTCCTTGGGATACTGAGCAGGAGTTGAATTTAGCTTGCCAGGCAGCTTTGGCTGCAGGAGCTGACGCTGCCGTAATTCATGAAGCTTGGGCTGAAGGTGGAGGTGGTGCTATTGAATTGGCCAGGGCGGTGATAGGGGTAATGGCAAATCCGGTAAAAAACAAATTTTTCTATTCTGAAAATGCTTCTATAGAGGAAAAAATTGAACTTACTGCCACGAAGGTCTATGGTGCTGACGGAGTTGATTATGCTCCGGTGGCTAAAGATAAAATTAAGCTATATAATGAACTGGGTTATAGGGACTTATGTCTTAATATGGCGAAAACCCAGTTCTCACTGACCCATGATCCCAATCTGCTCGGGGCTCCCAAAGGGTGGAGGTTGCCTATTCAGGATGTCAAAGTTTTTGCTGGTGCCAAATTCCTCTGCCCCTTAACTGGCAATTTTCTAACCATGCCTGGGCTCCCCGCCGCACCATCATTTGCTTCGATAGATGTTGACCTGAGTACGGGCAAAATCAAAGGGATTTTTTAAACATGTCAGCGCAAATATTACGAAGCAAAAACCTGGCTACTAAATTCCAGATATTGCTGGAGATAGCAGCTAATCAACCCAACATACAACAAAAAGATGTTGCTAAAAGACTGGGTATAACTGCTCAGGCGGTCTCCGAATATGTTAAAGAACTGGTAAAAGATGGTTGGCTTAGTTCTCGTGGTCGTTCGCGATATAGGGTAACCAGAGAGGGTGTGGACTGGATTTTGAAGATGTCCCGGCAATTACAAAACTACTCCTCCTTTGTGAACAAGGTGATAAGTGATATAGCGACTTCTACTGCGATAGCTGATAGCGATTTATCAACCGGTCAAAGAGTTTCCCTATATATGAAAGATGGGGTGTTATTTGCCTCTGATGCTCTGAGCGGTGAGGGAGCTGAAGGGATAACTGTTTCTGAAGCTAAAAAAGGCGAAGGTGTTGGTGTTTCTGGGATAGAGGGGCTGATAAAGCTTACGACTGGCAGGATAACTATAGGGGAAGTTCCTGGTGTGCAGGAAGGAGGTTCACGGAATACTGACCTTACCCGATTGAAAAATGAGGCAGGTAAAGCCAAGCTAATAGGAGCTATTGGGCTTGAAGCTTTGGTGGCCTTAAAGCAGACAGATAAGCTCCCTCAATATTTTTATGGTGTTAAAGAAGCAGCGATAGAGGCAGCTTATTGTGGCCTGTCTTTTTTCGTTGTTTGTAGCGAAGATAATATTGCAGCATTAGTAGGGAAATTAGAAGAGGAAAACTTGGATTACAATATTGTCGATTTTGGAAAAGGTGTTAGCTAATATATTTTTGCTTTTGGGTGGTTATTTTTTAGGTGCTCTTCCTTTTGTTGTTGCCTTAGCCAGGATATCTGGATTGGATGCATCTCAGGAAGAAGATTTACATATTGCCTTATGGCATAAGGCAAGCAAGAAAAAGGCTATACTGGCAGGAGGGGTGGATTTCCTTAAAGGAATCATTATTATACTGATTGGCTTTGGCTTTGGTTTACCGACTATAGTGGTTGTTTTCTCTGGTGTGGCTGCTGTGGCAGGACAAATGTGGCCACCTTTTCGTATTTGCCATGGGGAGAGAGGGAATCTGGTTGGTGTGGGTATAGTATTTACCTTGCCCTTGCTTTACGGTGAATACTGGGTTCTGCTCTCTCTTATATTTTCTGCTGCCGGCGCTGCTCTGAAATATTACTATGAGAATCGTGGCAATATGATTATTGAGACACGGGATAGACATACTGGATTCTCCAACTTTGCCTATCGCATGACTCTGAGCTTACCTCTAGGTATGCTCCTGGGATTTGTTGCTGCTCCCGTAGTTTCTTGGTGCTCTGGTGGGCTAAAAGGCTTAACTCTGGGCTTTTTTGTCTTGTTTATTCTTATTGTAGTGCGGCGGTTAACTGCTGAGCTCAGGGATGATGTAAGGAAAGGTAATTGTACTATAAAGGTGCTGTTTAATCGTTTTCTTTTTGACCAACCATTTATCGGTGAAGGAGAAAAGTAATATAGTCTCCTTGAAGGTGATTATGCTGTATTCTTCATTCGTCGGAAAGCGATATATCCCACAATAGCCCCCACAGTAATCATCACTACTATCCATATGATGAGTATATTGGGGTAAAGTTGGGGATTGAAAAATTTTGATACTCTACCGCCCAAAGCTCCCAATGCCAGAAAAAGCATTTCCCAGAGCAGCACATGTGCGATCACGGCGATGAAAAAGTGTTTGTGGCCAATTTTAGCGATACCGCAGGCAATAGTGCTGATAATGGAAAATCCCGGTGTAAACCGCGCTGCAATTATACTGGGTATGGCAAGTGACCCCAGCTTTTGCCTCCCCAGGGCAAGGCGTTCCGGAGTGATGCGAACATATTTGCCGAATTTGTCTATGATGGTGCCTCCGAAGGAAGACGAAAGCTGGTAAGCAGATGTGGAACCACACAAACGCCCAATGCCTGCTATCGTCAGAAATGGCACCGACGCTATGAAATACCCGCTGTGAGCAATCTGAAAGCCGGTAAACAGCAGCATACTTTCCAAAATTGGGCTGGTTACCGGCAACCCCAGTTCACCGAGTGCGGCTAGCAAGAAAACGATGCCCAGCCATAGCAAGCCGCCTGCGGTAACTGCAGCGAGAATTTGCCATATAGTATTCGCCATAGCTATATTGTAATTATAGTTTGATTTTTCCCTCATGACTAGATTATCATAAATATCGATGTTTACCTATCTTGTGTTACGATGCAGCGGACAATCTAGAAAAGGAACTGTAGCGTAAATTCATACTCCGCCTGGCTGGTAAAAGTGGAGAAGATAGTTCTTATTAATCTCACTGGTGGACCAACACTGAAAGGGGATGGCGTTTATTTCACTGAGGGTGGTTTAGTACACGCCTTGTTTGCTTTAGCTAACCTGACTTCAGATTACGATATCACAATTCTCTGCCCCAACCTGCCGGGAAATAACCATAAACAGGAGATTAAATATCAAGGGGTTAATATCTTGTGTCTGGGAGGCTCCAGATGGATAAGGTGGATGCATAGTGGCGATTTATCTTTTCTTAAAGAAGCCAGAAACTACATTGTTGAGGAGAAACCAGACATCTTAATTGGGAATGGTGTTTCAGCATCGTTTCTTCTCCGTTTTATTCCCACAGGAGCCTGTAAAGTAGGAGTTGTTCACCACTTATACCATACCGCGTTTGTTGATGGCTCACCCAAGCGTGCATTCTCGGGGATTGGGATGCTGGAGAGGCTGGCACTTAATTTAACTAAACTGGATAAGGTTGCCGTGATTAATCCTATGGTTAAGGGTACTCTGGTGGAAGAAGGATTTGGCTCGGATGAGATTGTAGTTGTAGGCAATGGTGTTGATGTCGAACGCTATTTCTTCGTTGAAAATAAGGTGCCTTATAGTTTAATTTATATTGGGAGGTTGACTGAACTCAAGAGGGTGTGTTCTCTTGTTGATGTTGTCTCTATGGTAAAGGAAAAAATTCCTGACGTAGTATTACACATTATTGGTGATGGTCCCAAGCATAAAGAAGTAAGCCAGCGAATCGAAGACTTAGAGTTATCGCGGAACGTTATCATGCATGGCTATCTACCCGAAGAAGAAAAGATTGAACTGTTGTCGAGCTCTGCCATCTATCTTTCTAGCTCTGCTTTTGAAGGATTTGGTATTCCTTTAGTTGAAGCTATGGCTGCCGGTGCTGTTCCCATAGTTAGCGATATTGATGCCCACAGGTTCATTTTTCAAGGGGAAGACGTTGGTTGTTTAGTGGGAAATGAGGAGAAAATGGCAAAAAAAATTGTTGATCTGCTTACTGATGAAACAGAACGGCTGAGATTAGCTTGGAATGGGCGTAAGCTTGTGGAGAAAAGATGGACTTGGGCAAAAGTGGGTGAAAAGTATAAAGAGCTTCTTGGAAGATAATGGAGTACACCTCTATGCTTGGATAGCAAAGGGGAGGAGGGTTTGATGGGGTACTTCATTATTATTTTGCTGAACAAGTGCCAATTCCTCAAAATCATTTGGTGAAGGGTACCCCAATGCTGAAACCTCTCTGATTCTTCATGGCAAGACCCTTTCTAACCCTTATTATAGGGTACTCTGACCCTGCCAAACCTTCCTGACATAAACTATCCAGTTCTAGAGGTTCACTCTAGGTTGTGTTGACCTATTTACTGTTTACATAATGATTTGACTAAATCAAGTCTGCTTGTTTATAATAAAATTAACCTGTAAAATGTGGGTTGTGTGCCATTAGCATAAGTAATTTGAAGAGTCAAGTCTTATGAGAGACGTAAGATCCCTTTTGTTGTTTTTAGTTCTAGTTCTTGTCTTCTCAATAGCCTGTTCTACTGCCACCCCTACGCCTGCAGGAGCCGTAGTTGATGATCTGGGAAGATCAATCAATATTGAACGAATACCTCAGAGAATTGTCTCCTTAGCTCCTTCCAACACTGAGATAGTATTTGCATTAGGTCTAGGAGATAAAGTCGTGGGGGTGACGGAGTATTGCAACTACCCGCCTGAAGCTCTGGATAAGGAGAAGATAGGAGGATATTCTACCCCCAATATTGAAAAGATAATCGCGCTGCAGCCTGATTTGGTACTGGCCAGTAGCATTCATGCCAAGGAATTTATCCCTGCTCTGGAGGAAAGAGGCCTCACCGTATTTGCGTTGGCCCCAGAAAATCTAGACGGGATAATTGAAGACATCCAAATGGTGGGGGAAGTAACCGGAAAAGAGGAAGAAGCAAGTGAACTTGTAACCCAAATGGAAAATAGGATTGAGGAAATAACGAATACAACCAAAAATATGCAAGAAAAACCGAGGGTCTTCTTTATCACCTGGCACGATCCATTATGGAGCGTTGGCTCGGGAACTATTATCCAGGAACTGATTGAGAAAGCGGGAGGGGTTAATATTTTCCAGGATATTACTGGGCATGGCACAGTTGATCTTGAGGGAGTTGTCTTCCGAAATCCTGAGGTAATCATTGCTTGTACCGGGCATGGGGAAGCTAAAGGTAAACCATTTGAATGGGCAAAGAGCGATGAGTCACGGCTCCAAGTTACCGAAGCTGGAAAGAATAATAGAATATATCAAGTTGACGCTGATTTAATTAATCGTGCTGGGCCAAGAATAGTCGATGCCTTGGAGTGGTTTGCTTATTTTACTCATCCTGAGGTTTTCGATAAGCCTAAGGAGGTGATCAAGTGAAAGTTTTTTCATCCTGGAGTGGCGGGAAAGAATCTGCCCTGGCAACTTATAAAGCAATTTTACAGGGACACGAAGTTTTATATTTGGTTAATTTTGTCTCCGAAGATGGAAAGAGATCAAGGTCTCATGGGATTAAGGCTGATGTTTTAGCTTTGCAGGCAGAGGCTATTGGTATTCCCTTAATTCAGGTAAAAACATCCTGGGAAGATTATGAAGAGAACTTTAAGAAGGTTGTGACTGAGCTTAAAGAAAAAGGGATAGAGGGAGGAGTTTTTGGCGATATGGAGTTAGAAGAGCATAGGGAGTGGATAGAAAGGGTCTGCAGTGAGGTGGGGATAGAGGCATTTTTACCTCTTTGGGGAGTGGAAGCAAAGAAGCTAATTGATGAATTTCTCAGGTTGAAATTTAAAGCTACGGTAATAGCTACCAGATTGGAGGAGAATTTACTAGGAAAGGTTTTGGATGAAGCTCTTTTAAGCCAAATTATCAAACTTGGCTCCCACCTGTGTGGGGAAAACGGAGAATATCACACTTTTGTCACTGCGGGTCCCCTTTTTAAAAAGCCACTTGAAGTTACCCCGGGTAAAAGGGGAAAAAGAGACGACGTATGGTTTTTGGAAATCTCAGCTCAAATACGATAAAGACTAGTGGAGGGAGCAAGATGAAAGAGAAAGGTTTAATTCAAGTGTACACTGGAGAGGGCAAAGGGAAATCTACTGCCGCTATCGGTCAGGCAGTTCGGGCTGCTGGCCATAACTTCAAAGTGGGTTTCATTTCCTTTTTTAAAGACCCCGGGTTGTTTGGGTATGGCGAATATAAATCCCTGCAAAAGCTAGGAATAAAGACCTTCCACTTTGCTAAGAAACATCCCTATTTCTATAAAGAAATAAGCCTTGGTGAGGTCAGGGAAGAATGCTTAAAGGGGATAAAGTTTATTAAGGAACTTTTCAAAGATGAATCCTGGGATATGCTGGTTTTGGATGAAATAAACATTGCTGTGCATGATGGCTTTTTGAGAGAAGAGGAAGTTCTTTCTCTTTTAGAGGCAAAACCGGAGAATTTGGAGCTTATCTTGACGGGGCGTGGGGCTGCAGAAAAGATTGTAGAGACAGCAGACTTGGTCAGCGAGGTTAAGAAGGTGAAACATCCTTATGATCAAGGGATACAAACAAGAGAGGGCATTGAATATTAACATAGATTACACGAAGTATGCTCTTGGAGTTTTGCGTCTGAGGTTTAACGATGCTGTTACGTGCGGTATCAGAATCAATCAATGAGCTTGCTGTACCTTATGCTCTTCATTGGAGGGGCAAGGTTTATGCCCTGATAGGGCTTTTAGGATTGCTTGTGGCAGTAGTTATATTTGCCACTACTCTGGGAAGCGCTCATATACCTTTTTCTACCTGTTTCCAAGTTCTTCTTTCCCAGATACCTTTTTTACACATCACTCCATCCTGTCCAGCGACTCTTAATATAGCAACCTTGAATACGATAATCGTGGATATCAGGCTGCCGCGCATTCTTCTGGCGGGCTTGGTGGGGGCAGCTTTGGCGGTAGCCGGGGCTACCTATCAGGGATTATTTCGCAATCCCCTGGCTGATCCCTATCTTCTTGGCGTTGCCTCGGGAGCCGGATTGGGAGCTACCGTTGCTTTCCTCATTCCCTTCACTATCTCTTGGATGAGTCTCGGAGCAGTCCCTTTATTTGCTTTCATTGGCGCCATGGGTGCCGTTGTTGTAGTCTATTCGTTGGCTCGTGTGGGCAAGACCCTGCCAGCAACCACCCTTATCCTGGCTGGGGTAGCTTTGGGTGCTTTTCTATCCTCAATCACTTCTTACCTCATGACCATTTGTGGTGAGGAATTGCATGGGATTGTATTTTGGCTGATGGGGGGGCTTTCCCTGACTAAATGGTCTGAGGTATGGACGGTGCTTCCCTGTGTATTGGTGGGTATTGTAATCATCTGTCTCCATGCCCGGCCTCTTAATGTGATGCAGCTTGACGAAGAGCAGGCACAGCAGTTGGGCATCAATGTGGAAAGAGTCAAGCTTACTTTGCTGGGCGCAGCCACTTTAATTACTTCTGCTGCAGTTTGCTTCACGGGTCTAATAGGTTTCGTTGGTATAATTGTTCCCCATGCCGTGAGGCTTATTTGGGGTCCTGACCACCGTTTCTTGCTTCCCTTGTCTGTTCTAGTTGGTGCTGTATTCCTCATCCTGGCTGACACCTTGGCGCATACATTGCTTTCTCCCACAGAGATTCCGGTGGGGGTAATCACCGCTTTCTGTGGAGCTCCCTTCTTTCTCTACTTATTGCGACGAAAGAAAGGACTTGCTTTCTTTTGAAAAGGCTATGTTTAAGCAAAAAGGGATAAAGTGTCGTGATTGAACTAAAGGACGTCAGTTTAGGCTATAACCATCGGGCCGTCCTGAATAATATAAATCTGAAGGCGGTGCCAGGTAAGATGTTGGGGCTCATTGGACCTAATGGTTCAGGGAAGTCAACATTAATCAAGGGGATGACTAGAGTGATCAATCTTTTCTCCGGGCATATTTTTATTGATGGTCATGATATAGGGAGTATCAAGAGAGAGGAGCTTGCTAAATTTGTGGCTGTCGTACCTCAAAATCCTGTTTTGCCTGAAGCCTTCACTGCCTTTGAAATGGTGCTCATGGGGCGGACGCCTCATCTGGGGCTTCTTCGCTATGAAGGGGGAAAGGATATAGCTATTGCCTGGCAAGCGATGAAAATGACACAAGCGGAATTTCTCGCTGAACGCAGAGTGGGGGAGCTTTCTGGAGGAGAAAGGCAGAGACTTGTTATCGCTCGGGCTTTAACTCAACAGTCAGAGGTGATTCTTCTTGATGAGCCCACCGCACAGTTAGACATAAATCACCAAATTGAGATTCTAGACTTGCTCAAGAGACTGTCTCTTGAGCATAGTTTGACTGTTATTGTTGCCTTGCATGACCTCAATTTGGCAGCTCAATATTGCGATTGGCTGGTCATGCTGAAGGAAGGAAAGATTTATACTGAGGGTGTGCCCCAGGATGTACTTGTTCCTCACAATATCAAGGATGTATATGGAGCTGAAGTAAGCGTCCTTCCTCATCCGGTCAATGGTTTGCCGGTGACGCTTATTACAAGCAGTGAAGGCAACAAAGAAAAGGACTACATTCGCTATTAAGGAAAGCTGTGGAAGTTTTATTTGTCTTTCTTCTGGCCCTGGTTCTCGACTTTTTTGTGGGTGAGCCACCTCGACCTGTGCATCCTGTTGTCTGGATGGGAAAGCTGATATCTCTATTGGAGCGAATCGCCTTTCCCCGTGATTCCCGAGCACAATTCATCTATGGCGGCATGATGTGCTTGCTTACTATTCTTGTCTTTGTCTTGCCAGTCTATTTTCTCTTGTCCTTTCTCCATGATTTAAATTCTATAGCTTATGTATTTTTAGCTGCTTTGTTGTTAAAAAGTACTTTTGCCTTTAGAGAATTGCGACAGACTGCTTTGATGGTCAAATCATTTCTTTCTCAAGATAATTTAAAGAAAGCTTGTGCTGCTATGCCGGCTTTAGTTAGCCGTGACACTCAAGGCATGGGGAAGCCCGAGCTGATATCAGCAACGATAGAATCTGTGGCAGAAAACATTTGTGATAGTTTCATTGCTCCCTTATTTTACTTCTTGTTTCTTGGTGTGTCTGGTGCCATAGCTTATCGTGTGGTAAATACGTTAGATGCTATGATTGGTTATCATGGAGAATGGGAATATTTGGGCAAATTTGCTGCCAGGCTGGATGATATCCTGAATTTCGTCCCGGCACGAATCTCGGGATTATTGCTGGTAGCGGCAGCATATCTATATCATAAAGATGGCAAAAGTGCCTGGCGAATTATGCTTCGTGACCACTATAAAACGGAAAGTCCTAATGCTGGGTGGACTATAAGTGCTATGGCAGGGGCGCTTGGGACACGATTGGAAAAGAGAGCTTACTATACTTTAGGTGATAGCAGCAATCCCTTGTCAAATCAACTGATTGGCTCTGGAGTGAGATTGCTTGATATCTCTGCCCTGCTTTGGATTGGCCTTTATTTAATCATGGAGGTAATGTTTTTTGTCTTTATCACCTAAACAGGTATCGTGGGGACTTACCCATAGCCGTGTGGATCTAATGCCTGCTACGCATGGAGGTATTGATTATGCTGAGCTGGAGATGCTGGGTATTGCCTCTCAGGAGGTTCTCGATTTCAGTGCTAACTTAAACCCTTTTGGGCCACCGCCGGGGCTAATGGAGACAATAAACGAAATGGACATCTCTCATTATCCTGATTCTGAGTCTACCTCTTTGAGGCGCTCCTTAAGCAGCAGGTTGGGGATAAAACAGGATAATATAATAGTGGGCAATGGTTCTACTGAGCTTATACGCCTTGCTGCTCTGGCGTATTTTGACCAGGAGGATAAAGTGCTCATTATCGAGCCCACATTTGGCGAGTATGAGCTTGCTTGCCAGTTTGCCGGGGCATCTGTGATAAAACAACAGTTGTTGCCAGAAGATGCTTTCCAATTAGATGTAAAAGAAACCATTGCCTTAATTCAGCGCCATGGTGCCACAGGTGTCTTTATTGCTAATCCCAATAATCCCAGTGGGCAATATATCTCACAGATAGAGTTTGAGAAAATTCTGGATGCGGCTAAGAATGCTTTAATAGTTCTGGATGAAGCTTATATTAGCTTTGTCGAGAATAGCTGGACTTCTTTGGACTTCATCCTTGCTGATAACCTGCTCGTTTTACGCTCTATGACGAAAGATTATGCCATGGCTGGGCTTCGTCTCGGCTATGGAGTGGCAAGTGAGGAAATTATCGCTAACTTGCATAATATCTCTTTGCCCTGGAATGTCAATGCTCTAGCTCAAAAAGCAGGGATTGTGGCTTTGGAGAATGAAGAGTATCTCAATTATTGTCGGGCAGAGCTTGAGAAAGCAAAAAGCTATCTGATAACGGAGCTTTCCGCTCTTGGTTTATCTCCACTTCCTTCAAAGGCAAATTTCTTTCTGGTAGAAGTTGGTGATGCCAGGATATTCCGGATGGAGTTGCTCAAACGAAAGATATTGGTACGTGATTGCACTTCGTTTGGTCTTCCCCAATATATTCGCATTGCTCCTCGTACTTTACCTGAATGTCAAAAATTAATTGCCTCAGTTAAGGAGATAATGAAAGAGAAAAGGAGGATAAAACTTTGAGTAGTTCTCTTTATCAGGTACTGAAAGAAATAAAGCCCATGGATGTAGAGGCTATGAAGACAGCTCAGACTCGCCAGGATGAGCTGACCAAACCAAGGGGAAGTTTAGGCCGCTTGGAGGAACTATCCATTAAAATGGCTGGTATTAAAGGTAAGGTAATATCGGGCTTTGAGCACAAAGCCATTATCACTATGGCTGCTGACCATGGTGTAGTAAATGATGAAGTCAGTCTTTACCCTCAGGAAGTTACCAGACAGATGGTGTTTAATTTCCTTGCTGGGGGTGCTGCCATAAATGTTCTGGCTCGTCTTGTAGGCGCTCGCGTTGTCATCGTTGATATGGGAGTGATTGGAGGGTTTGAGCCGCATCCTGGCCTTATCTGCAAGATGATTGATTTTGGCACCAAAGATATGACTAAAGGGCCGGCAATGACGAAAGAGCAAGCACTGGATTCAATTCAAGCTGGAATTGAAGTTATAGAAGGTGAAATCGCTAAGGGGCTTGATATTGTAGGCACTGGGGATATGGGTATTGGTAATACTACCGCCAGTAGTGCTATATGTACTGCTATTACAGGAGACCTGGTGGAGAATGTGACTGGGTATGGTGCCGGGCTCAGTGATAAACAGCGTGCTCATAAGATTGAGATGATTAAACAGGCTTTGGAGCTTAATAAACCTGATTCCAAAGACCCCATTGATGTATTAAGTAAAGTCGGAGGTTTTGAAATTGGAGGCTTAGCTGGGGTTATGCTCGGGGCAGCAGCTCATCGAATCCCTGTGGTCATCGATGGTTTTATCTCGGGAGCTGCGGCACTCATAGCTACTGAACTTGCGCCTCTGTTAAAGAATTATCTTATCGCTGCACATCTTTCTGCTGAGAGTGGACATAAGAGATTGCTGGAATATTTAGGATTGGTTCCTCTTCTAAACTTGGGAATGCGCCTTGGCGAGGGGACAGGGGCGGTACTGGGAATGGCAATTGTAGAAGCGGGAGTGAAAACTTTGAATGAGATGGCTACTTTTGCTGGAGCTGGTGTTTCACGGAATAAGAAAGACTCGTTATCTTGAGTATAGGTAAAGCTCCAAGACTCTTTGTTGTGCTCAGAATGGTAGAATGCCGCAGGGAAAATTCAAAGAAAGAGGAATAACTAAGTGAGATTCTGGACTGCTTGGCAGCTTCTTACCGTAATACCTCCTCCCCACCGTTATAAATATACTTCTGGTGATATAAGTAAGTCGCTACTCTTTTTCCCCATAGTGGGGCTTTTCTTGGGGTTGGTACTGTTGGGTTTGGATTTTCTCCTGGGATTATTTTTGCCACCTATCTTGATCAATGTCTTGCTTCTGATTGTTTTGGTTGTCCTCACGGGGGCTTTACACCTTGATGGTTTCATTGATACCTGTGATGGCCTCGCAGTCAAGAGCTCGGTTCAGGAAAAGTTATATGTTATGAGCGATAGTCGAGTTGGTGGCTTTGGAGTAGTGGGAGGCTGCTGCCTCATCCTGGCTGAATTTGCCTCATTGGTTGCCCTGCCGGAGGGATTAAGGTCAAGTGCTCTCGTTCTTATGCCTCTTTTGAGCCGCTGGGGAATGGTCTATGCTATTTTTAGCTTCCCTGCGGCTAAGAAAGAAGGGATGGGATGGGCTATTAAGCAAGGGGCTGATTGGGAAAAAATGGCTTTAGCAACGGTGATTTCTTTGATGATTGCATTGGCTTTGTTCAGTTGGTGGGGAGCAGTGCTTCTGGCAGCAATTTGCCTGCTTATCCTGCTGTTTTCAAAATATCTTTGCTCCCGGTTTGGAGGTCTCACTGGAGATAACTATGGTGCCATAAATGAGTTTGCTGAAGTAGCCGTGCTCTTTTTAGTTTTCATAATAGGCAAATTGGGAGGTGCTAGCTGGCTGGGTGCATTCTTATAAATTGATAGGTCTTATTTTCATGGCTGTGGCAGGGAAGCGATCTCATGGCTAAGAATTTTATCCTTATTCTTGGTGGAATTCGCAGTGGCAAGAGTAGGTTTGCCCAAAGTATGGCAGCAAAACTTGGGAAGAAGGTACTTTTTGTAGCTACTGCAGAAGCTCTTGACGCTGAGATGGCTTTCAGAATCGGGGAGCATAAAAAGGCGCGCCCTAAGAGTTGGCGGACACTGGAGATTAATATCAATGTGGGACAGAAGTTGGAAGGGCAGATTGCTGATGCTGATGTAGTTTTGCTTGATTGTTTAACCTTGCTCGTCTCTAATGTGATAATTGGAGATGGCAAAAGCTCTGCCTCTGTAGCACAGAAACGCGTCGTGTCTGAGATAGAGGATTTAGTTAAGTGTATTGATAAATGTGAAGGCACTTTTATCATAGTTTCTAACGAAGTGGGTTTGGGCCTGATGCCTGCGAATAAATTGGGTCGGCTTTACTGCGATTGCCTGGGCAGAGCCAATCAACTTCTAGCCCGGCATGCAAGCGAAGTTTACTTTATGGTCTCCGGTATTCCAATCGCGATAAAAGGTGAAGTACATCAGGAATGTGAAAGAGGTTGAGAATAACCGCAAGTTCGGCAGTGATATTTGCCCATACTCGCCCCACAGCAGGGGCATTTAATTTCGTTACCTCTGGCCTGGGGAATTTCTCCCACTACTTCATTATAGATATGATAATAAAAACAATGTTCTTTATTTATAAAAGCTATGCCTGTCCTCTTTTTGGCAAGCTGAAATTCCTCCTCCGGGACCATATCGCTGATGATTTTGTGAAGCATGTTGGAGCCAGAGCCGTATTCTATGGGCTCCTTTTCCCTCCAGATTATCTCTGCTGGAATTAAGTTTTCAAAGCTCTTTCTCAATATATATTTTCCGATGCCTTCTTTGACTTTGAGTTCTGAACTTATGTCTAAAGCGAAGCGAACAAAGTCATCATCAAGGAAAGGCTGTTTTACTTTGATACCGAGTGCTTTGCCAATATCTATGGAGGAAAAGTGCCAGTTTTGTGAAAGTTCTCTTATGTATCTATCAAGATGTTTGGATGAAAGTTTTGTCATGTAAGAATAGCCGGCAAAGAGCTCATCGCTTCCGTCCCCAGTCAAGACAGAGTGGACATTGTTTTCCTTGGCAAGCCTGAGAGCAAAATATATGGAGAGGTCATTGGGCAGGGCGAGGTCGAAAGTTTTTAATATTCGAATAACCTCGGGGAGTATATTCAGTGCCTCTGCCACGGTGAATTCCTTTTTCTTATGCTCCATCCTCAGGGAAGTGGATACTTTTTCTGCATAAAGAGGGTCAAGAGCCTGAGAATCTTTTAAAGCCGCTGTAAAGGCTACCTTGGGCTTTGCCATAAAGGCTAATATACTGGTATCCAGTCCTCCTGACAGCAATATAGCATCAGCTTTATTCTTGTTGACGGCCTTCATAAAGTTATCTCTCAGACAATGATAAATATCCATAGTGAATATCAATCTGCAGTAATTTATAATTATACCTCAGCATGAAATTCCTATAATCTCGAAGTATTGACAAGTATCAGGGATTAGTGGTAATTATATTAGCTAATACCTTGTATAGCGATATAGTTGGAATCGACTTGAATTAGTTGTGGGATATGGTTAGTGACAGATAAAAGCGGCGATAAAGCAGGCATGACTTTTGAAGAATTGACTCCAGGCTACGAGTTTCCCGCTGTCAATTATGAATTGAGCGCCTCTCTTATCTCCAGGTACCTGAAAGCGGTGGATAGTGTTGGCGGTGAGTTTGTTTCTCCGTTGGCTATAGCAGCATATGCCATGACTGCTATGACGAACTTTCTCTCTGTACCTTCTGGCGCGATACATGCTTCCCAGGAGCTGGAGTTTTTTAAGCTGGTGCCTGTGGGAAGTCAGGTGAAATGTCAGGCTAAGGTAGCTCGGAAAATAGCTCGCAGCCAAATGCGTATGCTGGTGCTGGAATTGAATGTCTGGGATCAACATGATGAGAAGGTGCAGTTGGGCAGGGCTATGGTGGTATTACCAACTCAGGTTTAATGCAGATGAGCGCAAAAGTTTACCAGGGCGAAATTCCTCCTCCTGTGGTAAGAAATATCACACAGGAGAAAATTAACCTCTATGCTGAAGCTTCGGGCGATTTTAATCCCATTCATGTGGATGAATCTTTTGCTGTCCAGACACCTCTTGGTGGCACTATTGCCCATGGTATGCTTATCCTGGCTTATGTCTCGGAAATAATGATACAAAGCTTTGGCTATGGTTGGCTTGGTGGAGGTAAGCTTTCAGCGCGCTTTAAAACAGCAGCACGCCCTGGAGATACTGTTACTGTTACTGGCAAGGTTGATTCACTTGAGGAGAGAAATGGTGTATCATATGCAACTTGTAGCCTCGAGTGCTGCAATCAGAAAGGTGAAACTATAGTTACAGCTGAAGCGGTAGCTGAGGTTGTAGAAGAAAGAGAAGCACATGACCGAAAGTAAGAAAGTGAGGGTGGCACTTGATGCTATGGGTGGTGATTTTGCCCCTGAAGAGATAATCAAAGGAGCAGTTCTGGCGGCACAAAGAAATGACGTTGAGGTTATTTTGACTGGTCCTGGTGATGTATTGAAAAGGGAGTTAGGCAAATATAAGTTTTCTCAGAATTTGCCCATTCGCCGCGTCGAAGCCAAAGAAGTTATCAGTGAGGATGAGTCGCCCGCTTCGGCAGTCCGTCGCAAGCCTGATTCTTCTATAGTGATGGCAGCGAAGCTGGTGAAATCGGGTGAGGCTGATGCTTTAGTGAGTGCTGGATCCAGCGCTGCAGTAGCAGTTAGTGCTATCCAGTATATAGGCATGGTAGAAGGAATAGAGCGTCCCGCGGTTGGTGGAAATTTGGGTAGCTTCGCACCTGATATAGTGATTATGGATATGGGTGTCAATGTTGATTGTAAGCCACAGCACCTTTTGGCCTTTGCCATTGAGGGTTGTGTTTTCGCTGAAAAGTTGCTCAATGTTTCCGATCCTACGGTGGGTTTATTGAGTACGGGTGTTGAGGAGAGCAAAGGAAATGAGGCAGTGCGCGAAGCTTACTCTTTGCTTCGGAGTGGTAACTTGAATTTTATTGGTAAGATAGAGGGCAATGAAATATTAAGCGGGCGGGCTAATGTCATCGTTTGCGATGGATTTGTGGGCAATGTGCTGTTGAAATTTTATGAAAGCATCGGAGACTGTGCGAAAACCTATGTAAAGCGAAGATTAAGATTCCCTCCATTGAGAGCGGTAGCTGGCTTGTTATTTAATAGTTTGTTTCCTGTAACCAAAATATCTTATGAAGGGGAAGAAGAGGGTGGTGGTATTCTATGGGGTATCAATGGGGTTGTCAGAATAGCACATGGCAGCGGTAAAGCTCCTGATATCGCTCATGCTATAGCAAGCGCCAAGAAAGCTTTTGAAGCTGACATCGTTGGTGCCTTAAAGTCTAGATTGGCTAACTTCAAAAATGAAAGCGGATTATGAAAGTGTTTTTCACCAAGACTCAGGATCAAAGTAATAACCAAATAACGACAAAGGAGGTATTTATATGTCTGTTGAAGAGGAAATAAAGGATATCGTGGCTGGCATTGTCCATGTTGACAAGAGTCTCATTACTCCGGAGAGTACCTTTAAGGATATAAAGGCGGATTCGCTGGATATGGTACAGGCAATGGTGGCGGTGGAAGATAAATTCACTATTGAGATTCCTGATGAGGAAGCTCAGAAGTTCCAGAATTTTGGCGATTTTGTCGCTTATGTAGAAAGTCAAGTACAGGGAGGAAAATCTTAGGCATGTCTTCCGAGAAGAAACTGGCTTTGGTGACCGGGAGTGGACGAGGCATAGGCCGAGCTATTGCACTCAAGCTCGCTTCACAGGGAACTGATATTATCGTCAATTTCTTTCGCCGCCGCGGGACTGCTGAACAAACAGCCAGAGATATCGAAGCTCTGGGGGTAAAAGCTGAGATTATCCGGGCTAACCTTGCTGACCCGGCTAAGATTGATGAGATGTTTGACACGATTGCCAGTAAGTTTGGATACCTTGATATTCTCATTAACAATGCTGCCTCCGGTGTTGGTCGCTCCGTTATGGATATTGATGCCAAGTCCTGGAATTGGACTATGGATATCAATGTCAAGGCTGCTTTATTTTGTGCCCAGCGGGCAGCCAAGTTGATGGAGGGTAGAAATGGCAAAATAGTGAATATCTCTAGTTTAGGCTCTTCCTTTGTATTGCCTACCTATGCCATTGTTGGTATATCTAAAGCTGCCCTGGAAGCCTTAACTCGCTACCTGGCGATAGAATTGGCTCCCAGGAATATTTGCGTCAATGCGGTCTCTGCCTCTGCTGTGGAAACAGAGGCACTCAAGTTTTACATCAAGGAAGGCTTGATAAAAGACACGCGCCAGGCAACGCCAGCCGGGAGAATGGTGGTTCCTGAAGATGTGGCTAATGCAGTGGTTTTTCTCTGTAGCGAAGAGGCTTTTATGATCAGAGGCCAGACAATCATTGTTGACGGCGGTACATCTATAGCGCCCTTTATCAACGTTGGGAGTGAAGAACAGTGAAAATGCCCCGAGTTGTCGTTACCGGAATGGGGACTGTTAATCCCCTGGGTTTAAATGTGGAAGAATTCTGGTCGGGGTTGGTTGCTGGGAAGTCGGGAATTGGTCTTATTACCCGATTTGATGCCAGCAAGTTCTATGTCAAGGTGGATGGTGAAGTGAAGGACTTTGCCCCGACGAAGTATATGGACTTGAAGATGGTGGATCGCAATCCACGCGCTGTTCAATTTGGCATTGCTGCTGCTAAAGAAGCAATAAGCTCAGCTAAGCTGGATATGTCCCAGGAAATCCCTGAACGAGTGGGAGTCAGTACTGGTTGCATGGTAGAAAGCGACTATATTGTCAGGCAAGGTGAACTGCTTGATACCAGAGGACCCAGGAGAGTTGAGCCTCTTTTCATTGCCAAATCAAGCCCCAGTGCGGCTTCAATGCGGGTGGGCATGATGCTGGGGGCTAAGGGACCCAACTCCAGTGTGAATAGCCTTTGTGCCAGCGGTGCCGACGCCATAGGCACGGCGTTGAATTTTATCAGGTTGGGTTATGCCGATGTTATGCTAGCTGGGGGAGCTGATTCCAGTTTGAGTCCTGTTGGCATAGCTGGAATTGATATGGTAGGAGCTGTATCACGCGAGGCTGATCCACTTAAGGCTTCCCGCCCCTTTGACCTTAACCGCAATGGCTTTGTCTATGGCGAAGGTGCTGGAATACTTGTCCTGGAAAGTTATGAACATGCCAGGAAGCGTGGTGCGCTGGTTTTGGCTGAGGTTGCTGGTGCTGGATGGTCTTTTGATGCCTATGACCAGACCGCTCCTGCGCCTGAAGCCGAAGCTTTTGCCGTGAGAACTGCTCTGGAAAATGCTGGCGCAAAGCCTGAAGAGGTTGACTATATCAATGCGCATGGTACCAGCACCAAGCTGAATGATGCTAATGAAACCAGGGCTATTAAAATGGTCTTCGGGAAGCAGTCTTATGAAATTCCTATAAGTTCTACCAAATCTATGATTGGTCATATAATAACGGCTGCCGGCGCTATTGAGGCTATCACCTCTATAATGATTATCAATAAAGGAATCATCCACGCTACCATAAATTATGAAACTCCTGACCCTGAATGCGATTTGGATTATGTCCCCAATGTAGCTAGGCAGGCGCAGGTAAATGTGTGTCTTAGCAATAGCTTTGGTCTGGGTGGTGAGAATTGCTGCCTCGTGCTGAAACGATTTAAGAAGTAACAGGCATCATAGTGATTTGTCGTTCTGAGGGGAAAAATCTTGAAGTGAAAGATTGAAGAAGTGAAATGGAATTAGAAGGTAAAATAGCGCTGGTGACCGGAGCTTCTCGTGGTATGGGGAGAGCTATTGCCTTGAAGCTTGCCAGCCTTGGCTCTAAAGTCGCAGTTAATTATGTGAACATAGAAGCGGGTAATGAAGCTGACGCTGATGATGTAGTTGAAACTATAATACATGGTAAGGGAGAAGCTTTGAAAATTGAAGCTGATGTTCGGAATGGTGAGGCTGTGAAAGCCATGATGGGACAGATCGTTACTCAGTGGGGTAGGATAGATATTCTGGTAAACAATGCAGGTATTACCAGGGACAACTTGCTGTTGAGAATGTCTGAAGATGCCTGGGATGATGTAATGGCAACGAATTTGCGTAGCGCTTACTTGTGTACCAAATTTGCTCTGCGGCCTATGGTAAAACAGAGATGGGGGCGTATTATCAGTGTTGCTTCCATTGCGGGGTTGATGGGGAATGCTGGGCAGACTAATTATGCAGCCTCTAAAGCGGGGTTGATTGCCTTTACCAAGAGTGTGGCTCGTGAGATGGGCTCACGCAACATCACCGCTAATGCGGTGGCACCGGGTTTTATCAAGACCAGGATGACTGAAAACCTGTCCGATGAGGTAAAAAAGTCCATTTTATCCATGATATCTCTATCTCGTTTTGGAGAACCGGAAGATGTAGCTGAGCTGGTGGCATTCTTGGCCAGTGATAGGGCCAGCTACATTACAGGGCAGGTTGTCTGTATAGATGGTGGGGTATCTATGTGAGCATTCATCCTTTCTCTGGTCATATCGCCTTGCGACATATTGACAGCGGAGCGACCTGATGATGCATAATATCTCCACATCTATGTAGAGTGGGAGTTCTTACTCACCTTAGGGGTGATATGAATGATAAAATGGTGAAAATAGCTGTTGATGCTATGGGAGGTGATTACGCTCCTCCAGAAATAGTCAAAGGAGCAATTCAGGCAGCCAGAGAACAGGAAGTGGAAATTATTCTGGTAGGTCATGAGGAAGTTATCGAGGGGGAGGTTGCTAGGTACAATACTTCGGAACTTCCCTTTAGTATCGTAAACGCCAATGATGTCATACAGGATGGCGAATCCCCAGTGACAGCCCTGCGTTTCAAGCCGGATGCTTCCATTCTGGTAGCTACCAGAATGGTGAAGGAAGGTGAAGCTGATGCTGTAGTAAGCATGGGCTCTACTGGTGCAGTTATGGTGAGCGCGATAGAAATCCTGGGAAAACTGGAAGGTATAAAGCGTCCCAGTGCCGGTGGTTTTCTCTGTGGATTTGCCCCCAATACCCTGGTGTTTGACATGGGACCAAACGCTGATTGTAAGCCACGAGATTTGTTGAATTTTGCCATTATAGGTTCCGTTGTTGCTCAAAAGATATTGCACATTGATAAACCCACAGTAGCCCTGCTGAGCAACGGTGCTGAAGAAGGAAAGGGGAATCTTCTGGTAAAGAAAGCTTATCCTTTGTTTAAGGAAAGTGACCTTAACTTTATTGGCAATGTAGAGGGAGGCGGCATTCCTTTTGGCAGGGCGAATGTTATTGTTTGCGATGGATTTACCGGGAATATTTTGTTAAAGTTCTGCGAAAGTTTGGGCGAGGCTGTGGTTGAGCGATTGAGGACCATTTTGGATAAGCAAATTCCAGAGGGGCAAATAGAGGCTATCACCAATGACTTATTTGTCCTTACTCATAGTGCAGAAGCGGGTGGTCCCATTTTTGGGGTAGATGGCGTCGTGGTGATCGGGCATGGTCGTTCTAAAGCTCCACAAGTGGCCGATGCTATACGCATGGCAAAGATGATGGTGGAAACTAATTTGGTGGAGGAACTAAAATTGGAATTGGGGGGTGAAGGGGGATGAAGAATGAAGGTTGAAATTTTGGGGGCACATGGCTCCACCTTTGAAGAGCGAAATCAGGGAAGAGGCTGAAGAATTGGCCAAGGAGCTGGATGTCCAAATCGATCTTGGCTATGAGGGAATGGAGATTGAGGTCTAAGGAATATCTTGATAAAGTAGAAGGGATTCTTGCTGAAGTGCGAACGGTAAAAAATTACAATCTGGAGGTGAATTATGACGGTAGCCGTACTTGTTGATACCAGTTCTGGTATTACCAAAGAAATTGCCGATGAATACCATCTGCGGCTGGTTCCTTTGCACCTGATGTGGGATAGAAAAGAGTATGCTGACTGGGTGGATATAGCCCCAAAGGAATTTTACGCTCGGCTGAAGACGGCAAAGACTTTGCCTACTACCGATGGCTCGGTTCAAGGGGAGTTCTATGATGCATTCGAGGAGTTGCGGGGCAAGGTTGATGGTATAGTTGCCATTACCCTCAGTCCTAATACCCCGTCAGCAGGCTACCGCTCGGCTTTAGTGGCAAAAGATATGGTCGAAGGCATCCCCATTGAGGTTGTTGACTCTCACTTTGTTATAGTGGCTGAGGGTTTGGTAGCTACTGCTGCTGCCAGGGCTACCACTGCCGGTGGCAGCCTGGAGGAAGTAATCAAGGCGGCTGAGAGCGTTATCCCTAAAATGAATGTTTTTCTTAATCCGGGCTCAATAAGTTATTTTCTACGACTTGGGCGTGTTGCTGAATCTGAGATAGATTCGAGAGAGAATAGTTGTATTATCACCATCAAGGAAGGTAAAATTACCGCATCTGAGGAGGAATATGCTACCAGAGAAGAAGCGCGCCACCGCCTCAAGGAACTGGTGAAGGAAAAAGCGAGAAAGGATACGCCGCTTCATGCTGCCGTGCTTCATGCTGCGGCGTTAGATGAAGCCGAGGAATTCAAAAAATGGATTGCATCTCAATACGACTGTGCTGAGCTCTGGATAGGAGAAGCTTCTCCAGTAATAGCAATTCATCTGAGTCCAGAATCGCTTGGGGTAGCTTTTTATAACGAATAAATGAGGAGGCGACCATGGCAGCAGTAACGGAAGTAGAGCTGGATGGGCAGGATTTGAAGAAGGCACTGGAGGGAGCGAAGGATTATATCGAGCGCCATATAGATGAAGTAAATAAGTTGAATATCTTTCCTGTTCCCGATGGAGATACCGGCATAAATATGTTTCTCACCATGAAGTCGGCGCTGGAGGCGACAGAGAAAGCAAGCTCTTCTGCGGAAGCTGTTGCTGCTTCTGCAGCTAAAGGAGCCCTCATGGGGGCTAGGGGGAATTCAGGGGTCATCCTTTCTCAGATAATGAGAGGTGTGGCTAAAGGATTGGAAGGGAAGGAGACTTTCTCCTTCGCTGACTTTGCGCATGCCCTTCATATTGGCTCAGAGCAAGCCTATAAAGTCGTTGACAAACCGGTTGAAGGTACTATTCTCACTGTTATCAGGGAAGTATCTGATGAGGCATCACGGGTGGCACAGAAGAAAGCCAGCTTTGTGCGTGCCATAAGTGCCGTTGTATTGAGAGCCAGGAAAACAGTTAAAAGAACGCCAGAGATGCTTCCCGTGCTGAAAGAAGCTGGAGTTGTAGATGCTGGAGCTAAAGGTTTGTATTATTTCTTTAGTGGCATGGAGAACGCTATCTGTCGGAAGCCTGATAAGCTTCACTCTGAGAGAAAATCCTCCGCTGCTGCCTCTATAAAGAAAGAAACAAGGGTCTACGGCTTTGACGTGCAATTTTTGCTTGCGGGCGAAGATTTGCCAGTGGGAGAAATAAAAGAGAGAGTTGTTGCTGCTGGTGAATGCCCTCTCGTGGTTGGTGATGAAGAGCTTCTGAAAGTTCATGTCCATACCATGAATCCTGAAGAGATATTAAATTATGCTCGCAGCAAAGGGTCAGTTAAGGATATCGTAGTCGAGGATATGGACTTGCAGGTGCAGAAATTCAAATAATTCTCCCTTCCCTGTGGGGGAGACATCTCTTGAAACTTCTCCTTAAAGGGAGAGGATTTTTGTAAATTGGAGGCGTTTAAGTGAATGAAGCACGAAGAAAAGTAGTTGTTACTGGTCTTGGTGCTGTTACTCCCTTGGCTACTGGCGCTGAAAAATCCTGGCAGGCACTGTGCCAGGGAAAATCGGGTGTGGCAAAAATCACCAAGTTCGATGCGTCAGGTTTCCATGTGCAAATTGCCGCTGAGCTGAAGGATTTCCATCCCGAGGATTTTCTGGATAAGAAGAAAATTCGCCGTACTGACCCTTTTATTCACTATGCTCTGGCAGCCGCACGCATGGCGCTGGAAGATTCCGGATTGATTATCAATCAAGGTAATTGCGATAGAGTGGGAACGGTGGTGGGCACATGTGCCGGTGGCATGCTTACCTATGAAAAGAATGTCCTTGCTCTTCGCGAGGAGGGACCGAACAGCATTTCCCCCTTCTTTATCCCTGGATTTATAGCTAACATGGCAGCGGGAGAAGTTTCCATCATTTTTGGTGCCAAGGGTCCCAGCAAATGTGTGGTTACTGCCTGTGCTACTGGCAGCCATTCTATTGGCGATGCTTTCCGACTGATTCAATATGGAGAGGCTGATGCCATGATTGCTGGAGGGAGCGAGGCTTACATTATCCCGGTGGGAATTGCTGGTCTGGACAGGATAAGGGCAATATCAAGGCGAAATGATGAACCTGAAAAAGCCAGTCGTCCTTTTGAAAAAAACCGTGATGGCTTTGTAGTGGGGGAAGGAGGGGGTATTGTCATTCTGGAAGAGCTTGAATCGGCCATAAAGAGAGGGGCTAAAATTTACGCTGAAATCGTGGGCTATGGCTCTAATATTGATGGTTTTCATATAACTGAGCCAGATTGGGAGAATCAGGCTCGCTGCATCAGGCTGGCTTTGCGTGATGCTGATATTTCACCTGATAGTGTTGACTATGTCAATGCTCATGGCACATCCACTATCCTCAATGACCTGGCTGAGACGAAAGCCATAAAGGCTGCTCTGGGCGAACACAGCAAAAAGATATCTGTAAGCTCCATCAAATCAATGACGGGTCACCTGTTGGCGGCAGGCGGCGCTGTGGAAGCCATTTCCACTGTTTTAACCATGAGAGATAGTATTATCCCGCCCACCATAAACTATGAGACTCCTGATCCCGAATGCGATTTGGACTATGTCCCCAATGTAGCTAGAAAGGCAGAGGTCAACATAGCTATTTCCAATTCTTTTGGCTTTGGTGGTGCTAACGCCGCGCTGGTTTTCAAGAAGTTCAGAGAAGCACGGGATTACATTTCCCAGTAAGGCAAGCAAAATTCGAGCTTCATTTAGCTTTAAGCCCTTTGTTTTTGGCGCACCGCTTGGAAACCAGCTTTATGCGCGTGGCGTGTTTTTCAAAAGGCTCTATTTTGCCATGTGTAACGATTTACCTGGGCTCAATGAGGTCACCCTTTGCCTTAACTAGGTTATGGTAATTGATGTTTGAGCTATAAGACAATGCTGCGGCAGCGAGACTCTTGGTGGCCTGTAAGGTCTTAACAAACTTGAGTCGAATAGAGTGATGGGAGTAAATACGGCGAGCGCTTTCCAGCACTGCAGTTGAAAACTCTTGTGGTGTCATTAAGGTCGGTCTGTAGGTAACTTCTGATAGGTCATAGTGTTCCCAGTCAGACGGGAAATTGGTGTAGAGCAAGCGCCCCTCATCCCATAGCTTGTTGAACAGCCGTGTCCCTGGTAACGGTGTCAAATAGCTCATCTGTACCGCATCAACCCCGCTGTGCAGGATATAATCGGTGCGGCGGCGTAGTTTTTCTGGCGTGTCATTATCCATCCCGTAGATGAAGGCACCCAATACGGCAATGCCATGGTGGTTAATGCGCCGGAAGACTTCTTTGTAGTTATCCACGCCCTTCTTCAAGTTTACCTTCTTGCCTATCTCCTTAAGCATATCGCTATCCTCTGCTTCCACCCCAAGAAAGACCATGAGGCAGCCGCTTCTGGCAGCGTATTCCAGTACTTCCTCATTGTCAGCGAAGTTCATTGATGCCTGGCACCACCAATCTTTTTTAATGCCCCGTTCGGTAATCCCCTTGAATAATGCGATAGCTCTCTTCTCAGCTTTCTTACTCCATCCAATGATATTATCGTCAACGAAGAAAACTTTTTTTTTCGGAATGGTTTCCAATTCATCCAGTACCTCATCTACTGGCCGCTGGCGGTAGTGGTGACCGTTAAAGGCAGTCACGGAGCAGAACTCGCAATTCATAGGACAGCCCCTGGAAGTCTGAATGGTGTCAAACACATACTTGGGTGAAAAGAGGTCACGCCGTGGGTGAACCATCCCCGCCAGGTCCAGCCAGTTTCCCTGATAGACATGTTGCATCTCACCAGCCATAAAATCAGTGATTACCTGAGGCCAGATACTCTCTGCTTCACCAATGACTACGGTATCCACATAGCGCAGTGCCTCTTCGGGAAGCATTGAGGCATGAATACCACCTATCACGGTGGGGATACCTTGTTCTCGGTAGATGCTGGCAATCTCATAGGCTCGAGGAGCAGCAACAGTGAAGGCAGTTAGACCAACAAGATCAGCCTCCTGATACTTGAAGGGCTCAAAGTTCTCATCAACTAAGGTTATTTCCCACTCAGCAGGTGTCAAGGCGGCTATGATTCCCAGTGCCAGTGGTGGGAAACAGGAGCTAGGATTTACAGTTAGCCCGGCGCGATGAGGATTAACAGGATTAATTAGAAGCAATTTCCGCCTGTTCATACTATATCTTAGCCTTTACTCACAAGTTGCTATACTTAGACTCAACCTCTGCCCCAGCTCTGCCTAACATCCAGATTGCACGACTTTAAGTTCAGCTAATCAGCGCATTTCTACTTTATGCTGTGTCGAGGGATATTGTAAATAGTGAATGGAGAAGTCGTGTTTCATATTTGCATTTTACCATTTTATTCGATATGAAGGACAGGTCCACAATTGCCGCGCTTCCTTGCAAAGACACAGGATAAATGTTTACGGAATATTTTTTAAATATTTGTTGTATAATACCTCGGGTAGTGATATATTACTGTAGTACTAGTAAAACAGAAATGTTGAGGGGACAGATATCTGTCTTTAGTATGCTCAGAGGAGGTAAGAAGTGAATCTGAAGGAGATGCTGAAGAGAACTGCTCGCGAAGTACCACAAAAGACAGCTATTGTTCTTGATTCCCAGAGGGTTACTTATGGGGAATTAGAGGAAACTTCTAATAGGGTGGCTAATGCGCTCATAGAGCTTGGGGTGGAGAAAAATGACCGTGTAGCTATTTTGATGTCTCATAGCCCTGAGTGGGTTATCAATTATTTCGGTGTTATTAAAGCTGGTGGGGTAGCTGTTCTGCTAAGTTCCATGCTCAAAGCGCCCGAGCTTGATTCTTTCTTGCGTGACTCTGATACTGAAATCCTGATAACGGAAAAAAGCTTCCTGCCAATTCTTCCTATGAGTTTGCCTGCTACGGTAAAGCAGGTTCTCGAGGTGGATGGAAATCATTATCAAATGATGCTAGCCAGGAGTTCTGCTATATCGCCTGATATTGATATAAAGGATGATGATGAGGCTACTATCATGTGCGTCGCTGGTGTGCTGGGAAAACAGAGGGGTGTAGTGCATACGCATGCTTCTCTCATAGGGCCGCTCGACATAGTTTCCAGAGGTATAGGGAGGGGCAGAGAAAATGTCGTCGTAGACCCCATTCCCTTTTTCTATCTTCTGGGATTAGGTGAAGTTCTTCTAGGTTCCATTAAGGAAGGATCCACTATAGTAATCGTTCCTCATTTCAGTCCGAGAGAGGTTTTGGAAGTCATCGAGAGAGAAAGAGGCAGCATCCTTTTCGGAGTTCCGGCAATATATAATACTCTGGCCATGGTGCGTGATGAGGTTATCAAGAACTATGACATCAGTTCATTACGAGTAGCTTCCAGCGCAGGCGCAAAATCGTCTCCAGACCTGATGAAGATGCTGGAAGATAAATTCAATTTAGTTTTTTGTGAGACATATGGTCTGTCTGAAAGCTTTGTTGTCTCTATGAGTACTCTTGATAACCATAAACTGGGGACGGTAGGCAAGCCAATTTGTAGCCTCAAGATAGTGGATGATGACGGAAACGAAGTTACTCAAGGCGAAATAGGGGAAGCTGTCTTCAAAGTTCCTTGGATAGTGAAGGGATATTATAAGGCGCCTGATCTCACCGCCCAGGTTATCAGAAATGGTTGGTTTCATACCGGAGATTTGGTCAGGATGGATGAAAATGGTTATCTTGAGTATATGGATAAGAAGTCATTTGTAATAGTGACTCCAAAGGGGCTGAAAATTTCTCCCTGGGAGGTTGAAGATGTGCTTTTGAGGTATCCTGCTGTATCTGAAGCAGCCTGTGTTGGGGTTAAAAACGGACGGGTTGACGAGATTCCCACAGCTTTCATAGTGCTTAGAGAAGGACAAAATGTCACTGTAGAAGAGTTAGGCAGTTTTTGTCAGCAAAATCTGGCTAATTTTAAGCAGCCAGAACAAATCAAGTTTGTGGATAGCATACCCAAGACTGGCTCAGGAGAAATTGATAGGCGGTGGCTTAAAGAGAAAGGGTAGGCTAAATCCTCATTCACATATACTGTAGCGACCAGGCTTGATTGTTCCCAATCCTTCATAGAGCTTGGCATTAGAGACTGTACTCGTTCATATGATTAGTGACACATCCTCCTTTCTCTGATTTTGTTGATAGTGCTCAAGGAATTCCTGTGGAGTAAGATAACCCAATGCTTGGTG
>Ga0209121_10000737_pt1 | contig 34791 bp, 25 predicted proteins | sample Cruoilmetagenom3_FD_187292 | JGI IMG/M metagenome (GOLD analysis project Ga0209121, IMG submission 187292) | Oil polluted marine microbial communities from Coal Oil Point, Santa Barbara, California, USA - Sample 3 (SPAdes) (version 2) | ecosystem: Environmental > Aquatic > Marine > Oil seeps ... | reverse complement strand
AAGACTGTGATGAACCGCTATAATTGGTTATATGAGCGTGGGGAGGCTCGAACTCCCAACCAATGGCTTAAAAGGCCACTGCTCTACCATTGAGCTACACGCCCATCATCAGGCTCTTATTTTAGCACGCCCCATCCCCAGCGTCAATCAAACCGACCAATTCTACTCGATGATTTCTATGCTGTTGAGCAGCAGGTCAAACTGCTCCGCGAGCTCTCCCTCCTGCTCCTGGTAGGGCAATTCGGTGATGAAGGTGTAGTAGGCCCCCTCCGTTTCAAAGAACAGGAAGCTCATCACCACATCTTCTTCCCCAATGAAGAACAGGTGCTTGAAACGCTCGATCTGAATGCCTCCCACATCAAAGGTGTCCTGCTCGATGAAGATGGTCTTTTCAGAACCAGTCCGGTTGAGGGTGATGTTTTGGCCGGCAAAGCTGGTGAATTCCTCGGTGTCGAAATCCGATTCACCCTTGAGATAGATCGTGAGGGTAATGCAGTTATCCTCAAATTCGGTTTCCTGATCAGCGGAACACTTCGGCGGCACCAGCGCCACATCCCACTGGCCGGGCACATTGGGCTTGGGGCCATAATCCACCAGCCATTCAGGGGGCAGGCGGAATTGGATGTCGATCTGCGGTTCTTCTTCAATGGCGAAGGTGTTCCAATCCCTGGTGGCGGCATTTTGCCCGCAGGCGGTGAATGTGAGCAGGGCGATCAGCCCGAAAAAAATAAAATAATGAATGGGTTTACCCATGACGTCCTCGATCCGGTTTAGCGTTTGATTGCTTGGTCAAATAGTATAATAACAACGGTGTACCTCATCAGGTACCCGGATTTACGATACTGTATCAAGGTGCGCTTGTCAATCTCAGCCGCACAGCTGGGATGACAGCGTCTGGAATGAAAGGCGGTTGGCATGTCATCACTGATGCCCCTCCATCATGGAGACTTTGAAGCCAGGGTTCTGGAAGCAGAAAAACCTGTAATTGTTGATTTCGGCGCGCCATGGTGTGGTCCATGCAAGATGCTGGACCCGGTTCTGGAAGAGCTGGCTGTGGAGTTTAACAGCAAAGTGGATTTTTACACGGTGAACGTTGACGATAATCAACAACTGGCGATGGATCTCGGCATCATGAGCGTTCCAACGGTGATCTTATTCAGGGATGGACAGCCGGTTCAGCGATTGACGGGATTTCGGCCAAAACGCGCGATCATCAAGAAATTTTTTGTAGATATTTAAAGCAGATATCCAGTGGATTAGGAGAGGCAGGCAGGATGAGCAAGCATACGGATAATACACTAACCAGCAAGGCTTACGGCTTATGGGACAGCCAGATCACGCCGGAATTGATCGCAGCTGCGATTGGGTTGAGCGACCCGATGTGGGATACGGATGGCAAAACTCTCGTCTGGCGGGAACTCCGCTCGGGACAGGGCGTGCTGGCGGCACAGCCCAGGGGCGAGGCACCCTATGACCTTTCAGGGGAATTGAATGTGCGCGGCGGCGTGGGATACGGCGGCGGTGATTTTACCCTGCAGCATGGGCTGGTGATCTTTGCTGCCAAAGATGGCCGCCTTTATCGCCGGCCTTTAGGGCATGCCTTTCCGCAGGCAATCACACCTGCTTACGGCAGCACGGCTGCCCCGCAGCTCTCACCGGACAACCAGTGGGTGGCCTTTGTGCACACTTACGAGGGCCATGATGTGATCGGTCTGGTGGACTCCGACGGTGCGTATTGGCCTTTGAAGCTGGTGGAAGGAGCTGATTTCTATATGCAGCCTGCCTGGCACCCTAACGGCAATGCGATCGCCTGGGTGGAATGGGATCACCCCAATATGCCCTGGGACGGTACGCGCTTGATGTACGGCGTATTGGAAGGGGATCCACCTGAACTCCAGGCAGCCCAACACCTGGCTGGCTCGGAGGATATCCCCATTTTGCAGCCGGCGTTCTCGCCGGACGGTCGCTACCTGAGCTACCTGCAGAACCAGGGCGAGTGGGATCAGTTGGTCCTGCAGGACCTGGAAGAGGGCGATTCACGGGTGCTGGTGGAAGGCGAGTCCCTGCTGAAACCAGCCTGGATCCAGGGCGTGGTGGTGCAGGTTTGGTCCCCGGAAAGCGACGGCATCTATTTTCTCAGGACACAGGCGGGCTTGACCACGCTCCATTTTGTGGATGCCATCACGGGCGCGGTCTCGGACCTTGACCTGTCACCCTATACTTCCCTGAGCCAACCTTCAATCAGTGGCGATGGACGGTTGGCACTCGTGGCGAGCGCTCCTGCGATCTCGCCCCGGGTGATTTCTGTAGATGGGGAAGTGCAGGTCATCCACCAGCGCAGCACCAGTGAAACCATCCCCCCGCAGGACCTGCCGACGCCCTACGAGATCAACTGGACTTCGAGCGACGGTGAAACGGTCTACGGCATCTACCGACCGCCGACCAGCAGCCGATTTGAGGGGTCAGGGCTGCCGCCGGCGATCGTGTTGATCCACGGCGGACCGACCAGCAGTGTGTCCATCGGCTACAACCTGGAAGCGGCTTTCTTCACCAGCAGGGGCTACGGCTACCTGGAGGTGAATTACCGCGGCAGCACGGGTTATGGGCGCAAGTACCGTGAGGCTCTGCGTGGGAACTGGGGTCACCTGGATGTGGTTGACGCGGCCGGCGGCGCGCAGGCGCTGGTTGACCAGGGGCTGGCAGATCCTGAACGGCTGGTGATCAAAGGCGGCAGCGCCGGCGGGTACACCGTGCTGAATGCATTAATCCGCTTCCCGGGCTTGTTCAAAGCCGGGCTGTGTTCCTATGGGGTCTCGAACCTGTTCACCCTGGCGATGGACACCCATAAGTTCGAGGAACGCTATACAGATTCCCTGGTGGGCCCTCTGCCAGAGGCAGCGGAGAAATACCGCCAGTGGTCACCGGTTTTTCATGCCGAGAAGATCCAGGACCCGGTGGCGATCTTCCAGGGGGAGGAGGACAAGGTCGTTCCGCCCAGCCAATCAGAGGAGATCGTTAAAGCTCTGAAGACCAACGGCGTCCCACATGAATATCACCTGTATCCCGGTGAAGGGCACGGCTTTAGAAAGTCGGAGACCCGGCAGGCATACTACGAAGCCATCGAGCGGTTTTTACTGCAGTACGTGATATTTGGGTAACAATCATGAATGGGAAATTGGGAATGGTGCGTGGTTAATAGATTGTAGTTAGCAGCTGGTAGATGGTAGCTCATTGCTCATAACTGATAGGTGATAGCTGATAATTAGTGGAAACCGGTTATTAGTTACGCGTTATTAGGGCGCAGTTGCCAGGGAGCTGTCTTGAAAGGACATTAAAAGTGGGTTTCAATTGGTTGGGAAGAGCGAGAGAATGGTGGCTCTTATTGGCTTAAGTGTCCTTTGTTGAAAGCGTGTCTTCATAGGGTTCCACATGCACATAAGCACGATCCACTTCGGGCAGGTTTTCAAGGGATGCCACCACACGATCTTCAAGCGCATGCACTTCATCCAAGGAGGCTTCCCCGGGCATGTTGATATGCATATCCACAACCAGTTTGGGTCCAACATAATCGCTCATCATATGGTGGACCTGTTGAACGCCGGTTACGTTGCTGGCGGTGTCAATGATCTTTTTACGCAGGTCTTCATTTGCCCCTGCGCCGGTCAGGAATCTCAGATTTTCTCTTCCAGCCTCAAAAGCTGCTCTGAAGATCCACAGTGAGACCAAAATACCGGCGGCAGAGTCGAGCAGGGGATGGAGAAATTCGGACCCCAGGATGCCGACGAAAGCTGCCAGTGAGGTGAGAACATCGCTGAGATTATCTTTGGCGGTGACCCGCAGCGAAGGACTGCCTGTTTTTTCAGCCAATCTTCTAATTGCGAAAAACATGCCCACCTTGAGGGCCGCACTTCCTAAGAGGACAAACATGGGGAGACCGAAAGTGATTGATTCACCCCCAGCTAGAAAGCGACCGATAGAGGTCCTTAAGGCTTCATAACCGGCGATCCCTATCATCACGGATACGACCAAGCCTACCAGCGGTTCGAACCGCTCATGTCCCTGGGGGTGGGACAAATCGGGGGGCTGGATGGACAGCCATAAGCCGATGACAATCGCCAGGGAGTAGATCACATCTGCAACGGAATTGGCGGTATCTGCATAAAGTGCGATGCTGCCAGTCAAATTAGTAACAACACCTTTCCCGATTGCAAGGGAGAGATTACCCAATAATGTAATCATCAGTGCAATTTTATAGGCATGTTCTTTTTGGGGGTTGGGTTGGTGGTCACGAACCCATTGCATGGGCGATTCCTTTCTTTGGATTGATATTACTACAATTAGCCTTTACCTGGTCAAAGCCTGTGGAGGTGAAAGTCCATGTTACATGAAATCAGGTTTATCCTGACAGCGAGGGGAGGGAATTGATGAAAATGTGATGGTGTTTACAGGAGTTCTTTTGCATGTTATGAAGAATTAGCCGCAAATAAATTCTCCCCCAGGAATTTGATAGAAGAAATTTCCAGGATACAGCCAAAATAATCGCTGAGTTTTAAAAAACCCTTGCTTTTTAACCTCAAAATCTACTATAAATGAAGAAAGAAAGGAGTGTGCCATGCAGCAAGGGATGGAATACTGGCGAGAGCAGGTTCACAAAATTTTTCCGGACATTCAAATTGATACAATCGAACGGCATCAGGAGGGGCTGGTGAACGATGTGTTGATCGTCAACCAGGCCTGGGTCATTCGTTTTACCAAGACGGATTGGGGGGAGGATCTGATGGATCAGGAACATAAGCTGCTGCAGCTGCTTCAATCCAAACTGTCTTTGGCAACACCACGATCCGAAAAAAGAGGGGATAATGTCCTGGTTTATCCTTATTTACAAGGGGAGACATTCCTGCGTGCCATCTGGGCAAAGGCAAGCCCCATGGATCAGCAGGCACTGGCCAACCGGCTTGGAGAATTTTTACGAGAGCTGCACAGTATCAACGCCAGCAGCCTTGATTGGGAAATTCCACTAACGCTGGCACCAGTCACTCGAGAAACCTGGGAAGATATTTATCAGCGATTGCTTGAACATGTCAATCCCTTGCTGCAGCCTTACCAGGAGGAATGGATGCGGTCATTATTTGAAACCGCCTTCGAGTCTGAGAACTTCTTCAGATTTGATCCTGTTTTGGTGCATGGTGACCTGGCGCCGTACCACATCCTTTATTCCCCGGAGGATCACCGTCTGAAGGCTGTGATTGATTTTGGCACAGCCGGCATGGGGGACCCGGCTACGGATTTGGGATGCTTGATCAGCAGTTACGGAGAAAGCCTGGTGGAGAAGATCGCTGGCCAATATCCGCAATATGATGAGTACCTGCCGCGGGCAAGATTCTATGCCCGGGCGATTGAACTGCAATGGGTCTTGCTGGGCGTTGAAACGGGAGAGACATACTGGTTCACGTCCCATTTAGGCGGGGCGCGGGATGTTGGGCAAATTTAATTTAAAAACAAAGCAAGAAAATGACATCCTCAATCATAGAAGGTCAGTATTGATTGGCTCACGGATGATGTTTTTGAGGACCTGGAATTTCTTTATTCTGTTTTTCAACCAGAAATTTTTTGCATGAAAAATTTTAACTGCCGTGTCCACTCCCTGCCTTCCAGGATCACGCTGGTATTTTTACCCGCAGACTCTGTCCTGATGAAAATATGACCACCGCCTCCTTCTGCCCTCAGGCAGCAATCGGTTTCCTCCTGTAATTCAAGACCAAATTGATTGATGAAATATTCCCTTGCCTTTTCAATGACTTTCTCATTCGAATTTGTCGACAACGTTTCTAGAGCAATTTGCGGCATTCGTCCTCCATTATCTGTTTAATGTAGCATAACCACAGAGGGCTATCTGAATTGCTGAGTTTATTTTGCCTTTGGTTGATTTTTCGTGAGAAGGGGGAGATAAATGGTATTGACAGGTTTAGAGATGACAGTTTTGCACAAAAGGAGGTGGAAGAATTGCTTCTTTGGTGATGATACAAATTTTTTGAGAGAGTGCATAAGAAACATCAACCGTTATTAATGCGGACCAGAAGTATTAATTTCAAACGCTTTTTATTGATGTGCAGTTGCTATCATTTACACCAACGGATTGATGGGACCCATCTCAATGAGATCAAATGGAGGAATAAATGGTGAAACTCATAACCACGCTTGGTGCCAGAACTGAGTCGGAATTGGGGTTCATCCTGCCACACGAACATATCTTTGTGGATTTCAGACCGCCTGACCATCCTGAGCATGCCCTGGCTGATCAGATCATGCTCAGCCAGGATCGCGGCTGGTATGACCCAGCCAAGCCAGGCGGCGGTGAACCGCTGCCTTATACTTATCTTAACGAGCACTTTCTGCCCAAACTGCAGGCAGTCGGGGTGAATGAGGAAACGGTCCGCAAACTCACCCACACCAATCCTTACCGGGCGTTTGCGCGCTAAAGATTATGCTGTGTTTTTTAGGTGGATTTGATCAACATATATGCGTCAGAAATTTCCCACATATATCAGCGTTCAAAAGGTGTGCTGTAGAAACCAGGATACGGGCAAGCACTCACATTGAAAAGCACGCGGTTGCCAGGCTGTGAGTGTGGTTTAAAAAAATATACTTTACGGTTCTTCCAGCTGTGCCTTCTTGATGAGGGACTGCTTCAAATCCCACAGTTTTTGTGAGAGGGAGACGTGGTAGATGTGGGGATTCATGATCCGCCGCACGCCCGGATCGAGGGATTCGATATCCTTATCCCTGGTCTGACGCATTTCTTCAAAAGACGGCCTGTCAATCACCACTGCACTGTTTTTGATCACTGGCTTGAGCAGTTTTTCAAAGTGATCAATCCGTGTAGCCTGGAGGCAGCGGCGTTTCCGCTCCATGGTCGGGTGGCGCAAGATCAGCGGGTCCTGGTTTGGGATATCTTCATCATACAGGCTGATCAGGTCCGCGGTTGCGTATCCCCGGTGGTCATAAATCCGCCATACCCGTTTGTTGCCCGGGTTGAGGGTCTTATCGACGTTTTCCGAGATTTTAAGGGTGGGAATCCATTCGTCATGATCGAGGATGGCAACTAATTTATAGACACCATCCAGCGCAGCGTCCCCGGCAGAAGTGATCAGGTTGGTGCCAACGCCATAAACCAGGCGGTTGATCAGGCTGTCAGGATCTACGCCGTAGCGCGGCGCTTCTTCCTGGATCTGTGTAATAATCTGCCAGATGACAAGTTCGTCGAGGTTGTTCGAGAGCACAATTGACACATCGGGAAAACCTGCATCGTTCAGCATTTTGGCTGCCTTGATGGCCAGGTGGGCGAGATCGCCCGAATCGAGCCGGATGCCGATCGGTCGGTGACCTTTCTGTTTGAGCTTCTCGAAGACTTTGATCGCGTTGGGAACGCCCGATTCCATTGTATCGATGGTATCCACCAACAGCAGGCAGTCATCCGGGTAGACATCGGCATAGGCCTGGAAAGCGCCCAATTCGCCCTCACCCAAACCCATAAAGACCTGGACCATACTGTGGGCGTGGGTACCTTTGGGAGGGAAGCCGTAGATTGATGACGCGCCAACGTTCGATGAAAAGTCGGCGCCGCCGATCAGGGCAGCCCGTGTACCAGGGATCGCACCCAGGCTTTGGGCGCGGCGCAAGCCAAATTCAAGCAGAAGTTTCCCGCGGCCAGCTTGTTTGATTCGAGCTGCTTTGGTGGCGATTAAAATCTGGTAATTGACCGTGTTCAATAAACCGGTTTCAATGATTTGTCCAATGGCTAAGGGACCTTCCACCACATGGACAGGCGCGTTGGGATGCACAACACGGCCTTCCGACATCGCATAAAGATCAATTGCTGTGGGAGTGAACTCGCTTGAAAGCCAGTTGAGAAAATCATCCGCAAATAACTGGTCTCCTACGGCACTTTTTTGATTGCGTAAATAATTGATCTCTTGTTCGCCAAAGGCAGCCTGGTCCAGCCAGTCAAGCAGCGTCTCAAGGCCGGCGTAAATGCAATAACCAGCTTTGTGGATGCCGTAATCCGGGTTGCTGCGGAAAAAATGATCAAATTGCGCTGTTTTCTCATGCAGCCCCATGCGATAATAGAGCTGGGCCATGGTCAGCTGGTATTGGTCGGTGAGCAGGATGCCTCTTGCGGTTTGGAATTCTTTTGGTTTCATTGTATTTTTCTCGTCTGTTTCGGTGCTTTAGGATGATTCAATGCGTATGCCAGTCTCAAGCAACCGCCTGACTGAGCAGGCTTTGGCCACCTGGTGCAGTCTTTGATGCTGTTTTTCATCCAAATCGCCCTCAAAGTCGATTTTTTCGCGGATGATTTCTTCATACTGTGTGTTCTCATCACAATCCTCGCAGTCATCTGCAAACACCCGATCATATGAGGCGTCAACAGTGATGCCTTTGAGAGGGATGTCATGGTGTTTGGCGTATGAATTAACAACAATTGCTGTGCAGGATCCCACACTGGCTAGCAGCATGCCGTAGGGGGTGAGATTGTGAAGGTGCATGACGGTTTCGACTTCGTTTGATTCTTCGTTATTGGGATCCGATGCTCTAAAATCAGTTCTGAAACTTTTGTCTTGATAAACAACCACCCGTTCTGACACGTTTGATCCTTTCAATATTGATTATTTCAATTATAAATGATCGGCCATCAGAAGCAAAATATTGCAGATATAAGGATGAGTATCGTCTACCAATGATTGTAGATGGTTATTCAGGACTCATAGGCGGTTCTCCGGTTGGACAGTCCCCGCCATTTTTGAACGACTCACACCGGGTTGTCGGACTTTTCCATCGTCAGAAGGATTGGTTCTTCTGAATCGACCTGATAGGTTTCACCGTTGGAAAAGGTTACCTGCGACTGTGAACCCTCACGCCGGATGGTTAATCCCTGCCAGCTGACCTCCACCGGCCACGGAAAGGGACTGCTCCCCCAAATCGCTAACCGATCGGGGGCAAGCAGGCGGATGCCAGCAATTGATAAAAACAGCTGAAGCGGCACCAAGCCGGCGATGGCATTCCGCTTCCCGGAGGGTGAACCGTTGCAGTGGTCATAAAAGGGGAAAAATCCTGCATATTGTTTTAATCCTGCGATGACGGCTGCCATCAGGTTGGAAAATAATTGATATGCTGCTTTCTGACTGCCTGCTGAAAGCAGGCCTTTGATGATCTGCGTATTCCAGAGAACATTTACACTGACGGTCAATTCATCAGGTAGATCATACCGGCACTGCCAGGTTTCCGGGATACCGTGCTGCAAACCAGGGTCCTTCCAGTTGAGACGCGTGTCAAGCAAGGTTTGTAACCGAGTCTTGTTTGAATCTCCTGAGAAAAGCGGCAGCAGGCAGGTGATATCCCGCTGGGTGAGATCCGCTGTCTCGATAAGAAGATGGTCTTTTGGGCTCAAGCCCTTAATTGAAATCGAGTCTAAATCTTTATACAGATGACGTGAAGTCAGGTGGGCACGCCTGGAAACCCAGCGTACTTCAGCCGGTTTGAAAGTCTCTGATATATGCTTGCCCAGCGCGTCCTGTCCATGGAGTTGCACCTCGCAGACGCGCGTATTTTCGTTTTCGGAGGTGATATGGCATTGCAGTCGTTGGGGTGTTGAAAAATGCTTGCGGATGTCAAGATGTTTCTGCACTGGGCCGGGGTAGTACAGTTCCCGTGTGGGAACGAGATGTGAGTCACAATCGAGATAGGAAAATTCTTTGAATGTTTCCTGCCAGAAGGATTCCAGCTTCTGGCGTAAGGTTGTTTCGGTAACATCCAGCCAATCATACTGCAGATCCTCTTTCAGGCTGGCTGCCATCGTTTGCATGGCTTGAATTTCCCCCAGCAGCATGGCTGCCAGGGCTGGGCTCTCCACGTGCCATATATCCAAGCCGCGTCCAGTTGGCTCCCAATCATCAAAAAGGAATAAACCTGTATGCATCTGCAGCTGCTCTGGATTCTCCCATGCAAAACAATGGGTTTCGATGTCTTCTGGTTCGGATGGGAGCCAGCTGTGCAGGTATCGGCGCAATGAGGGTAATGCTTCCCTCAAGAAGGTTTGATTTCCCTGGATTTCGTACAGGGCGAGACACAACCTGGCAAGTACGGGACTCTCCCTGTAAGGCGGTATGAAGGCTGAAGCGTCCCTGCGTGCGTATAAATAACCTTGTTCATCGATACGATTAAGATATCGTTTGATTATATTCACCAGGGTATCGGCCCGGGCAGGCATGAGAACCTCGAAAAGCTGAAAGGCTTCCAGGGTGGTCAGGTCGTCCAATGACTCCTGTGATCCAGACGGTTGGACAGCCTGATCGGGTAGCCGGGTGCGAATAAATATGGGATCGCCATGATCGTCATGAGGCTTTACGCAGTGGGTCATCGCAATGAATTGTGTCAGGTCAAAAGCCGCATCCCAATCGGGATCACCCGTTCGAATATGAATAGTATCCTTGCGGTGCTTCATGAGGGAGCATTGGGCTGAGCTTCGCCAGGATGTTGCCGTGGTGATTCGCGCAGTTTCAAAGGAAACCTGGGGGGTTTCCTGGCTGACAAGTGACCAGGTGAGTGTGCGTTTCTGGTTTGCTTCCAGGACAAAGGGAAGCTGAAGCGCCGGGTAGGGATTGCTGATCGCTGCTGGGCCGCCAGTCAGATACAGCACAGGTGCAAAACGACCGGTTTGACCGGTCAGGATTTGATTGATGCCGAATGTTTCTGGACGGATGGGAACCCCTGTTGACATAGGTTTCAAATTCATCGCCAATTCGAGGGTCAGCGAAACTGGCTCATCAGAGATGTTTTCGGTCGTAATACTTCCAACGAGAATGACATCCCTGGGCATATAGCAGTCAAATTCAACGATAAGGTCCCTAGTGGGGCGAAATTCCAGACAAAGGTAGGAAGGGCTGAGCCTGGTGATGATCGGTCCTTGGAACAGGTTTGAAGGCTGCCACCGATCCTGATCCTCAAGGAAAACATTGGGAAAGAAGCGCATCGACTTGGCCTGGAGCCTGTAGGTGGTGTACAGGTGAAACGGGTAATTGTCTGAAGGATTTGATACCAGAGACCAGGCGAAATCTGTTTCTGGATTAAATGAGGACTGATGCCGATCTGCAACCAGGATGAAGGCTTTGGGATCAGTTTTCTCGATGAATAAGGGAGTCATGTCAACATTTTACCAATGATTTAGGTGCGCTTTCATCGAAAACACGTGGTAAAAAATATTGATCGTAATGAGACGACCAGAGAAAACACGGCGGGGCAAGCACAGCATCTTGCCCCGCTGATTTTTGAAGCTTCACAGATGGAATTAACCCAGGGTTCTTATTGGAGAACCTAATCCCGTTCACTGATGAAGCCGTAAGGGTAGGGCTTTGGCAGCTGGCTGACCTGATTTAATTGATCCAGGTGGTCCTGCGTGAGTTTAAATTCCACGGTACCAAGGTTGTCTTCAAGATGGTGCAGCTTGCTGGCACCAATGATGGGCGTGGTTACTCCGGGCTGCTGCATCAACCAGCGCAGGGATACCTGGGCTGGGCTGCACCCCATCTCCTCCGCAATAGCCTGGACCGTCTCTACAATTTGCCAGGTTCTCTCATTCGCATAGGTGTCCCAGGTTTCAGACCAGCCCTGATCACTGGCAGTCTTCACACGCGTCCCCTCTGGTGGTCCTTGCATATCCCTTGTATATTTACCCGAGAGCCAGCCGCCGCGCAGCGGACTCCAAATCAGGGTGCCCAACCCTTCATTCTGGCAAAGGGGTAATAATTCCCATTCCAGCTCACGGTCCAGCAGGTTGTAGAGGGGCTGCAGGCTCATAAAAGCCTCCCAGCCATGGTGTCGGCTGAGGTCAAGAGCCTTCTGCAGCTGCCAGGCAGCAAAATTGCTGGCACCAATATAACGCACCTTACCAGACCTCACCAGATCATTGAGCGTGCTGAGGGTTTCTTCCAGGGGTGTGGCGCTGTCCCACATGTGGACCTGATAAAGATCGATATAATCCAGGCCAAGACGTGACAGGCTTTCATCCACAGCCTGTAAAATATGCTTGCGGCTCAGGCCAACGTTGTTTGGATCATCTCCCATGGCTCCCCGTACTTTGGTGGCGATGACCAGGTTGTCACGTGGCTTACCCTTGAGCCATTCTCCCAGGATGGTTTCCGAAGTGCCGCGACCATAGACGTCAGCGGTATCAAAAAAGGTCCCACCGTGATCATAGAAGATGTCCATCATTTTAAAGGACACTTCTTTGCTTGATTCGCGTCCAAAGGTCATACAACCCAAACAAAGTTCACTGACCTTCAAGCCGGTCTTCCCAAAAAACTTGTATTTCATGATTAGCCTCCTTTATATTGAATTTTATGGATGTTTGTGAAAAAATCAAATGCCGGAACATATCTGCTTGATGGAGCGTCTATTTATAGAAATGTAATTATGCTAGAATTATGCCATGATGGATGAAAACCTGCCAGAAGAATCTACGGATGAACCCCAGCATGATGAGGAGGTATTCGATGTTGATGCATCGGATAACAGCTCTGGTCTTGTTGAGGAAGACATCACCCAGGAAGTCAAGCTCGATAATGACGAGTCTCCTGAATCACACTCACCAGAGTTGCTGGGAGAACAGAGTTCAGCGGAGTCACCTGAGAGCGATGCAGGATGGGTGAATGAAGTAGAGACGTTTCCCGCCTCGGATGCTGATCAGGCGGAGGAGGAAAGCGAAAGCGGCAGTCAGGATTACCCTGCCACAGAGGATATCATCGATGGGACAGATGCCAAAGCCGATTGGTGGGGCGGCGCACCTTTTCAATCCCTTGATGTCCTGGACGAGGACGATACCCAGCCTGTCAGGGTCAATGGTGAGCCCTCCCAGAATTTCCATGATGATAAAAAACTGCCAGACTCCCTCAAGGAAACCAGGATGTGGTCGGTTGAGAATCAGGAAGACTCTCAGGCGCAAACACGGGCAATGCCAACTGAAACACTGCCTGCTTTTAGTGAGGAACCAAGAAAGGCATCTGATGATATTCCAACGGTTCCACCACCCAAAGTCCCTCCGGACTGGACCCCCGAGAACCCCAACTTACCAAAATCTGTCAGCGAGGTAGACTGGCAAGCGACGCGCGTAACGCCGGCTGCCTATCAGGCCGCTAGAAATACACCCTCCGATGAATTAAAGGCTGCCAATCCTACGCCCCGCCCAAGCACAGAGCGGGGAAGGCGACCTTCCGAACTGGCACGACCGAAAAAACCTGGAAAAGGGAAAAAATCTGGCGGAAAAAAGAAGACCAAAGGATGTTTGTGGAAGATCCTTCTGGCTTTGATCTTTTTCTTTATACTGGCAGCTTTGGTGATCGGGTCGATTGGGATTTATCAGTATTTTCGAATTTCATCCTCCTTACCGGATGTAGAGGAGCTGCGGGAAAATGCAGCTAAATTTGAAACCACACGCATCCTGGATCGAGAAGGCAATGTTTTGTACGAAATCATAGATCCGAATGCAGGGCGGCGAACCTATGTTTCGATTGAGGACATCTCACCTTATATGATTGCCGCAACCCTGGCTACAGAAGATAAAGACTTTTATACCAATCCAGGGTTTGATTTGTTGGGAATGATGCGAGCCTTGTGGCAGAATTACACCGCCGGGGAAATCCGATCTGGTGCCTCAACCATCACCCAGCAGTTAGCCAGGGCCTTGTTGCTGGATCCTTCTGAACGGTATGAACAAACCTATCAGCGGAAGGCACGCGAAATCGTCCTGGCTTTTGAAATCACCCGGCAATATTCCAAAGAGGAGATCCTCGAACTCTATCTCAATGAGAACTTCTACGGCAATATGGCTTATGGTGTGCAGGCAGCATCTGAGACCTACTTTAATACGTCTGCTGACTCATTAAATTTGTGGCAGGCTGCATTCTTAGCTGGACTGCCGCAGGGGCCGTCGATTTATGATATCTATAATAATCGCGAAGCCACACTCTACCGACAGCGTTCAGTACTGGTATTGATTTATGAATTGAGCCAGGAACGCAACTGTATTGGGGTTGGCACCGGCCGTCCGCCAATCTGTGTCTCATATTCTGATGCCACCCAGGGCAGTATTGACCTGGCAAATTATGATTTCCCTGAGCCAAATATCAACATGCGCTACCCTCACTGGGTGGTTTATGTCCAATCCTTGTTGGAAGCGCAGTTTGACCCACAAACCATCTATCGCAGCGGATTCACGGTGTATACCACGCTGGACCCTGGACTTCAAAAGGAGGCAGAGAGGATTGTGGCTGAACAAGTGTCAGCGCTTGAGGGTAAGAATGCGACCAATGGCGCCCTGGTGGCAATCAATCCGAACACAGGCGAAATCCTGACCATGGTCGGGTCAGCGGAATTTTATGATGAAGCGATTGATGGACAGGTCAATATGGTGCTGTCGGCAACCCGTCAACCCGGGTCCGCAATCAAACCCCTGACCTATGTTGCAGCCTTTGAAAAGGGCTGGACGCCAGCAACACTGATCTGGGATGTTCCTTCTGAGTTTCCCCCATCATCAGATCCTTTTGACACCAATCCGCCATATGAACCTGTCAACTACGACGAGAAATTTCATGGTCCCGTGACCATGCGTTCAGCTTTAGCGAATTCCTATAATATCCCTGCGGTGAAAGCCCTGGCGTTCGTGGGAATCTATGATGACCCAGCCACCCCGGCAAAGGAGGGCTTGATCGGTTTTGCGGAACGCCTGGGGATTACCAGCCTGACTCGGGAAGATTACGGCCTATCATTAACACTGGGGGGAGGTGAGGTGAGCCTGATGGAGCTGACCGCTGCGTACAGTGCCTTCGCCAATGAGGGACGACGGCTTCCCGCGGTCGCTATCAGTAAAATCATTGATCGAACTGGGAATGTGGTCTATGAATATGAGCCGCCAAGCGGGGATCAGGTCGTCCGGGCAGAGCACGCCTACCTGATCACATCGATCCTCTCAGATCAAAACGCTCGCATTCCGATGTTTGGAACCAATCCAGTGATCAACTTGCCGTTTACCGCTGCTGTGAAAACCGGCACTACCAACGATTTTCGGGACAACTGGACAGTTGGTTACACCCCTGACCTGGTCGTTGGCGCCTGGGTTGGCAACACGGACTACTCCCCAATGCTGAACACGACCGGGCTTTCAGGCGCAGGGCCGATTTGGGCAAATTTCATGACCTACGGCATTGATGTATTAAAAAATGGAACACCCTCAGCTTTTGTTCGCCCAACCGGGATCGTCGATCGTGTGATTTGCGCTGTTTCTGGGGCGGAGCCCTCACAGTGGTGCCCTCAACAGCGCAGTGAAATATTTGCAGCTGACCAGCTGCCCGATCCAGCATCAGAGGATCTCTGGAAACGAGTCACCATTGATACCTGGACAGGATTAAGTGGCTCACTGGCGTGCAACGAATACATCGATGAGAAATTTTCCGTCAATGTTGAGGATGTTTGGGCAAGAGCATGGTTGAAAGATGACGCTGCAGGTCAAAATTGGGTGGAGGAGATGGGATTTTCAACGCCGCTGTTTTTTACACCACAAAGGGACTGCCGGGCTGATGATCCGCATCCGGTGATGACCATATCGGGGATTGTGGATGGACAAACCATTACTGTCAGCCCATTGGTGATTGAGGGCATCATGACAGCATCGAAAAATTTTGATTATTACCGGATCGAATGGGGAAGAGGTCAAGATCCCCTGACGTGGAAAGAACTGATTGGTGATGTTAAGGAACCCCAGGCTAATATGGCAACCCTGTATGAATGGGATATTGAAGACATAGAACCCGGTACGGTTACCCTCAAGTTCTACATGCACAGTACAGAAGATACCTATGCTGAGAAATTGATCACAATAAACATTCAATTGCCGACCCCGACGCCCACATCCACGCCGACTGCCACCAAAACACCCACACCTACCCCGACTCAAACGTTAACCCCAACACCAACGATGACCTCAACTGAGATACCCACACGTACACCAACGGAAACCGCCTCCCCAACGATAACGGCAACCCCAACGGTCACAGAGACAGAGATTTTTCCCACTGCTGATACAGCTATTCCAACCGAGAGTCTCCCTTAGTTCTTTTCAGAATAACGCAAGCTGCGATGCACGATATTCAGGAGGATCAACATGGATCTGTTTTTCAAATAATTCGCGGGTTAACAACGGGTTGGCTTGCAGGTCCCTGACCAGACGGAATTTCAGAACCAGGTAATTCTGCTCCAGGTGTTCTGCGAAGACGGGGTTACGCTGTGACTTATAAGCGAGTAAATTGGCGCGACTCCCCGGTACAACAAAAATTGATCTGGTTGATCCTGTATGTTCTTCTTGAAAATGAGCGGCTAAAAGTGCCGTGGAAAGGATATGGAACCGGTATTCAAGGGTGGTATCACCCGCTTCACGCCATAAAAGGGGATCCTGGTCCAGAATATGATAGCCCAGGCGTTGTCCGATCTGACAGAGTTGTTCCCTGATCATCTTAATATCTGCTGCACGGGCAGCAGGTTTTTCTGATGGGCGGAGTTGCCAGTGGTGTCTCTCTTGGTCAATTAAATCACCGTAAGATTCCAGGCAGTTGAATAGAACCCGGTTGTCTGGTGTGAATAGTCCAGGAAACTTGCTGTATATGTCAGTTTTGAGGTTTTCGGAGGTGGTTGTATCAGCTTCAATCAGGTGTTGAATAACGAGCGCTTCAATGCGATCAATCAATGGTGTCATGGCAGCCGAAGGATCGCGCAACCACCATCTTCCCGTCTCGAGCGATGTTGTTTTATCCGGAATGCGATATAAATATGCACTGCTCAGTAAAATATCATCCAGCCATCTTTGTATATCTGAGGTCATCTGGCGTTTGTTTTCTGTAAACACTGGAATGGCTAGCTGGCAATCATGAGCTAATCCGGCGACAAGGGCGGTGTGCAGCTGTTGATAGCTGGCTGGCTCGCCTTTTTCTTGAAGAAAAGATTTCAGTTTGTGGTCAGCATCCAGGCGAAGCCTGTCTTCTGGCAAGTTCGACACCTTAATCTCAGGCTTCCATATGCATTGAGCAATTTTATCATCCCGAGAATTTGCAAAAGAATGTAATCGATATCCAGCGATATTCGCCCCAATCAGCGCTGCCAGCAGAAATGACGGCTCATTCTCAGCAATCAGTCCACAAAAATGACCTTCAGGTTGAATCAAATCTTGCAAGCTGTGAAAGACAACACTCAGGGCGTGTGCATGCCAGTTCCAATCATAGCGCTGACGTGCCAGAAGCTGGCGAATAGGCGTGACAGCGGTTTGCCCCCAAATCCAACCTGTCCACAACGCCGACAGGGTCCAAAATGCCTGGTTTGGCCTGGGGATTGTGGTAACGACAGCCTTGATAGGGACATCTTGTAGAGAGGGCAGTAATTCCTTAACCCGGTCTTGATAGACTACGATACCAGTTGATATGTTGAAGGTGCCATCCCAATCCCAAACTGGGACTGGAGAATCAAGGAACTGCCAGGTTTGAATCGCATCTTCCAGGGCTTTCCACAGATTCACTTCCTTAAACGTAGAGGGAATCACAATCTGCCGCGGGCGTTCACGCGGTGTTGGATGAGCCCAGAGGGTGTTGCCTCGGTCTGCAGCGGACAGAATCAGGGCAATCAAAAGTTGACGCCGACGGGGTGTTTGTCTCAGGGATTCAAGTTTGTTGATGATGGTTTGCAAGACCAGGATGGGCCTTGGGAGGTAGGCATTTAAAGCATTTTCTACCTGGAGACGCAGCGGGTCATCCCTGTCTGCAATGCGGTTCAGGGCACGTGCCATATGCATTTGAACAGGAGGCAATGGCGTCAAGCTGTCCAGCGCATTCGGGGTCAGGGATTGTTCACCCGTTGCACCACAATAGGGGCAGCTGATAATGACAGCATAAGGTTGCTCTTCATTTTTATGCCATAAAAATGCATCCGCATCAATGTGGCGACCGCAATCCTGACATTTCACCGCATACAGGCTGCGAATGAAAGGCTCCATACGCCCATCACCTTTTGGGGCAATCGCCAGGTCTTGCAGTGCGGCGGTCAATTCGCCTTTTTGGGGAGCGCTAGCCAGCACCCTGATCAGAAAAGCATGAATGGGGTTGTTAGCGGCAACAAGGATGGGGTGACCAGCTTTTGCGATCTCAATTGGAATGAGGGGATTGAATCCAAAAGGTTCCAGCACCCAATTTCCCAAGGCAAGATTCTGGCGGCACCATTCCGAAATCATTCCCGCAGGGATAGGCGGCAGAAACCGACCGAGGGGAAAATCGGGGGATGAATCAGTTCCAGGAATGTAAGGAACATTCATCGAACGCTTCCTTTATACAGTTCAACAGCTCAGATCAATTGATTCTGTGTTCTCCAAAATTCTTATCAACAGAATAAGGATTGGAGGGTTTCAACCTTCTTTTTTGAAAATGGCTGCCTGGTAGGGTGTCAGGCTGATCACCCCAGAGCTGGTTGACCCATCGATGAGGGACAGCCAGGTGCCTTCGGGCAGGTCAAAGTCAAGCTTACGGCTGCTGAAATTCAAAGCTACCACCACGCAGTCATCCTCAAATTCTCGCTGGAAGGCCAGGATAAAGCGTGGGTTCTTATCCAGGGGCATGAAATCACCGTGCTGCAGAGCTTTAGAGGATTTACGAATCCGGATGATATCTTTGAAAAAATTTAGCAGCGAATCCGGGTCGGATTCTTGCCGGGTGATGTTACGGGTGGGGTAATTGTTATGAACCGGCAGCCAGGAGTCTATCTGGGAAAAACCTGCATGGCGTTCACTGCTCCACTGCATGGGTGCCCGGCAGCCGTCACGCCCTTTATAGAGTGGCCAGAATAGCTTCCCAACAGGATCTTTGATATCTTCTTTTTTTCGAATGGGGATATCTCGCAGGCCAATTTCCTCACCATAATAAATGAAAGGCGTCCCTTTGAGGGTGAGCAGCATGGCGGCTGCCACCTTGGCACGGCGGTCATCCTCACCAAAACAATAGCGGGACGCCGCCCGTTTCATATCGTGGTTGCTGAGGAAATTGTTTGGCCACGCCTCGGAGGATAAGGCTTCATACCAACTCAGCGCGGAATTAAGGAAACGTTTGGGATGCCAGCGGTTTTCGGCGAACTCGAAATTGAAGGCGGCATGTAATTTGTCTTTGCCTATATAGGAGGCGGTTTGTACTGTGTCCGCCAGGAAGGTTTCCCCAACGGCATATGTTTCCTGGTACTGATCCAGGATAGCCCTGATCTCCTTCAACAAAGGGTACATTTCCGGCTGCGAGACATCGTAGATGTGTTGCTGTCGATCAAAGGGACGCATCCCATATTGGGTTGGGTTATCAGGAAATTCAGGGTCTTTGAAATACTCATTGAACACGTCCAGGCGGAATCCATCCACACCTTTGTCAAGCCAGAAGCGAAAAACATCCAGCATTGCAGCACGCACAGCAGGATTACTCCAATTCACATCAGGCTGTTCTTTATAAAACATGTGGTAATAATATTGCTCCAGCTCGGGATCCCACTCCCAGCCTGAACCGCCGAAGATGGCCACCCAGTTATTGGGTGGATCACCGTTTGGTTTGGGATCATGCCAGAGGTACCAATCATGGTAGGGGTTGTCTCTGGATTTTTTTGATTCGAGGAACCAGGCGTGTTGATCTGAGGTGTGGTTCAGAACCAGGTCAAGGAGGATATGAATGTCCCGATTTTTCGCTTCTTTGACCAGTTCATCAAAATCCTCCATCGTCCCGAATTTTGGATCGATGGCAGTGTAATCTGCTACATCGTAGCCGAAATCCACATCTGGCGAGGGATAAATGGGTGACAGCCAAATTGCGTCCACCCCAAGCGCCTGTAAGTAATTTAACTTTCCGGTGATTCCTGGCAGGTCCCCAATGCCATCGTTATTGGAATCGGCGAAAGAGCGGGGGTAAATTTGATAAATTATCCCATCACGCCACCAAATAAAATCTTTTTTCACTATCTCCTCCTTGGTGATTGAACTTATAAATATGGATTTATTATAAATTACTTTTAAGAATTACCCAAAATTGTTTGTGAAAAATGTTGACTCCAATCAATGCCAACAACGGGGCACTGGCGGGTAACGTCTTCCAGTATCCGTTTCAACACCATCCATAATATTCAGGTTGGGTTTAAAGAGCTTGCACCCTGCTTTGAATTGTGCTAGAATCACTCGTGAGTTAATAAGCTTCGGCTTATGTTTAATACCCTTGCGTCGAAAAGTGGGTGCCCCCCACTTTTTGTGTATCAGGACAGAATAGTCGTTTGGAGTAATTTGTAACATGAAGAGTGAATTTGCGTTGGCATTCAATGAGGTCGTTGAGGATCGGCAGCTATCCAGGGATGTGATCCTGGAAGCACTTGAATCTGCAATGGTGTCTGCCTATCGTCGCACGATGAATGCATCCAATGCACAGCTGGTGGAAGCAAAAATTGATATGGACACCGGCGAAGTATTGATCTTTGCTGAAAAAGAAGTCGTTGAGGATGTCCTAAACCCTGACACCGAAGTGCTGCTCAGTGAGGCGCTTCAAGTAAATCCGGAAGCTGAAATAGGTGATATGGTGGTTGTCGACTCGACGCCTGAAAACTTCGGGCGCGTGGCAGCCCAAACCGCACGTCAGGTGATTCAGCAGCGAATACGTGAAGCCGAACGCGAAATCCAAATGGATTACTTTGAAAAACTGGTTGGCGAGATCGTCAGCGGTGTCGTTCAGGCAGTCAGCGGTTACCGAGCCACCATTGGCCTGGACAAAAACGCTGAAGGGACAATGCTGCGGAAGGACATGATCCCACGTGAACGACTGCGTGTGCATGATCGCATTCGCTGCCTTGTCTATGATGTCAAAGAGAGCGGCAGAGGTCCCCAGATTTACCTATCCAGAGGGCACCGAAACTTTTTACGCCGCTTGCTGGAAAACGAGGTTCCGGAGATCTATCATGGTGTGGTCGAGATTCGATCCATTGCCCGTGAACCTGGTCAGCGAGCGAAAGTGGCTGTTTCAGCCACCCAGCAGGGCATTGACCCGGTTGGTGCCTGCGTTGGTGTGCGCGGCGTCCGCATCCAGGCTATCGTCCGCGAACTTAGCGACGAGAAAATTGATGTGATTGAATGGAGCAAAGACTCGGCAGCCTTCATTGCCAAAGCGATCAGCCCCGCCAGGGTTGTGGGCGTGTACCTTACTGAAACCGAAGAAGAAGGGAAGACGGCCACCGTCGTTGTGCCAGAAGATCAATTATCACTGGCAATCGGACGTGATGGGCAAAATGCCCGACTTGCAGCGAAACTGACTGGTTGGCGGATCGATATCAAGAGCCAGGTTGAAGCCGCTGGTGAGGCCCTGCTTAAATTGCAGGATGATCCAGATTATACAGAAATGGTCGAACGAGAAGCCGAAGCGATGGAAAAAGTCGCTATCATGGTTGAGAAGAAGGCAGAAGGCAGACCATTGCCCCCTGAAGATTATGATTTTATGTCGAAATTCATTGACCGGGTAGAGAAACGTCTCCAACAGCAGCGGCGCGAAGAAGACCTGGAAGAGAAACGACGCTACGAAGCCGCACTGACAACTGTACCGGAACTCACTTTCGAGATCGATATTCTGGATGTAGACTTGCCGGACCATATTCTTTATATCCTCCAGGAAGCAGAGATGGAGAGCCTTGGTGATCTTGTGCTGCAAATGCGCCTTGACTCAGATGAAATCCTCGCCCTGAACGGTATTGGTCCGAAATCCTTTGAGCAGATTTCAAATTTAACAGATGCACTGCGGGTATCCCCTGAAGAAGCTGCTGTTCAGGCAGTTGAAGAGGATGTGGTGGAAGAAGAAGTTGAACCGATAGAAGAGGCAACCCAAGAGAAACAGGAAGCGGTTGGCGCAGTAGAAGCGACTGAAGAAGGTCCATCAACCCCCGAAGAGGTTATCACAGAAGAAATCCAAGAAGAAGAAGCGCAAGAAAAACCTGAGAAAGAACCAGAAAAAGCAGCAAAAGAGGAAACAGATCAAGAAGAAGAATTTGATAAACTATTCTCTTATGATGCCAGGAAGTATGGTTATTTTAAGTCAGAGAAACCTAAAAAAGATGTAGATGAAAGTGAAAGTTATAAATCCAGCAAAAAGAAAAAGAAAAAGAAGCGTCGGCCTGCTGAGGATGACTCTGACGAATGGGAAAATTGGTAAAATATCAGCTTGGACAGCGATAAAATGGTCAAAAGATCTAAACGCCGCAGGAAACATATCCCACAAAGAACCTGTGTAGGCTGTCGGGAAGTCTTACCGAAAAGATCTTTGATCAGGATCGTGAACAGCCCGGAAGGGGTTATGGTTGACCTGACCGGCAAAGCACACGGTCGAGGAGCCTATTTGCACGACAAACGGGAATGCTGGCAGCGGGGTATCAATGGGGGGCTTGACCACGCGCTGAAAAGAGAATTAACGGATCAGGAAAAGCAGGCCTTGCTAAAATTCATGGCGGAGCATATTCCAGATTCACAAAGCGCCCACAGGGGGGCAGAGGGAATTTCAAGATGAATTAAAGTCATCTGATCGCTCCTCAGCGGGATAAAGTTTTATAAAGCGTCTCTCGACATCTTGTTCATGTCGGGGACAAAGGATTATTAATGGAGGTGTTGTGTGAGCGATAATGGTGATAATAAAATCATCTTACCTTACAGTATCAGTGTGAGAGCCCTGGCAGAAAAAATGGAAGCCAGTCCAATTGATGTCATCAAAGTGTTAATGGCAAACGGCGTGATGGCCAGCATCAATCAGAATGTTGATTTTGATACAGCCGCGGTGGTTGCCAGTGAATTGGGCTTCGAACCTGAATTGGAGGCCATTGAAGAAGAGGTTGCTCCAGAAGAAAGGGGTGAAGTTCCCTTATGGCGGCGAATGATCGAAGATGAGGACGAAGCCGATCTTGAAACTCGTCCACCCGTGGTGACCATGTTGGGGCATGTGGATCATGGAAAGACCTCTCTGCTGGACGCTATTCGTAAAACCAATGTTGCTGGCGGAGAAGAAGGGGGGATTACTCAGGGGATTGGCGCATACCAGGTTGAACATAAAGGACGTAAGATCACATTTTTAGATACGCCGGGCCATGCCGCGTTTACGTCAATGCGAGCACGGGGTGCCCAGGGGGCGGATATTGTGGTGCTGGTTGTTGCAGCAGATGACGGCGTGATGCCGCAAACGCGTGAAGCGGTCAACCACGCCAAAGCCGCCCGCGTTCCCATCGTTGTTGCTATGAACAAGATGGATCTTAACTCTGCGAATCCCGAACTGACCAAACGTCAATTATCAGAAATCGACCTGGTGCCTGATGAATGGGACGGCGATACCATAGTCGTCCCGGTATCGGCGAAAAATTCAGAAGGATTGGATGATTTGATGGAAGCGATCCTGTTGGTCGCCGATAACAAGGAGATCAAAGCCAATCCACATGGAGAAGTGATGGGGACTGTTGTGGAAGCGGAATTGGACAGGTTCCGGGGTGCCATGGCTACCTTACTGCTTCAAAACGGCACCATTGAGGTTGGTGACACCATCCTGGCTGGCAGGGCTCACGGACGCATTAAAGCCATGTTCAATTTTCGCGGCAACCGGATAGAGTCCGCAGGCCCCTCCACACCGATTGCGGTGATGGGGTTGAATGATGTTCCCCAGGCAGGGGATATCTTCCGAGTGGTTGAATCGGAGAAGGAAGCACGCGCCATTGTGGATGAAATGGAAGCTGAAGAAAAAACACAGCATGGTGTACCACGCGTTACCCTGGAGGACCTTTTTGATCGGCTTCAGGCAGGTGAAGAGCAAGAACTGCGCTTGATCGTTAAGGCTGATGTCCAGGGTTCCCTGGAACCGATCGTTAATTCCATCCAGGAGATTGCAGACCAGCAAGCGGATGTCAATATTAACATCCTTCACCAGGAAATCGGTACTGTATCGGAGAGTGATGTCATGCTGGCCTCCGCATCCGATGCAATTGTGGTTGGTTTTGCGGTGGAGGAGGATAATGCCGCGCAACGTCTGGCAGAAAAAGAGGGCGTGTCCATCCGTTTGTATACGATCATCTATCGCTTGATTGAGGACATTGATCGAGCCCTGAAGGGTTTGTTGGAACCGGAAATGGTAGACGTGACCATCGGGCAGGCAAAAGTCCTGGCGACTTTCAATGTCTCCCGCTTTAAGGTCGCCGCTGGCTGCCGTGTCCTTGATGGAGAAATTCGTCGAAATGCCAGAATCCGCGTTATCAGGGACAGTAAAGAATTGTTTGAAGGGGAGATTGGATCGCTAAAGCGTGGAAAGGAAGATGTGCGCGCGGTTCGTGAAGGATTCGAATGCGGTGTGGCATTAAAGCAATTCCACGAATTTGAAGAAGGCGATCTGCTGGAATGTTACGTGATAGAAGAGAAGCCATTCTAAGGGATGGATAGAAAGTAGGACATATGCCTTCAGGTATCAGGCTGAAAAGGATCCAGGATCAAATTCAACGCGTGCTAACGGAAATTCTTGAAAGTAAAGTGAGCGACCCCCGTGTAGAAACCGCCTACATCACGGATGTTGAGGTCGATCGGGAGTTGGATTTTGCTAACATTTATATCTCTTCACTGGCTGGTGAAGAAATGGCAGATGAGATATTAAAAGGTTTGGAGCATGCCAGCGGGTTCATCCGTTACACACTCAGCCAGGAAATCAACTTACGGGTGATGCCAAAACTGCGATTCTATTGGGATGAAACCCCCGAACGTGCGGATCGCATAGAGGCTTTATTGACTGAAATGCATGAGGAACGTGCAGCTCGTCAAGAAGATTTTCCTTTAGATGAAAATGCGTTTTCAGAGGATGGTGATGAAGAAATTAGTTGATCAGAAAATTTTTGAGAAAATCCATCAAAGCCATGATTTTTTGATCGTTTCGCATGTACGGCCTGATGCTGATGCTGTGGGTTCTCTGCTGGGATTAGGTTTGGCATTGATCAATCAAGAGAAAAATGTCCAGATGGTGCTTGCCGATGGTGCCGGTCGATTTGAATACCTACCCAAAGTAAATCTGATTACCCGTTCCCCCAGTGGTAAAGCGGATATGATTATTGTGGTCGATTGTTCAGACATCAAACGGGTCGGGGGTTTAAAGGCAGAACTCGGTAAACCAGATCTGGTTGTCGACCATCATAAAACGAATGATCGTTATGGCGTGTATAATATTGTAGAGCCCGATCAGGTTGCTACCGCTGCAATTCTCTTCGATCACCTGCCTGAATGGGGGCTGAGCTTTGATCCTGAGATAGCAACCTGCTTGCTCTCTGGGATCGTAGGAGATACAATCGGCTATCGAACACCGAATGTGAACGCTGAAGTGATGCGAAAATCTGCTGCCCTGATGGACCTGGGTGCAAATCTGGCTGATATTTATCGAGAAGAACTTGTGATGAAATCGTTCAAAGCTTATAAATACTGGGGCTCAGGACTCAGTCGCTTGAAGGTTCAGGATGGGCTGGTGTGGACCTGCCTGACCCTTGCTGACCGACTGGATATCGGGTATCCTGAAAATGATGATGCAGATCTGGTCAACATACTGTCTGCTGTTCGAGAAGCCAGGATTGCATTAATATTTGTGGAACAATCGCAAAATGAGGTTAAAATTAGTTGGCGGGCAAGACCCGGCTGGGATGTATCCGGGATCGCTTATGAATTTGGGGGAGGGGGGCATGCAGCTGCGGCTGGTGCAGATGTTGAAGGAAATCTGGAGGATGTACGAAAGCGTGTCATTCCCCGAACAATAGAACTGCTAAATCAGCAAACCAATGAATTGGAGATGGAGAAAACAACTTAGATCCCCAGGGGAATAGGAAAAACTATGGCCGAACAAGAATTTAATGTAAAGAATGCAGTCTCAGGGGTTTTGGTAATTGATAAACCAGTGGGGATGACCTCCCACGATGTCGTACAGGTGGTCCGTCGTGGGACCGGTATCCGCAGGGCTGGACATACAGGCACATTGGACCCGCGAGCATCCGGTGTGCTGGTGGTTCTCGTCGGACCTGCTGTCCGATTGAGTGAGTATGTCTCTGCTTCGGATAAACGTTATCAAGCAATCATCCGGATGGGTGAAAGCACCGATACGTTTGATGCTGATGGAGAAGTAACACGCCGTTTACCTGTCAACATCACTCGTGAAGAAATCGAACAGGCATTGACCCAATTTGAGGGCACCGTGGAGCAAGTTCCACCAGCTTATTCTGCGAAGAAAATCAAAGGCAAAAGAGCCTACGAATTGGCGCGTGATGGTGAGGATGTGGAATTAGAACCCAAAGAAATTGATGTGTATCATCTTGAACTTCTCGAATGGGATATCCCCGAAGCGATTATTGACGTTTACTGCTCATCTGGAACCTATGTGCGATCGTTGGCAAATGATCTTGGTGAGGTTTTAGGATGCGGCGGGAATCTTGTTGGATTAAGACGCACTAAAAGCGGAGAATTTGCATTAAGGGATGCAGTCCAATTGCGTAAATTGGAAGAAGCATTTGACAATGGTGATTGGTATAAATATTTGATCCCGGCAGCAGAAGCCCTCAGCGATTGGCCTTCACGTGAGTTGAGTTTTGAAGAGGTCGATCTGGTGCGCCATGGCCACCGCGTTCCTGTGGAGGTAGAGCCAGACAATCCTGATCATTGGGTTCGCGCGGTCAGTCAGCAAGGTGAGTTGGTGGCACTGCTTGAGTATATAGCCGAAGATAAAGAGTGGCAGCCCAGGAAGGTCTTCTTTTCCTGATCGGGGATCTTCATCCTTGAAATTAGACACTGCCCTTTCTTCTATTGTGAGGGAGGGGTATTTGTTTGTGTAAAAAGGGAAAACATGACATTAATGGATGCCTTAGATTCCATACACGTGATTAATTTCTTTGAATTAAGTCAATATTCATTTAAAAACACCTGTGTCACTATTGGGAATTTCGATGGGGTGCATCTGGGGCACCAGGCTGTCATCCAAAAAATTATCACTGCCGCTCACCCTCAAAATAAACCGGTGATCGTGGTCACATTTTTCCCCAATCCATTAGAATATTTCAATTCACATTTATCAATGGAATACCTTTCCACCCCAAAGGAAAAACAAGCGTTTCTCCTTGATCTGGGTGTGGATCATGTGGTTACATTTAAGTTTGATCAGAACTTTGCTGATCTATCGGCAGGGGTTTTCTTGAAAAGTATTAAGGAAAATCTAGGATTGAGCCTCCTGGTTGTTGGCCGTGATTTTGCCCTGGGGAAGAATCGGGCAGGGACGCTTCCGGTGATCAGGGAAATTGGGCGTGATTTATCGTTCGAAGTTCGGATGATTAACCCTATTAATTTTGCGACAAAAGAAATTTCTTCCACGGGCATTCGGAAGTGTCTGGATGAAGGCGACGTCACCTGTGCGGCAAAATTGTTAGGACGTCCCTATGCTGTAGCTGGGCCTGTTACACACGGTGCTGACCGGGGTGCACGCATTGGGCTGCCTACAGTGAACATCACCCATTGGCCGCAGAAAAAACTACCTGCGATTGGGGTATATGCCACCAGGGTGTTCCTGGACCAGCATGAATACCAGGGCATAACTAATATTGGGGTCAGGCCGACCTTCGAAATTCAGTCAGTCCCAAATGTTGAAACGCACATCCTTGATTTTGACCGTAATATCTATGGTGAAAATCTGGAACTCCACTTTATTCAGAAGATACGGGATGAAAAGAAATTTAATGGTGCAACGGAATTTCTAACCCAGATTGAACGAGACAAAGCCGCCGCTCGAAAGATATTTGAAGATGGCACATCCTAGACGTGTATATTTATTGAGCCCCAAGGAGTTCAGTCCGGAAACTATAGCTGTCACCTTTGCAAAAACTTCGCGTTCCCCCAAGCCTTTTGACGAGATTGCCGCAGAATTAACGAATGAACGTTCTGCGAAATTCCATGAGAAATGGGTTGTGGGTTATGGGCACGCTTCTGTGGCGGAACATGCTGTGCTGCATGTTGCTTTCGAAAATGTGTCTCGCCTGGCGATCGAAACAATCGAGGGCAATCGGTTAGCATCCTATACAGAAAAATCCACACGTTATCAAAAGTGGCAACATGACTCCTTTTATATCCCGGATGAATTACTGGATGATCCCCTGCGTGATGATTTTATAAACACCTGCCAGACGCTTTTCCAGGCTTATGAGACCTGTATTCCGAGGGTGATCTCCTGGCTAAATTCACACATTCCGCAGGAGACAGGGGAAACACAAAAAGCTTATCAGCGCCGGCTTCGAACGCCCGCTGTAGATAACTGCCGCTTTCTCCTGCCGGCTGCTTCACTGGCCAATGTGGGGATGACAATCAATGCCCGGGCACTTGAATATGCCATTTGCAAAATGCTCAGTTCACCCCTAGAAGAGGTACGTCAAATAGGGGAGAGTTTGAAGAAGGTGGGAGAGCAAGAAACACCGACCCTGATCAAGTATGCCAGCTGCAATGCTTACCTGGTCTCTGCGCGTGAGAAGCTGCGCTATGCTGTCCAGGCATTGCCGCAGGAGGATCAGCGTTCTGATTCGCGCTTGATTGCGTGGGATGAGCATGGTGAGGATCGGATTTTAGCCGCACTGCTCTACCGTTTTGCCGCAGGCGCGACTTATTCTGATTGCGCAAAGATAGTGCGTGGTATGACCCATGAGGAGAAAGCCGGGTTGGTACGGAACGTGATGGCTGATCGTGGGAAATTCGATCAGCCGCTGAGGGAATTTGAACACGCGCACATGACCTGGGATATGCTCATGGATCAGGGCGCGTATTTTGAATTTAAACGCCACCGCATGATGACACAAACAGTGCAGCCGCTGACCTCTGATTATAGTTTCGCAGTTCCGAGGGCGATCTCAGCTTCAGGTTGTGAGGAACTTTACGTCAAAGCCATGCAAAGTGCAGCCAATACGTTCCGAAAGATGGCTGATTGGAATCCGGATGCGGCTGGATATGTGATCCCCAACGGATTCAATCGACGAGTCTTATTTACGATGAATTTGAGGGAGGCATTTCATTTTTGCCGGCTTCGAGCTGCGGAATCTGCCCATTTTTCCATTCGTCGAGTCGCTTTGCAAGCAGCAGAAACGATCAGGAAGCTATATCCCTTGTTCGGGAATTACATGGATGTTCAACAAACACCAACCTCGCAAGAGATTGCGGATGAGTTCTTCACTCATCTACGAAAATGATGGCCGGTGCAATCCTGATAGATTATTCGTTTGCACCAACGATCAGCCAAACAAATTCGGGTGGGTTGGGGGAGCGTTTATTGTAATGATATGCGCAGGTAAAAGGACGAAATCTACAGCCCATAAAGGCAGATGGAATTTCATGACGAAAGGTTGAATAATTTTTGATTAACAAACTGAAGCAGCTCTTCTGGAATAAAGATGAGGAGCGATTGCGTATGTTCTGGCGGTTGAGTGCGCACACAATCCTGGTTATTATATTCATCAACTTATTTGCTGTCGGGTTTATTTTGCTGGGTGAATGCTTCGCAGGGCTGTTCGGGTTTTCGCTGAATGATACGATCAGCATGGCAGATCCCATGCAGCTTATGCAAAGCCCTTGGATCGGTACCGTCATTGTCCCCGCTGCAGTTTTGCTGGGGATCGTGACAGGGACATATTTATCAGGTAAATGGTTTGACCGCAGAATGCCGAAGCAATTTGGGATCACCTTTTCGAGAGTATGGTGGGTGGACTTTATATTCGGACTGGTCCTGGGAGCGGTATTGATGACACTGATCTTCTTGTTTGGCTTGCTAACCGGTGCAGTCAGGGTGGTCAGTTTTTACCATTCTTACAGCGGCAGTGGTCCTTTTATCTCTGGTTTTCTTCAATCATTACTTTTCTATGTTCTGGTTGGGTTTTATGAAGAGCTTTTTTCGCGTGGTTATCACCTCATCAATCTGGCAGAGGGCTTGAATCATAAAATCATCGGTAAGAAAGGCGCCCTGATCATCGCCATTATCATCTCTTCCGTTCTTTTCGGTTTACTGCATCTCACTAATCCCCATGCCAACTGGGTCAGCACACTCAACATCAGTTTGTCGGGAGTCTTCCTGGGACTGGGTATGTTCATGACTGGCAGTCTGGCGATCCCCATCGGGCTGCATATCACCTGGAATTTTTTCCAGGGCAACGTCTTTGGGTTCCCCGTCAGCGGCGTATCGACAGGAGCGACCCTGATTGTCACACAATCGGTCGGCGCACAATGGCTGACAGGCGGGTTATTTGGCCCTGAAGCGGGTGTGATGGGGTTGGCTGCCATGGGCATTGGGGCAGTGATAACGCTGTTGTGGATCCGACGAAAAGGAAACCGCACCCCGGCCTGGGACTTAGCCGTTTATACTCGTCTACGAGATGATGAAAATCGCCCCAGAAAAGTTTAATGACGCTGCGAATTCACTATGACATTTTTATTCGCGAACAACAGCTCGAAAAGCGTGCTTGACTTTAATTTGTTTAATGCTATTATGCCACTGGAGTAACCAATGGCTGAAACAGATACATCCACAACCGAATCAACAAAAGAAAACCATATCACTCCTTCAAAGGGCGAATCCCCGGATCGTCCATCTTCGATTCGGGAGCGATATTTTCAAAATTCCAACCTGTTTCGGATCGGACTTTCGGTGATCACATTTATCGTGGCTGTGATGGGTGTGTGGGGAGTCGGGTCTCTAATTGCCAATGGGATCCAGGCTTCACCAGAATTGACACCCACGCCTTCCCCACAGGTTGAAAACCTCCCGGAAGATATTCCCACGCCGGCTTTTTCCACTGAGGGACAAAACAGCGGTGTGGTCCGCGAGCCAGAAATTTCCTTCACAACCTCCTCTCAAGTGGAAGATCGCGATCAGATCACTACATATACGGTTCAAGCCGGAGATACGATCTTTGGGATTGCAGAAGAATTCGGCTTGACGCCTGAAACGGTGTTGTGGTCAAACCGTTACATCATCGGCGATACGCCCGATGGGCTTGTGGTGGGTGTGGAATTGTACATCCTGCCTGTGGACGGCTTATATCATCAGTGGTCTGAAGGTGAGGGGTTGAACGGCGTCGCTGAATTCTACGGCGTCGACCCTGATGTGATAGTCAATTACCCACTGAACGGCCTCGATCCTGAAACCGTGGGGAATTATGCCAACCCAAACATCGAACCGGGCACCATGCTGGTGGTCCCGGGTGGTATCCGCCCAACAGTGTCCTGGGTTGTGGCACGCGATGAAGCAGCCTCAGGAAGTTCTTATCTCGGTCCAGGAGTCTGCGGCGGGATCATCTATGGTAATGTCGGCACCGGGACCTTCACCTGGCCGACCACAGCCACCTGGCTTTCAGGATATGATTACACCCCACCCGTCCATAACGGCCTAGATTTTGATGGCGATTTCGGCAGCCCTATCTATGCCTCTGACTCTGGTGTGGTGGTCTATTCCGGTTGGTCTGATCGGGGATACGGCAACCTGATCGTGATCGATCACGATGATGGTTGGCAGTCATTCTATGCACATCTCATGGACGGCACCCTGATACCTTGCGGCAGCAATGTACAAAAAGGCCAGCTGATTGCTTCCATGGGCAGCACCGGCAAATCCTCCGGTCCTCACCTCCATTTTGAACTTCGGTTGAACGGCAGCCCGATGAACCCCTGGCAGTATTTAAACTAGCCCTTCCAAACATCAGCTCTTTTTCACGAAAACCATCACAACCTCCGCGTTTTAAAATGCGGCAGCTTTTTAGGCAGCTGTTTGTCATTTTCCCACAAGTAAGCTGAAATTAACTGGTTTTGCGTACAGTGCATTCCCATTGAATTCAACCGAAACCACGGTAAATGTGATTAACTCTGGTTACCCCCCATCTTGACGTATGAATGAAGACAGTTAGTTCAAAGTGTCTGTCGGGATTGTGCTGCGATTGTCCGGATTGGTATTTGCCACAACCCGGATATCATCTTTTACAAGCCAGCCCTCATAAGGCGCATCGCCCCGAATTGGTTCCCACCCGGAGAGGTTGAACGGGATGGCACCGTCCGCTACCATCCACTCCCCATTGTATTTCCGGGCAATGTGGACATGCGTTCCGGTGGATCGCCCTCCCTCACACGATGGATGGCCCAGTGGATCTCCCACCTTAACAATAGTCCCCACAGGCACACGGTCTTCTTCAGCCACATGCAGGTAAAAAACCACCCAACCTGTGCGCTCATCCCCATCCCCATCCAGGTCAAGGATCAGCAAGCCCTCCCCATCACGAATAATCACGCCATCTGCCATAGCCGTCGTCCACATTGGAGTTGGAAAACAACCTGTGACCTCTGAAGGCGGTGCAAAATCCAGGGCTGCATAAGGTGCCATGCTACCATAGCCCGTATGCGGACCGCCTGTGAAAGCCCATCCAACATCATTGACATATGGCAGGGTCATGGCAGGCTGTGTCAGTGAACCTGGGATATGCGCTTCGATCTGCCAGGGGTCGCCAAATAGTTCCTGATAAATCCTGGCAAAACCGTCGGACCCAATGGCATAATGATAGGCGTCAACCTCCATCACGTGAGAAAAGAAATACTGCAAGGCAACTGTGGCCGCGTTTTGCCAGGGATCGGGCCGTACCAGGGAGCCGTCAGCCAGTTCAAACTCAATCAATTCGCCTTCACGCCAACGGTAATAACCGTCGTTGAGGATATTAGCCGCGTAAGATAGCTGCAGGTATACCCCAACCCAATAGTCTGATTCCAGGCCCAGAATATTAGCTTCATCTTCATCATCGACCTGCGTCCCGGTCAATGCACCGCCCTGGTATTCCAGTAAAGTCAGGATCAATTTTGGGCTGATTGAATATTGAATGCCAATGTAATCCACAATCTCAGCCGCGGAGCGGGTACCGTTAAATGCCCAGGAGGTATAGGATTGAAGCCACCCCCCTGAGTTGGCAACAAATGTGCCCGTGTCAAATTCCGCCGCATCTGGTCCGTTGACAAACCCCGCATCTGGCAGGATTTGAGAGGGCGTTCCCCACAGTGCACGGACATAGATAGGGATCTGCATGGGCATTCCCGGCGGCATGGTGGTTGCATCCTCCGGAATTATTGGGTTGGCCGCTCGGATCTCTTCCACCGTGGTGTTGAAGCGCACGGCAAGCGCCTTGAGCGTATCCCCGGTTTGTGCAACATAATCCACCAACTCACCGGGTGCATAAGCCGGCCGGGTAGCAAACGGCGTCATTTCCGGAATTGGAGTTTCAGCAGGAATTTCAGCCTCGTCCGGTAAAATCATCGTAGGTTGCATACCAGGCGCACAGCCTGTGATCAACAAAATGATGAGGATGGAAAGAAAAAACACCTTTCGTAACATAATTAAACCGGGGAACCTATCAGATTCATCTAAAATTTAGCAGGATTGACACCTGCGGACGCCCAAAACCAGCCCCACCAGCATACTATCTTGAAAATAAAAAGTCCAGTCGATGGATCATCAAGGATGGCTAAAATTCAACCATTCAGAAATTATCAAATAATAATCATTCTTCTCGTGTGAGCTGCGTTTCATAGGTACTGGCAGTATTGGCATAAATAATCTCGTCACCCCTGATCAGCCAGCCCTTATAGGCGATCACGCCTCTCTTTGCTACCCAACCGCTCAAAGTGAAAGGCAGGGGACCATCAGCAGGCACCCATTCACCGTTGTAGCGCCGAGCCAGGTGGACATGGGTTCCCGTCGAACGCCCGCCTTCGCAGGATGCATGGCCAATCCGGTCGCCGATCTCAACCCACTCACCCAATGCAATCCGGTCCTTTGCAGCAATATGCAAATAAAGCAAGGTCCAACCGGTCTGTTCATAACCGTCGTCATCCTGATCAATCACAACAACGGCGTTCCCTGAACGGATAATTCTCCCGGATATGGCAGCCACCACCCAGGCAGAGGATTCGAAACAGCCGGTTTTATCGCTGGCGGGGGCAAAATCCAGTGCAGCCCATACATCAGCCGAACTCCAGGCAGCATGCGGCCCACCGGTGAACGCCCAAACCTGGTCGAGCTCGAAGGGAAGGATCATGTCAGGTTGTTCTGTGTCGGGCGGGATCAAAGGTTCGACCTGCTGGGCACGCACCCAGGGATTACCAAACAACGCCTCATGCGCTGTGAAAAAACTGTCCTCACCATACAGCAGCTGCGTCCATTCTTCAAACTCATAGAGATATGTAAAAGCATTCATCAGGCCAACTGTACCCGCATTTAATTGTGGGGCTAAGCGTATCACCCGTCCATCAGGAAAATTGATCACCAGGCGACGCCCTTCCCGCCAGCCGTAATACCCATCCATGACCATACTCGCAAACCATGCGGATTGCAGATACAACCCCTTTTTCATCGTGCTGACATATCCCATCGGATAGTCCATGGCGATCTCATCCCCCTGAGCTGGTATGCCATAGACCCAGCCAGACTGAAACTCCAGGAACGCCAGCAGCAGCCTGGGATTTACAGAATACTCCAATGCGACCCTACCGATGATATCTGCTCCTGAGGTCCAATCAGTCGATGCCAGATACTCTTCATAAGTAGCAAGATACCCCCCAGCTGCGTTGACAAATCCCTGAATATCAAAATCAATCGTGGAGGGAGA
>Ga0209121_10000735_pt1 | contig 34840 bp, 31 predicted proteins | sample Cruoilmetagenom3_FD_187292 | JGI IMG/M metagenome (GOLD analysis project Ga0209121, IMG submission 187292) | Oil polluted marine microbial communities from Coal Oil Point, Santa Barbara, California, USA - Sample 3 (SPAdes) (version 2) | ecosystem: Environmental > Aquatic > Marine > Oil seeps ... | reverse complement strand
ATCCCTAATATTTTAACCAAACATAAAAGCCTCCCACTTTGGGAGGCTCATGTCATAAAGAAACTTTCAAGATTCTTCTGGCTAACGTACGCGCCAGTATGCAGATCCATCTCGCTCACGACCCAGGTATTTTGTAGAAATTAAATCCCGCCGCAGCCCTGAGATATCCTCATGCAGGGCACCGATGATGTGATTGACCTCTTTCTCAGTATAGGTCCGCTCAAACTCAAAGTGATCTGCAAGGTAACGCAGGATGACGTCCAATTTCCGCCGGCTTGTTGGCAGCTGACGAATGCTCCCATCCGGATTCAGGTAATCACCGAATATTTTACGGTCGTAAGCTTTGCGGTCCAGGTCTTTGGCAACCTCAGGCAAGGTTTCCTCAGCCAGCAGTCGTTTTGCCAATTTTTCAAGGGTATCAGTTTCCAGCCTGTAAACATTATTGTATCCCTCTGCCTTCGCAGTCACCAACCCGATCTCGCCCAGCCTGGCGAGGTGATGGGAAACTGTTGAGGCGCTGATATCCAGCATAGCAGCCAGCTCCTCGACGCTGGATTCTTTCTGGGCAAGCAGACCGATCAACTTCAGGCGGTTGGCATCTGCCAGGGCCTTGAAGAAGGTTAATAAGGTTGTAAATGTGTTTTCCATAGCGACATCCTTCTATTTATTTCGATATTCATCTATTTAAATATATCGCTATCTACACTAATTGTCAAGGGATGTCGGATAATCACACAAAAGCCGTATTTATATGATTTCTTTTACTGGTTAGCTGAAATTCTGGGGTTTTTATTCCCTGACCTGCTTGAAATTAACTAAAATCATGTTCTGCTGGCAGTCGTTATACGTATCGAGTGCGTAAGGCAGCGAAAGCAGCAATCCATTGGTATCCACTAATTGAATAAACAGCGTTCCACTGCTGTCCACCACCAAGCCTTCAATGGCAAACTCAAAGCCGGACTCTCCGTAAACAATGGCATCTTCCATACCGGTAATCACATAGCGATCAATTTCAAACCCACCGAGTTCGCCGAAGAGATGTAGCGATAGCCCGATAACCGGATCACCTTCCAGGTCCCATACCTGCCCGGCAACAACCAACCAATCACAACCCAACGCAGGCCGGATCATGATGCTGGGGACCGGCTCAGGTTCGCCATCCAGGACAAATGGCAATACTTCAGGTGTGGCAGTGGAGGTCACCGTTGCTGTGCGGGTAGGCACGAATGTTATCGTGGGCTGCACAGTTTGGGACTGACTTGGCGTCGTGGCATCCATCAAAAAAGTTGTGGCAGTATGGGTTGGCGTTTGCCAAGCTTCTTCAGATTGATAAGGCCCCCAACTAAAAATGACCATCAGCAGCCAAACCAGCCCTCCAAAGGCGCCAAGGATGAAAATGACACCCACAAATCCAATCCGATTGGGCGGTTCGGGTCTGCGAGGTGTGGCCATGCTGGGGATGGAATGCTGCCCCTGGTAGCGGCTCGAAGTTTTGGATGTCTTTGCAGGCGGCCGGGAATTCATATCAATCGGTTAACACCTCGATTGTGCTGGTTTGGCGCTGTTCTGCCAACCAATCATACAGAGCCTTCCGCTGCAGGGTCAAACGGGCATCTGGAGTAAGGCGGCGTTCGGCCCGGTCCAGGACCTTGACGATATGATATCCGATCTCGGATTCAATGATGTCAGAAACACCGCCCACGGGAAGGTTGAATGCCGCCTCCTCAACAGGAGCGATCAGCAAATACCCCCGCGGTACCCACCCCAAATAGCCGCCAGCTGTCGGATCATATAAAAAAGCGACCTCGGTAAAATCCCGCCCAGAATTCAAACTGACGAGGGCATTTTCGGCACCTTCCTCGGTATAAGCGAATACCTGGCGTAACTCCACCTGTTCGGCGATTTCCGGCACAGAATCCGCAATCACTTCTCGTTGTTGGGCTGCCAGCATTTCAAGCCTGAGCGCATAGATCAAATCCGCTTCGCTGTATCCCCACTTGACCATCCAGGCCTCCAGGTCTATTTCTGCAGCCAGCTGATCCATCCGTTCCTGCACGTTTTCATCGGTGACGATGACTCCCCCCTCCCTTGCAGCCTGGGCTAACAGTGTGAGATCAACCACATCCTTCAAAACGGTTGCCCGTGCGTCAGTCTCATCGATGTCCGTATTTCCCAAAGTTTCCTGTGCCAGCATGTAACGTGCTAGCTCGCTCTCAAACCAAACAAGTGGAACCCGTTCGCCATTCACTACGGCAGCAGCCGGAACCAGTGTCGCCGTTGGGCTATCCGCTGTAACCGTCAGCGTCGCTGCAATTTCAGTCGGCGTTTCACTGACCGTAGGCGCCACCTGACTGGAACAGGCTGAAACTGACATCACCAGAACCACGAGCCAAACACCTGGATTGGATAATACTTTCAATGCTCGAAACATGGCTTCCATTATACCCGCCTGTAACATTGTTTGATTTTACAATTAATGTATAAACAAAAAGGCTGCTCCAGATCGGAACAGCCTTGAAATTTCTAACAGGGGATCGGTTTAGTAACCGCCCATGCCGCCCATGCCGCCAGCACCTGCAGGCATCGGGGGTTCTTTCTCAGGGATATCTGTGATCAGGGCTTCGGTTGTGAGGATCATTGCCGCGATCGATGCCGCATTTTCCAGGGCACCACGTGTGACCTTGGCGGGATCAATGACGCCGTCTTCGACCATATCGCCGTATTTCTCAGTCAGGACATCAAAACCGACACGCAGGTTGTCTTCTTTTTTCTGAGACTGGCGCACATTCTCAACAACAACGGACCCTTCTTTACCAGCATTCTCAGCGATCTTGCGCATGGGAATCTCCAGGGAATCGCGAACGATCTTGACGCCGATTTGTTCATCGTCATAATCCATTTCAATTTCTTCTAATGCGCTGATAGCATTGATCAAAGCCACACCGCCACCGGGAACAATACCTTCCTCAACCGCTGCGCGGGTTGCAGAAAGCGCATCTTCAACACGATGCTTCTTTTCTTTGAGCTCTGTTTCGGTAGCAGCTCCCACACGGATGATGGCTACACCACCGGAAAGTTTTGCTAACCGTTCTTGCAGCTTCTCACGATCGTAATCGCTGGTGCTGTTTTCGATCTCGATGCGGATCTGTTCAATGCGGCCTTTGATGGCAGAGGTTTCGCCCTTACCGCCAATGACAGTTGTGTCATCCTTGGTGCTGACAATTTTTTCAGCCGTGCCAAGGTCTGCGATGGTGACGGTTTCCAGCTTACGGCCGGTTTCTTCTGAAATAACCGACGCACCCGTCAGGACTGCGATATCCTGAAGCATTGCCTTGCGTCGATCGCCAAAACCGGGAGCTTTGACTGCCAGCATATTGAGCATGCCGCGTAACTTGTTGAGGACGAGGGTAGCCAAAGCTTCGCCGTCAATATCCTCAGCGACGATCAGCAGTTCACGTTTGCCAACCTGCACCAATTTTTCGAGCAGAGGAACAATATCGCTGGCCGCGGAAATCTTCTTGTCATAAACAAGCACGTTCGGTTCTTCGATCACTGCTTCCATATTCTCGGAATCTGTGACGAAATAAGGTGAAATGTAGCCGCGATCAAACTGCATACCTTCAACATATTCGGTTTCAAATTGCAGGCCGCGTGATTCTTCAACCGTGATAACGCCGTCTTTGCCGACTTTGTCCATTACCTCTGCAATCAGTTCCCCAATTTCACGGTCCTGAGCAGAAATGGTGGCTACATTGGCAATTTCATTCTTGGTAGTGATATCAATTGCTTGATCCTTGATGGCGTTTGAAACAGCCACGGACGCAGCTTCAATGCCGCGTTTCAGGAGCATGGGGTTGGCACCTGCAGCCAGATTCTTCAAGCCTGCGGTGACAATTGCATGCGCCAGAACAGTCGAGGTTGTTGTGCCATCACCAGCAATATCATTGGTTTTGGTGGCAGCTTCTTTCAAGAGCTGTGCCCCCATATTCTCGAAGGGGTCTTCCAGTTCAATTTCTTTTGCGACGGTCACGCCATCATGGGTGATCGTGGGGGATCCAAATTTCCGATCTAATGCAACATTTCGTCCTTTGGGGCCCAGGGTGGTTGCCACAGACTTAACAACAACATCAATACCTGTTTTTAATGATCTGCGGGCTTCTTCAGAAAACACGAGTTGTTTTGCCATTTTTTATTACTCCTTAGATTCCTCTCAATTATGCACTTAATTTGGCGAGAATATCGCTTTCTCGCATGATTAAAAGTTTCTTACCATCGTACTTAATTTCAGTCCCTGAATATTTTGCGAAAAGGACTGTGTCACCCTCGGCAACCTCCAGCGGCATATGGTCGCCTTCGTCGTTGCGTTCACCGGGACCTACTGCCAGAACGGTACCCTTCTGGGGTTTTTCCTTCGCAGTTTCAGGAAGCACAATGCCTCCAGCAGTAATTTCTTCTTGCTCAATGGGTTTGACAACAAGCCGGTTTCCCAAAGGTTTAATTGAAATTGCCATTCGTTCCTCCATTTTGACTAGAATTTTTGTTTGATATATTCACCATTTTAGCACTCTAGCCTCCAGAGTGCTAATAGTCATAGTTTACCTGTAATCAAAATCAACGTCAAGGGAAATATGTTTGATTCTTATAAAAGTCTTATGAAAATCCCCCTCCACCTTGTACCCCAGATTGATTACTGCGAAATGGAGCTTTCCGTCGCAGTTTCCTCAATTTCCGGTTCGGGTGAATACGTACAGATCTCTTCACCCGCACGCACAATGCTCATAATGGTTGAATCATCAGCGTATTCACTCCGCAGTTGGTCAAAAACCACCATTGCCCGGTCACACTTATCATCCCCCTCGCGATGAAGTCCAGCCAGCACAGAACCATAAGTGAAATAATAAACAGCTGTGCTGCCAGAGAGCGGCAGCCCCACCACGGAAACCATTGGATCCTCTTCAGGATCACACTCCCGTACTTCGCAGCTTTGCTGGGTATCACACCCATCGATGGCACATTCCAAAGCAGGGATGGCACCCTCATAATTCCGCGATTTATGATAAACCACACCCAGCTGACCGTACACATCAGGGTTGGACGGATTGAACGATAATGCCTGCTGGACGTTCAAAGCCGCCACAAAGAATTCGCCATCTTGAGCGTATGTATTTGCAATTGCCAGATAGGGAATGGGATCGGTTATCCCCAACTGCTTGTTTAAATTCGCAGCGGTCGCAAAATTCTCCAGGGCTTGATCATAGAGCTGAAGGTGACGGTAGATCCTTCCAACCGCGATATACAGATAGGTATAGTTGGGCATGATCTCAATGGCTCGGTTATATTCCTGGATCGACAGGTTGTACTCTCCCAGAGTCTCATAGGTATAAGCCTGGATGCGATGCACATCCATCAAGGAAGGATCCCGCGAAACCGCCTGTTCGATGTATTGCTGTGCCTGGATCCAGTTCTTTTGATCAACAAGCACCTCGGCATAATAAGCAAGAGCCAATGTGTTCGTGCTGTCAATCTGAAGAGCCATAACAGCTTCGGATTCCGCTTCGTTTAATAATTCCTCGGAGACATCTTCATCAACCAGCAATGGGTTTGAATTCCAATCCAGGACAAACGCCCGTACAGCTAAAACTTCGCTGCTGTTAGGCTCTACGGACGTTGCCTGATCAATGGAGTCGAGGGCTTCCTGCAGTCGCTGCGATCGTTCAGCATCTGTGGACAATAAAGCCGAAGAATAGGTTTGAATTCGAGCCAACTCGGTGAATAAAGCGGCATCTTCAGGGTCTAATTCCGTTGCTTTCTGAAAGGATGCAATGGCTGACTCCAGGTCACCTGCTGCAAAGTGTGTCTGACCCTCAACAACAAATGAATCCGTTGACCTGGTCGGCGTGGGTGTCGGCAAGAATAATGGCTGCACTTCGCCTTTAACGATTCCGCTGAGCACAGTTATAAAAAAAATGATCAACCCAACCAGCACCAAAACCCGGTAAGGGTTGGCTTTCTTGCGAGTATTTCTAAATGAAGGGTCTTTGCCGTGCAAATACATGTTTTAATCCTGGATGCCCGGAGGCTACCCTTCTGCCTCCATTTCAGGTGTCGGCGTCAGCGTAGGTACCGTTTCTCCTCCTTCTTCCACGGTAGGCGTCGGAGTCTGCGGGTTATCAAGCGCTTCCTGGCAAATGCGGATAACCTCCTCAGCATTATACACTGCTGTTTCATCATCCGGCAGCGTTTGCAGCATGGCTTGTGCCACCTGCACAGCCTCACTGCATCGGTTGAGGCGAGCCAACGATAGGCCATAACGGCTGTAGTATTCCATGACAGACATTGTATAATCCAGCGGAAGCCCTTCGACAACCACGCCATCTTCTGTTGTCCCACCCCGTACAGCCAATTCAAGGGACTCGATGGCCTGGTTATACTGCAGATCACGGTAATACATGGATCCAAGGTTTCCATGCATATACGGGTCAGACGGGTCATCCGCCACAGCCTGCTCAGCATATTGAACCGCTTTGGCAAACTCGCCAATGCGCGCATAAACTCGTGAAATGTACCAGTTGGGAGCAGAGTCCGTTGGATTCAAGGAATATGCCTTGGTAAACTCAAACACAGCCTGGTCATACTCCTCAACCGCCAGGTAATTTCGTCCCAATGCCAAATGAAGGTCCGCTATGCTGTCATCAATTTCAACGCCGGCTTTCAGCTGCTGAATGGCTTCCTCATAATTGCTGGTAATCTCCAGGACAAATCCCCTTGCCCAGCGTGCCTCAAGCAGATCGGGATTCATTTCCAGAGCCAAACGTGACTCCTCAATGGCTATATCTACGGTTCCAATTTCACCGACATTATTGGAGACCTGCAAAGCCAAAATATAAGCATAGACTGCGTGGGTATGGGCATTATTCGGATCAAGGCTCAAAGCCGATTCAATATCCGCTTCAGCTTCTAAATATTCACCCATAAATCCCTTTGCCCAGGCCAGGAGTGAGAAAGCGTAAGATTGGTCCTTGTCCAGCAGCAGGGCGTTTTCAGCATTCACCCTGGCAGCCTCATACTCGCCGCTGTAGATCTGCAGCTTTGCCAATGTAAGATAATTAGAAAGTTCGTAAGGATCCGCCTTGATTGCAGCTTGAAAGGCTTCCTTTGCCATGCCAATGCGTCCTTCAGCCAGGTAGGTATCTGCCTCTTGTGCAAAGGATGTGGGATTGCGCGTTGGGGTGGATGTGGGTATGAACGGTGGGGGAACTGTAGGAATCACAAAAAGATTCAAGTAGACAAAAAAACCAATCGCCCCAATAAGAATGACGATCAACCAAACATTCGGCCGCCGCCGGCGTTTGTTCATTGACCATTTACTGCCTTTTAGGTACATAGTTGAATCATAGCACCCACAAATATAGTCAGTCAAGCAAGTTTATTCTAAGAAAATTCTCATAATATAAATCGAAAAATAAAGCCTATGAATAATGAGGGTTGGGAAATAATTATTAGAAGAGTTTTCTTAAGAAAGCATCTGAATAATTTCTTTTGGAAATTTTCTGGCGGCAGCACGATCTACCATCCAATGCATACTTCCCGCCACTGGCAATATAAGCTGGATCGGTTTTTCTTCTCTCTGAAAACCACCTATGATCACATCACGCAGCACTTCTGCTTTAGCTCGTCCGCGAACCAACACAATGATCCTGCGCCCAGCATTGATGGCATTTTTAGTCAATGTCAGACGCCAGTTCTGAGATCGTGGATCCAAATTCGCAATAAACCAGCGGTCTTCCTCCAATAATCCCTCAGAATGAGGGAACAAAGAAGCGGTGTGCCCATCAGATCCCATGCCCAGTAAAATCATGTCAAAGCGCGGCCAATCTCCCTCAAAATATGCCCTTAAATCCTCCTCATAATTTTGAGCTGCTTGATGAACGTCTAATTCCGCCGGAACCCGGTGGATATTCCTCTTCGGAATTGAAATCGTGTCAAACATGGCTTCCATAGCCATTTTGAAATTAGATTGCGGATGATCGGGAGGAACATGACGCTCATCTCCCCAAAAGAAGTGTACCTTGCGCCAGTTGACCTGCGATTCATATGGGGAAGACCCAAGCGCCTGATAAAGTGGTTGAGGTGTGGTGCCGCCAGACAGGGCGACAGCAAAGCGTCCCCGCTGACGGATCGCTTCCTCAGCCAGGGAACAAAACTCTTCCGCTGCTGCTTTAATTAAACTTTCGGATTGGGTGTAGATCTTTAAGGTAGACATCCCGTACTTTCTTATTCAAGAAAACTTCGAAAAGCCCACATTCCCTTCACATAATCTGCAAAAGCATAAGCACTACCAGGTGAATGAAAAATCTATTGAAATATCAGGATTAATTTCAATGGAACTACTTTATTACTTTCTGCAGCGCCTTGAATTTTTCTTTTTGATCTTCGGTTAAATGCTTTGGCACCTGTATTTGTAAAGTAGCATACAGGTCGCCGCGTTGCTCGTGGTGTCCCAATTTTGGCATCCCAAGTCCCTTCAGGCGGAAGGTCTTTCCCGAATCCGACCCTGAGGGAATGGTTAATTTAACGGTTTTATCAATGGTAGACACCCGCACCTCACCGCCTAACAGCGCGGTGAAAAAATCCACAGGCTGATCCATATACAAATCATCACCCTTTCGTTGATATCTCGCATTGGGATGCACCCTGACTTTCAGGTAAAGGTCACCACTCCCGCGCGGTCCTCCAGCGCCCTGACCACTCAATCGAACTTTCGAACCGGCCTTTACACCAGGAGGAATCTTGGCTTCAATACGATGGCCGTCCTCAAAGGTCAACAGGCGTGTTGTCCCGTTGAATGCCTCTTCCAAGCTGATCTCCACCGGGTGCTCAAGATCGCGGCTGCCTCGATAGTCCTGGCGACCTGGTCGGTTTGCAGTTCGCCTCGTGGAACGAAAGCCGCCCGTGCCGCCAAACAAGGTCTCAAAAAAGTCAGAAAAACCACCCAAACCACCGCCAAACATTTGTTCAAGCTCTTCCTGGGAGACAGTGCGGTAGCTGGTCCCACCTGGCTGCCCCTGGGTTGCCCATTGAGACCAGTCAAAATCCTCAGCCCTACCACCTCGCTGCTGGTACTGCTTCCATTGCGAGCCAAAACGGTCATATTTTTGCCGTTTTTCATCGTCGGAAAGCACCTGGTATGCTTCATTGATATCTTTAAATTTTTCCTCCGCATTGGGGTCGTCAGGGTTGACATCAGGATGATATTGACGCGCTAGTTTTCGGTAGGCTTTCTTAATCTCATCCTGTTTTGCGTCTTTACTGACTCCCAATGTCTGGTAATAATCTTTATATTCCATAATTTATGTCCTGAATTAACGCTGTCCTATCTATTTTATGGTGTGAATATCTAAAAATCATAAGATTGACCCCTGGTAGAATTTTGCCCAACCACTTGAGAAAGATGAGGATGATGTGGGAGATTGGAAAAAATCCCTCTCGGTTTTTACGGATCCTCACACCTTTTCTGGGTCAAAATCACCCCGATATTGTCTGGGGAGCAAGGCGGCAATCCGGGTCATAATGATATCCCCGGCTTCTCGAATCTCTTCGCGTGTGGGACGTTTGTGATTCTGCGACTCAAGCGGTCCAAATACCTCACCAATCTTTGTAAACACACCCAGGCGACGTTTCTTTTCAGTCAGCGTTCCAAATAACTTCCAATCATTATCGGAAATCGTCCCCAGCGGTAAGATCGGGACGCCCATGCGGAGGGCAATGTACGCCGCGCCTGGCAAGGCCGGATTCAGAGGGCCGTCATGCACATGTCCCTCCGGGTAGATCACCAGAACGCCATCCTGAGCTAAAATTGCTTCCGAAGCCTTCAAAGCCTCAAAATTAGGCGTGCCTTGTTTGATCTTGAGAGTTTCCCAGGCATTGGGGAAAATACGCATGATTGGTGGCGCGTTTGGCATCTTGAAGTCGCCAATGAATTCCAAAGGCCAGGGTAGCGTATGAATGGGCGCAACGGAATCGAGAAAACTGAAATGGTTGCCAACCACTAGCAACGGTCCACCATCTGGAATATTCTCCTGACCGGCTACCTCCCAGCGAGTTAGAATCCCACCGACCATATCAATGCCTAAATTCAGCAATCCACGGATGAACCGCCGGCGGGGCCAGGTATATTTTTTGAGATAGTCTTGATTGATTTCTCGATCTAACATGGTGATCCTTTTTACTTATTTAAAAATAATCTCTTACGCTGAGTCTGATCAGCCTATCGATATCTTTTCAACTCTTTAATCACATTCAGCTGATCTGCAGCAGGATACGTTTAGATGAATTAATAAACGCCTAACGCAGCTCACCGTAATGAACACCTCAACCCGGGAGGATGTCCGTCAGGTTAGGCGTGCTGGATAAGACCAGATCAGCTCCAGAGCGCTTCAATTCTCGTAAGGTCCCAAATCCACATAGAACTGCTGTGGTTTGTGCACCTGCAACTTTTCCGGCAATCACATCCACAATCGTATCACCAATCATCACACATGACTCCGGCGGCACATCAAGCTGCTCAGCCGCAAACAAAATTGGATCAGGATACGGTTTGGTATGGTCACAGGTCTGTGAGGTGATCACACCCTGAAAATAGTGTTTCAATTTGAACTTTTCAAGCAGGCGAATTGTGGAACGCTCATCCCTGGCACTGACCACCGCCATTGGGTAAATCCGGGAAAGCCGTTCAAGCATCTCCAGCACACCTGGGATGAGATGAATATCATCATCCTGTTCAAGCTCAGCGCGATCTCTTTTAGATATTCTGCTGTAAAACTTTGCCAGGAGGGCATCAATCCCTAACCTGTCGCTTAGTTGATAAAATAAATTTGCGGGGCTTTCTGCCGCCATAACGCACCAGCGCGAGAATTTTTTTGGATCTCTCTGTTTGAATAAGAACGCAGCGGGTTGCAAGAATTTCGAGAGCCTCTCAACCATTTGGTCGTCCGTATCAACCAGGGTACCATCCACATCAAAAAGCAATCCCCGTACAAGCTTTGGATCGATCGAGCCAAAAATCACAGTATCCGCTGTCATTATTCTAATGCGTCAAGAAGGTCCTGAACGATGTTACCGGAGGGCCCCATCACCCAGGTCGTCCGGTTGCCATCCAGAGTCAGGACAATGGCTAAATCGCCGTCTAGCCAGGCTGGGTAGCCTTTGATGCGGTTCTCTGATGGGTCCCAGCGTAAATCAGCATAATCCTCAAAAGCCTCTGCAAATTCTTCTGCGTCGTTGATGCTGTCCCATACCGCGTCCATGATGAAGACGGCTTCCTGGGTCTCGTCATTCAGATAAAACCCATAGGCGTCACCACCCCATCCGGCTGCAGCGGCATCCGCTGTGCGATCTGAAAGTCGATGGGATTCATCGTATGCCTTATTCAAAATCAGGTAGGTATACCACTCACCCATCACATTTTGATCAATGAGGGTCCAGTTTTCACCCAGGACGGTTTCTAACTCGGGCAGGGTAACGGTGATTGGGCGATCATCCGGGTATTTCTCAGGATGTAAAATTTGCTCCGTCGAAACAGGCAGATCAACATAAGCGGCATCGACAGCTTCATAACCGCCTTGCTCATACAAGATTTCCACAAAAGCCATCCCATTTTCATAGGGAAAATACAGATCAGCTGCCATATAGGGAGGTGCTGAATCCAGAACCGGGCTTGTAAAATCTTCATACGTTTCCATCAAGTCCAAATAATCTTCTCGGGTGGCATAGGTCTGGAACCAGAGGATTTCAGTATACGAGGCATCACCCTCGATCAAAGACTGTACGGCGGCACATTTCTCCGAATCAGCTTCGCAATCCTCATCGTTGAGTCCCAGACCCTGATCCAGGTCATACACCTGGTCTTGAAGCACATGGGTGAATTCATGGGAATAGGTCAGCTTTTCACTTCCGCCAAAATCCTCACCCTGGACAACATAAATTTCCTCTATCTCATCATCATAGAAGCCAGCAATTTGCTCCGTATAAAGCTCTTCATAGAAACCTTTCAGATCAAAATCATCTGGCAGCAAACCAAGTAAGGATAAGATCAGCACATCCTGTTGGACATCCTGGTCCGTATATTCGGCGAAGAAATCCTCCGCGACAATTTGTTCCAACTCCTCCGTGGAAATCAGAGTTCGGTCAACAGGTTCGGTGGGGGTCAGCCCACGAATCTGAGTAACCTCAGATTCAATCTGGTAAAGAATGTCAGACAGCTCTTTCGGTAGCTCAATCGTGTCCTCATCTGGCGGGCCATCTTCCAGTTCAACTGGTTCTTCAGTGATAGTTTCATCCGGCGAGGATTGATCCTGCGTTGTCGTCACTGCCGAAGACTCCTGACCAAATCTGAGCGGCCAGATCAATGACACCCCCACACCGCTAATGATCAAAATGCCCAAACACAGGCAAGCAACAATCAGAATCACACCACAGCTGATCAAGATGTTTCTCGTTCGACGATTTTCCATGGCTTCCTTTTCCTCAATTAACTTATCTGCTCATGACCGCATCAGGATAATTATGTCCTGAAAAATGGATTTTTCCAAATTCTTGCTATTAGAAAAATAAAAAAAATCCCCAGGAATTTCCGGGGTCTGCTATTCATACCTTCAGGATGATGGTTCTAGATATCAAGTTTGTAACCCACGCCGCGTTGCGTGAGGATAAATTGGGGATTACTTGCGTCTTCTTCAATAGCCCGACGCAGCCAGCTGATATGCACATCCAGCGTGCGTGTATCACCCATGTAATTTGTTTTCCATATTTTCTTGAATAATGGCGTTCGTTTAACAACTTCACCACGATTTTCCATCAAGATTCTTAAGATCTCAACCAGACGCGGGGTTAATTTGGATTGACGATCTCCGCAGGTCACCAATTGTGTTTTCGTATTCAGCATAATTGGGCCAACCCGCATGATGAAGCGGTCATCTGTTTTCTCATAGGCATGAAGCCGGTTGCTTAATTTCTGGCTTGTAAAAGGAAGCCTGAGAACCAGGTTTGCATCAACTACATCAGGAAGTCTAATTGCTTTATCCACAATTAAGATGATCGGGAGTGTATTATCCACTTTTCGGAAGGATTGACAAATGCGAACGCCACTGGTGCGCAGAGAAGCTGCATCGATCACAACCACTTTGGGATTGATCTCTTCCAGACGTGCCAGTCCCTCTCGCCCACTTGAGGCACAGGAGATGACATAATCCCTTCCATCAAGTTCCTCCGCAAAAGAAGCATGACTGCCTCTTCGTCCCTCAACCATCAGGACGGCTAACCCCGTATCTCGCTTCAAAATAATTTCCTTCCTGTCTAGCATCTTTTCAATCTAACACACCTGATACTGGAAAGTTACTGAACACACTGGACTCAAATCATGTAGATGATATTAATCCGTGTAAAAAGATAATATCTGAAACTTACGCAACAACCTGTACAGTATCGATATCGTCAGTAATGAAAAGTTAAATATTGCCCAACTTCTTATCCAGGGTAATTTCGATTATACTCGAAAATCTTAAAATATCGTAGAGAAAATTTTTAGATTCTGGTTGCGTGTAAGGTGTCGCCGTGTTAGAATCAAACCAGTCCAAATTCGGGAGTGCTTATGGTAAAAATGATTGAGGTTGAAATCGATAGTGTTCGCGTCAGCCTAACAAACCAGCAGCGTATCGTTGTATTGAAGAAGGTTAACGAGGAACGCTATCTACCGATTTGGATTGGTCTTTATGAAGCTGAAGCAATCACAATTGCCCTACAAGAGATCCAGGTGGCAAGACCTCAAACTCATGACCTGCTGAAGACCCTGATTCAAACCCTCCACGCAAAACTTATCCAGGTTGAGGTGATTTCCCTTGCAGATGATGTTTTTTATGGGAATCTAGTTTTAGACATCGATGGGGAAAGGCGCCAGGTAGATTGCCGTCCGTCTGATGCCCTGGCGCTGGCTGCACGCATGCATGTCCCGATCATGGTTGCTGAGGATGTGATGAACAAGGCAGGCATTGTACCGGAACAGGATATGACCGAGCAGGGCTCTGCTCGGTTCGACGACGAGCGCCTTGAATCCATTGATTCCGAGAACCTGGGGATCTTTGAGGATTTCCTTAAAAATGTTGATCTTGATGACCTTGATTCAGATTCGGATGATCAGCCAACGGACGAGGATTAGAACTGCTGCCTTTGATTCTCCTCATCATCAACGGGGCAATCTGTAAAATTGAATCCCGAGTATGATTAAGGCAATACACATCGTCACATTTCCTATGCATTCTGGTTTTTAACAATGGATGACCTTGATTTCAGTGAAAATACCCTCTCAGAAGCACTGACCCTGCCGAGCAATAGAGATGCCGAAGAGGCATTGATCGGCGCTGTGCTCATCGATCCTGAAGTTTATTATAGTATTGCCCAATTCCTCAAGGCTGAAGACTTCTTCATTGTACGCAACCAGTGGGTCTGGGAAGCCTTTCGATCGATGGTTGAGTTAGGGAAGAAGATCGATCTAGTCACTGTCGCGGAAACGCTCTCTAATCGAGGGCAGCTCGAAGAGCTTGGTGGTCAGGCTTATCTGATTTCCTTAATCAATCGTGCTCCAAACTCCTATCACGCAGAATCTTACGGTCGGATCATTGAACAAAACGCCATCCGCCGCCGCATGCTGGAGGCAGCCAACCAGGTGGCTCGCCTGGCTTATCAGCAGGATCAAACCATTGAAACGGTGATCGACGAAGCTGAAAAGTCCATCTTCAATGTCAGTGAGCGACGAATCAAACGCGATCTTAAACCCATCAAAGAAGTCGTCAGTGAGTATGCCTCCCGGGTGGACGATTTATCCAGGCGACCCGACGACATCTACGGGGTTCCTACCGGACTAATCGACATTGACGCGCTCCTGGGTGGATTGCAAAAATCTGACCTGCTGATTGTGGCTGGTCGGCCCGGGATGGGGAAAACTGGTTTCCTGCTGGGCACCCTCCGTAATGCTGCCCTGGTCCACAAGAAACATGTGGCGATGTTTTCGATGGAAATGTCCAATGAGCAGCTTCTCCAGCGCCTGATTGCCATGGATACACGGATCGACACACAACGGCTGCGCACTGGACGCCTTAACGGCAGCGAGTGGGATATCTTTTGGCAAGCCTTAGAACCCTACGAGCATGCTACGATCTTTCTTGACGATACCCCCGCACTGACACCGCAAGCCATACGCACCAAGTGCCGTCGATTGCACCTAGAATATCGGTTGGACCTGATCATTGTCGATTACTTACAGCTGATGACCGACGATTCCCGGACGGACAACCGGGTGCAGGAGGTGTCCAATATCTCTCGTAATCTCAAGGTCTTAGCCCGAGAGTTAAATGTGCCTGTTTTGACTGCCGCACAGTTATCACGAGCTGTGGAACATCGCCAGGATAAGAAACCGCAGCTTTCCGACCTGCGAGAATCTGGTTCGCTGGAACAGGATGCCGACATTGTCATGTTTATCCACCGTGACCCCTTGAGCGAGAATAAGGAAGAGCGCAACCGGGCGGAAATGATCGTTGCCAAACATCGCAACGGCCCCACCCACAGCGGGATCGGCTTGGTGTTTATTGAAGAACTGGCCAAATTCGAAAATGCTGCCAGGGGGCAGCAGGGGGAAGGATAACGGAACCTATGCACAACTCGCAGGAAACAGATACTGTTTTTGATGGTTTCCAGTCTGAAAAGCATTCGCTGGTTCGCCTGCCGGTGTCTTTCTTCACAGAGCTTCTGCCTGTTATCCAGACCTTTTCGCAACTGCGGTTGCTGTTGTACCTTTTTTGGCATCACGAGCAGCAAGACCGTGAGGTCCCTTTTTTCATGGAGGCTAATTTAACCACAGACATCGAACTGCTCCGGATGACGGGTGGCGAGGATGGACTGGCTGTAGCGTTAGCGGGTTTGGTTGAACTTGGCGCACTGCTCAAGGCAGCACCTACTTCCCACGATCAACCCTATTATTTCATCAATGGCCCCCAGGGACAGGCTGCCCTTGAAGCCATCCATAACGGCAACTGGCGGGAATCAACAGGTGCAAAGGTTGCCATCCAACTCACCAAGGAACCGCCCAATATCTTTAAGCTGTACGAAAAAAATATCGGCGCCATCACCCCAATCATGGCGGATATCCTCAAGGAGGATGAACAGCAGTATCCACCGGATTGGATCGAAGAAGCCATCCGCATCGCTGTGACGCGCAATGTGCGCAACTGGAAATATGTTCAGGCAATCTTAGAGCGCTGGCAAAAAGAAGGACGTGGAGATGAACAATATCGACGAGACGATTCGCAAGATCCACAAAGCTACCGGGAAAGCTGGCTCAGGGATGAATAAGCCTCACCAGGGTGATGAGCCCATTCGCCAGGTCAAGTTGCCAGGTGACCCAAACTGCCCCATCTGCGGTGGGATTGGCTACCTGCGGCGTGATGTTCCCATCGATCATCCCGACTTTGGGAAAATCGTCCCCTGCTCCTGCCGCAGCCAGGAAATCACGGAATCAGCTAGGAATCGATTGTTTCGTATGAGCAGCCTGGACGCGCTGAGGAACTTGCGTTTTGAAAATTTTGTCAAACGCGGGCGCGTCGGCCTGGGGAAAAACCAGGCTGATTCCCTGGAAAATGCTTACAATCAAGCCCTCAATTTTGCCGAGAACCTGCAGGGGTGGCTGCTGCTTACTGGGCGGTATGGATCTGGCAAGACTCACCTTGCCGCAGCCATTGCCAATTTCTGCATTGAAAAGGGGATATCCACCCTGTTCCTGACCGTGCCTGATCTTTTAGATTGGCTGCGATATGCTTATTCCAGGACCGATATGAGCTTCGAAGAGCGTTTTGAGGAAATCCGTGAAATGCCCTTGCTGATCCTGGATGATTTCGGGACACAAAATGCAACAGCCTGGGCCCAGGAAAAAATATTTCAGATCATGAACCATCGCTATGTCAACCAGCTGCCAACCGTCATTACCAGCAATCGTATGCTCAATGATTTTGAGGGGCGCATTCAATCCAGGCTGCAGGACCCAAATTTAGTAACTGTTGTTAAAATTTTAGCCCCGGATTACAGGAATCCTACCGATGATACCGGTCACCCGAAGCTTTCCTCCCTGTCATTGCACAGCCGCCAGACATTCGGAAATTTCAGCTTGAGGCAAAACGAAAAGCTGCCAAAACAGGACCTGCAGGACCTCAAAAACGCTTTTGAAACAGCCCGGGATTTCGCAGAACATCCCCAGGGTTGGCTTTTATTTACTGGCCCTTACGGCTCTGGGAAGACGCACCTGGCCGCGGCGATCGGTAATTACCAGGCCAGCGTGGGCTTTCCCCCCCTCATGGTAGGTGTACCTGATTTATTGGACCACCTCCGGGCAACCTTCAGCCCGACCAGCCCCGTTTCCCTGGATCGACGTTTTGAGGAGATCAGAAAATCCCGGCTGCTGATCCTCGATGACCTCGGTACCCAATCTGCGACACCCTGGGCAAGGGAAAAACTATATCAATTGTTTAATTATCGTTATAATGCGGAACTGCCCACCGTAATCACGACACCAAGCAAAACCGACGAGTTGGACCCCAGGCTTTACAGCCGCTTGCAGGACCACAGAATTTGTACGATCGTGATCCTGGCTGTTCCCCCTTATCGCGGCAGTTGAGTTTCTGCAACAGGGGACAAGCCCAATAACCTTGCCAGAATAGAGAAGCCCTTCCATCTGCTGGAAGGGCTTTCTCAATAGAAAAGGAGAGGAAGGTGAATCGCTTATCTCATCTTCAATCAATTATAAACATACCCCTGGTATGTTGGATTTTTGTTAGATTATCTTGATGGGTCATCATCCCGTGGATGAATTTGTGGTGTTATTTTGTTGATGCAAATCCTGATGCTAAACGGGCCAGGAGGACCCAGATGAACAGGATTACCAATCCGCTGATCATATTTTGAAGTGAGATCCCCGCGATGAACAGCCAGGCAATCCACACCACCAGGCTGGCACCCAGACCAGCGATCAAACCCGCCAGACGGGGGTTGGTTTTGCTGATTTTTCCTGCAGTAAAACCGCCAGCAATGGGTGCGAGTAAGATGAGCATAGACCCAATGACTAGATTACTACCAGTAAAATCGAGGACTTGATTCAAGAGCAATAACGGCGCCAGTGAGAAGACCAGAATCAGGATAGAACCTGTAAGACCGCCTAATAATGTCCGTTTGTCCATCATGCCTAAAAATAGACCCTTTCTTATTTGAATGTTTGCTTGCCAGGCTTCCTGAACCCGCACAACTTCTCATGCCACTTTAATGTGACAGGTGCTGTCCATCCTGAAAACAAAGAGAAAATATACAAACACTTTCATACAATCATTCATCTACTCAACAAATGGATCACGCCATTTTCAACACAGCATTGACTTCCAGGTCGGATTTGATAAAAGGGAAAGTATCCTTTGTCATCAACATCCACCGTGAAGGCCCTGTTTTCTTGGGATGTCCAAGGATTCTCTCAACGCCTATTCTTACTCGCCTGCAGTAATGCGATCGCTGAGATCACCAGCACACCGCCCACCCACTGCTGAAGTGAAAGCGCGTCTCCCAGGAAGATGGTTGACAGCAGGACAACCAGCACAGGCTGGAGAGTAATGATCACCGAGCCGCGCGCCGCACCCAGCATCTGAATCCCGAGGTTCATCAGCAGAATAGGCAAAGCCGTGCCAATGACACCCAGAGATAATAACAGCACCCATCCAACCTGAGTATTCGGTGTCCGAATCCCCAAAAGCGGCAGCACAAGCCAGCCGGACAGCATGGCGCCCAGCATCATCCAATTGGTTCCCAGGGTTTTATTGCCCACATTTTTCAAAAATTTTTCACTCAACAGCACATACGCAGCCATAGCCACGGCATTCACGATGGAGATCACAAAACCCAGCATGTCCATCGATAAGTCTGAATCAAGCTGAAAAGCCACCAGGAATAGCCCAATAAATGTTAGCGGTACGCCTATCCAATACAACCTGGGGATAGAACGGCCTGATATCAAAGAATACAGCACAACCAGTGAAGGATAGATATACACAATGATCACATACAGGGAGGAAGAGAGCCGGTCCAATGCAAACACCGCACAAAAATTCGCAATTGCGAACACGCCGCCTAATGCAATTAACTGCCATGGACGTTTGGGTAACAACTGTTTTTTTCTTCCTCGGGCTAGGTAGAACAACCAGGCCAGAGGCGCGGCAATTGTAAATCGCCAGATAGCCATATGGTGAGGCAATAAGTTGGTTCGCTGTGGGATCACTTTCATTAAGATGTTGGATACAGCCAGCAAAGACGCTGCACATGCCATTAGAATGATCCCTAGATATTTTCGCTTCATACCGGTTGCTCCTAAAATGCCAGTGCTTATTATACTGGCTGAATACCAGAGGTCTATCACGAGTTCCTAACATAATCTATTCAAAACAACCTTATCTTAACCTCCGGAGGTTGACTTAATTGGATAAATTTAGTAGTATTTGTAATAATTAATTTGCTTGTGAAGAAAATTTTGATTTTTTTCAGGATGAACGAAGTGAGTTTTATGGACAATCCTTTTACCCCTCCCTCGTAGAGCGTTTCCTGTGGTTGACCTGACAATATATAGCTGGAAACTATAAAATCTAAAAGGATTGGAAAAAGCAATTTAAATAACAAGGAGCACACCATGACAACAGTAACCTATTCTGTACCAAATATCCATTGCAAACACTGCACCCATACCATCGTCATGGAACTTTCGGATATTGAAGGTGTTTCCAGGGTCGATGCAGACCTGGAAACCCGCCTTGTGACGGTGGAATATGGTGATCCGGCCACTGAGGATCAGCTCAAATCCATATTAAAAGAGATTAATTATCCCGTGGTTGAATGAATCAATGAGTGAACAAAAGCACCTGACCCTTCCCATCCTGGGGATGACCTGCGCCAACTGCATGGCTACTGTTAAGCGAAACCTCAAAAAGGTAGACGGCGTCCAAACCGCGAATGTCAACCTCTCCTCTGAACGGGCAGCGGTCAGCTATGACCCCACGGAAGCTGTCTTAGGAGATTTCATCAATCGTATTGAACGCGCCGGGTATGATGTAGCCTTGGGGGAAGCTTCTCTGGGGATCAAGAATCTGTCTGACACCAGTGACACCCGGCGTCTTGAAAAGGTCATCAACAGCCTTGAAGGGGTGATCCAATCCAACGTCAACCTGGCATCAGAAAAAACCATTGTGAAGTATGTGCCAACCGTGATCAACCAGAATGAGATCCGGCGCGCCATCCGCTCAGCAGGCTTTGAATTATTCGAAGCCCAAGTGGACACGGAAGACGCTGAAGCAAAAGCACGCCAGCAGGAAATTGAACAGCAGCGAAAGCTCCTGATCATCGGCTTGATCTTCACAGTTCCCCTGCTCATCCTTTCAATGGGACGCAACATGGGATTACTTCCTCAATCCCTGGTAAGCGTACCTTGGCTGGACTATGTATTGTGGATTTTAGCAACCCCGGTCCAGTTCTTCGTTGGCTGGCAGTATTATAAGAACGGTTTCAAGTCCATCCGGAACGTTTCTGCCAACATGGATGTTCTGGTTGCGCTGGGGTCATCAGCTGCATATTTCTACTCCATCCCGATCACCCTGGGGTTGATTCCGGGACATGTATATTTCGAAACCTCAGCCATGATCATCACCCTGGTTAGAATAGGCAAGTTCCTTGAAGCAAAAGCCAAGGGCGGTGCGGGTGAAGCCATCCGCAAATTGATGAGCCTGCGACCACGCACAGCCTATGTTGTACGCGACAGCGTCGAGGTGGAAGTGAGAGTGGATGAAGTTGAAATCGGCGACCTGGTCCTGGTACATCCCGGTGAGAAGATCCCGGTGGACGGGGTCGTTGTAGACGGACGTTCCAGCGTCGACGAGTCCATGCTAACCGGCGAATCGCTTCCCGTTGAAAAATCGCCAGGACAGGAAGTGATCGGCGGCACCATCAATAAACTCGGTTTCATTAAATTCGAAGCCACAAAAATTGGTAAGGACACTGCCCTAGCGCAAATTATTAAATTGGTGGAAGAAGCTCAAGCCAGCAAAGCGCCCATCCAGGACCTGGCGGATAAAATTTCAGCGGTATTCGTGCCTGTTGTGATCGGGGTGGCAGTCATCACCTTTCTCACCTGGTATTTTATTATCCCGCTTGGTCCGGAAGCCACTGTGAATCTGTTCACCCGCGCCCTGATCAACATGGTAGCGGTCCTGGTGATCGCCTGCCCGTGTGCAATGGGACTAGCCACACCGACAGCCGTGATGGTGGGCACCGGCAAAGGGGCTGAATTAGGCATCCTCATCAAGCACAGCAAAAGCCTGGAACGCGCCGGTGTAATAAATACTCTCGTCCTGGATAAAACCGGGACGATCACGCGCGGTCAACCTGCCGTCACGCGCATCTATCCCCTCAGTGAGGAGCTGGACGAGGAGGAGATCATCCGTTTGACTGCTTCGGTTGAAAAAGGCAGCGAACACCCGCTGGGCGAAGCCATCACAGCTGAAGCGCAAGCCAGGGGTATTGAATTATATGAAGCGCTGGGGTTCAAAGCCGAGGCTGGCCACGGCGTTATAGCAGAGGTGAACGATCACCAGGTGCTGGTCGGGAGCCGAAGATTAATGGACGAACTCCACGTCTCCAGTGCATCGGGTGAAAAGTTCCTCGAACAAATTGCACGGGAAGGTCAAACAGCTATCCTGGCAGCCGTCGACCAGCACCTCGCGGCTGTCATCGGCATTGCGGATACCGTCAAAGCGGGGTCAAAGGACGCGATTGACGCACTGCATCAAATGGGACTAAAAGTAGCCATGCTGACCGGTGATAATCAGCGCACCGCACAGGCAATTGCAGACCAGGTGGGCATCAATCAGGTCTTGGCCGAGGTCCTGCCAGGGGAAAAAGCATCGCAAATAAAGAAACTTCAGCAAGGCGGACATGTGGTCGCCATGGTGGGTGACGGCATCAATGATGCCCCTGCCCTGGCCCAGGCAGATATTGGCATTGCCATTGGCACCGGGACCGACGTCGCCATGGCGTCCGCATCAATTGTCTTGATCAGCGGCGATTTACGGGGTGTTCCCAAGGCGATCGCGCTCTCACGGCGCACCCTGCGGACTATCAAGCAGAACTTGTTCTGGGCGTTCATTTACAACATCATCCTGATCCCTGCGGCTGCCCTGGGGCTCCTCAACCCGATGCTGGCGGCTGGTGCAATGTCCTTCAGCAGTATCTTCGTCGTCACCAACAGCCTTAGGCTGCAGCGGTTTAAATAAGCGGCCCGCCAAATCGGAATTAATTTGATTGAATAGACCTATGCGAAGAAAAAAGAACCCAATTTTACTACCCATCATCCTGCTCTCGTCTGTTTTGGTGCTGGCTGTCGGAGGTTTGATCCTGGCGGATGTTTTCAGAAAGTCACAGATCCAAAATCCCGGCGAATATCAAAGCCAGGACGATATCCCCCGCCTGACAATTGAGGAAGCCTATCAAGCCGCTGCCGCCGGTGAAGCCGTCCTGGTGGATGTGAGGAGTGAGTCGCAGTATCAGGCTCAACACGCCGTTACTGCAATTAACGTCCCAATCGATCAGATTGATGAGCGGGTGACACTCCTTAAGCCTGATATCTGGTTTATTACCTACTGCACCTGACCGGACGAAGCCACAAGCGCCCGTGCGGCGCTGATCATGCTGCAGAACGGCATTGCCAAGGCAAATCCCATCCTGGGCGGCCTGGGCGCCTGGATCGAGGCTGGTTACCCGGTTGAGCCCTGACCGTCACAGATTCTTGATGCTGTTACCCCGCAAAGATAACCGGATCCTTTTGATGAGTCCCTCATTTTTCTAGAAGATTAGACCACGGGCGCCTGTTCACCTGCCTCCAGGTGCTTGCTATGCCGGCGTTTCATCTCATCCGCAATAAAGACGATAACCACAGAAAATACTCCCAGGAGGATGGCTGCGCTGTAAGCATCGATAAACTGCCTTTCCTCCAATGAGCGGAAGATAAAGAGCGTCGTCGTTTCGGTCCGCCCCTGAACACCACCCCCAATCACCAGCACCGCACCAAACTCACCCAGAGCCCTGGCGAACGTCAGGGTCAGGCCATAGAGCAACGCGCTTTGCAGTTGAGGAAAGATGACTCGAAAGAAGACGGTCCACTGGTTCGCGCCCAAGGTCTCAGCAGCATATTCCTGTTCTCGATCAAGATTCTCAATCGCCGGGATCATCTCCCGGGCCATGAACGGCAAGCTGACGAAAAGCGTCGCCAGAAACATACCCGGTACCGAAAATGCCACGCTGATCCCCAAACGCGCCAATACTGGAAAGAGAAACCCATTTCTACCAAAAAGTAGCAGCAGCATATAACCAACAACCACCGGCGAGACCGCAAAGGGCATATCAATCAACCCATTCAAAAATGATTTTCCCCAAAAATCCTGCCTGACCAGCACCCAGGCGATCATCGTCCCAAAAACGGATTGAACCAGCACAACCAGCAAGGCTATGCGAAGCGACAGCCACAGTGACCGCAAAAATGCTTGGGAGGTGATTCCCTGCCAAACTGCAGTAAGGCCATCCCCGAATGCACCGATGATCAAGGCCGTGATGGGTGCCACGATCAGAAATCCCATGTAGACGACTACAGCACCGATCATGATCCAGGCTCCCAGGCCATTGCGTTGAGGCCTCATCAGCGCGTCTCCCATTTTTTCTGGATCGCGTTCGTGATCAGGAGAATCGTAAATGCGATGGCAACCAGCAAGAACGATATAGCGCTGGCACCCAACCGGTTCTGCGATTCCACCGCGCCCAATGTGTACACTGCCGCTGTTTGCGTCTTCAAGGGGATGTTACCTGCAACGATCACAACTGCACCAAACTCCCCTACCGCGCGTGAAAAGCTTAATAAAGAGCCGTTCAAAATAGGTAAGATTAAGGCTGGAAAAACAACTTTCCAGAAGATTTGCCAGGAACTGGCACCCAGGGTCGCAGCAGCGCGCTCCGGTGTTTGATCGAGGTTCTGCAATACTGGCTGAATGTTCCTGACAACAAATGGAAAGGATATAAACAGCAGGGCGATAACAATGCCAGTCGGTGCAAAAATGATCTCAATGTCAAACTTATCGTACAAACAATGCCCCAAAGCTTCTTGAGGGCCGTACAGCATCACCAGCATCACGCCGGTCACCAGGGTTGGGATGGCAAGGGGGAGGTCAATGATGGCATTCAACAAGCGCTTGCCCGGAAAATCATATCGCACCAAAACATACGCCGTCAACAATCCCATCACAGCGTTGATCAAGGTCATCAGCCCCGATGTCCACAAGGTCAGCAGGATGGCGTGCCGGGCAATCGGCAGCGAGATCTGGTGAACAAGCTCCGAAATGCCCTCCCGAAAGCCGTCCTGGATGATCACAGCTAAAGGGATCAGGATCATCACCACCAGGTAAAGCACGCTGGGAAGGCGCAGGAGCCATCCAGACCGCTGCCTTTTCCGCCCCCTGAGAAGTGCAGCTGCTTTCATCCTTACTCCCCGCCCTGCACCTGAAGAATCGCCCTGGTGTAGACGCCTTCTTCACCAAAGAAATCCTGCATGATCGGCTCCCATCCACCAAAAGTTTCAACCGTGAACAGGTCATCGATGGGTGGATAATCTGCGCTGGTCTCCTCGGCCACTTGCTGGTTGACAACACGCAATCCGTGTTGAGAGAATATTCTTTGAGCCTCGATGGTGTAAACGAATTCAAGAAATGCTTCCGAGGCTTCCCGTGTGCCATGCTGGTCCACATTGGCATCGACCAAGGCAATCGGGTTTTCGATCAGGATCGTGGAAGTGGGCAGAACCAGCTCATATGTCTGTCCTGAACCCCGGCCTACCAGGATTTCATTTTCATAGGTGATCGCCAGGTCGCCAATCCCTTTTTCGAAATTCAAGATACTGTCACGGGCGGCTTTATCCATCACGCTCACGTTCGACAGCACTTCCATCAAAAACGCTTCAGCAGCTTGCGGGTCATCCCCGGGAACACCTTCAACGTGGCCGCGTAAAGCCGCGCCGTACAATGCCAGGATATTCCACATGGCACCGCCGCTTGTATTGGGATTGGGGGTTAGGATATCAATATCAGCCCCTGCCAGGTCGTCCCAATCCTGGATATTCAAGGGATTTCCCTCTCGAACGGCGAAGGAGACCACTGATGTGGTCACGATCCCTTTCGTCTCGCCGGCTTTCCAATCATGGGTGATCAGCCCGGCATCCTTTATGCGGTTGACATCGGCTTCAAGGGATAGGGCAACAATATCTGCTTCAAAGCCCTCCACTACTGCCCGAGATTGGGCTCCGGATCCCAAATAGGATTCCTCAAATTCAACTCGTTGACCGGTCTGTTCATACCAGGTGTCCTGAAACAGGAGGATGATTTGACCATAGGCTTCACGCGGCGTGGTGTACGCGCCGAGGATCAATTTGACTGTATTTTCATCAGACGGCGTGTTCCCCGAACCACAACCGCACAAAATCAAACCTGCAACGAGAATCAATACCAATCCAAATTGCTTCTTCATCATAGTCTCCTTAACCGATTTTGTAATCGCTGATACTGCCGAGATTGGACGATCAGAAAAGAGCAGTTCTCAATGTTTGAGAGGATCGATCCGATCGCACCGCTCAAACTTAATTGACCTGGTTGAACAGGCAAGGGTGTGCCCAGAACAACCAGGTCATAAGCCCCCTGCGCATGTTCTTTTTGAATACTGGTGAGGAGTTCCCCCTTGACGATTTTTATCCTGGCAGGAACGCCAAACCTTGCCAGACTGTTTTGCCCACCTTCCAGGAATCTCTCGACACGACTTTGGGGGTAATCATGTTTAGGATGCTCAGGAATCACAGTCAGTAAGGTGGCTTCCGCACCCACATGGCGCAGCAAACGCCCGGCAAAATTAACCGTGTCTTTACCCGGCTCCCCGCTTGCCAGGCAGATCAGGGCTTTGTTCACATGCATCATCGGTTCCGTAGCCAGGAACAAATGGTGCACTCCCGACAGTAATACCTTTTCAGGCTGGTCCAAACCTGCCGTTGGGCGCCACCCTAAAACGACCAGATCGATGAACTGCCTCTCAGCTGCCTGGCGAATTGCGGTCTGGAAGGCATCTGTGGAAATTTCACTATCGAAAGCTGCCATCCCACTGCCCATCTGTTTCCTGGCCTCCTGGAGATGCGCCTTAATTTTGTCCTGATCTCCTCCCAGCGCAAGCAAGGAAACTCGTGCATGCGCCATGCGAGAAAGATAGCCGCCCGTTTCGATCGCCGATTGGCTGCGCAGCGACCCATCCGTCAGGATCAGGAAGTTCAACCCCGGGTGAGGGAGCACGTGCATGCGTCGAATGCCAACCCACACCTCCCGGTCCGAATGAACCGGCAAGTTCGTACGCTGTTCGGCGGAGCGGTTGACTTCCATGATGAAGCCCGGGTTGCCGTAAGGCACCACCGGGGAGATGGACCGCACGCCTTGAATAGCCGGCAGTTCGACCCGCAGTTGCTCGCTAGGGCCGCTGAATCCCTGATCAATAATTTTCCCCCTGCCCAACGGTAGGCATCCCAGTTCATCTCGTGTCCTGGCAATCGCCACATCTTCCGGTCGGAAAAGGATTTGTGCCCGGTCATTCACACCCAGTTCCTGGATTTCCTGAGGTAAGGGAAATGCATTTTCACCGATAAAAACTTGTTTGCTCTTAATCTGACCCAACAGCAGGTTGGCAGTACCCAAAAACGAGGCGACAAACTCGGTTTTGGGATGCTGATACAGCTCGTAGGGTGTGCCCACCTCGATCAAGCGCCCGAAGTTCATCACCCCAATCCGGTCACCGAGATCAAATGCCTCTTCCTGATCATGCGTCACAAGGATCGTGGTCACCCCCGATTTCCTCTGGATTTGCTTCAAACTACGGCGCAGTTCCACCCTGATCTTGGCGTCCAGGGCACCCAGAGGTTCATCCAGCAGCAGGGCGTCCGGTCTCAGTGCCAATGCACGCGCCAGGGCAACCCTCTGCTGCTGACCGCCCGAAAGCTGGCTTGGGCGCCGTCCTCCCATTCCGACCAGCCCCACCAGTTCTAGCAATTCATCACATTTTTCCTGTCTTTCTTCTTTGGGCACTTTGCGCACCTGCAGGCCGAAGGTGATATTTTCAGCGACGGTCATCGTTTGAAACAGGGCATAGTGTTGAAAGACAAAGCCGATATTCCTGCCTTGCGGCGGCAAGTGTGTCACATCACGGCCGTTCAGCAAAACCTTACCGCGACCGGGCTGGACCAGGCCGGCAATGATATTCAGGACTGTCGTTTTCCCGCTGCCGCTGGCGCCCAGCAGCACAAAGAACTCGCCATCCTGGATCTCCAGGCTGACGTTGTTCACCACCATCTGCGGACCGTAGTGCTTGCTGATATGCTCCACACAAATCGACATCCAAACCTCAATCCTTAAAAATTCACAGGCTGCACAAATCATCCTGACATGTCAGCAAACTCATTCTAAGTGAGTCGTGTGATGAGGATTGTGACAGGTTTGTGATATTTGTGTGACAGTTAGAGGTAGGTGAAAGCTGATAGCTGATAGGGATTAGTTATTGGTTATTAGGGATTAGGTGATTGGTGAATGGGGAATGGTTAATTGAGCTCCTAGACCCGTTCTGAATGACGTTGTAGCTTTTATTGGATAATAGTGAATTTATCTCCAACAACTGAAGCTTCCTGATCACCTAATACCTGATATCCTGATACCTGATTGCCAAGTACCTAATACCTGATACATATTCCCCTGATTCCTAATCGCCTGATACCCATTTCTTCACGCCCAGCCCATAGCCCACGCCCGGCAGCGTTTTGATCAGTTGAGGACTGCCCGGATCCTCCTCAATTTTGACCCGCAGCCGGCGGACCAGCTGGCGCAGCATCTCATCGCTCCCTCCGCCCGGTCCCCACACAGCGCTGATGATCTGGTCGGCAGGCAGAAATTGGCCCCGGTTCAGCATCAGGCATTCCAGCAGCCGGGATTCTAACCGTGTTAGGCTCGTGGGCTCCCCTTCACCGCTGGTCACTTCCCGCAGGTTAGGATCAAAGACCAGTTCTTCAAATGAAAATGACGCGGCTGCAGGGATCCGCCCCGAGGCTGTCCGCCGAAGGACGCTGTGAATACGGGCGACCAGCTGGCGGGGGCTGAACGGCTTCAGCACATAATCATCGGCGCCTTCGTCCAGGCCATGGACCACATCCTCCTCATCATCACGCACGGTCAGCAGGATGATGGGCACATCAGAGGTCTGGCGGATCCGCTGGCACACGTCAAAGCCGTTCGCCAGCCCGGGCTTGCCTGGCATGTTGACGTCCAGCACGATCACATCCACCGGGATATCATTGAATTTTTCAAGCGCATCCACGGCATTAAACGCCAGGACCACCTCAAAGCCCGCCCGTCGCAGGGTGAAAGCCAGTAAATCAGCCAGGGTGCGGTCATCATCAACAACGAGTGCCTTCATGCCTCTTCCTCCACCGCCAGGGGCAGGGTGAACCAGAATACGGCGCCCTGGGGATCGCCAGCCCGGTAGCCCACTTTCCCCCCCTGCGCTTCGATCACGGCTTTGACCACGGAAAGGCCCAAGCCCAGGCTGATACCGGACATGTCCTCATCGGCTTCAGGGGAGACAAAGCGGTGAAATAGCTGCTCCTGCCGGTCCACATTAACACCGGCCCCCTCATCCTGCACCTCGATCACCACTTCGCTCCCCAGTATGAAGGTCCTGAGCGTGATCCTGCCCCCTTCAGGGCTGTACTTGACCGCATTGGACAGCAAATTCACCAAAGCCTGGCTGGTGCGGCGTCGGTCTGCTACCACCAGAAAGCGCTGTTTTTTCTCCGGCATCTTGAGGCTTACTCCATGTTTGTGCGTGATCGGCGTCATGGTGGTGATGGCGGCTTCCGTGATGGCGTCTAGTTCAACTTCCTTCGGGTTGACCTTGAAACGTCCCGCTTCAATGCTGGCGGCTTCGATCAAATTATCAATCAAGGACTGCAGGTCAACGATGCCGATATGCAGGGCGTTCAATAAGGCGCCGGCTTCCTCCCTGGTCAACTCGGGCAGCTCCTCAACCAGCAGCTCCACGGATGCAGATAGTGCGCTGAGGGGCGTACGAAATTCATGTGTGATATTCGCCATGAACTCGCCGATCAACTTATGGATGCGCTCCTCATCGGTCACATCCCGGATGACCAAAGCCCTGGCGGCATTGCCTGCCTCGGGCGGCACCACGCTGGATGTGGAAACATTCAGCAGCATTTCCTTGCCGTTCACCAAAGCCGGGATGCGGCGGGTCTGGTTCTGCGGGGGAAGCTGTCGGCTGAAGGTGTCCTCTCCCGGCAGGGCGGCAAAAAAATCGTTCAGCGGATATCCTAAAGCACTGGATGCATCCACACCCAGCATCGCCTCAGCCGCTTCGCTGATGAAAGTGATCCGGTTATGGTCATCAACCGTCAGCAAGCCCTCCACGATCGCGTTCAGCAGGTGCTCAATCCATAATTTGTCCTTCTGGAGCTGATCTAGGGAATGCTTCAAACCCACTCTGGCATCCTCCAGGGCGTTCGTCAGCTGATCGATCTCCCATATCTGAGAGGTCTGCTTTAAGGGGGTGGACAGGTCGCCTTCGCGCAGGGCAGCAGCCGAACCCGCAAGCTGGTTCAAAGGACGGCTGATCCGCTTTGAAAGGAAGACCGCCACGATTGTCCCGATCAGGCTGACGCCCAGCAAAGCCCCCAAGATCAAAAGCCTCAGCTGGCGGTTGACGGCGATCAGGTCGTCAATATTCAACAAACCGACCGCTTCGAAAGCCTCTGGCAGCGGTATTTGTATGATTGTGGGCTGATATGTCAGCACCTGCCCGGTGTTCAGCATCATGGTGACCGGTTCCCCAAGGGCTGCCATCTCAAGCAAGTCACTTGAGGATGCATCAAATTTCATCGGGCTCCGGTCAACCAGCACCTCGCCTTCGGAGAACAGCACAAAATCCATCCCTGTTTGAGCGCTGATGCCGTCAAGCATGCCCCAGACGGTTTGCCCTACCACGACCCCAATGCCCGGGTCATCCAGCAAAGGCTCCTGTGAGATCAGCCAGGCGGTTCCACCCAGCTCGATAAAACTGCCCGTGTCCTCCAGGGAGCAAATCCCATCCAGCGTTTCCTCTCCCGCCGAGGAGATCAGCGCATCCTGATTGCAGAGTACGACACCATCAATGTCAGAATTTTGGATGAAATCACCAAGATAAGCCATCAATTCCTGGCGTTTCTGCACATCTATCAGTAACTGGTTCAGCGTCGGTCGCGCTGCCAGGAGTTTCGCCAGGCTTTGAATTTGAGCCGTCTGGTTATCAAACAATGCCAGGGCGGTCTGGTTGGTCTGTTCAATCAGGCGCTGCGTCTGGATATTCGTCTGGCGCTGGAATAAAATCGCCGCAGGGATACCCAGGGTGATCACCGTCCCCACCGTAAAAAGAAAGAAGGTCAGGACAAGCTGAAACGCAAATCGTTTGACGTGAAAAATCTTGAGCATCACACTCCTGGTGAGCCTGCAAAGATCAAACTAACAAGAGACATTTTAATCCTAATATAACACTGATCATCTTATCTGACAATCTCATTTCATCAAGTGCATTTAATGATCACCCTCACCTCGGTCCTCTCCTGTCTTCCATGAAGTGAGAGGGGATTCTGACTGCGGGTCCCTATCTATGAATCAGGCAGTATCTAATATTGTATCTATTGAGCAGACACTGCACTGACATAACTTGTCTCTCATGTTTTTTCAAGAAGTGAGGATTTATGTGGCGGTTTGGTGACCGCCCATTAATCATTCAGCAAGTCAGTCTCTCATGTTGATTGGCTTCGAGCCAAATCAACGAAGTGTAAAGGCTCAAGGGAGCCTTACCAGGGAGAGGGCAGGGTGAGGGTGACGTCACGTTTACACTGCGACGTGATCTTATCCTCTCCACATATTATAAGACGGTCTGAGCTGGATTATTTGGGTATCGCTTTCTTCGCCAACCTGTCCACACGTTCGTTCAAAGGATTGCCCGTATGCCCCCGCACCCAGCGCCATATGATCTCGTGCCGGCTGATTTCCTCATCCAGCTTCATCCACAGGTCAACATTAGCCAGCTTGCTCCCTTTCCGTCGCCAGTTACGGCGCTTCCAGCCCGGCATCCATTCGGTGATGCCCCTTTTTAAGTACTTCGAATCCGTATAAAGGGTCACCAGGCAGGGTTCGGTCAAAACCCGCAGCGCTTCCAATGCGGCACGCAGTTCCATCCGGTTGTTCGTCGTTGCCCGTTCGCCGCCCGAGATCTCGCGCTGATGCCCCCCGGATTTCAGGACGGCCGCCCAGCCGCCGGGACCGGGATTGCCCCAGCAGGAACCGTCTGTATAAATTGTGACGCTGGGTTTATCCGCCATCAGGGCACCGTGCCGCCAAATTCGAGGATCATGGCATCCACCTCGCTTAGAATCTCCTCGACCTCGCTCTCTTCTGAATTGAGCAGCCGGGTGATACCGTCCTGCAAAATCCATCGGGCAAGCTCCCACGCCGCGGAGGTCGGCAGGGGCTGCGCCTGGTTAAGCAGGTCAACCCCCTGTCCCCATTGGGGATAGGTCTCGGTGAAGTCATCCAGGTCGTCCAGAGCAGACATCCGCACCGGGAGCGTGAACAACGCCTGCACCAGCTGCGCCTGGGCTTCGGGCGAGAGCAGGTGCTGCGCAAACAACCAGGCTGCCAGCTGCTGTTCCGGGGATTCAGCAGTGATCATCAAACCGGGTCCGTCAACCACCACCCGGCTGCCATCAGGGCCCGGGAAAGCGGTGATGCCCCACGCATCCTGGCTGCCTGCTGCTTCCATCCACGCCGTTTGGGCTGGGATTTGCTCCAGGGTGCCTGCGTACATGAGCGCATAGCGGCTGGCAAAATACAAATAAGGCTCCGGTTGGCGTTTGACCCAGATGCAGCCCTCCTCATCCACATCTTGCAGGAAGCCAAAGGCGTCCCTGCCAGCGTCCGTGTTGAAACGTGGAATCTCAAACGCTGGTAATTCTCCGCCAAAAGCAGCATACCAGCCTGCCAAAACTTTGGGATCCAGGTCCCGCACATACCCCCCCGTGCCATCATTGTCCTGATCCTCATCTGCCAGGTTGGCAAAGGCGGCCTCACAAGCCTGGCTTCTAAACGCAGTCCCTGTCATGGGCGGGCTATCATAACCCAGCTCTTCCGCCCAGGTTTGATTGTAAAATAAGACGGTCATCTGGGGCGCGACCGGCAGCGCCGTCAGGCTACCTTCAACCCTGAACGGATCCAGGAAAACCTCCGAAATATCGCCGGCTGCTTCCGCATCAAAGCCCCATTCGGGATCGTCAAAATAGGGTAACAGGTCCATGGGCGCAACGGAATCACCGAGTGCGGCCAGCTGCGCAGGATGCACCGAGATCAGCTCAGGAATCTGGCCGCCTTCCAGATCGGCTGCCAGGCTGGCTGCCAGGGCAGGCTCGCTTCCATAGGCTTCTACGTTCACCCAGATCTTCCATTGGTTCGTCAGGGAAAACTGTTGGGCGATCTCCTCTATCACGGCGTCTGCCCTGCCTCCCCAGGGGTGCACAAAGCGCACCGCGATCCCTTCCAGGTCCTCTGCATTGATGCTCAATTCTGGTACCTCCGTCTGGGTGGGCATATTTTCTCTTGTTGGCGCTGCAGTCGGCTCAGGCGTGTCAGTTGGGTCAGGTGCGCTGGTTGCCGTTTTTGTGGAAGGAGTCTCCACATGCTGTGTTGGGGATGCACATCCGTTCAGCAGGAGCATGGCTGAGATCAAAAACATCAGCCCAATGTGATGCAGCGTGGTTTTTCGTCTTTGGTGTGTCATTGCAGGATAATGATGGGAACTGGTGTGAAGATCAGGATGAACACAGCCAGGGCAATCCAGCACAGGATCTTCCGTTTGCGGTCAATCGGCGTGATCTGGTCAAGAGGTTCAGCATATCGCCGGCCAAAGAACAACACCAGGGCAGCCCACAACCACCACCCCGACCAGAAGAATCCCAGGATAATCAGGGCACCCAAAACTAAGGGAAAGGACCGCTTGGCTCGCTTCTTGCCGAACAACACATACAGGACATGACCGCCGTCCAGCTGCCCTGCCGGGATCAGGTTGATGGCGGTGACAAACAAGCCAGCCCACCCGGCCCAGGCAACGGGATGGATCTGGACGTCCAATCCGCCCAGCGGCAGGGGCGCGCCGGTGAAGAAGTAGCGCAGCCAGTACAGCCATGGAGACATGTCACCGTAAGTCGCCGGCTGTGGTAATAACTCCCCAAAGGTGAGGTATTTGGCAGCCAGGTAAAAGATCGAATTCCCTTCCAAGAACTGGACGTAACCCTCCGGCAGGTTCGTCTCCAGCGGTCCGACGCTGGACAGGCTCAGGCCGATCAACAGCACCGGGATCGCGACCAGCAAGCCGATCAGGGGTCCCGCGATCCCAATATCCATGAGGTGTTTCCGGTTCTTGGGGATTTCCTTCATACTGATAAAAGCCCCCATCGTCCCAAAGACGCTGAAAGGAAAGGGAATGAAGTAGGGCAAAGTGACTTTCTCGCCGTGGGTGCGCCCCACCAGGTAGTGGCCAAATTCGTGCGCCAGCAAGATCGCCAGCAGCCCCACGGTGAAGGGCCAACCTTTCAGCACGTACTGCACAAATTCCCCCAAGGGTAACTGGAATGGTTCTGCGACATCTGCGCCGGAAAACTGCGCTCCTGTGAACATCACGCTCAGGACGGTCAGGCCAAACAGCACGAGGTTGACCCACACTTTTCCTGTTTTAGGTTCCGGCCGCCCCCGGACGATCAGAATCACCTGCGCATCGGGTTCCTGCCGGAACAAGGGCATTACACCCAGTGGTTTTAAAGCAGCAGCCAGGCGATCATACGCTGCTTCGCTGTCTGCTTCCTTCAACTGGCCTGCGTAGCGCACCAGGGCACCTTTCTTGCCACTCCCACTGGTGATGCTCTCAATCGTGAAGACATCCTCAACCAGCGAGGTGATCTGCGCGGTATCGGCTGATAGTGATTTGTGATTTTCTTGGCTCATAAAACTCTATTTTTCTCTATAGATTTGTTCAGGTCAAAAACCTGGTTAATTAAACCATATAATCACCAGACAGCCAAATCATTCTAGGCTCGGGGCAAAGCTACGCCCTCGTTCGTGACGACACGGTGGTAGGGGCTGGGCACTGCCCAGCCCTTATCCTTTATTGACACCACACCCGTAGGGGCTGGGCACCCCTCCGTCCTCGTTTGTGACAAGACAACCGTAGGGGCGGAGCAGTGCCCCGCCCTCTTAAGCCAGAATGCAATTTCACGCAGATATTGCCCCCAGCGCTGGGCTAGGGCAGGTTTGCACCCATGTATGCAGTTAGCTGGTTAAGGATCATTGGCCAATGATCCCGCAAGAAAAACCCTCATCCGTCACGCCTGCGCCGTGCCACCTTCCCCCCTGCACCTAAAGGTGTTCCGCTTCGCTACAGGGGGAAGGCTTAACTGACGTTGAATTGAGATGATTTTCTCGTGAACGCCTCATCAAGGTTTACCCTCTGCACCTAAAGGTGTTCCACTCCGCTCCAGGGGAAGCTGTCAGCTTTAGCT
>Ga0209121_10000734_pt1 | contig 34871 bp, 33 predicted proteins | sample Cruoilmetagenom3_FD_187292 | JGI IMG/M metagenome (GOLD analysis project Ga0209121, IMG submission 187292) | Oil polluted marine microbial communities from Coal Oil Point, Santa Barbara, California, USA - Sample 3 (SPAdes) (version 2) | ecosystem: Environmental > Aquatic > Marine > Oil seeps ... | reverse complement strand
TAGAAGGTGTAATAAGGACCGTGGGAAAGCTGGATCAGGCTACAAACCAATAAGAAGGCGACCACCTCCTTACGAAGTAACACCTCCCTCAATCGCATCGCATTCGCGCGTGAGGGCACGCTTTCCACACAGGGAATCAAGAAACTCATCACTATAATGGCCAACATAATTACCGCCAGGTAGTTAGGCAGCGTGGCAACAGAAAGCGAATCAAACAGCCAGCCGAGGCCCATTACGGCGACAATAAAACCCACCGAACCCCACAGGCGTATCTGCCCGTAACGGCTGGAATCCGTGCCGAGATGACCGAGGGTTATCACTTCGATCTGAGGCAGAATGCCGTTGCGGAAAAAACTAAAGCCAAACAGCAGTATTGCAAACTGCCAAAAGCCCTCTAGAAAAAATACCGTGGAAAATACCAAACCTGAAAGTACTGCACCTAAGCGCAATACGATAATTTGGTTATTTAGCTTTTCGGCCAGCAGAGTCCAAAGGTTAGGCGCAAGCACTTTGGTGACCATGAGGATGGCCGTTAAAACGCCGATTTCATCGATATTGAAACCCTTTTCCTTGAGGTAAAGGGTGAGATAAGGCAGCAAAGCGCCCAATTGGGCAAAGTAGAAAAAATAGAATGCCGATAAGCGCCAGTACGGAAGCGCTTGGCGATTATCGACAGCTGTGTGTGGGTCAGAAATAAAGGCTTACCTCGCCTCTGGGTTAATGGCTGGTGTAGTCACCTGCACACCGCTATTTTGGCCTCGATGTCGAAGCAGGTGGTCCATTAACACCATGGCCAACATCGCTTCGGCAATGGGCACCGCGCGAATACCAACACAGGGGTCATGCCGCCCCTTGGTAACGACTTCCACCGGCTCTCCCTGGGCGTTGATACTTTTGCCAGGAATACGAATGCTGGAGGTGGGTTTGAGTGCAATGAAGGTAAGGATTTCCTGTCCGGTGGAAATACCACCCAGCACGCCACCGGCATGATTAGAAAGAAAACCCTCTGGGGTCATTTCATCACGGTGCTCTTCGCCACGCTGGGCCACGACTTCGACACCATCGCCTATTTCCACTGATTTCACCGCATTGATACTCATCATTGCATGGGCAATTTCTGCATCAAGGCGATCAAAAATAGGCTCTCCCAAACCTGGGGGAATACCCGTTGCCGAAACAAGTACCTTTGCGCCGATGGAGCTGCCATCTCGGCGCAGCTGCTCAATCAATGCTTCCATTTGCGGAACAACACTTTCATCAGGGGTGAAAAAGGGGTTTGTTTCAGCCGTTTCCCAACTTTTAAAACTTGATTTGATATCACCAATTTGAGTGACACAGGCCCGCACCAAAACACCGAACTCCTGCTGGAGATATTTTTTGGCAATGGCTCCGGCAGCAACACGCATAGCCGTTTCCCGTGCCGAGGAGCGCCCTCCCCCCCGGTAATCGCGAAATCCATATTTTTGGTTGTAGGTGTAGTCGGCATGGCCAGGGCGAAAGCGGTCCATAATATCGCCGTAATCCCGTGATCGTTGATCAGTATTCTCGATCAACAGACCGATGGGTGTGCCAGTTGTTTTCCCCTCAAATATACCAGATAGAATTTTTACCTGATCGGGCTCTCGTCGCTGAGTGGTATATTTGGAAGTACCTGGGCGGCGGCGATCTAGATCATGCTGTAGGTCTTCTTCGCTAATTGGCAAACCAGGGGGGCAGCCATCAACAATACAGCCCAAGGCCGCGCCATGACTTTCACCAAAAGTGGTGACGGTGAATAATTTTCCGAAGGTATTTCCTGACATAAAATGTGATTATCCTGAGTCTGTTGAAATAAGCACAATCCGTGCTTTATCGAAATTAAGGGCTTAACACTAAAGTACAAAGTGAGATCGGTACTCCCTAAGCTGTTTGGCGCTTAAAGCAAACACCCCATGCCCTCCACGTTCAAATTCGAGCCATAAAAAAGGCACCTCGGGGTAGCGCTGCTGCAGTGCTTCATCTGAATTTCCTACCTCCACCACCAGCATGCCATTATCGGTGAGATAGCTCTCAGCCTGAGCCAGGATTCGCACTACGATACCCAGGCCATCCTCGCCCGCTGCGAGTGCCAAGGTGGGCTCATGTTGGTATTCCTTTGGAATGGAAGCCATCTCAACAGCGCCAACATAAGGCGGGTTGCTAATGATTAAATCAAAAGTGGCGTCTGGAATTTCGTCAAAAACATCAGACTGTAGCAATTGCAGGCTTTCTTCCAAGTCATGCATGGCGCGGTTTTTTTGAGCCACAAGCAGCGCATCGTTTGAAATATCCGTGGCGGTCACATTCGTTTCAGGGTATGTCAGTGCAGCAAGCACTGCAATACAGCCGCTGCCCGTGCAAAGCTCCAGCATGGATCCTGGCCCTTCTTCCCCAAACCAGCTTGGTAAAACATCCTGTAGAACTTCTGCAAAGGGAGACCGTGGAATCAATACGCGTTCATCCACGAAAAACTCTAAACCACCAAACCAGGCTTTATTGGTGAGATAAGGGCTTGGGATATGATCTTCCACACGGCGCTTTACCTGCATAGCCAGGTGTTTACGCTCTGAACGTGTTAGATGAGTGTTAAGCAGCTGTGGCTCAATATCGAGAGGCAGGTATAAAGAAGGCAAAATTAAGGCAAGTGCCTCATCCCAGGAGTTATCGGTGCCATGCCCTAAATAAACCTGGCTTTGCTCTAGGCAGCTTACTGCCCAGCGCAAAAAATCACCAATGGTCAGCAAGTCTTCCGCCGCTTCTGACGTGTTAATCTGCACCTATTTCTCCCGCAAAAACCGCAAGTTTACCTGATTATCGCTCAGTTCAGAACACACCCTCATCAAGTTGAGGTGGTTTAGACCCCGCATTGCAGGTATGATTCGCTGCTTTCATATTTCATAAAACAGCAACATATACGAAACAAGGGCCAGATGGAAAAATCTTACACAGACATCATCAAAGCCATCGGTGAAGATGTGACTCGGCCGGGGTTGATCGACACCCCCAAGCGCGCAGCAAAAGCCTTTAAATACCTAACACACGGTTACGACAAAACCCTGGAAGATGTCGTAAATGGCGCTATTTTTCCGTCCAATACGGATGAGCTTGTCGTTGTTAACAATATAGAACTGTATTCTCTCTGCGAGCATCACCTGCTGCCTTTTATCGGCAAATGCCATGTGGGCTACCTACCCACCGGCCAAGTGATAGGGCTGTCAAAAATCGCACGGATTGTAGATATGTTTGCACGGCGATTACAGATTCAGGAAAACCTCACCAAAGAAATTGCTGAAGCTATTATGTCCGTTACTGGGGCCTCAGGGGTTGCCGTAATCATTGAAGCACAACACATGTGCATGATGATGCGTGGTGTGGAAAAGCAAAACTCTATGATGAAAACCTCAGTCATGCTTGGTCGATTAAGAGAAGACCACCGTACCCGTGCTGAATTTTTATCCTTAATCAGCGATTAGTGGAGCGCTTAAAACCACGAAATAAAGGGGGCTTTTACACCCCCCAAAATATAATCACCCTAGCCGGCCATAAGCGCCTTCTGCTTAAGAATTTTTTTCGCTTTCTTCTGCGAAGGTATTCGCTCTAAAAGATGCCCATATTGTCGTAGCCCTTTGTGTTTCGCATAAAAACGCACGGCTAATAACCAAGCTCCTTCCCAGTCATGTGCATCCACTGAAAAGGTCGTGCACACCGGCTTTTCTTCTAGTTTAGACATACAGTTCACCTGAAATACGGTGTAATCATAACGCTTCTCACCGCGCACAGTACGCTTACGACGCACACTGATGCCTTTAACACCCATGGGATCACCCGCCCGGTTACTAGGGATACTTTCACGCTCGCGGGAACGCCTCGCCTTTGTCTGTTGCTTTTCGAGCTTTTGGTCGAGCTTTTCAGCAGAGGATTCAACCGCAGCACGATCCTTACCATGCAAGCGTTTGCCGTTACCCAAAAGAGAGAAATAATGCTGGTGGGGAACACCGCTGATAACGCGGCGCACGCGGTAGCCAAAAAAAGAATCATTATCAATTAAATATACGCTCATAGTCCTTTATCTTCCTGTTTGAAACCCCTGTGAAACAGCGCTTTCGCATTCATACAAAGTTTTCTTATTATTTTTATATTCGGGAAGCTGAACGTATTGCGCACAAACAAAAGCATCAATGCTTTTATTCGCGCTAGCAGACCTAAAAAAGGGAAGCTGCAGATACCGTCTTCCATAACCCTCTAAATCAGCAATCTCTGGAACACCCTGATTAGCCCATTCGCTTCCATCCTTGGTTTAACGAACCACTACGAAACACTCACCATACTCTGGGACACTATCCTTTTCCCAAAATGGCTACACTAACACTTATTATAATTTTTCGATTCGTAACAACCGTTCAACTCACTGTATACCAAATACCGCCAGCGAGTTAGCTGTAATCATATCCACTTAATGCAAAAAGTTAAACATTTTGCGTCGGTATTTTTGCGCTCTTGCGTCACTTTTCCCCAAGAGGTCGAAGACTTTTAACAAAACAACCCTAGGCTCGCCGGATTTATAAGACATATGGGTCTGAAATAAATCCCATGCCAACTCAAGCGCCTCATCATAACGGGCCGTTGTAGCCATTGTTGCGGCGACGTAAAAAAGAGCATCCGCATCGCCAGGATTATTTTCAAGTTGCAAAGCGTAGTCTGTTTCATGGCTTGCCGCTTCTAGTATGTCGGCAAAGTAAAACCTGGCCTCAGCACGCTTACCTTCTTCAGCATCCTTATCTTCTTGAGCCAAACTCTCAAAACGCTGCTTTGCAGCTGCAAGCTCTCCCGCAGAAACCAAAAGCTCTATCGCCAAGTACTGATAAGATTTGTCTTCTGGGTGCTCAGTAAGAGCCTGCTGTAATAGCTGTTGCGCCCTATCTGTATCTCGAGCATTAATTGCCCGTCGAATTTCTTCCGCCAAATTATCCGACGGCTCAGCGCCCCCCCCCTCCTCCTCAACAAACTTATCAAGCAACTCCCGTATTACGCTTTCGGGCTGCAGGCCATTTAATTCTCCACCGACTTGTCCGTCAACAATCAACTTTAACGTTGGAAGACTTTGCACTCCAAGCTGGGCTGCAAGCTCCTGCTGTTCATCGGCATTAAGTTTGGCAAGAATAAAGCGACCCGCATACTGCTCAGCAAGCTTTTCCAAAATCGGCGTAAGGGCTTTGCAGGGCTCACACCACTCTGCCCATACATCAAGCAAAACAGGAACCTTGGACGATGCATCCAAAACCATCTGCTGAATATTCTGGGCAGTGACTTCAACTATATAAGATTGATTATCGACGGGAGTATTCATGAGGGCTATCCTGCCAGTTTGTTGTTATATTTAGCGAAGGGTATGAAGCATATATGATGTTATGGGGTATTTGCGAGGACAAAATACGAGCGAAAGGAATACTGATACAACAAAAAAAAGAATGCCTGAGTAGAACTATGCCTCTAGCAGGTCCTTCCAACGCTCCGCCTTTTCACCACTTCTAATCAGGCCTAACTCGCCCTGACCGTAAGCATTAACAAGGCAACGTGCTGCACATTTATTTCCACCTTCCGCTGCCAAAGCATACCAATGAACAGCCATACGCTCGTCTTTGGTATAAAGCTCCAAGCCTAGCTCATAAATTCGCCCAAGTTCAAACTGCGCGTTTGGGTTATCTCGTTTAGCGGCGCTAACCAGGTACTCAATACCTTTGCGCTTATCAGTTCGTGTTGCACCATGATACAGCAATAAAGAGCCGAGCTGACTCATGGCCTGCAAATGCCCTCGATCAGCAGCCAGTTTTAAACTTTTTATACAGTACTTAGGAGGGAGTTCGCCACTGTTATCGGAAATGCTGTCAAGCGCCCTGGATGCCACTTTAAAGCAAACACTTGCTAACAAATCTTCACTTTTGGCAACCAGATTTTTATCTGCCATAAGAGCGAACCTGTTTATGAACGAAGGATACGAAAAAAGGAAGGGATATTATGCGTTACGGAGTGTGGAAATACACGTAACCGTAGACCCGTTTCCTGCCAAACTCGGGAAGCGAAACCACCTCCTGAGAAACGTGCGGAAGCATACTGCTTACGGTAAAGAAATGCAGCATTTTTTAATATTTTTTTACACTTCCGCTTACTTGGCTTACATGGGCAAATTAACTCAAGCGCTCAACACCCCATGCTGCTACATTCCCCCCGCTAATTCAGCAAGATAGCTTATCTTCCAAGAATACACTTTACACGCTCAAACGTAAGCGCAGAGCAGATTCATAATCGTGCTTCAGCCACTTATATAACTACGCCAACCCAACTATCCAGGCCACCCCAGCCAGACACTGACTAACTGCTATACCTAGAAGTAGCCCTTTCGCAAACGTGCCCACCCCGCTGGAACGGAATTTACGCTATGCGCCAGGTATTGCACGAACGACGTCGTATCCGAACATTGCTAATCTTAAGGTAACAGGATGTACAGGAAATTAGCGCTTCTCACATGGTTATTGCTTGCCATCACCCATGCCCATGGAGCTTCCGCCTACCTTCAGTTAGGAGGCTGGTCCAAACACTTTCAAAATGATCAAAGCTACAATGAAAGTCATAACACCGCCGGGTTTGAAGTGGAGTTCGATACACAAACGAAGTCCACGTATGGGCTTTTGTTTACCACTTTTGAAAACAGCCACTGGGCAAGTTCACGACAAGTGGCTGTTTCTGCAAAACGCTGTTACCAGCCCTTCGCGTTCAGCAAAGGCTGCTTGGGGTTTACCGCCGGATTTATTGATGGCTATCAGAAAATCAATGAAGGAAACTTCTTCCCTGTCCTGATTCCGAAATTGAACTTTGAGTATAGAAAAGTTGGCGTAGACTTTTTATGCGTACCCGCTGTGCATAGCTCAGCTTCTTTTTGCGCCGTGCAAGGGCGTGTAAAAATGGGTCGCTTGTAATAGGAATAGGCTAGGACAGCTATTGCCGATAGCTTGAAAAGTTATTGGCAACAACCTGAGAGTCCGAACGATAAGGATTTATATCAATCCCCCCTCGTCGCGTATAGCGAGCGAAAACGGATAAGTGAAGAGGATCACAACGCTGCTTGATATCCATAAAGATCTGCTCAACACACTGCTCATGAAAGCCATCATGGTTGCGATAAGAGATAATGTATTTCAGCAGGCTCTGATGGTTTATTTTATTGCCGGTATATTCTACAACTACCGTTGCCCAATCTGGCTGCCGCGTAACGGGGCAATTTGAACGCAACAAATGGCTATGCAATACCTCTGATACGTGGCTGTTTATTATCTCCGGTTGCAACAATTGCGCATCAACCGAGTACACGCCTGTTTCAATTTCGTATTTATCAATACACACACCCGGTGTTTTCGTTCTCGTAAAAGTTGTAAGACTTTCCTCGGGCATAATAATACGCACCATTACCGAGGATCTCACCAATACGGACAAATCCATCTCGATAGTTTGCCCAACCTCGTGACGACTCTTAAATGGCGTATGACAGAAGGAGTTAAGGTAAAGCTTCAGGCTTTTGGACTCCACCATAAACGGAGAGTCAGCCAGTATTTTTATTTCAGCAATAGCAACAACGGGCTTGCCAGAAGGCTCAAGCCAAGACAGTTCGTAGGCATTCCATACATCAATGCCCTTGAATGGAAGGTCATTACCAACAATGCCCAGGGATTCTCGCCCCTCACTCCGAGGGATTCCATATAATAAGGACGGTTTGTAGGTATCGATATATTCTGTTGGCTTCCCAAGAGGAAGTTTATCTTTAGAGTGCACCCAATGATCCCATTTATTTAATTCATATCTGGGCACCTCTAAAAATTGCCTTTTTACCCGATAGCGGCGTCAGCTCCGTACTCAACTCCTCATGTACCCCTTGTACACTGCGGGTTTCCGTGCGGTGCTTCCTTGCTCTCGAATAAAAATTCTAATTTTTAGAGATACCCATCAGTATATCATTCTAGCAGTTGATGTCTGTTAAACCGTGACAAACTGACAATTCCTATAGCCCCGAATGGATGGACAGCTCAACTACTGACGAATACCGACACCACGGTGCAGCAACCATAAAGAAACTACTGTAAATGCGGCCACAAAAAAAATGATCATGGCAATAGAAAAATACACATCTACATCAGACACACCCAGAATCCCATAACGAAAGGCATTCACCATATACACAATCGGATTCGCCATCGACACCATACGCCAGAAATCGGGCAATAAGTCCAAGGAGTAAAAAACGCCTCCAAGATAAGTAAGCGGGGTTAATATAAATGTTGGAATAATAGCTATATCATCAAACTTATTAGCAAAGATTGCGTTAATAAAACCAGCAAGCGCAAACAATAAGGCGGTTAAAATGATCACCAGAATGGTGACAAATAGATTTTCAACATGAAGTTTCGTGAAAAATAACGACAACAAAGAAACAAGAATACCCACCAAGATGCCACGCACCGCCCCCCCAATAACAAAACCAAACAGAATAACCCAACTTGGCATGGGGGAAACCAAAATTTCTTCAACGCAATGCTGGAATTTATGGCTATAAAAAGAGGAAGCCACATTCGAATACGAATTGGTAATAACCGCCATCATAATCAAACCGGGAACCACATATTGCATATAGTCGTAACCACCCATTTCACCGATTCGACTACCTATTAAGCTGCCAAATATAACGAAATAAAGTGTCATCGTAATAGCTGGGGGAAGAAGTGTCTGCACCCAGATGCGCATAAAGCGTCGAATTTCTTTACGCACTAAAGTAAACAGTGCTACGGCGGTTTCGGTGTTATTCATAAGATTTTTTCGATGTAATTAGAACAGCGTTACTCAGAGTTGCCCTTGCTTATTAACCAGACGAATAAATAATTCCTCTAGGCGATTTGCTTTATTTCTTAAGCTTGTGACTTTAATTCCTTGGGCAGTAAGTAATTCAAATAACTTATTCACGCCACCTTCTTTATCCACATCCACATTTAGGGTGTAATCATTCACTCTTATGCACTCGTAACCATCCAGCCTGGGGGCTGTAGGAAGTGCTTGCTCCAAATCAAGCACCAGAGTTTCTACATTGAGTTGTTTTAACAATGAAGACATCGAGCTATTGCGGACAATGACCCCCTCATCAATAATCGCGATGTTTCTACAAAGGCTCTCAGCTTCTTCAAGATAATGCGTGGTGAGGATGATCGTTGTACCTTGCTGATTTAGCTCCTCCAAAAATGTCCACATGGTACGCCGCAGCTCAATATCAACGCCAGCCGTAGGTTCATCAAGAATAAGAAGTTTGGGGTCATGAATCAGTGCGCGGGCAATCATTAAACGCCGCTTCATCCCGCCTGACAGCATCCTCGATGGACTATCTCGTTTATCCCAGAGCCCCAAAGCGCGCAGATATTTCTCTGTATTCTCTTTCGCTTTACCGGCAGGAATGCCGTAGTACCCCGCTTGCGTAATCAGGACATTATATACTGTCTCAAACTGATTAAAGTTGAACTCTTGGGGTACCAAACCAAGCTCTTTCTTGGCCTTTGATATTGACGCATCAATATCATGACCAAAAATTTCCACCTTGCCTTCTGATTTGTTTACCAATGAGCTAACAATACCTATGGTGGTTGACTTGCCCGCACCATTTGGGCCCAGCAACGCAAAAAAGTCACCCTGCTCTACGTCAAAGCTGATGCCTTTTAGCGCCTCAACGCCTCCTTTATAACGCTTTTTAAGATTCTTTACAGATAATGCGAGTGTCATAAACGGCTATATTTCCTAATCATTCAAAGTGAGCCCAGAAATTTAAAGCGCTTTATTGGCGTACTGTCCGCGCCATATCCAATGCACCTCGTCATCCTCGAACCACAAAAAAGCGCCTTCCATCATCCATGGCCAGTGTTCTTCTGTGACCGAATCTTCACCAAAGAGATGGTAAATAAAGGTTGCCAGCACCGTATCGTGAGTAACGAACAAACTAAGCTGACCTGGAGAGCCAATGTTTTCACGCATCAGACGCAGTAAACGAGCAGTGCCTTCGGCCGCACTAATCGTCCCTTCAATGGCTTCGCTTATATGCTTGTTGAGAAAACCCAAGGGGCCTTCTGATAAAAAAACCGGGCCGGCCTTGGAAATATCCTGAACAAAACAGCCGGGTTCCGTCAGCATCATATCCGTCTCGATATTTGCCCCATGCTCCGCACCATCAAGCATATGGCTGGCTGTATCAATACACCGCGCTACAGGGCTGGAAACTATACGATGGAGCGGCCGCTTTAATGCTTTGCCCCAGCAACGAGCCAGTGCAACACCCTCGTCGGTCAAAGGCAGTTTATAACTCACCAGCACACCCTCCGAGGGCTCACGAATCGAGTGGCGGGTAAGAAGAAAGACGTGCTTGTCATCCGGCAGTTTTTCCAGCATTGCCACTTGTTCCGGGTGCAGGTTATCTAACATTTTTGTCTTCCAACTTTCTGGTGACGGGGATAACAATGCCCTTTACTTAACGAGAACGTTTAAACATACCACAGTTTAATCAAAACCGGCGCTTAGCTGCTATCATCAATAGAAATAAAGGGGCGAATCTTGTCAGCACCCCTCCTAAGCCAATCCTGATGTTTTTATTATGCTCGACATACATATTGACGATTTTTGCAAAGATAGTGCCGTGACACTCAAGCTACTCTACGATGCATTCCCCTGTAATTCAGACCTACTGGTAGAGCAAATAATCGGCCCAGATGAGCTGGATGACTTTGGCTTACATAGCCGAAGGCACCAAGCGTGCCTAGCAGCAATGCTTTGGCTGGCAGATGAAGGCCTAATTCGTTTTGGGGGACTGATTCAACAGGAGGGTATTGATCAGGCCATTCTCACTAATGCCGCCTTTTCATTATTGAGCTCCACCAGTCGACTTGACCTTCGGGAAACCGAAACAGCGGCAATTGTTCCACCCGCCTCACAAGATCACGGCATTCATTTTGTCAGCCAAATTGACCACCTTATTCCCACCCGATCTTCACAAAAACTTCGTACCTTGATGCTGCACTTTTTCAGTAAACATGCAGAGTCTCAAACATAGTTGCGCAAGCGGTAGTGAAGTAGTTTTAAGCCTGAATCAGGGTTTTTCTCCTCAAAACCCTGAGTGGCAGGTAATCGCCCTAATAGCTTGGCATTCGGACAAAGCCTTGAAAAGTTGGCCTCCAGAAACTCAGCACTGAGGTGCGGCGCGTTCAGGCATGCGAGAATATCTCCCCCTTCTACCACGAACTCTTCAAGCCGACGGATTATTTTTGGGTAATCCCTTTCTGCATCAAAACTGCCCTTCTGGCGTGAAGGGGGATCGATCACCACCACGTCATAGGGGCCCAGACGCTTTATTCTTCCCCAGGAACTCAAAATATCAAGTTTAAGGTATTTCACCGCATCACTTTGAAGACCATTACGAAGATGATTTTTCCGCCCGACCGAAAGAGACGGACTACTTAAATCAATGTTCACAACGCTATCAGCCCCACCCGCCAGGGCTGATACAGAAAAGCTGCAGGTGTAGGAAAAAAGATTAAGTACGTGTTTCCCAGCAGCGCGCTCGCGTATCCAGTCACGGCCGCTGGCCATATCCAGAAAAAAGCCATGATTACGGTTGGCTTGCAAATTCAGCACATACTCCAGCCCAGACTCCCGCGCACAATATTCACGCTGCTCCTCAGCACCAGAGTCTTTTACCTTGTCCGAGCGCCACAGTGATTTTACCGGCCCCTCCTTAATAAAACGTTGCTGGACATAAATTGTGTCAAGGGTCCCCTTAGAGCCCAGGTCGTAAAGGCTACTCTCACCCTGCTCTAACATCTCAAGCAGACTCAACAACCATTGCTCACCAGGATCACGGTACAAAGTTATTAAAAGTACCGGTTGGAAGAAGTCGATATTAATGAATTCCAATCCAGCGTAGCGACCACCACGACCATAAAAAAGGCGACGGCTGTCATAGCTTTCTTTTCTAGCCTCCTGCAACAAGTCTTCCAGGTTGGGCTTAAGGTGCTCATAAAGCACAGAGGGTAAAGGTGGAAAATCAAGGTTTGTCGTCATAGATGGCTTACTTGAATGGGGAACTGGGGTCGCTAAGGGTACTTAAAATAGCTGTGTTCTGGCAAATAGAGCCAAATGACGAAGGTAGCCAGTAATCTTTTCTAGCAACCGGGCACACCATACAAACGTACAGCACTGCATAAAATAACACTGTACATCTATACAGAGCAGCACTAGAATGCTGTGCATCTTTGATACGCCTGCCAAACTGGAGAAATCACCATGTTGAAGCCGCTTACCGACCGACAAAATGATGTACTGGAATTCATCAAGGATTTCAGCTTTGAAAACGGCATTTCTCCCACCCGCAGCGAAATCGCAATCGGCATGGGCTTTCGTTCTAAAACAGCGGCAGTTGACCACCTTAAAGCGCTTGAACGCAAGGGTTACATCCACCTCCATAGCGAAACCTCCCGCGGCATACAGATTCTGCAAAATACCGATGAACTACCGATTATTGGCCATGTTGCTGCCGGCAGCCCCATTGAAGCCATTGAGAATATCGATACAACGGTGCCCGTTCCCGCTGGCTTGTTTAGTACGCGCCCTACATACCTGCTTCGGGTGCGCGGCGACAGCATGATAGATGCGGGAATCTTGGATGGCGACCTTATTGCCGTTCAGAAAACCGATAGCGCCAAATCAGGGCAGATTGTAGTGGCCAGGGTGAATGACGAAGTCACCATCAAACGACTGGAAATCAAGCGAAATCGCCCCATACTGGTTCCAGAAAATAAAAACTACAACCCTATCCTGGTAGTGCCGGGTGAGCTGGTCATTGAAGGGATATTCATCGGCCTGATTCGGGATACAGCTTAGCGAAGCCCCTATGCCTCAAGAACATACACGCTTTGCAGTAAAGCCTAAATCAAACCCTTGGTAAGGATGCGTCACACGCGAGCACGCGATTTTCGAACAACCTCCCCCTTCAACATAAGACAAGCCCAAAAAACTCCCTGAAACCGACGAAATAGGGTAAAGTAGGCGGCTTGATCAATATCCCCAAAGTGACATTTCAGACCTAAGCATCTGAGACAGGTCTTCAAGCTATTATTAGCTGATTCCAACATTTTAATTTCTTCTTCCTTTTACTGTACTTAACACGAGGCGACACGCTTGTTTACCGATTTCCCCCTGGATCGCCGTATCAACAAAGCCATTGAAGAGCTTGGTTACGAAACCCCCACCCCAGTCCAAACTGCCACCATTCCTTTGGCGCTGGATAACAAAGATTTAAAAGTCAGTGCTGAAACGGGCAGTGGTAAAACCGCCGCTTATTTGATTCCTGCCATCCAGCGTTTTCTTGTTAAGGATGCCACCGATACCGGAACGCGGGCTTTAGTTGTGGTACCTACGCGAGAGCTTGCTAGGCAAGTTTACAAAACCTACCAACAGCTTACGCGCTTTACCCAGCTAAAAGCTGTTGTGATCATGGGTGGAGAAGATTACAAATATCAAAGCGCCCTATTACGCAAGAACCCAGAGCTCATAGTGGCTACGCCCGGACGCCTTGTCGAGCACATTGAAAAGGGCAATACAGATTTAAAAGACCTTGAGGTCCTTATTATTGATGAAGCTGACCGTATGTTGGAACTGGGTTTCAGCGAGGATGTCAGCATCATTGCCGAGCAGTGCAATAAAGACCGGCAGACCCTGTTTTTTTCTGCGACCTTAAAACCGCAAGCGCTGTCCAGCCTCGCGGACACCTTACTCGACACACCTGAAACCCTGCTTCTTAATACCCGACGCGAACAACAACTTCATATTCGCCAGCAACATATCCTGGCCGACGACAAAAAGCACAAACAAAATATTGTTGACCGACTTCTGCATGAAGACAGCTTTAAGAAATGCCTGATATTCACCAACACAAAAGTCGAAACAGACCAGCTCAGCGCCTTTCTGCGTTATAAAAAACACCATGTAGTGGCACTACATGGTGACATGGATCAGGCCGACAGAAGAGTAGCCATGAATCAATTCCGCTCCGGTAATGCCCTTATTATGGTTGCAACCGATGTCGCCTCACGAGGCTTGGACATTGAAGGTGTGGATCTTGTTATCAACGTTGATATGGCGCGCACCGTTGACGACCATATTCACCGCATTGGTAGAACCGGCCGTGCAGGAGAAGAAGGCACTGCCATCTCTTTGGTGGGCGCAAATGACTGGGCGCGTTATACCAATGTAGAGCAACGTACCAAACAAATACTCAGCCGCCGCAGCCTTAAGGGGCTAGAAGCCACTTTTACAGGCATCAAGAAAAAGAAAAAAACCACCAGCCCAACAAAAAAGCGCGCCGAAAGAAAAACCGACGTAAAGGCCAAGCAGCGCCATAGGAACAAAAAAAATATCGGCAAACCGAATAGGCCCGCACGAAAACCTGATCAAGAAAACCCTGAAATACAGGAGCCCTCAACAGAAACAGCCAGTGAGCGCGTAATCAAAAGCATGCCACAACAAGGCGGCTTCTCCCCCCTAAAAAGGAAAAAGAAAGCCGACCAAGCTGCACCTGATGCGAACACAGAGTCAAACACCGACTAAACATGCAAAGCAAACAAGCGCCCAATAACAACACCCGTCTCCCCATCGGAATCTGGCTTGGGCCGCTTAGCTTCTTTATTACGCTATTACTGCCAATATTTCCCGATGCCCCCACCCAGCACATGGCTGCCATTGCGCTATGGATGGTGATCTGGTGGATCACAGAAGCCCTACCCCTTGCCGCAACCGCCCTGCTACCCGTGATTTTATTTCCGCTTATGGGGATTACTAAGGGAAAAGACATCACCGCTGTTTATATGAATTCCACCATCTTTCTTTTTCTGGGTGGCTTTATTCTGGCACTTGCGATGGAACGATGGAACTTGCATCAGCGCATTGCCTTAAAGGTGATACGGCTATTTAGAGGCAGCCCGGCTTTAATGATTTTAGGTTTTATGCTCACCAGCGCAGGCCTTTCCATGTGGATTTCCAATACGGCCACCGCCACCATGTTATTGCCCATTGGTCTGGCCGTTTTCAAGCAACTCGAAACCCAACTCAACGCAGAACAAAAACAGGCACTCATTACCGCCCTGATGCTTGCCATTGCTTATTCATGCTCTATCGGCGGAGTAAGCACATTGATCGGAACACCTCCGAACATGGCCTTACAACGAATTTTTGCGATTTCTTTTCCCGATGCACCAGAAATTGCCTTCGGACAATGGCTGATATTTATTTTGCCCATGAGCTTCACTTTATTGTTACTCGCTTGGCAGCTTATTGTTTTTCGTTATATTCGCAAACGGGTGCCCGCCATCTCTTATGACTTTGATGACGCAAACGCAAAGGAACTGCCGCTCTCGTATGAAGAGAAAGTGGTGGGCTGTGTTTTTAGTCTTACAGCATTAGCTTGGGTGTTCCGAAAAGACCTGATTATTGGCAGTTTTTCTCTACCGGGCTGGTCGCGGCTTTTGCCTCATCCCTCGTATATTGACGATGGAACTATCGCTATTGCTGCGGCGGTTATTCTTTTTCTTATTCCCACCCGCAACCGGGAAAATTATCAGAGCATCATTGATGTATCAATTATTCCGAAATTACCCTGGCACATTATTCTACTATTTGGTGGCGGCTTTGCCTTGGCAACGGGTTTTGCAGAAAGTGGCTTATCGGGTTTTATCGGTCAGCAGTTTCTGGGCTTAAAAGATGTACCGCCACAGTTATTGATTGGCATACTCACTCTCAGCGTCGTATTTCTTACCGAAGTCACATCTAACACCGCCACCGCAGAAATGTTATTGCCTTTAGTAGCATCCATTGCAAGTGTCATCCACCTTCACCCCTTGCTTCTTATGCTGCCAGTGGCTATAGCCGCCTCCATGGCATTTATGATGCCCGTGGCAACACCGCCCAATGCCATTGTATTTGGCTCGGGGCACTTAAAAATTAAAGAGATGGTAAAAACGGGGCTGATTCTTAATTTAATTGCCATCGCACTGATCACGATAACGGTATATTTTCTAGCGCCCCTGATGTTTGATATCGATCTGGAAAAGATGCCTGAGTGGGCTCAGGAAAAGACCAGCATAACAGAACAATAGAAATGCCTTAATTTGAACAAGACGCCTTTCAATTGCCATTGTTATGTTTCTCCCTACCGACTAAAATGTGTATTGATGAGCATCATAATACACAACGGTGAAGCATGAGAACTAATATTGTAATTGATGACAAATTAATGAGCGATGCATTGAAAACCACGGGGTTTAGGACAAAAAAAGAAGCGGTAGAAGAAGGCCTCAAACTATTGATTCAAAAGAATAAACAGCAATCAATTCGCAAACTTAGAGGCAAGCTAAAGTGGGAAGGAGACCTCAATGAAATGAGGGGCGGCGAGTGATTATAGCAGACACCAGCGTATGGATTGACTACTTTAATGGCACAGACTCTGCCGAAGCAGATATTTTAGACTCAGCGCTTGAAGGCGGGACAGTTGCTATAGGCGATATTATATTTCTTGAAATTCTCCAAGGCTTCAGGAGCGACAAGGACTACAAAATAGCGCGTACCAAACTTTCTGTTTTAGAGCAATACGAAATGTTTGGCCGTGAAATGGTTATAAATTGCGCCGACAACTATCGCATTCTCAAAAAGAAGGGAATCACTATTAGAAAAACAAATGACATAATCATTGCTACATTCTGTATCGAGAACAAGGTTCCGTTACTTTTTTCTGACAAAGATTTCCTGCCCTTTGTTAAACACCTAAAGTTAAATTCGGCGCTCGAAAAAACATAACGAGCGCTTTTCAGCTCAAAAAAGCCTCAACAGAACTCACAAAGCAAGAATCACTCACCAGCGACTAACCCGTAAATTTCTGATCCTGTTTTTTATCTTCGTCCATTTCCATAAATTTGGAACCACCGATGTGAACGAATACCGCACTGGACTCAGCAAGTAGCTGACCGTTATCTTCCCGGTGCAATTGCCCTTTGACGTGGACAGAGCGATTCCCTTCTTTAACGATTTGCGTTTTCCCAATCATAGGCGTGTGCAACGGCACTGGTTTGCGATAATCCAGTTCTAGATGTGCCGCAAGTGCCATATAGCCTTTCATAAACGCAGCGCAACCCATCAGCTCATCCATAACGGTGGCAATACTTCCACCGTGAGCATGGCCGGGAGGCCCTTCGTGACGCTCATGAAATAAAACCTTACCCTCCACCTCGTCGTCTACAACGGACATCTGTACGTCAAAAATACCACGCAAAAAACGCGAACCAGCTGCCGTTAACGCGGCATTATCATTTTTCTCTTCACTCATACTAAACTCTTCAAATATTACTATTGATGGTGCGTGTTTGTAACTATTCAGAGAACCCTATAACTGCTCAGATTGCGTTCAAATTCGGGCGTGAGCTGAATAGTTACAGCTGCTTAAACACTACTCGTCCTATCCAGCGTAGCAATAAACGATCAAGGCTTTCTTCCATGCTGAAACCAAGACGGCTGGCCATGTTTTTCTTTTCTTCATAAGAAACAGCATATACATTGGCAGTTTCACATGCCTTGGTAATGTACTCATCGCTGGTCATTATTTCGTCGAGCAGGTTAAGCTCCTTTGCCCGTAGTCCATACCAGTGCTCCCCAGTGGCAACCTTTTCGATATCCATACTTGGGCGATTAGTCGATACGAAGTCTTTAAACAAACCATGGGTATCTTCAATTTCTTCCTTAAATTTCTGTCGGCCTTTTTCTGTATTTTCGCCCATCATAGTGACAGTACGTTTGTATTCACCCGCCGTGTAGAGCTCATAATCTACATCATGCTTTTTTAGCAGTCGGTTAAAATTCGGAAGCTGAGCCAGAACGCCGATGGAGCCAAGTATAGCGAAGGGTGCGGCGATTATTTTATCGCCCAAACAAGCCATCATATAACCGCCACTAGCAGCCACTTTGTCCACACATATAGTCAACGGAATTTCTGCACTGCGAATGCGTGCCAACTGAGAGGACGCCAGACCATAGCTGTGAACCATGCCACCTGGGCTTTCGAGATTAATCACCACCTCATCCTGTTTTTCAGCCATGCTCAATACAGAGGTAATCTCCTCTCGTAAATGCTCCACCGCGGAAGCTTTAACATCTCCGTGAAATCCCAGCACGTATACTCGGCGCTTGCGCGAATCATCACTTTGTTTCTTACGCTGTTTTTTCTCTTCTTTTTGTTGTTTCTTTTCGGCCTTACCGAGCTGCTTAAGTTCATCTTTGTAAAGGACCTCACTCTGTAACTCGTGTTTCATCTCTTTATAGTGGTCATTCAGGTATTCGGTTTTAATGCGCGCTTTCTTTCCTTTACGCTCTTTTCCGGAGGACGAAAACGCAGCACCAATGACCACCAGTACGGCCACCAGCACGGTCACGGTTTTGGCTAAAAACAACCCGTATTCTGCGAAAAACTCTAGCACGTGAGGCTCCTGTTATTTTTAATAAATGATTGATTCGCTATAAATTTACAAGCCTGCAATAGTAAATGATCGATATCGAAAAGTCCTTCTCTATATGTTAGCGCTTCGCACTCTTCTGCGCCGGGCCAAAAGCCCGATTACTTCAATGGGAATAAAGATATTAATACGACCAAGATGAGACAGCATCTTCCGCAGCAGAGTTTAATGGCCGGGCTAACAAGCCGCTATAACTCAAAGACAGACTAAATTCGGCACCATCGGCCATAGGAAGAAATGTGGCAGAACCGTAACGGGCATCTAACCAGGGCATCCAGGTTTTCTGCTGGTTCAGTAAGCGCCAAAGATCAAAGCCAGGAACCAGCCCCTCTGGACGTAAAGAGTGCACGGAACGTGGGCCAGAGCGCTCTTGCTCTATTGATAAATAACGCCCTTGAATACGTCCAAGTTGATAGCCCGGCATTATTCCCAGCGCTGTAACCCAGCCTTGCCACTTAATCACCCTGGCATCGATTTGCCACAGGTCACCCAAAAGCTCCATCTCTTTTATATCAGCCCCTTGTTCTACTATCGTAACGCGAAAATGCTGATCCGAAAGCGACTCAAAACGCAGAAAAGCCAGCTCTTTATCCTTGGTCAAGGAATGGAAACTAAACAAATTTACAGCAAACAGTAAGAAGGCCAGCGCCAACAGCAAAGAAACTAGTCCCGCTGTACCCTGTAACCAGCGCAGCAGCCATTTATTACGCAACATAAGAAAGAGTGAAGCCAGAAGCAACACGCCTGCACACGCTACAAGAAGAATGCCGGACAGATACAGCGACACTCAGTTAAACCCGCGCCTTGTAGCGCTCGATATAAAAATCTATCAAGACTCTGGAAATCGTCCCCTGAGGCGGAATCAAGGGCAGCTTATCAATATGCCACCACTGCGCATCCTCCAGCTCGTCCTCATCGACGCGAATTTCCCCCTGCTGATATTCAGCTATAAAACCTAACATCAGGGAATGTGGAAAGGGCCAGGGCTGGCTTTTGACATATTCCAGTTTAGCGAGTTCTACCCCAACCTCTTCCTTCACCTCTCGGTGCACCGCTTGTTCTACCGTTTCACCCGGCTCAATATAACCCGCCAGAGTACTGTATAAATCGGGAATAAACCGGGGAGATCGACCCAGCAAAACTTTATCTTTATTGGTCACCAGTGTGATGATGCAGGGGGAAAGGCGCGGATAATTCTGCAAGCCGCAATCCGGGCAAACCTTGGCGCGATCAGCCGCATGAAAGTGCGTATGGCTTCCACAAGCGCCACAGTATTGGTGATTACGATCCCAAGTGAGTATTTGCTGAGCCAGGCCCACTAGTTGAAACCACGCCTCTGGGAGCTGCGCCAACATAAGCTTCATATCACAGACCGTAAACTCTGCAGGCAAACCAGCCAAGGGGTCCAAAGAAGCCGCGTAACACGCCTCCCCTCTGAATAGGCCGAGATAAAAACGGTTATCAATGGTAAGCCCCATTCGGGAAGGGTTTTCAAAATAAGGGATGGGGTTTTTTACCTGCCCCCCCACAATGACCGGCTTATCATTAAGAAACATTAACCAGTTTGCTGCTTTGTTTATATTTGCGGGAGCTAAAACCCCTGGTACAAATTCAGATTGACTCATATCGATCATCCAGCAATTCTAATTTTCAGTATGTTGAAAAATTAAAAGTGAAAGGGCTATAGTCCTTGTAGATCCGCCACTTTTATTTCAAGTGCCCCTAATGTAGTCGATAGCGTTGGTTTAGAATAGCGCCGAAATACCTCCCAAACGAGTCCCACTTAAACAGGACCATAGTATGAGCGAAGAAAAAATACAGTTTACTGACAGATTCCCCATCCGCTGGGGTGATATGGATGCCTTTGGGCATGTTAACAATACCGAATATTTCCGTTATATGGAGCAGGCCAGAGTCAACTGGTTATTTATTGAGAAAGGGGAAATATTTCAGCCTGGCAGCTCCAGCTTTGTCGTCATCACCGCTAACTGTAATTTTTTAAAGCCCTTATATTTTCCCGCAACGCTGATTATTGACAGCTGGGCAAGTGATATCGGCACCAGTAGTGTGGTGGTTCACCACAAAATACGCAGCGAGGAAAACCCGGAAACTACCTTTGCTCAAGGCCATGCAAAACTTGTGTGTATTGACCTCGAAACACAACGCTCAATCCCTCTCAGCGCCGAGATGAAAGCCACTTTGGAAGCAGGCTCTGAATAGTCGATATTAGCTCGCGTACTCAAGGCCTTCGTCTATGCTTAATCTAAATCTCTTTTAATGGACAGGGTGGGACAGATGATTCTTTCGCTATTTAAAAACAATAAAGTCGAAATAGAAGCGGAAAAGGCCTCTAGGGAAAGCGAACTGCAAGAATTACGAGATCAAATAGGCAAGCTCGAAGCTGAGAACCTGGGCCTGACAGAATCACTGCAAGACATCAGCAGCAAGTCTGATGTTGAAAAGCAGATTTCCCTACTTGGTATTCGTTCTGGCATTACCCTGGATGATACGCGCCACGCTGTGGCGCACAATGCAGAACAACTAATGTCTGAAAAGTACGCGATTGAACAAGGTCACCATATATTTGATTCAACCTCTCTTCAACTTAACGAAATCATTAACAGCTTGACCAGCATTCAAGATACCGCCAGCAAAAGTAACACCCAAGTTGAAAAAGTGCGGGCCGTGTCTGAACAAATCAATCAGTTCGTGGGCCTCATTAAAGGAATATCCGAACAGACCAATTTGCTAGCTCTCAATGCAGCAATTGAAGCCGCACGGGCCGGAGAACACGGCCGAGGTTTTGCCGTGGTTGCTGATGAAGTGCGAAACCTGGCACAACGTACTAACGAAGCAACCTCTGAAATCAGTACACTGGTTGAATCCATTGATACTGCAAGCTGTACCGCAGCAGAACAAATGGCAGAGACCTGCAGTACTTGCGATAGCACCAGCGAAAAAACTGGCCATTTGCTCGACTCGGTCACTCAGTTAATCGACAATTCCAAACACTTACACAACACTATTGGCAGTTGTGCGACCAGCAGCTTTATTAATACCGTCAAGCTGGATCATAGCGTGTGGAAAAATGACATTTACGGCACTTGTGTAGGCATAAACTCTAAATCCTCGAAAGACTTTTCTTCCCATCATGATTGCCGCCTGGGGCAATGGTATTTTGAAGGAGATGGCCGCAAACATTATAGCCATTTCCCTGAGTTCAAATCTCTTGATGCTCACCACAAGGCTGTTCATGACAACGGCAAAGCTGCTGTGGGGCAACTACAGTCTGGAGACTCAGAAAGTGCCATCAGGCACATAGAAAAAATGGAAAGCGCCAGCGACGAAGTCATACAACTTCTCTCCCAGATAGAAAATAAAGCGCAGGAAACACGTTAAGAGTCATTCCCAGGAAAGCCTACTTCAACCACCATTGCTCCCCAAAGCCTACAAGACTGGCTAGATACGCCTAGTCAGTCGACTTCAAATAGTATTTTTTCTAGGGTACTTCTAAAGCTTTCAACCTGAACTTTCAACCTCAAATACCTCTGTGTGCTATAAAACTTGATACCTAAGTAAAAACATTCACCATATCAATAAATTAGAAATGCCTGTTTAGCTCGTACCTACGGGCAAGCACATCCCTGAAAAAATTCAAGCGCCATTTACCACATATAGTGTTTTACATTCCAAAAAACACAACATATAGTGCCCCTATCGAATCCGCTAACGATTGTATATTTTCCATCAATGCTTATAAGGAGCCGCGCACGATATGCCTACAACCTTAGAAAAAACCGATCAAAGGATTGACAACCTTCCGCTGCAGGATGCATCAGAAGATATTTGGGATAAAAAATATCGCCTGAAGAAAGAGTGCAACGAGGCTGTAGATCAAACCATCCAAGAAACTTTCGAACGTGTTGCCCAAGCCCTTGCAGATGTCGAAGACACCGCGAAGAAAAAGGCACACTGGAAGAAAGAATTCGTCTGGGCACTTAAGCGCGGCGCTTTACCCGCCGGGCGCATCCTTTCTAACGCAGGAGCTTCCAAATATAAACCCGCCACATCCACCATCAACTGCACAGTTTCCGGCATTGTTGGCGACTCAATGCATGATATTCTGGAAAAAAATACCGAAGCTGGCTTAACCCTGAAGGCAGGCTGTGGCATTGGTTACGAATTCTCCACCCTTCGCCCCAAAGGCGACTATGTTTCCGGTGCTGGTGCAACCACCTCTGGCCCCCTTTCCTTTATGGATATCTTTGATAAAACCTGCTTTACCGTCTCCTCAGCCGGTGGCCGCAGGGGTGCCCAAATGGCTACCTTTGATGTCGGCCACCCTGATGTGATCGACTTTATCCGCGCCAAAAGAGAAGATGCACGTCTGCGCCAATTCAACCTCTCCTTACTCGTTACCAAAGAGTTTATGGAAGCCGTCAAGTCAGACGCCGACTGGCACCTAGCCTTCCCCATCCTTGAAAAGTCATTGGCCGTTAAACCCGTGGACCTTAACGACGAAAACAGCATCATCTGGCGGCACTTTCCCATTACCAAGGGGTACATCACCAATGAAAGGGGCCAAGCGGCTTGCTTAATCCATAAAACCATCAAGGCCCAAGGTTTGTGGAACATGATCATGTCAGCCACCTACGATTACGCAGAGCCCGGCTTTATTCTTATTGATGAAGTAAATGAAAAAAACAACAACTGGTTCTGCGAGGATATACGCGCCACCAACCCTTGTGGTGAGCAGCCACTTCCTCCTTACGGAAGCTGCCTACTGGGTTCTATCAATCTTACCCGTTTTGTTGAAAAACCATTTAATAAAGAGGCCTCCTTTAACTGGGAAGAGTTCCGGAAAACCGTTTCGGTTTTCACGCGCATGCTCGACAACGTAGTAGAAATAAACGGTCTGCCACTGGAAAACCAGCGTAACGAAATCTTTCGTAAACGCCGCCACGGTATGGGCTTTTTAGGCCTAGGCTCTACCTTGACGATGATGGGAGTCGAATACGGCAATGCCGCTTCTCTTGCATTTACAGAACAGGTAGCCAAAGAATTAGCGGTAACTGGGTGGCGCACTGGGCTCGAACTTGCCAAAGAAAAAGGCCCAGCCCCCATTATGGATGAAAGTTTCACCCTCACCGCCGACATGCTTTATCAGCGCCCAGAAATGCTGCGCGACGGCTTCAAGGAAGGCGATGAGGTAAAAGGCAAAGTACTACATGCGCGTTATAGCCGCTATATGCAGCAAATCGGTGAAGAAGATCCAACCCTGATTGCTGAACTTGCTGAACATGGCGCACGCTTTACTCACCACAGCTCCATCGCCCCCACCGGCACCATTTCCTTATCCTTGGGGAACAACGCCAGCAATGGAATTGAGCCTAGTTTTGCCCACCATTATTCGCGCAATATCATTCGTGAAGGTAAAAAAAGTAAAGAAAAAGTTGATGTTTTTTCTTACGAGCTACTTGCCTATCGCCACCTCATTAATGAAAACGCAGAGCCTTTCAGTGATGAACCAGGCAAAAAGCTGCCGGATTACTTTGTATCCGCCGATGATATCAGCCCAAAACAACATGTGGATGTACAAGCTGCGGCGCAAAAATGGGTTGACTCCTCCATTTCTAAAACAGCCAATGTACCCACCGATTATCCTTATGAAGATTTCAAGGATATTTACCTTTATGCTTATGAAAGTGGACTCAAAGGCTGCACCACTTTTCGCTTTAACCCTGAGGTCTTCCAAGGAGTACTGGTAAAAGAGCAAGACCTAGCGAACACCACCTATCGTTTCACGCTTGATGATGGTAGCGTTGTGGAAGTAAAAGGTAACGAAGAAATTGAATACGACGGTGAGATTCACACCGCCGCAAACCTTTTTGATGCCCTTAAAGAAGGCTATTACGGAAAATTCTAAACGGGTAGGAGCAAACATAAACATGGCAATTAAAATCAACAACCCCATTACCGGCTACGAAGTTCTTAAAGAAGCAGGCGAAAACCCGGAGGCACAAACTCAAAGCGTTGCAGAACAAGAACCCAACATTGAACATGTGCATGAAAAACTAGAGCGGCCGGAAATGCTGCTGGGTTCCACCTATAAAATTAAAACTCCCTTGAGCGAGCACGCCGTTTATCTCACTATTAACGACATCGTGCTTAATCCCGGCAGTGAGCACGAAATTCGTCGCCCTTTTGAGATTTTCATTAACTCTAAAAATATGGATCACTTCCAGTGGGTAGTGGCCCTGACACGGGTTATCTCAGCGGTATTCCGCAAAGGTGGCGACAGTACTTTCCTAGTGGAAGAGCTTAAAGCGGTGTTCGATCCACAAGGAGGCTACTTCAAAAAAGGTGGCGTATATATGCCATCATTGGTAGCTGAAATGGGCTATGCCATTGAGACCCACATGAAAATGATCGGGATGATTGTTGATGAGGAGTTGGACACACACCAGAAACAACTTATCGAAGCAAAACGTGCTGAATATGCAGCTCAAAATGAATCCCTATCCGAAGCAAGTAGAAGCGAGTCAGACTCTGAGGACTTCCCTTCCAGCGCAACGCTCTGCAAAAAATGCAACACCAAGGCAGTGATCATGATGGATGGCTGCCTCACTTGCCTGAATTGTGGCGACTCCAAATGCTCTTGAGTTAACTTCTCACACTGGTTAGCTATTAGAGCTTTTTAGAAAAAACGGGCAACTCTAACGAGTCGCCCGTTTTTGTTTTTCCGTATACTTAATCAGAGGCCTGTTAGTTCAAATCACTCACTTCAAAGCTAGGTATGTTAACCTCCGTAGGCACATGATTTCTAATTTCTTCGATGGCCATTTCCACATTATTCCCCTGCCAGAAATCAGGCGAATAAAAAAGATCTATACCTAAAAAAGTATCAATTCCGGCTGGAATATCTTCAGCCGTATATCCTATTTGAGGAGAACTACCTTTTACACGTTCGGGGCCGTCTGCTTTATCACCTCTTGATTTTTCATAATAGAGAGAGCCCAATGTAGCAACAAAATTCGGATCCCGCTTAAACAACGCAACAATATCCCAGTTTCTACTAGAGCTGGCGCTCAGCCAGCTATGCTCAAGGTCAACCTTATAGTCCTCAGGATTACCTTGATTGCTCGCTGCGATCAAAGGTTCTTTCGGGCCTAATTCGGTTCTAAAGGCCATCCCATCTAGTTCGTCAAAATCCAATGATATTTCCACGAAAAGATTTTTCGCCAACACTGATGCCGCCCCAGGAATAGCTATGTAAACTGGAAACTCTGTGGTATTTTCCGTTATCACGACACTAGCCCCTGCAGTCGCTAATTGAATACCAAAGACGGACAAACCTGCATCCATTTCTATAATACTGCGTACAGGGCCATTTTTTACTGCGACAATGCGATTGGGAATTAATTTATTCGTGATAGTCGCTTTTAGAAAGCCCAGTTTTACACGAACACGTAACTTCATCGTATCCAATAAGCTACGCGGTTCACTAAAGCCTTCGTATAGATAGTCCTCCCACATAAGTAAGTTCTTGGGCTGAACCTGTAGTGAATAAGCACTGGTCTCCACCAGCCCGGTATCTCTATCAAAAAATGTATAATTTTTTGTGCTTCTTTCTGAGTTACCTTCCAGGACATAGGCATAACTTTCCCGCCCCTTATCATTAAAAACGATCTCTGCTACAACGACCCCCTCAACATTGCTCTGCTGTTCAGTCGTGGCTTTTGGACCAGTATCTTTATACATAATCGCTAACTGATCTTGCGGTTCAATAACTCCTTCTTCACCATCAATCACCAATTTACCACCGGGCGCATAAATGAAACCTCGCAAATTCACGTCATCAAATTGGTATGGAATTGCAAGCAGCTGGCCGTCAACAATAGACATCACCGAATAATTTTCAGCTTTATTAAATAATAAAGGGGAGAGTTGTTCACCCTTAATTACCGAAACCTCTATCGCCCTTGCCGGGGTGATATTTCCGCCCTCTGGCATGGCCATAACGCTGGAAATCGAAATCAAAAAAGATAAAACAAAAGATATACGACCGAAAAACACACATTGACGCAGCATAAGAATCTCCCTGATTTTACAAACCCGTCATCCAGCCTTAGACCGAAAGGATCCCAATACCATTAAGAGAATTTTTAAAACAACTGGGCTTTAAAATTCCCTGTAAATATTGATGATATTATTTTGTGTAAGGCTATTTTTGACACTGTTATTATTTTTATTGTGCCAATGCATTCAAACATGCAAATATGAATACCTTGATGCTTACACGCGACGAGGTTTTATGGTCTGCAACACCAAATCACATATAGCGTTTGTAATAGACGCAAAATATAGAAAAAATGACGCCATTTACCTATTATATAGTTTCGTCACCAATCGATTTCTAAGGCACCTCTGTATACCTCAAAGAGGCTGACCTCTCATTTATTTTCATCTGATAAAAACAAACAACAGCAAACACCCGTCTTACAAACAAGAAACCAGCATTAGAAATATTGCCTGGTCACCATTGGAAATACCGCTTTGAATATTAGAATTTTTCAAAAAATCAGTGACATTCCTGCTACAGAATGGAATCTCCTGGTTAGAAACAATAATCCGTTTTTAAAACATGAATTTTTAGTCGCCCTGGAAACACAGGGCTGCGTCGGTCAGCAATCAGGCTGGCTGCCCTGCCATATCGCAATTTTTGAGAATGATGAACTAAGGGCCGCTATGCCGCTGTACAAAAAATACAACTCCAGCGGAGAATTTGTATTTGATTACGCATGGGCGGATGCCTATACAAAACATGGCTTAAATTATTATCCGAAACTAGTCTCGGCCATCCCTTACACTCCAGCCATTGGACAACGTTTTCTTTGCCGTCCAGACGACGAGTCGAAATATATACCCTTGCTGCTAGATGCCTGTCTGTCTTTAGCAAAAGAAATCGGGGCGAGTAGCCTCCACTGTTTATTCCCCGATAAAAACACACATCAAACCCTTCAAAACCACGGCTTAATTAGTCGCTATGATTGCCAGTTTTACTGGCACAACTCCGGCTATCAATCCTTTGATGATTTTCTACAAAAACTTACGTCACGCAAACGCAAGAACATCAAACAAGAACGGCGCAAAGTTCGAAATGCCGGCATCACATTTCGCATACTGGATGGTCGTACTGCCACCTCGAACGACTGGCAAAACTTCACCCACTTTTATGAAAAAAACCACATCGATAAATGGAATACGCCTAAGTTCAACCACGGTTTTTTTACACAGGTCGCAAACACCCTGGCTGAACAAATTGTTCTCGTTTTGGCTGATCATGAAGGTCGTTGTGTTGCGGGAGCACTTATGTACCGCAGCGACACGCACTTATACGGCAGGCACTGGGGCGCCCTGGAACAATTCGATGCTCTCCATTTTGAAACTTGTTATTACCAGGGTATTGAATATTGCATTCGCGAAAACCTGCAGTGCTTTGAGCCCGGCGTGCAAGGGGAACACAAAATTGCCCGAGGCTTCATTCCCACGCGCACGGTTTCAAACCACTGGATTTCTGACCTTCGTTTTGCAGACGGCATCAAAAACTACTGCAAACAGGAAAAAACAGCGGTCGACAACTACATAAGTGGGCTCGAGAGCAGCATCCCCTACCGCAAAAACGAAGAGACCGAATAGAGCTAAAACAATCCAACTGAAATAGAGTGGCGCGCTTGCCGAAGCTGCATAGTTAAACTATTGTAATAGAGTCAGAAACACTTCCCATAAAGCACCTTCCTCTTTATGACCAAAGCAACGCATCATCCAGAACGTCGACGCTTTTTCCGCATTGAGGACAAGGTCTATTTGCAGCTAGAAGCAGACGAGCAGGGTGACTCCACTGCAGCGTCTGAAAACATTGGAGAATCCAGTTTCTACCCCTACATCAACGAATTTAGAACGATTTCAGCTGAATCCAAACACCACCTTCATCTGGCTGAAAATACCGACCCTCACCTCGCCGCCTATCTCCAAGCGTTAAACCGCAAAATAGAGTGCTTGGCACAAGCCATTCTGTTTAGCCAGGAAGAGCAGTCACTCGAAGCAAACCACGTTATACAGCTATCAGAAGGCGGGTTTAGCGTCTTCTTAGAACAGCCTTATGAACCTGGGCAGAAAATCAAATGCAAAATGATTTTGTACCCCAACAATCACATTATATTTTTCACTTCAGAGGTTATATATTGCCAGCAACAGCCTCACTCAACTCCCTACACTTCAAGCCCTATGAAACCGCTTTATCGCGTGGGCTTTGAGTTTGCCCACCTAAATGAAGGTGACTCCCAGCTGCTGGCGCGCCATATCATCAACAAGCAGGCAAGTCAACGCAGACAATCGGCTGAAAAACCAATTACCCAATAACAACTTCCATTAAACATGCCTGATTTTTATAACAAAGACCAATTACAAAGCTGGCTGGCAACGGTCGTTCCCAATGCCTCTTTACAAATCACATCACTGCCTTTATGCCCTGAGATAGAACTCTACCTGCTCGCAGATGACTGCCAACAAGGCCCCTACTCTAGCTCTCAAACTGACTTAATAATGCGAGAAACACCGTACTGGTGCTTTTGCTGGGCAAGTGGACAGGCTATGGCGCGCTTCATGTTGGAAGACCCTTCCTGGGTGAAAAACAAGAGTGTGCTTGATTTTGGCTCAGGCTCTGGTATCGCGGGAATTGCCGCACACAAAGCCGGCGCTAAACGTGTCGTTGCTTGTGATATTGACAGCCATGCTTTATCTGCCACCCAAATAAACGCGCAGCTTAATCGGGTAAAGCTGGAATATAAAGATGATCTCTATAAGCTCGATGAGATATTTGATATCGCCTTGGTGGCCGATGTTCTTTACGATCGCGAGAACTGGCCTCTATTAGAAGATATTCAAAAAGTGGCTAAACAAGTTCTAGTGGCTGATTCGCGAGTCAAAGAAATTCCGTCGCAACACTACCACGCTATCGGCAATATGAGCGCAACGACGCTTCCCGACCTGAATGAATTTGATGAGTTTAAGTCAGTGGTGTTTTACCACAGGTGCTGAGGGGAATAGCCTCTGAATAATCGAGTTAAGCCTTAGCTTAAAGGATTACTCAGAGCCTGGAGAACCTCTGAGAAATCTTAATCGCTTCCTTTTAGCTTACCAATAAGGCGCCCAAATGCTCGGTCAATTAACGAGCCACTATCAAGTATTCGAACAGCCTCTGCTCTCAAATCCTTCGCCATTTCAGCGTAAGATTTAACAAATGCCTTTTGCCCTTTACGATTTACAAATACGAGCTCTTCTGTTTCGCCCATCTTTTCAATAAGCTTGCAGCGCAGCTCTTTGCCGCCAGGCATTTGAAAAATAAACCAGTCATCAACATCCAAGTCCTGAATATTTTCTAGGTACTGACCTTCTTGCTGCTGAAGCTGTATTTCTTGACGTTGAATTGCTGTAAGCGCATTACCTTCAGTAGTATGAGCCACTGAATCAACCACAGCATCTGGCCTTGTATTTTCAACTGAGTTGGACGCTTGTAAGTCAATGGCAGCAGCCGTATCAGGCACGTCCTTACTCCCATAGTCGTCATCTTCTTCTAAGTTTTTAAGCATCAATAGGATTTCTTCATCAATCACCTTGGACGCAGCAGCAGGTTTTTTGGAAGCAAGATTAATCTTATGTTTGGCTTGTTTTACAAAAATTTCAATATCGTCACTTTGATTCTGGGTTTCGATATTGTCTTGGCCAGCTTGGTGTTCAGCTTGGCTTTTTTCGGCTTCCACCTTATTCGATTCTCCAGCTCTGAAAGCAGAGATATGAGCGTTTTCAAGACGTGAAAATAATGCACTCGACTCAAAGGGATCATAAGATATTTCTGTCAGCCCAGTATGTAAATTTTGCAGCAATTTAGGGAGTAATTTTGCACGTTTCCCCTGGTACCCTGCATCAACCTGCGGCTGGACACTCCACACAAGGTCTTCCGCTGTTTGTAGTGCACTCAGCCACTTCTGGCTGTCCGGCCCTTCGTTAAGATAGGTGCTATAAAGCACCTTATTCCAGGCTCCATAGAGAATGGAGTCAACCACTTGAGGAATAACATTTTTAGCGCATATAACATCTAAAGCAGATTTTATAGACGTCTTGGCATGCTTAACTTTAGAAGCGCCAAGCTCATATTCGCGGGTTCTTCTCTCGGAGAGCTTTGCGCGCTTACGCTCTTTTTTACACAGCTCTCGAAAATGTATGTACTGCTCTTCGATCAGCTCTACGCTGAGGGTCGGCGCATCACATATGGCATGTACAACGTCATAGATGTTTTCTAGCAGGTTATCTGTTTTACCTTCTCGACCAGGCGTCCAGCCGATGCTTGTTCTGGCTAACTCGTTCAATAGCTTGCGTGCCGGATGACTTGGCTGGTCAAAAAAACTGCGATCTTTTAACGCAACCTTGATGACAGGTATCTGTAAACGGCTTATTAGCGCCTGAATCGTACCGGGAAGGTAGTCGTCATCCAGTATTATATCAAACAGCATTTCCACGAGGTTTATAACATCCTCGTTTTCTTCTTTTATCGCTTTGGCTTCCTGCTCATCATTCTGCGCAAGCGCATCTCTTATTGAAAGCCTCACCGCAGAAGGTGAAAGAACACTGAGCTTATTATTGTGTAGCATCTCGCGGCTAAGTGCATAGCCGCCCTGAGCGTCTATTTCAGATTGAACATTATCAAGAACCCCTATCAGCTCATTAGAGGTAATGACACCCTGAAATGCAGCCCCTTGGCCTGATACGCCTTGTTGCATCCCTCCTGCTTGACCAGAGGTATTTTGACCCGGCACCCCAAAACGGGCGGGGGCTACACCGGTGGCGCGCGCCTGACTTAACAGCCCCTGCAATTGCTGAAACTCAGGTCCAGGTGAAGATGCGCCCAGCTCAGCAAGTTCCGTCAGATTTGACACGAGCGCTTCGGTGAGCTGCTCTGCCCTCTCGGAATCGTTGCCCTCACTCTTAGATGCTTTATGCCGCAAATCAGGCAATACGCCTGCGTCAACAAGCACTTTATTACTCTTTCGAAGCACCGCCTTTAAGCTAGCCATGACAGTTAAATCAAACTGCTTATAAAGAATGATTTTGCAACGGATATCCAGCTCTATACCCGCTGCTGCAAGGCCCAAAACCTCGGAAATTGAGGCCGGCGATAATGGGTTATTACTTTCATCAACATGTGTGTCAACGACCAGTGCATCCAGACGCATGGATAAATGGTAAATGGCTTCTCTGTTATCAGCGGTAGCCTTGGTCACCATTGTTTCTAGTGCAATATCCTCCTCCAGCTCATCTTCTTTAACCAGAGATAACTCAAGCCCTTGCTTTAAGGTCCCGTTAGCCTGAGCATCAGCAGATGCTAAAGGAAAGCTCCTAAAGCTTTCGCGTAAACCTTTGTCGAACGATGCTTCTGCCGCTTCGCGCCCAATCCTTAATTCGCGCATTGCATCAAAATAGAGGTTTTGCTCGTTATTGCTCTTGCCTTTTTCGGCGCGCTGAAAAAAAGAAGTATCTGTTTTGTCCAGCGCAGCCTTAAATGCCTCATTAAGGATAGGAATCGTAAGCTCCTGAATTTCCTCAAGTAAAACTGGAAGAGTCTTTGAGCTTACAACCTTCTTTGAAGGCTGTTCTGTATTAATGCTGGTCTTAGAGATCATTTTTATTTTCCGCTGTCGAAATATTGATCAATAGGTATGATTACTGCGACATTCTTTCACAACGAGGGAGCTTATAGTAGTGTCGCGCGTGTGCATTTGTCACAGTTTTTATACCATAAGTAAGCTGTGCGCAGTGTATAAGCTATATACCAACATGCCGCAGAGACCCTGTTTTCGGTGAGGCCCAAGGCTTATATAAGGGGAGTTGTACCCAGGTTGCCTGGGTACAACTCTAAGTGACTCCATCCTCAAAGGCTCGCCGCTGACATTTTGCGGTTTTTCTGCCCTGGCTCAAGAGGTCATGGAGATTCCCGACAAAAAGAGCCCGCTATCCCTTTGTTATTTATATTTTTATTTATTTCGCCATAAATCCTGGTAAGAACGACTTCACATAAACAGCACCGCTACTGCTCTCTGAAAAAAGGAACTTTGTGAAATACCTATCATTTGGTTGTTTATTGAACGATTTGGGCGTACCCCCTACCCACTGGATCTCGCAGCACATACACAAAACATTTCCACAAAGTTATCAACAGCTTTTGTGGAAATGTTTCAGCTTAGTTACTAATGCGTCTATTTCATAATGGTAGAGGGTAAATGCTGGCGAATGTCCTTCGCTAACGCATCAAGTTTTGCCTTTTTCTTATCCTTGCCAAAAAAATTCAACATCCGGGTTAAAAAGGTCCATGCCACTTTTCCGATATCACCTTGATCCCGAGGCAGAATATGCACGTGAACATGCGGTACATGTTGATTTGCCGCCTTACCATCGTTAACCAATAAGTTTGCACCGTCTTTGGCAATGCCCGCACTTCGCTGGGCTTGTAGCACGGCAGTGGCAACTATAAATAGGTGCTCACGCACCTTATCATCCAGTTCATGAAGGAAAGCGCCATGGCTTTTGGGGATCACAAGGGTATGCCCTGGTTTAATAGGGAATATATCCATAAACACCAGGCACAAGTCGTCTTCATAGACAACGCTCGCTGGTAGTTCTTTATTAACAATTTGACAAAAAATACACTGCGTCATGATAGGTTTCTCCCTGAAACGGCATTACACTTGGTTTTCAATGATTAGTCTTATACACGCTGCTAATTCTCCCTGTCTATAAGTGCCGCCTCTTGAGTAAACCCTTTTGTTTAATAGGAATGTCATTGCCCTTACGGTCGCCTTAAGTTTCGCCATGACGGCACCTGCCATCACCGTACTACTTGGCGGTGTTGTGGGAAGCCTTCTAGCACCCGACCCCAAATGGGCGACTCTGCCTGTGGCGCTGATGGTTATCGGAGGCGCCACCACTAGTTTTCCAGCAGCCCATTTAATGAGACTAATAGGGCGAAAGTTCGGTTTTATCTTGGCGGCATTCATCGGTATTGCTGCCGGTTTGCTTGCCGCCTATGCAATTCATCGTGGCGTGTTCAGCTTGTTTTGTATGGCAAGCCTATTGATAGGCGTGCAAACTGCCTTTGTGCAGCAATATCGTTTTGCAGCCGCTGAGAGCGTTTCGCTAAATAAGGCCAGCAATGCAATATCATTTATGATGCTGGGTGGTATTGTGGCCGCTTATTTGGGGCCTGAGGTTGCAACCTTGTTAACGCAGCAGTTCGGCGAGCAGCTTTATGTCGGCTCTTTTATTGGTTTGAGCCTGTTAATGTCAGGGACAGTAGCGGCGTTGTTTTTTTATCAAAATACCACTTTTCATTGCTCCCCGAATGAGAAGCCTGCGCCTGCCCGTAAAGCGAGGCAGATTATCACCCAACCGCTCTTTATTACCGCGATTAGCGCCAGCGCTGCCGGCGTGGCTGTGATGGGTTTTATTATGACGGTTACGCCACTGAGCATGCATTTACACAATGGCTTTTCCGTGGAGGATACGGCTAGCGTGATCCAGAGCCACATCGTCGCAATGTACTTACCTTCCCTAGTCAGCGGGCATCTAGTGGCGCGCTTCGGTTATTACAACATGATGATCGCTGGCACTTTCGCAATGCTGAGCTGTATAAGTATCGCTTTGTGGGATGTTAGCTTTTTGCATTACTGGGGTGCTTTAGTGCTCTTAGGTATTGGGTGGAATTTTCTGTTTATTTCTGGAACGACAGCGCTAGCACATACCCACAGAGACTCCGAGAAATATACCGCGCAAGCCATCAATGATGGCACCGTGTTCGGCTTTCAGGCATTGGCGGCACTCAGTGCTGGTGCAATTTTGCATGCCTTTGACTGGCAGACAATACAATGGCTTTGCGTACCTCCTCTACTCATTCTGCTGTTGTGGCTTGTTTACCAAAAGCAAGTTACTCCGCTGTCTTCAGAAGTATTGGTCGACTAACAGGCTGTTGAAATTCGCTGAATTGAGCCACATACAAGGCAAAATCAAGTGAAAAAGCGGACGACCCCATGGATGGGGGAGGTAGAGCGACGCAGGATGCTAAAGCCGAGTTTACACCTGTAAATGAGCAGAGCCTGCCCCGTGAAACGCTTTGGG
>Ga0209121_10000732_pt1 | contig 34962 bp, 35 predicted proteins | sample Cruoilmetagenom3_FD_187292 | JGI IMG/M metagenome (GOLD analysis project Ga0209121, IMG submission 187292) | Oil polluted marine microbial communities from Coal Oil Point, Santa Barbara, California, USA - Sample 3 (SPAdes) (version 2) | ecosystem: Environmental > Aquatic > Marine > Oil seeps ... | reverse complement strand
GCAGGGAGCGTGGCAAACTCTTTATTTGCAAGGAAAATCATGAGATTGCTTCGGGACTTCGTCCCTCGCAATGACATTATGAGACAGCCTGCATGCCTTGTCCTTTTGTAGGAGCGACTTCCCAGTCGCGATATTGGAATAGAGGCAATTCATGAATTGCCTCTATTCGTTTCGCTCCCTGCATGGACTCGAACCCCTCTTTATATTCCTTTGCGCCTTTGTGAGAAAGAGGGTAGGCGTAATCAGCAAACCTTGACAAAGCGAACTTCATCCTCTATGATAACGTGATGAATGATAATTCTACGAATGAAAATTCTACGAAGATTACCCTGGCTTCAGGATCGCCAAGGAGGAGAATGTTCCTCCGGCAATTGGGAGTCGAGTTTACTGTAAAAATTGCAGAAGTAGAGGAAGTTCGGCTAAAAACACCTGTAGAGACCTGTATTTACAACGCAACGGCAAAGGTAAAGTGGGTCACTACAAATACCAATGTTGACAATACTACCCTAATACTTGGTTTTGATACCCTGGTTTTTTTAAACGGTTTGATACTGGGCAAACCAGGAAACAGGAAAGAGTCAAGAGCGATGTTACGAAAACTCGGAGGTAAATGGCACGAGGTATATACAGGCGTGGCATTATGGAATGGGGAGAAAATCACAGATGACTATGAAAAAACGCGGGTAAAATTTCACCCACTCACAGAACCCCAGATAAGATTCTATGTAGATTCCGGCGAAACCCTTGATAAAGCAGGAGCATACGGCATACAGGATAAGAATATATCTTTCATTGATAGGATTGATGGCAGTTTTACCAATGTTGTAGGATTCCCTCTAAGCACTACAAGAAGACTACTCGGAGAAGCAGGACTTATTATCTAAGGTAGGGAAAAAATATGTGGGCAAAAACCATCCAGTGGCTTGGGAATAAAGCAAGACTTATTGACCAGAGAAAATTACCAAAAGAAGAAGTCTATGTGGATATAACTACACCAGAAGAAATGTATGACGCAATAAAGAGCATGCTCATTAGAGGAGCACCTGCTATTGGAGTCGCCGCAGGGTATGGAATTGCACTGGCAGCACTTAATAACTGTAATAAGAGTTATATAAAAGAGAAAATTGAATTAATGGAATCCGCCAGACCCACAGCCTATAACCTATTCTATGTAACAAATAGGATGAAGAAGTTGCTCGATTATGAGGATATAAATGCTTCAATGTTCATAAGCGAAGCAGTCCTGATTCACAAAGAGGATAAAGAATTAACCGAAAAACTTGGCGAATATGGTGCTTCCCTAATTCCTGACCAGGCACAGTGTATGACCATATGCAATGCAGGGGCATTGGCCACCGGAGGTATTGGAACAGCCCTTGCCGTATTTTATAAAGCAAAAGAAAGAGGGAAGAAGATTTCCGTATTTGTTCCTGAAACAAGGCCATTTCTCCAGGGGGCTAGACTTACGGCCTGGGAACTTAAGAAAAACGGGATAGAATCCATACTTATAGCAGACGGCGCAATATCCCACATATTGAAGACCGAAAAGGTAGATTTCATCTTTACTGGAGCCGACCGGATAGCAAGGAATGGGGATACAGCAAATAAGATAGGAACCTACGGGCTTTCGCTCGCAGCAAAGGAACACCAAGTGCCATTCTTTGTCGTTGCGCCATCAACGACTTTTGATCTCTCCATAAAAAACGGAAAGGAAATACCCATCGAAGAACGCGGAGCCGAGGAGTTGATAGAGTTTGGAGGAATTCACACAGCACCCGAAAATATTAAGGTTAGGAATCCTGCTTTTGATGTTACACCTAATTATTTGATAAAAGGTATAATAACCGAGAAGGGCATAATCTATCCTCCCTTTGAACAGGGCATTAAAAATGCATGGCATTAAAATGCATGGCATTAAAATGCGGAGTGCTAAAAATCACGAATGATTCTCTTTTTATTAATTCTTGTAGAAGAAGATATATTTAAACCCGAATTACCTACTTTGATGATAAAACCAGAGGAATCCTGGGTTTATAGTATGGAAGAGGACTGGATTAACCTGGCGCTAAGTCCTGAGTACTATCACCTTCTCAACGTAAGTATAGGAAACTTGAGAATCCAAAGTGTAGGAGATAGGGATTTTGCTGAGCATTATTCCCTGCTATCTTCAATAAATTCTATATCATATAGATTTCAGGTAGAACATACAATCTGGGATGAAAAGAAGGTAACACAAGCAGAAGGCTTTAAATGGATATACTATCGCTCTAATCTAATCCTCGGGTGGCTGGAAGGTGCAAACATTGAAGATTCACTTATTTACAGTGGAGGGATTCGTTATTATCACTCATTCCCTTCTCTCTCTCTGGGTGGGTGGGTAAATTATCTGGATACACCTGATTATGGAATAATTCTCACCCTTAAGGATTATAGGATTGAGGTTGGATTGGTGAGGAGATGTGCAGGTTATGTAGGAGACTGGGGTGATATAAAAGTTGGCAGATTTAGAGATAGATTCCCAACTGTGTTTTTCCCAATAGAGAATGCGTGTCCAAAAACTATTGAATATTACGGTATAAGTATACATTGCTTTAATCTCGAAATATCTGCAGGTAGAAGAAATTATTACACATATGGTGGGGATACACTTAGATGGGGAGAAGGAGAATGCTACTTTGCAAATCTTGGAATGGAATGGGAAAGATTTGGACTCGACCTTGCTTATCAGGATAAAGGGATGGTTGAAAAATACGGCAGGGCTTTCCTTAAAGGTAAGTTGGACTTTCTCGGTTATAAGTTCTCCGTCACCGGTTTTTCTCGTCCCATAAGGTATCTATCTGGTGGAATAGAACTCTGGCTGGATAATAAGTTCTCTCCATTTATTACAGCCAGGAATATCTCTTATAATCCCTCTGGCGAATTGTTAAACCCATCGTATTATATAGGGATTCGTTATGTTCACTGAATCAGAAAAAAGGGTTATACTATTTATTATAGCTGTTTTACTGATTGGAAGTACACTGAGGCATTTCTATCCAGAAGCATCAAGGACTGAGGGCTCAATCTCACCCTTTCCAATAAATGTAAATACAGCACCAAAAGAGGAATTAATGCTTCTCCCCGGTATAGGTAAAATATATGCTGAGAGAATAATAAAATTCAGGGAGGAGAACAATGGTTTTAAAAACAAAGCAGATTTACTGAAAGTCAAAGGAATAGGGCCCAAAACATTAAAAAGAATAAAAAAATTTGTTACTCTCGGAGGTAAAAATGATGATAACGGACGCTAAAACATTCAGAGAATTGGTAAAAAGACTTCATGAAAGGGGGGACAGGGTAGCAATAATGGAAAGAAGGGAGGGTGAATTTAGGAAGATAACCTATGTGGAGGTATCCGATTGGGCAAGGGCGATCTCTGCTTTCCTTACGGATATAGGTATTGAGGCGCCAACAAGGGTTGCCATACTTTCTAAAAACAGAATGGAATGGGGAATCTCATATTTTGGTATAACCTATGGGGGTTGTATTGCTGTTCCCATAGACCCGGAACTAAAGGAAAAGGAAATTACGCATATACTCAAGTTCTCTAATACCAAAGCCATATTCACTGAAAGGTGTTTTCTTCCAATAATAAAAGACCTCGCCTCAAAAATGGAAATAGAACCCATAATAACACTTGATGACTCAAAAGAGTTAACCCTGAAAGAAGTGATTGAAAAGGGATCGAATCTATTAGCCAGAAAGGAAGAGAAGGAAGTAGAAGTAAAAGGGGGTGATACGGCTTCAATAATATTCACTTCGGGGACAACCGGTGTATCCAAGGGTGTAGAACTCACTCATCATAATTTTATATACGATACAGTCCAGTCAGAGAAACTCCTGAATCTTATTGAGGATGAAATATTCCTGTCGGTTCTCCCTATACATCATACATTTGAATTTACAGCAGGATTCCTGGAACCCATTATGTGTGGTGGAAAAGTGGTCTATGCACGAAGCCTTAAATCGAAAGAATTGTTAGAGGACCTGAAGGACTCCCAAACCACTCTTCTCATTGGAGTTCCACTCCTTTTTGAAAAGTTCTATCAGGGCATAAGAAAAGGAATTTCCGAGCAGAATGCTTTAAAGAAGGGTATGGTGAATCTGGGGCTCGCGATGGGAAACTTAATGCGACAGATTAAGGGAAGGGCTTCCAAAAACCTTTTGACCGGTAAGGTCCTGGAACAGGCCGGAATGGATTCTCTACGCATTATGATAGCTGGAGCTGCTGCCCTTGACCCAGAAGTAGAGCTGGGGCTCAAGGCATTAGGATTAAACATAGTTCAAGGCTATGGGTTAACAGAGGCATCCCCTATTGTCACAATAAACCCTGCAGTAGGATCAAAGGCTGGCTCAATCGGTAAAGCTATTCCAGGTATACAACTCAGGATTGACAAACCAAATGTTGAAGGGATAGGTGAAATCCTTGTTAAGGGTGATAATGTTATGAAGGGCTATTATAAAAATCCCGAAGCAACGAGAGAGACCATTCGTGATGGCTGGTTGTATACAGGTGATATGGGATATATGGACGAAGATGGATTTACCTTTATAACCGGTAGAAAAAAGAGTGTTATAGTAACTGATGGGGGAAAGAACATTTACCCTGAAGAAATAGAACAAATACTACAAAGGAGTGATTACATCGAAGAAGTCCTTATCACTGAGCTCTTCGACAGAAAAAAGAATAAAACCGAACTCACTGCTATAATCTATCCCAATTGGGAGAGAATCGATGAATATATTGCCGAAAAGGATAAAGATGAGTCTGCTATAAATAAAATTCTAAAGAAAGAGGTGGAGGAAGTAAATAAAGGACTTGCTTCTTACAAACGTGTTAATTCCTTCAAGATAAGGGAAGAGGATTTTCCAAAGACCACAACGAGGAAAATTAAACGGTATCTCTTTTTCGAGGAGAAGAAAATTTCTATTGATGACCAATCTTAAGAATCTCTCGGTTGAAGAGTTACAAGATTTCATAAAGAAATTAGGGTATAAAGAATACAGAGCAGAACAGATATTAAACTGGATATACGTAAGGGGTGCCGAAGACTTCGATAAGATGACCAATCTGTCAAAGAAGATGCAGATAGAACTCAATAAACAATTCGTTCTTCCAACGCTTCCACTGGTAGGAAAAATCGAGTCAAATGATGGATCCATTAAATACCTTTGGGAACTTCATGATGGAGGAAGAATAGAAAGTGTCTATATACCAGAAAAAAGCCGAAAAACCGTATGTATCTCTACACAGGTTGGTTGTGGTATGGGTTGTAGCTTCTGCGCTACGGGAAAATTGGGACTCGACCGTAACTTAGAGGAATGGGAAATTATCGAGCAGGTTTTGAGTGTCCAGAAGGACATTAGAAAGAGGATTACCAATGTTGTTTTAATGGGTATGGGAGAACCCCTTGCAAATACAGAAAAAGCCATAAAAGCAATATATAGAATGAATGAACTCATGCAGATTGGGGCAAGGAAAATTACATTATCTACAGCTGGAATCGTCCCGGAAATCTATAAGATTTCCAGAATCCCCATTCAGTTTAGACTCGCTATATCTCTGAATGCAACAACCGATGAGCTTAGAAGCGAACTTATGCCAATAAACAAAAAGTATCCAATAAACGAATTACTACAAGCTGGGTCATATTATGCAAAAAAGAAGCATATCCGCGTAACACTCGAATATATTATATTTAAGGGCCTTAATGATAGAAAACAGGATGCTATTCGTCTTGCGAATCTTTCTTTAAAATTACCAAGCAAGATCAATCTAATCCCTTATAATCCTGTTGATAATCTGGATTATAAAAGACCAGAAGATAAAGTGGTAGAAAGATTCAAGAGTTTTCTCCATCCAGTTGCTCCAGCCGTAACCATTCGCTGGAGTAAAGGTAGGCGCGTAGGAGCTGCCTGCGGCCAATTGAGAGGCGAAAACTGATGTGGATATTTATAAGCTTGATTCCTGGATTGTTACCACTTTCCTCCCCTGGTAAACCCATAGTTCCTGTAATAAGGAAACTTATCAGAGGCGATACTACTAATATCGCCGTTTCTATCACCTACGCAGAATCAACTGCAAAGATGGAAATCCCACCTGCCCCCTATCCTGTAAGGAAGGATTCTAAATTCGGGGAAACGTTTAAGGATCCATCAGTATATAATAGAGATGCATTTTATCCGGAGAGGCCATATGTAATTTACTACCTTGGCAAAAGAAGGGATATCCCATATTACATACTGGAGGTCCATCCATATCAATATAATCCAATGAAAAAGATTATAAAATATGCAAAATCAATAGATATAAAAGGGGAAAGGAATACTCAATCACTTAAAGAAAAAAATATAGATACGCTACTCATCGTGACCCCACAAAAGTTTCTATCCGCATTGGATTACTTCATCTTCTATAAAAGCCTCTTGGGGTTTACCGTAGATACCATAGTAATTCAACCTCTCTGGGACCAGGACACAATAAGAGAGGAGATATCCAAAATACAACCTGACTATTTACTCCTTGTTGGTGATACAGAAGATATACCCGGCTTTGTGAAAGAACTCTATATCCCGGAGTGGGGAAACGATGAAAGAACAACCGACCTTTACTATGCCTGCATTGATAGTGATTATATCCCGGATATGTACTACGGAAGAATGAGTATTGAAGACACAACAGAACTCCACAATTTAATAAAGAAAATAATAAATTACGATTCCTCTCAAACTTCCTGGAATGGTAGGGCTTTCTTTATGGCGTCAAATGAAACAGCCTGGCATAGTTTGGTTGAAGAGACCCATATCTACTCAATGCAAAAGGTAAGATCTAATGGGATGGTAGTCGATTCAAACTTTGCATATTATACCAGTAACCCCGGAACCCCACTAAAAGAAGCCTTTTCTTCCGGGAGGTCCCTTGCTGCATATTCGGGCCATGGCAATAAGTACTCATGGCAGGGCCCTTCATTCAACCTGGGTGACATCCAGGACTTACCGCCAAATTTGAGAACACCTATCGTTTTTAGCTTCGCCTGTCTTACAGGAGCCTATGATGAAAATGATTGCTTTATGGAGGAATGGAATACTGCGGAAAATAAAGGTTCTATTATTTCTTATGGCTCTTCTACCTTTTCCTACTGGGAGGAGGATGATATTTTTGAGCGATGTATCTTTGATGTTCTCTTTGAAGGGCTTTCAATAGGAGCAGTCATTGACACTGCAAAACTTCTGTTTGCCAGAGATTACACAGGCGATTCAGTATTTATCGAGTCATATTACCAGCAGTATAACCTTTTGGGTGATCCAACATTAAGGATAAGATCAGGCAATGAGGAAAAGATATCAATCGATATTTCAATAATATGTGCTTTGAATGATACAATAACTGCAGTTTTATCAGATGAGGGCAGGATAGGGCTCAAGCAAGAGAATATTAAATTGATCCTGGATACAGATCCAACTGGCAGGGTAGAAATACCACTATCGGCCTTCCAGGAGGGTAGGGTCTCTGTTACGGCTGTTGCACCCGGTAAACTCCTTACCGAAAAAACAATCCATCTCACAAATGCTCCGTTAGATGAGATATTTACAGTGAAACAGAAATTAACCACGGGAGTATTTGGAATACACTTCTTTGCAATCGAAGGAAAGGTCAAAGCTAACCTGTATGACGCTCTGGGAAGACACATAGAGGAAAGGAGTTGGGCTTACGGGAGAGATGGCGAACAGGATGTAGGATGGGATATCAGTGACTTTGCCCCTGGCACTTACTTCCTTATAGTTAACCAGCAAGACCTCTGGAAATTCACAGAGAAGATAGTAAAATTATAGGGGTCGATAAGTAAACCCAAGGAGGGGATATGGATATAGAATTAATAGAAATGGAAAAACCCGAAGAGGCCAATATTCTTGTGGGTCAGGCACATTTTATAAAAACAGTAGAAGATGTATATGAAGCTCTGGTTACCTCTTATCCTGATATTAAATTTGGATTTGCGTTCTGTGAAGCCTCAGACAAAAGACTTATTCGACATTGTGGAACCGATGATAAATTAAGGGAATTTGCAATAAAAAATGCCGAGAAGGTCGGGTCCGGACACTCGTTCTTTCTGCTTCTCGGGAATGCATTCCCTATAAATGTTATGAAATCCCTTAAATCGGTCGATGAAATTCTCACTATATTTGCAGCAACATCAAATCCACTTACTGTGATAGTTCTAAAGGAAGAGGAAAAGAGAGGGATAATAGGTGTCCTCGATGGGAAACTACCCCTTGGGGTGGAGGAAGAAGAAGATATAAAAGAAAGAAAGGATTTCTTAAGGAAGATAGGTTATAAGAAATAAGGGTTCAAGGATTGTGTGCAGACGTATATATTTAAAACAAATTAGCCTTTCCCAAGCTTCACTCTTAATTTCTCAATCATATCCAGAGTCATTGCTCTGAGGTCATATAGAGGCTCCCAACCCCACTCCTCTCTTGCCGCTGTATCATCTATGGATTTAGGCCAGGAGTCGGCTATCTCCTGACGGAAATCTAGCTTGTATTCGCATTTAAAATCCGGAATAATCCTCTGTATTTCAGAGACAAGTTCCCCTGGAGAAAAACTCACTGCAGCAAGGTTATAATCCGAGTGGTGCTTTAATTGATTAATATCTGCCTCAGAAAGGCTTATCAATCCTCTTATGGCGTCTGGCATATACATCATAGGGAGGGTTGAATCTTCCTTGAGGAAACAAACATAATGTTTATTTTTTATCGCACTATAGAATATCTCCACTGCGTAATCGGTAGTACCTCCTCCGGGAAGCGTCTTATTACTTATTATTCCGGGGTAGCGAACACCCCTTACATCCAGACCAAAACGCTTAAAATAATAGTTTCCAAGTAACTCACCGGTTACTTTTGATACCCCATACATAGTGGTGGGACGCATGATGGTTTCATTTGGAGTGTTTTCTGTGGGCGTATCAGGACCAAAAGCAGCAATAGAACTCGGTACCATAATCCTTTCGAGCTCACATTCCCGTCCTACCTCGAGTACATTGTAAAGGCCTATTATATTCACTCGAAAAGCAAGCTGTGGTTTTTCTTCACCAGTAGCGGAAAGGACTGCCCCCATATGATATACAGTATCTATGTTATACTTTTCAATTACTGACTTGATTGCATCTCTATCAAGGACATCAACGAACTCAAATGGACCCGCTTCCTTCATTTCCTTTGTTGGTTTAGTTCTATGTCCTGCGGCTACCACATTTTCATTACCATATTTATCACGTAGTGCTTCAACTAACTCTGAACCTATCTGACCCACAGCACCAGTCACCAAGATTTTTTCCATATATCCTCCCTTAATTTATGAAATTTCTCTAATGCCTTCATTACTGGTTTCGGTTTTTATAATATGAGGAGTATGACCCCTCATTCTCAATTCTCTTTCTAAAAGTAGAGCAATTCCATCCTGATTTTCCTTATTACATACAGCAAAAACAGAAGAGCCACCCCCCGAAATGTTAAAGCCATAGGCGCCGGCATCCAGTATTCGCTCCTTTATATCCCAGTATCCTCCTATAGCGTTCGAGCGAACAGGTTCTGAGATAAAATCGTATGATATAGCTTTACCGAATTCCTCTATATTTTCTTTCATTAGTGAATACAAGACCATTGCGCAATGAGAAGATTGCTCCCTTATATCGGAAAGGGAGAGCTCACCCGTGATAAAACCCCTCGTTGTCCTTTGCTTCTTCCTCATAACATTTATAACGAGTGGTATAGTCGGTATCTCGATCCGTCCAACATCCATAGGGTCATAACTTTTTATAAAGACAAAACCTCCAAGAAGAGCTCCTGCGACATTATCAGCACACGGCGAACCACCGGATGCAACCTCTCCCTTCCTCGCTATATCTACCATTTCATTTCCCTTTAGCCCAAGACCCAGAAGTTTATTGACGCCATACACACAGGCAGAAGCAGATGCACCTGAACTACCCAAACCCGAAGCAACAGGCATCTTTTTTTCGATTAATATATGAATACCCTTTTTTATGCCAAGCTTTTCCAATAGATGAATGAGGGCAAGGCTACCTGTATTATCAGATGGATCCGTTGGAATATCATTAACTGGACCTTTTATCTCTATATCTATTGAATTTAAATTAGTCAACTGGATTCTGAATTCATCATGGGGTTCCTTTAAGGATAAAGCAAAAATATCAAAACCCGGACCTACATTTGCAATTGTAGCAGGACTTCTTAGATGAATCTCTTTCAAAGAAGTCCTCTTTCCTTCATAATGGATTTAAGTTCTCCTCTCTTCTTTTCGCTCAAAGGAGTCAACGGGAGCCGAAGATTTCCTCTGATAAGACCCATAAGCTCTAAAGCAGCTTTTGTACCCAGGGGATTGATTTCGAATCGAACTGCTTCAAAGAGTGAAAAATATTCATCATGAAGTTTTTCAGCCTCATCTTTTTTATTGTTCAATATAAAATCAACGATATTTTTCATAACTTCCGGTACAACATTACCTGCTACAGTAAAAGAGCCTGCTCCTCCTGCACACATAAGAGGATACAATGTTGTATCTTTTCCGGTAAATACTTCAAAGTCCTCATTTCCGGTAAGATGTATTATTTTCGCCAGATGGTCCAGTAATTTATTACCATCTTTTATTCCAACAATATTAGGGTGTTTTGCAAGATGTGCAGTTGTTTCGGGAACCATATTAACGCAGGTTCTTCCTTCAGCATTATGCATTATAATTGGAACATCTGATTTATTTGCCAGTTCCTCGTAGAATTTTATTATCCCATCCTGTTTTGGTCTTACAAAAAATGGAACATATGCCGCCACATGAGTTGCACCAAGATCAGAAAAAAACTTTGATTTATCGATTGCCTCACGGAGTCCCATTGCACAGGTATCCGGGATAACAGGCATCCTCTCGTTAACCTCTTCCACCACAACCGTAAGTACTTTTTTTAACTCTTCTCTGTTTAGGAGAGTATTCTCACCTGTAACCCCAAGCGGGGCAAGACCATGAATACCTGAATCTATTTGCCGCCTCACGAGTTTTCGTAAGCCCTCTTCATCAAGAGTCCCATTATCTTTAAAAGGCGTAATTAACAGAGTATAGGCACCTTTTTTCATTATTCCTCCTTTTTGCTATATTATGGTGAGTATTGCTTATGTCAAGACGCAGTCCGCAACTGACAACCCCCCAAATTTTCACATTTGCAAAATGAAACGATAAAAGCGAGGGGGTGGTCCTCTCAAAATCCTCTCGGAGGACGAGCAGAAGCAGCAATTTTCTCGCTGGGAAAATTGACTGCGGTTTTGAGAGGACAATCCCCGATCAAAAAACGTAAGCGATGATTAATCCCGGAAGAACTTTTCCGCAATAACTTATAGAGACAAAAAAGGGCGGCATATGCCGCCCTTTTTTATGCTCCGTTTCCTACTCTTAGAATCCCTTTGCGAGATAGAGGTAACCTGCCAGCATTGCATCTTCGCCAGCAAAGGCTTCACCAGGCATCCAGTAACCACCGGTTGCACCAATGGAGAGCTGGTCATTCAAGTTAAATGATGTAGTGACATCTATCTCCATACCCATATCAGATTCTACACCGGCAGGTACCTCAGGAACGCTGTACATATAGAAGTCTCCGCGAAGACCAAAGGCACCGGCATTATAGGCAAGATTTGCATTGATCACAGTGAGATTTGGACCGACAAGATTGAATCCATAGGGAGTCCAGAGGGTGTATGCAGTACCAAATCCCGGCCATCCCTTATAGAAGTCATTGGGATATGGGCCACCTGTTGGGGATTCGTAGGCTTGATTCCCTTCATCAGCTGTTTCCCCTGAGAAGTAGTAGTAGCCAGCACCAGCAGTAACAGGCTCAAATGTATAATTGGCTCTTGCTGAATAGTACATACCTTTGTAGTCAACCTCGGCTCCTTCAGGACCTGAAGAACCCATCATCATTGCGAAATCACCCACATAGGCGAGACCCTCCATAGGAGAGCCAGCACTGCGAGCACCTACCCACATCGGCTTATCATCGCCTTCTGTCCTTAGGAAGCCAAAAGCATTGAGCTCTGCTTTACCTTCCATAAGTTTTATAGTAGCCCAGGCGCCATGGAGGTCCTGGTCGGGAGGAGGTGTCCCTCCTATTCCCATCATCATATAACCCATTCCGCCGTTCTCTATCGCTCTATAGCTAAACAGATCGAGTGCGAACATATCAGTAGCTACGTTGAACTTTACTCCGGCAAAACCATCTTCTCCACCATCAAAGGCAATATCACCATAGCACACAGGTATTATACCAGCGGTGAACCCGATTGGGGTTTCAAAGAGATTCTGCGCACTGACATAAGCATGCATAATATGTACGCCCATTCCAGCTAATCCAATACCATATATTGGGTGCATACCATAGTTTCCCCAGTCACCGAGCCTGATAAAGGCAGTAACACCCTCACCAAAATCGGCTGTTGCATTGAGGTCTGCATGCATATAGTAGTGCATATCTCCGTCAGCAGAATCTGAGTTGAAATCCGCATTCTGCCACATAAATGCATAGTCGTAGAACAATCCATGCCACTCAACATCAACTGCGTTGAGTGAGAATGTAAGGAGCAGTGCTAAGATCAATACTGGTAATAACTTTCTCATATAACCTCCTTTTTAGGTTTTAACAAACTACTTCTTTTACATCTTCGAAAAAATTGCAAATGCTCCGGCAAGGAAACCATACTATTATCTTACCCTATATCCCTTCTCTTTATCATAATAAAGGGGTTTATCATAGGACGGAAGAGGAAACCCTGGATTCTCAGCAATCGATTCTCCATATTTCCAATCAGGTGGGCAAATAGCTATATATCTTACATAACAACCTGTGCCACCTAAGAATTTTGGAAAACCGACTGCAATAAGAGCACCAGTCGCTGGAACCTTCCAGAGATTTGATACTCCCTCTGCCTGACAATAATTCTGCTTCAGAATCCATGCTTCACTGGCAAAATTACTTGTAGTATCAGTATCCAGACATTCATGTCCATGGAATAATACATGTCTTGTTTCATGAAGATATTTTACAGCCTCAAGGCATACACCTGGAAGATGCGCTTCAAATTCTTTTCTATTATCCCACGTCTTTGAATGGTCAGAGCGTATCATTACAACCGAACCTTCGGGTATTGTGCCATGTTCCGCTTCCCAGGCCTTTATATCTTTGACCTGACACTGATAATCTGGCTCCTTTGCTGTCTGTTCATGAACATCTATTACTACAAGTGGTCTTATGACGTATGTAGCTGGAATCTTTTCAACTGTGGTCCCATATGGATTGAAATGCGCTGGAACATCTAATTGGGTCCCCATCTGATCTGTTGGCAAAAAGTAGGCATTGCAACAAAAAGCATGATCCTTATAATTGAAAACATCCCCTTTATGAGCCCATTCTCCCATATTGCTAACACCACATTTGGTGGGGTAGAACTCTGGCTGTCCAAATCCTTCCCAAATTGGCATATAGGGAGTGATTGTGTGACTCAAATCCACATACTTTGCATTTACAAAGAAGTTTTCATAAACATCCCATAAACTCATCTTCGACCTTGCAGCACCTGGGAGTGCAAAACTGACAACTAATAATGCAAGTGCAAGTATCAAAAAACTCTTACGCATAAAACCTCCTCTTATGTTAATTACCTGACCCTCATCCCCTTCTCTTTATCCCAGCGAAGAGGTTCCTTATGTTCAGGTAGCGGAGCACCCATATTTTCTGCAACTGATTCCCCATATTTCCAGTCTGGAGGACAGATAGCAATGTATCTCGCATATCCACCCACTCCACCTTTGAGTTTCGGGAATCCAATGGCAATAAGAGCACCAGTCGCTGGAACCTTCCAGAGATTTGATACTCCCTCTGCTTGGCAATAATTGTGGTGCAGAATCCATGTCTCTCCAATCATTGCGCCTGTGGTATCAGTATCCAGACATTCATGTCCATGGAATAATATATGTCTTGTTTCATGAAGATACTTTATCGCATCAAGATTGACTCCAGGAAGATGTGCTTCAAATTCTTCTTTGTTTTCCCATTTTTTTGAATGGTCAGAGCGTATCATTACAACTGAACCTTCGGGAATTGCGCCATGCTCATCTTCCCAGGCTTTTACATCAGCGAGATTGCAATGGTAGGCGGGTTCCTTTTCTGTCTGTTCATGAACATCTATTACCACAAGTGGTCTTATACAGTATGTAGCGGGATACTCATCAACGGTAGCTCCGAATTTATAGAAATGAGCTGGAGCGTCTAACTGGGTTCCACATTGGTCTGTGGTGAAACGGTAGCCAGTAGCTACAAATCCATGGTCTTCATAGTTGAAAACATCTCCTTTGCTGGCCCAATCACCCATATCTCTACCGCATTTGGAGGGAAAGAACTCTGTGGGTCCAAACCCTACCCATATTGGTATATCAGGTGTGATTGCATGTGTTAAATCCACATACTTTGCATTTACAAAGAAGTTTTCATAAACATCCCATAAACTCATCTTTGATTTTGCAGCCCCTGGGAGTGCAAAACTGACAACTAATAAAGCAAGTACAAGTATCAAAAAACTCTTACGCATAAAACCTCCTCTTTATTTTTAAACTCAACTTAATTAAAAACATACTGGGTGGCGTATCTTTCAGATTTCCCCCAAAATCCGAAGGTTTCTGGTATTATTTTATACAACCTGCTCATCTTCGTTCTTCGTTCTTAGTCTACTCCCTCTTGCAGCCTGAACTATATAGTAAATCAAACCACCATACAAAACCAGAGAAGCAAATATCATCATCACAATAGCAGAGCCATTCATGGGTTGCCTCCTTTTTTCTTAGAAAGAATAAACGATACAATGAGTAATACGATTATTAAACCAATTCCTGTGAATGTAGTCCATATAGGATAGTTACCATAACCTTTCCGGATAAGCGTAATCAACTCAAAGATAAAGGATGCCCCCAGAACAATAGGTGTAACAATCTTTATCAATACATCCCACCAGGGCCCTATCCTAACATCCGAAACACTATTGATATATTTTCTAACCTTTGGTGCCCCGAACACATAACCAATTACTATGCACTCAAGAAGACCTACAAGGGTTAAACCATATGTGCAGACAAAATGGTCTATTATATCCACCCAGTAAAACCCAGCCCTCGTTGTATAGGGAATCCCCATGAGAAATCCAAAACCTACAACAGCGGGTAACACCCATTTTTTATTGAATCCCCACTTATCCACGATACTACCAACCACCGGTTCAACCTGGGAAAAGGCTGAGTCAATACCAAGTGTTAAGAGAAGTAAGAAGAATAGCGCTCCAAATAGTACTCCGGCGACAGGCAGTAAATTAATTGCAGCGGGATAAGTGACAAAGGCAAGACCCAACCCGGAGGTAGCCACCTCAGGCACACCAACACCCATTGATTGTGCAAGATATCCAAGGGTTGAGAACACTGCAAAACCTGCAAAGAAAGCCGTCCCACAGTTGGCAAGACTGGTCATAAATGCATTTGCAGTAATATCTGAGTTCTTTGGTAAATAACTGGCGTATACAATGAGTGTCCCCATTGCAAGTGATAGGGTAAAAAATATCTGACCATAGGCAGCCAGCCAGACCTTGGGGCTTAAGAGAACAGAGAAATCAGGGGTTAAATAAAAGTTAAGCCCATTTATTGCACCAGGCAGGGTGAGTCCCCTTATGACCATTATTATCAATATGAGCCAGGGGATACCCACGGTAAAATATACGATCTTTCCCAGTGTTTTTACACCCTTGAAAAGGCACAGGTAAATAAGCAACCAGGTTATTGCGAGTCCTATTAAAACAGGGAGTTGTATTCCACCAAGGATGCCCGGTGATCCTGATTTACCTAAAAGCGTTTGATTAAAGAAATTACTTATCTCTGCTCCAGTAGTGCCCCATGCCTGTGTAAATGAATAATAAAGATAATTGACGCACCATGCCATGATGGTCGCATAGTATGTTGCAAGGACAAAAACAAGCACTACTGCAAACCAGCCAATCCATTCTGCCTTACTCCAGATTTTCCTAAGGGCGGTAGGAGGAGAACTCTGCATCTTCTGTCCAACAGCATATTCAAGAATCATAAGAGGAATACCGGCAGTGATGAGTGCTATAAGATAAGGAATAAGGAACGCCCCACCCCCATTCTGATAGGTTATATATGGGAACCTCCAGACATTCCCAAGACCAATCGCAGCACCAACAGCAGCGAAGACAAAGGAAGACCTGGACCCCCAACGTTCTCTCGCTTCGGCCATTTATTTACCCCCTTTTACTCGGTTTATGTCAATGAGATCGGAAAGCAGTGCAAATCCCGTTTCCCTTCTCCCCGCCCCGGGACCAGATATCGTTATATCTCTGAGAACATCAGTGGTAAAACATATAGCATTGGTTACACCCGTTATCCTGGATAATGGATCATCCTCTCCTAACACTTCAGGAGTTACACTGGCCTTGATACTTCCATTCTCTTTTCTGGCTCTGGCTATCAATTTCCAGTGCTTATTATCCTTTAATGCCTGCTGGACTTCATCTAATGTAATATTATCAATACCCTTTCGCCCTACATCCCCTACAGTCACATTTCCACCCATCAGCACATTTGCTATTATAATAATTTTAGCAACTGCATCCCAACCTTTGACATCAGCATCCGGTATTGTCTCAGCATATCCCTTCTGCTGTGCTTCCCTTAGCGCTTCCGCATAGGACATACCAGATTCCATCCGGGTAAGGATATAATTGGTAGTACCGTTTAATATGCCTTTGACTTCTTTGATCCTGATTCCTGCAAGTGGTAATAGGGTAAGGTTTATCGCTGGTGTTCCTGCAATGACAGTTCCTTCAAATCTTAGTTCACATCCTTGCCTTAAAGCAATATCATGTAATTTATGATAAGCCAATGCAATGGGGCCCTTATTAGTAGTTGCAACGTTCTTTCCCATCTCTAACGCAGTCTGGATATGGGTTAAACCAGGTTCTCCTGTTTCAATGTTGGTTGGGGTAGCCTCAACAATCGTGTCCGCATTGGAATCTTTTATAGTCTTTAAGGAATCCCAACCTTTCTCACCATAGGGATAATCATTGATGTTGTCGCGATTTTCTATAAGTGATAGTATTTTCTTTATATTAAGTCCGCCTTCGTTGTAAACAGAGCCTATTTTGGGGTCAGAGATGGCAACAAGGCCTGGAGTGAAATTATACTTATCTTTAAGTAACGCCTGCTTCTCATCCAGTAATTCTAAAAAACCACTTCCAACCGTCCCGCAACCTATTACAGCTATCTTCATCAATATCCCCCCTTTCGTTTTTTAAATTATAAAATAAATCTCACGTAATGTCAAGAGGTTTTTTATTGCTAAATACATTTTTCTTCTACCCTGGTATACTCACCTCCAAAAGCTATTTTATCCCCATTTCTCGTAAAACAGGAATCAATTAAAACAAATATTAATAAAGGCAGCCCCTTTAACCCTTATTTATGGTATGTCAAATATTAAAACTGCGGATGCTGTACTGCCTCCTGCTTCTACAATAATTAAGAATTATAGCCTATATTTTAAAAAAAGTCAAGTAGTTTCGATAAAATTTAACATTTTAGAAAAATACATCCTGCCGCCCAATATTGAGCTCTGCCTATTGCCCATTATTATTACACCTTTATAAGATATTATAGTTGACTTTTATAATAGATGGGATATAATAGCCCAAAAGGGAGGAAGCATGGATAAAGACTTAAAGAAATTCTTCAAGAGTTTAGTGGAAGCGCCAAGTCCCTCAGGTTTTGAGCAACCTGCCCAGGGCGTTTATCGTAATTTTGTAGGAGATTATGCAGATGAAGTAAAAACGGATGTCCATGGCAATGTCATCGCTTTTAAGAAGGGAAAGGGGAAACTCAAGATGATGGTTTCCGGGCATGCTGACGAGGTTGGGCTTATGGTAAATTATATAGATAAAGAGGGCTTTATATACTTTACCCCTATTGGCGGGATTGACTACTCATTACTTCCCGGGCTCAAGGTCGATATCCACACAAAAAAAGGATCCATAAGGGGCGCAATAGGCCGAAAAGCAATACATATGATGGAAAGGGATGAAACAGATAAAGCACCCAAAAGAGAGGACCTCTGGATTGATATTGGAGCAAAAGACAAGAAAGAAGCAGAAAAGATGGTATCCATAGGAGATCCCATAACCTATGTGGCCGGTCTGGAAGAACTCCCCAATGATCTTGTACTAACCAAGGCTACAGACAATAAAGCAGGTGTCTTTGCAGCCGGTGCGCTCCTCAAATACCTCTCTAAGACAGATATATCTGTCAATCTATACTGTGTTTCATCTGTCCAGGAAGAGATAGGTCTTCGGGGTGCAAGAACCAGCGCTTACGGAATAAACCCTGACATAGGGTTGGCATTTGATGTAACAACGGCGACCGACCATCCAAGGACCAATAAAAAGAAATACGGGGATATATCACTTAACAAAGGACCCGTTATTTCTCGCGGGCCCAATATAAATCCCACAATATATGACTTGCTTGTAGAGACAGCTAAAAAAAATAAGATAGAGTATCAAATCAGTGGTGATCCAAGAGGTACAGGAACAGATGCTAATATTATGCAATTGACAAGAAGTGGCGTTGCAACAGGCTTAATCAGTTTCCCAAACCGTTATATGCATACCCCTATTGAAATCATATCCTTTAAAGACCTTGAGAATGCCATCAAACTTGGGGGAGAGTTTATAAAAAAGATAAACGATAAAATAGACTTTATTCCAAAACTCTAAGTTTATAGAACATCCTGTATTTACGAAGTCGCCTACCATGGTTCCTAAAAGGGCAAACGATTAGTATATTGCATTGAGCTACTGCGCTATACTATCCTCTTAGAATCACGAATACGATATAGAGAAAATAGGAAAAAAGAAGCACTCCTCCTTCCTTTCGCGAGACCATCCTCCTGGTAAATATGAAAAGAAGCAAGAGAATAGTTACTGCTATTATTATAAGCAAATCTATAAAGGAACCAACAGGAAATTGAATTGGGCGAATAATAGAGGTTAAGCCAAGTACGAATAGGATGTTGAAGATGTTACTTCCAACTACATTCCCTATGGCAATATCACTCATACCCTTTTTTGCTGCCGTAAGAGATGTAACCAACTCAGGAAGTGATGTACCCAGGGCGACAACCGTAACACTTATCAGAGCCTCGCTGATGCCCCAGACATAAGCAATATTAATGGCATTATCCACTACCAATTTTGCACCATAGATAACACCCAGGATTCCACCCAGGGTTAGACCAGAAGCTTTCAATAGTTCCTTTCCAGTGTATTTAATAGAAGACAGATCCTTATCCAGTAGTAGTTTCCTTCTGTCGGAAAGTGCCATCCTGTAAAGATAAAATAGATATATAAAGAAAAATATTATCAGTATTCCACCGTCGATACGTGAGAGAGTGGGGGTCCTACCCGTGAACCAATCATCCCGCACAAGGAACAGGAGAATGAGAGTTATAAGCAGACTGTAGGGGATTTCCTTTTTTATCGTGCTCTTTCTCCCTGAAATGGTATACAACAACGCACCCAGACCTATTACAAGGCCAATATTTGCCATGTTACTACCCAATATATTCCCAAAGGATATTGTAGAATGAGAGATTACTGCAGCTTTAATAGAGACGGCCGCTTCTGGTGCACTCGTTCCAAGCGCTGCAACCGAGAGCCCGATAAAAAGAGGAGAGACACCAAAAAGAGTTGCCAGTTCAACAACCCCGTCTATCAAATAGTCAGCTCCTTTTACCAGGACAACAAATCCAAGTATAAATAGTATATATATCATAATATTATTACCAGTAAAGAATAAAGTATTCTGCAATATTGTCAATCATAAACTTATCCCATCTTTTATTTTCTCGACAAGAACGCAAAGGAAAATTTGCCACAGAGACACCCCGATACGGTCGGTTCCTCCCTACGGGGCAGGCAGAGAACACAGAGAAGAATTGTTTTTATTGTAGGAGGGAAATTTGCCACAGAGGACATAAAGGAAGAACGGTTAAATGGTTGAGTAGTTGAATAGTTGAATAGGAAAAACCCAACGAACCCAACGAACCCTATGAACTCAATAAACCCGAAACACACCACCAAAGATTATGCCACGGTAAACTCACGGTTAATTCTTTGTTAAATACCACAGCGGCACAGAGTGATATAGTTAAATAGTTGAGTAGTTGAATAGTTGAGTCTGGATTACCAAGAGTAATAAGTTGCGTGGTTAAATCGTTGAGTCGTTGAGTCGTTGATTAGGAAAAACTCAATGAACCCAACGAACCCTATCCACGCTATAGACACTATAGACGCTATAGACGCAATAAACGCTATGAACCTAAGACCTAAAAGATGAACACTCGACTAATTCCCACATATCACATACCACATATCCCATATCACATATCTCTTATCACTTATCACATACCACGATAATCTTAGGGGTTTATCCCTAAGCAGAACCCAGAACACTCAATAACTAAACTATTAATCTTTACTTATAAACAGAGAGATATATAGAGAGAGGTGGCAACATGCATTCTGTTGTTCATTAATCACTCCAGCGGATTATTGACATTAGAGTAATATTAATTATAATTCCATAAGATGGATAGAAGAGATTTTTTAAAGACATTAATGGTTCTTCCTTTTACGCTTAAAGCACTCAATTTAAGGGAATCCTCTGGATATATAGAGCCTAAGATTGCATCCAACTGGACAAAAGTTTCAGAGGATAAGGTACAATGCCTGAATTGCCCACATCAATGTGTGCTAAGGGAAGGAGAAAGGGGAAGATGCAGGGTTCGGGAAAACAGAGGAGGAAAGCTATATACGCTTGCGTATGGAAATCCCTGCGCTGTCCACCTTGACCCAATAGAGAAAAAACCCCTTTATCACTTCCTGCCAGGAACCGTCGCTTTTTCCATAGCAACGGCAGGCTGCAACCTCCATTGTAAGTACTGCCAAAATTACACCATCTCCCAGGCTAAACCAGAAGATACAAGGAACTATAAATTACCTCCAGAAGATTTGATAAAGAATTTACTCTATTATAGAAATAAACATAACATCCAATCAATAGCCTATACTTATACTGAACCCACAATATTTATCGAATATATGATTGACGCTGCTCAACTTGCTCACAAAAATGGGATAAAGAATGTCTATCACTCCAATGGTTATATTCAAAAGAAACCCTTAAGTGAATTAATCCCTTATCTTGACGGAGCTAATGTGGACCTTAAGTTTTTCCGCGATAAGAGTTATTCTGAAATATCAGGTGGTAAGCTACAACCAGTTCTACAAACTCTAAAGGACTTGAAAGAAGGCGGGACTCACCTTGAGATAACCTACCTCATAGTTCCATCTATAAATGATGAGAGAAAAGAAATTAAGGAAATGGTCAGATGGGTTCTGGATAACCTGGGACCCGATGTTCCCATTCATTTCTCCCGTTTCTTCCCCACCTACAAACTGGAGAATTTGCCTCGGACTCCGCTCAAAACAGCAGAGGATGCAAGGGTTCTAGCAAAAGAAATGGGAGTGCATTATTCTTATGTAGGTAATGTCCCTATAGGACATCCCGGTTCTAATACATATTGCCCTGGTTGTGGTAAGTTACTCATAAAACGCCGCGGATTCTCTATTGTTGAAAATAAAATGGAGAATAATAGGTGTCCAACCTGTGGCATGAAGATTGCAGGGGTTTGGGAATGAAGGTAATCGAGATTAAAAATCTCGTAAAGATATATGCTTCACCGTTTATGAGAAAAAAATCAATAGGTTTAAATGGGCTAAATATGGAAGTAGGGGAAGGAGAAATCTTTGGTCTCCTCGGGCCAAATGGGGCTGGCAAGACAACTGCCCTGAAGATTATCACCTATTTACTCAAACCAAATGGAGGAAGCGTGACCCTCTTTGGAGGGGTTGGATCCTTAGAGGCAAGAAAGAGAATGGGATTCTTGCCAGAGAATCCCACTTTCTATAGACATCTCACTGGAATGGAGTTACTACAGTTTTATTCTAGATTGTATGGGAGGAACCCCACACGGAAAGAACTGGAAGAAAAACTCAAGGTAGTGGGACTCAAAGACAGTAAAGACAGGAGAATCTCCGGTTATTCAAAGGGAATGCTCCAGAGAATAGGACTCATACAGACCCTTATTGGGGACCCGGATCTCCTGGTACTGGATGAGCCGTTGAGCGGCCTGGATCCTGTGGGTAGAAGGGAAATGAAAGACCTTATAAGAAAAGTGAACATGGAAGGTAAGACTGTTCTTTTCTCATCCCACATCCTCTCTGATGTTGAGGCCATCTGCAACAGGGTCGGGATAATTGTAGATGGAAAGATGAAAAAAGTAGGATATATAGGAGAGATACTAAAAAGCGAAATACGTTACATAGATATTGAATTTGAAGGCATGGAAAAAATAGACTGGTTAAATGAATACGGAGACTTAAAAAAGGAAGGCAAAGTAATATATCTCCGGATAAAAGACACCGAAAAGAAAGACAAAGTCTTAAAAGAGATCAGCAGAAGAGGCGGAAAGATCATCTCGGTTGTGCCGCAGAGACAAAGTCTTGAGGAACATTTTATAAGGACTTTAAATGAGTAGAGTATTCGCTATTGCATCGAATACCTTTAGAGAATCTATAAGAGACAAAATTCTCTTAAGCCTTGCTGTGTTAGGATTTTTGCTAATTGCTGCCTCAAAGGTCTTTGTCCCTATATCAATTGGGCAGCAAGCGAAGATAATAAAGGATTTTGGGGTTGGATTGATCGAGATTTTTGGCCTTCTTATAGTGGTCCTTATCGGGACCCGCATCCTTTATCAAGAGATAGAAAGAAAGACTATTTATTCAATAATATCAAAACCGGTTACTGAACTTGATTTTGTCCTCGGGAAATTCCTAGGATTATATTACCTTATTATTGTTATCCAGCTCATCCTCTTCAGTATTTTCATATTATTCATGAAATTCTATCTGGGGACTATTGACTGGTTTCTGTTAAATGCATTATACTTTTATTTATTTGAGTTTCTTCTTCTTGATGCGGTGGCTGTATTTCTTTCTTGCTTTACCACACCGATAACAGCAGGGATACTTACACTTCTTGTATTCTTTGTAGGACAGCTTTCCCACTACCTGAAAGATTTAGTTGTGGTAACCGGAGTGTCTGAACTAAGCGTTCTGGTGAATTTCTTATACTTTGTACTACCCAATTTTTCTGTTTTCAACGTAAAAGCCAATGTAGTCTATCATCTCCCGATGTCCGTAAATTCTTATTTCCTGGCCTTCTCCTATTCCATCCTATATGCATTAATACTTCTTATAATATCATCGCTCCTCTATTCTCTTAAGGAATATCAATGAAGAAATTACTCCTACTTATTCCTCTTATAATCCTTTTAGTAATCGTGGAAGCAAAGTGCTTTGAGTGGATTCCAGAAGGAAAAGGAGAAGAACTTTTATTCTTCCCGAAAGGCCCTTTCGTAGGCATGATCTCCTCAGGCTTTGAGAATCTATTTGCAGATTTCATATGGATAGAAGCAGGAGTATATTTTGGTGGACACAGAATGGCGGATAGGAAATACCCCTATCTGTATCATATCCTCAATGTCCAGACCGACCTTGATCCTCGATTTATACCTGCTCATACACTCGGAGGCGTGCTTCTGGCTGATGATGCAAAAAGAACTGATTATTCAATGAAGTTACTTAACAAAGGTATGTTTAATAATCCAAACCGCTGGGAAATACCATTTGTAAAAGGCTTCATTCACTATATATATACAAAGGATTATCGGGAAGCTTCAAAATGGTTCCTCATCTCTTCAATGAAAAAGGATGCTCCGGATATGACACTCAAATTTGCTGTATGGACATTGGCATCGGAGGAAGGAGTGGATGTTGCCCTTAAACTATGGTTCAGACTATATAATATTTCAACGAGTCCTCTCCTGAAGGAAAAAGCAATTAAAGCCTTAACCAAGGTCCTGCAGGATCAGGTATTGCATTTCAAAGAGGATAAAGGACATTACCCACGTTCCCTTTCTGAACTAATAGAAACTGATTATATCTCGTTTATACCCCAATTAGATATAGGAAAATTTGTGCTAAAGGAAAACCAGATAAGTATTGAGTAGATTACATAAACCCTTCACGAAGATTTCAAAATATTACGATATTCTCATGGAAGATGTAGATTATGAGGATTGGATTAAGTATATCCTGGATATTGCGGAACTCTATGATATACACTTCACCCCCATGCTGGACATTACATGTGGAACGGGAAATTCAATGCTACCCTTTCTATCGAAAGGTATAAAATCAATAGGGGTGGACAGTTCTATGGAAATGCTGAAGATTGCAAAACTAAAAGTACCCGAACTACCTTTTGTCCTGGCAACCGCACAATCCCTCCCTTTTCTTCACCATTTTAACCTTGCGATATCCATATTTGATTCCTTGAATTATATACTGGATTACAATGAACTAATGCAAGCCTTTGATTCTGTGCAGGAAACCCTCTTGCCAAAAGGGCATTTTATATTCGATATGAACACACCCTACGGGCTTGAAACCATTTCTCAGCATGATATCCGGCAGGAGAATGAGAACTTCATAAGCGTCTGGAGAAACCTCTATAATAAGAATGAAAAGACGCTCAATCTTTATTTAACCTTATTTATAAAAAAAGGAGAACTTTGGAGGAGAGTGGATGAAATACACCGCGAAAGGGGATATACTGAAGACGAGGTGATAATGGGGCTTCGCAAAACAGGATTTAGGGTTTTAGGGACTTTTAAGTGCTTTGAACAGTCCACAGTTGATCGATTCACGAAGAGAATTCTCTATGTTACAAAGGTCAGATAAATACGAATTGTTAAAATAAAAAAAGGGCAGTAAAAACTGCCCTTTTTTTACCCGTATTACTCTTATTACATAGGTGGCATTCCAGCACCTGGCATAGGAGTTGCTTCTTTTTCTTCCTTGCGCTCTACAACCAGTGCCTCAGTTGTGGTAAGAAGCGCTGCAACAGAAACAGCATTCTGAAGAGCTATCCTCGCCACTTTTGTTGGGTCAATAATACCTGATTCCAAGAGGTTTTCCATCTTTAGGCTCTCTGCGTTAAACCCCATATTCTTTTCCTTTGCGGATTTAACCTTCTCTACAATCACTGCCCCTTCTTCTCCTGCATTATTTGCTATCCATCTTAAGGGTTCAGAGAGAATCTTAGCTATTATTTCAACGCCAAGCTTTTCTTCACCTTTCAGGGTTTCACCAAATTTCAAAACCGCAGGGATGGTTCTTATGAAACCAACACCACCACCTGGAATAATACCTTCTTCCACTGCTGCTCTTGTTGCATGAAGTGCATCTTCCACTCTTGCTTTTTTCTCTTTCATCTCAACTTCTGTTGCCGCACCAACTTTGATTACAGCAACTCCACCGGTAAGTTTTGCAAGACGTTCCTGGAGTTTCTCTTTATCATAATCGGATGTGGTTGTTTCCATTGCTGCCTTTATTTGTTGTATCCTTCCGTTTATATCGCTACTCTTACCCTTACCACCAATAATTGTGGTGTTATCCTTGTCGATTTTTACCTTATTTGCCTGTCCGAGGTCATCAAGCTGAACACCTTCTAACTTCATTCCTACTTCTTCAGATATGAAGTGGCCGCCGGTCAGCACAGCAATATCCTTAAGCATTTCCTTTCTTCTATCTCCATATCCCGGAGCCTTAACAGCAGCAGCATTGAGGGTCCCTCTTAATTTATTTACGACAAGAGTTGCGAGTGCTTCACCTTCTACATTTTCTGCAATAATTAGAAGGGGTTTACCCATCTGGGATATCTTCTCAAGAAGCGGCAGGAGATCCTTCATGGCAGATATCTTGCCATCATATAAAAGAATAAATACACCATCCAACTCACAGATCATATCTTCCTGGTTGGTGATGAAATAGGGAGAAATGTATCCACGGTCAAACTGCATTCCCTCTACCACTTCAAGTTCGGTCTTTAATCCCTTACCTTCTTCTGCAGTTATGACGCCGTCTTTTCCTGCTTTTTCCATTGCATCTGCTATGATTTCCCCGACCTCTTTATCATTATTCGCAGAGTTGGTAGCAACCTGTTCTATCTCCTTCCTATCCTTTATTTCCCGTGATAACCCTTTTAATTCTTCCACTACTTTATCCACAGCCTTCATCATGCCTCTCTTTAAGGCCATCGGGTTAGCTCCGGCTGCTACATTCTTCATTCCTATCTGTAAAATCGATTCGGCAAGGACAGTAGCAGTAGTGGTCCCATCGCCGGCCACATCACTGGTCTTCGATGCGACTTCCCTCACCATTTGAGCACCTATATTCTCGAAGGGGTCCTGTAACTCTATCTCTTTAGCAACAGTAACGCCGTCCTTCGTAATGGTTGGAGCTCCCCAACTTTTTTCAAGGGCAACATTTCTACCCTTTGGCCCAAGAGTCACTCTAACGGCTTTTGCGAGTTTCGTAACGCCACTTTTTATAGCGTTACTTGCTTCCTGCGCAAAAATTATATCTTTTGCTGCCATCTTATTACCTCCTTATTGCTCTATCTTCGCAAGAATATCGTCTTCGTCCAGTATGAGATATTCCGCTTTCTCGAATTCTACTTCTGTCCCACCATACTTGCCAAACAGTATTCTATCGCCCTTTTTTACTGGAATGGGATCTTCGTCTTTTGGAACTTTAGCGACTGCTTCCACAATACCCTGCTGCGGCTTTTCCTTTGCAGTATCCGGTATTACAATTCCACTCTTCTTCACTTCTTCCTTCACCCTCTTTACCAACACCCTTCTTCCTACTGGTATTATCATAGTCTTACCTCCTTTTTATCAATTAAACTAAACCACTTTTTGTGGAATGAAATAACAGTAGATATAAAAACGATAATAACAATACAACGATTATCAGATTTGTCAAGGGGCAACACCTGGCCGCACGTAAATTATTTTTTATCCTATCTAAATCGCAGAAGGATCATCTTGCTGAACTACAAATAGTAAGAATCAATATCATAGGTAGGGTTTTTATAATGAATCAAATATTAACACTATGGAAAGTCACTCTATAAACGGGGTGATTATGAAGAGTTATTATTGACTATAAGCCATTTTATATATATAATATTTTCAATATGAAGAAATATATCTTTAATTTTTAGATTCTTATATGAGGGAAGCATGGGCTTTTTTATGATTTTATCCCTTTTATCAATGCCTCCTATGCCCGGCATAGATAACAAATTGGCGTATAGCCATCTCATGGCAAAAAAAGAGATTAGAATAAATACACCAGAGGACAAAGGGAAAGCATTGTTGGATTCAATTCGAAGTATTGTACTACTGGTTGATTTTAATGATAATCATTCGGTTTACTCTCAGTCTAACTTTGAGGATCTCCTCTTTTCAGAGGGATGGGGAAGTATGCGTAACTACTATAAAGAGGTGAGCTATGAAAGATTCGAGATAGTCGGGCATTGCAGGGGTTGGTATAGAATGCCCCTCTTATACACAGAGTATGTAAGAGGTAACTATGGATTCAATGGGGATGAACCAAATGTATTCACACTGGTGAGGGATGCCGTGGAGGCAGCAGACCCATCAGTGGACTTTTCTAATTACGATTTAGATGGAGATGGTATGGTGGACGCACTTTTTGTTATTCACTCTGGGCCAGGAGCAGAAGCAACCGGTGATACAAATGATATATGGTCTCATAAATCCAGCTTCTCATCAAATGGACTTTCTCCTGTTCAAACGGATGATAATGTATATATTGATGTTTATTCAATGGAACCCGAACGATTCCCTGACAACTCCTTTGTCACAATCGGGGTCTTTTGCCATGAATTCTGTCATGTTCTCGGCGCACCGGATATTTATGATATAGATAGAGGAAGTTCAGTGATCGGCAAATTCGGTCTTATGGATGCTGGCTCCTGGAATGGAAACCCGGCAGGGTCAAGTCCATCCCATCCCTGTATCTGGGTAAAATACCTCCTGGGATGGGTCGACCCTCTTGGTTTGGAAAAAGGTGCATGTGATTCCATCTATCAGGCAAAAATACCAGCAATCGAGGAAACCCCTATCGCATATCGTATGCTAAAAAACCCTGAAGGGAATGATTGGGAATGGGGAACAGGTGGGATTGGGGAGTATTTTCTCATCGAGAACAGGGAAAGGATGGGTTATGATTCCGCACTCCCGGGTAATGGTCTTTTGATACTTCACTGCAATGAAAACGAATTGGACAATACCGATCGTGATAATAGACTTGTTTGCGTTATGCAAGCGGATTCAGATGACGCAACTTCTACCACAGGGGAAGCGAGTGATCTCTGGAAGAATAGAGTAATTGGTTTTGATGAGATTTCTATCCCTTCCAGCATCTTATGGGATGGGACCCCGAGTGGTGTATCTGTTTCTAACATAAGCCCTGCGGGTGAATTGGTGAGAGCGGATCTGAAAATAGGATTGGTTATGCTGGATGAAGTATACTCTTATCCAAATCCTTTCGTAAAGGGCGAATCCGGGGAATATCTAACTATAAGATATGTACCTTCCGATATTGAAAAAGCTTATGGTAAACATCCGAATTTTACTGTATCTATCTATAGCATAACAGGTAATCTGGTACGCCGACTAACCCGCCCGGGTGAGATTTATCCTGAGGCTAGATTTGCCCTCTGGGATGGAATTGATGATGAGGGAAATCCTGTCCCTTCTGGTATATACTTTTATATCATAGAAATAGAAAATGAGAGAAATAAGGGGAAATTGACCTTTGTTAGGTAGCATTTTCTTCCTCTTTGCCTTCTGGGGAACAAATTTCCATGGGAATGAATTCTTGAAAATCGGCATAGGAGCCCGCCCCGTTGGTATGGGTGGGGCATATGTATCGCTTTCAGATGATGCCGATGGTATTTTTTGGAATCCAGCTGGAATCTCGGGAATATCTACATTCGAAGTTAGTGTAATGGGTATGGAACTTTTTAATGATATATCAATAATCTCCCTCTGTAGTGCCATACCCATAAAAAAAATTGGGGTTATTGGGCTGGAGACTCTGTATTTAGAGACAGAAGATGTAAGAAGGGATCAAGAGGGAGGTGAAATTGGCAAATTCACAAACAACGACATTCTTATCGGTATTGGCTACAGCATGAAGGTTAAGAGGTTTAGAGGAGGTATAGTACTAAAATACGTGCATAGTAGGCTCGCACAATACTCGGCTCAGAGTTTATATATGGACATGGGCACCACATTCAAACTCAACCGACTTATACACATTGGAACATCCCTGCAAAATATTGGATTTGGACCGAAGTTCTACTCCAGTCGGGATTGTGCACCGACTGTATTAAGGGTCGGGGCAAGTCTTACACTTTCCTTCTCCTCATATAGATTAATCCTCGCTTCCGATGTCATAAGCTTTTCCTCGCTGGAACCTGTTTTATCAACAGGAGGAGAACTCTATGTCTACTCTGGTAAAGAGTCAATAGGAGCCTTTGCAATACGTGGTGGGTACAAATCCGGATATCACCTTGGGGAATGGTCGGGGTTTTCCTTTGGTATGGGATATGAGGCAAAAACAGGACATATCAAATATAGGATTGATGTGGTCCAATTTGATTATGGATTCCTGGGAAATTCAAATAGAGGAAGTGTCACACTTCAATTTTAGCATGGTGGAATAAAATGAGCCGAAATATCAACCGATTTATTCATACCATTGTATTAGATGAAAAAAAACGGAACATATCAAGTTATTTCTTCGTCTCTTAATATGAAATTAGATATTGAATCAATCTATAGGATGTACGGTGAATATATATATAGGTATATTTATGGAATGGTTCATAACAAAGCAGAAGCGGAGGATTTATTGCAGGATACTTTCATAAAGGTAATGAAAGCCGATAGTAGTGAAATAGAGAATATGAAATCGTGGCTTATTACAATAGCAAGATATACAATCTATGACCATTGGCGACGGGAAAGGCGAAGACTAAAGTTGAGGCCATTTGTAAGGGAGAAAAAACGAGACATAGATCTCAAGTTGGATATCGAAAGAGAGATAGAAAAATTACCACCAAAGTTGAAGGAGGTCATAATCTTAAGAGAAATAAATCAGTTGAATTATAAGGAAATCTCAGATATCCTTGGTGTTGAGATAGGCACAGTGAAATCCAGACTGAGTAGAGCCCGGATAAAATTAGGAGAATCTCTGGGAGGAATATTTTGAACTGCAAAAAAATAGAAGAACTATTATCCTCATATATTGATGGTGAACTCGAGAGAGACGACATTATAAAAGTGGAAAACCATATAAAAGAATGCTCGGAATGCAAGGCAAAGTTAGAGCATTATCAATCAATAAAGGAGATGGTAAAAAGTATAGAAATACCCAGTCCTTCATATAGAGTGGAAAGAAACATCATTGGTTACACGCGAAGGAGAAACTATTTTCTTCGTTTCATTTTCAGCACCTCCTTGTTAACAGGTTTAGGAGCGCTCTTAATCCTCACTTTTGGTCACACAGCACCTCCAGTAGTGGAGAAGCCGAAGGAATACTACATGGTAAAGGAAGAGAAAAACCCATATATGGAAATTGTGTATGAAAAGGAAGGAAATTATATACTCACAAACTATGAAGGAGGTAGCTTTTAAGGGTTAAAGGCAGGGCTTGTATATGATTATTTTGTTTTTGCTCTTATCTACCTATCTCACGGAGGTGGATAACGAAGTTAGACATTTAGAGGATAAAATATCTCCGTATATAGTAAATGTGCATACACAAGAGGGGAATATTTCCATGACGGGAACCGTTATAGACCCCAATCACATCGTCACTGTATGTTTCCTGAAACAGGGTGAACCTTTACAGTTAGAGGATAAATATGGAAACCTCACGAGAGGAAAGACTATTGGAAGGGATCCTGTCACAGGGGTTACATTGATAGAAGTAGAGCAAATTTTTCGTGCCCCGCCTGTCATGGAAAAACTGGATAAAGGACAACTTTGCTATGCCTACGGCAATTCTTTCGGGAAAATGGGGTTGATTGGAATGGGGTTCGTCCAGAGCCCCGAAGGAATTTCCTTTAACCTTTCTATCCCTCTTTCACCCGGGAATAATGGGGCAGGCGTATTTGATGTCCGTGGACATTTACTGGGGATAGTGGGCGGTAGAGTAAACCGTCCTGGCTTTCTATATAACTGGAGCAATGTTAGCAATCCAGGCAATTTTGCCGAGATAATAAAGATTGAATATCTTCTAAATACATCAAAACAGGTAAAGAAAATGGGAATGGTCAAAAGAGGTTGGCTGGGGCTTGTCGTCAGGGATGCTCCTGGTAATATGGGAGTCATAGTGGGGGAAATAGTAGAAGGCTCGCCTGCTGATTCGTCAAACATTCAAGAATATGACCTCATTATTGCTCTCAATGGAAATAACATACCCAATCTGGAAAGATTCAAAGAGATGGTTCTATCTCAATCACCGGGAGAAACAGTAATACTTACAATCATAAGAAGGAAAAAAAGATTGGAGATTCCTATCCGATTAAAAGAAAGGAAAAGTGGTATCGACTGGAAAAGACTGGCTCCGGATTTTAGGATCGAAAAGATTACCCCAAAACAATTTGAAGATAGCAAGGAGAAGGTAATAGAACAATTAACAGAACAAATCCTTCGCCTTTCAAAGGAGATAGAATTATTGAAAAAACAAATGGAGGAAAAAGGTTACTAGAGATAAGGATTCCTCCTTCCCCCTCAGGTTGGGATCCTTATCCCTTTTTCCAGAGTGACTCAAGTATTTTTTTTATTTTCTTCTCAAGTCCCTGTTCAGTAGGTTGATAGAAATCCCTTCTTTTTACACCTTTTGGAAAATAGTTTTCCTTTATGAAGTGATATGGAAAGTTATGAGGATATTTATAATCTTTTCCATAACCTTCCTCTTTCATCAATTTAGTGGGAGCATTTCTTAAGTGAAGGGGAACGGGATAATCAGGATTTCCCCTTATGAACTTTTGCGCTCTCATAAGTGCCATATATGAAGCATTACTCTTTGGAGCGGAGGCGAGGTAGGTTGTTGCCTGGGCCAAAATAATTCCCACTTCAGGCATTCCTACAAATTCGGCTGCCTGCTTCGCTGCCACGGCAACCATAAGAGCCTCTGGATCTGCATTCCCTATATCCTCGGAAGCCAGGATTATCATCCTCCTTGCAATGAATAACGGGTCTTCACCTCCCTCTAACATTCTAATCATCCAGTATAGAGCAGCATCTGGATCACTCCCACGTATTGATTTTATGAAAGCAGATATAAGGTTATAATGCTCTTCCCCTCCTTTGTCATAGAGTACCTGTTTCTGTAATATAGAAGAGATTAAATCTCTATTTATTACCCGTTCTTTCCCTTTCAGGGTTTTAATTGCAAATTCTAGTGTATCAAGGGCAACTCTTGCATCACCGTTGGTCATTTCTATAAGGTAGTCCATTGCATCATCTTCTACCCTAATATTCAATCCTTTGAGTTCTTCATCAATACTTATTGATCTCTTTATTATCATACGAATATGCGCTGGCTTTAAGGGATTCAACTTATAGACCCTTACTCTTGAAAGAAGGGGGGATATAATTTCGAATGAAGGATTTTCTGTTGTTGCTCCGATGAATTTGAGCGTTCCTCTTTCAACCCACGGGAGCAGAACATCCTGTTGCGCTTTATTGAACCGATGTATCTCGTCAATAAATAGAATAGTAGGTTTGGCTTTATTCCCAAGGAGATATTCTGCCTTTTTTATAATTTCTCTAAGCTCGGATACACCACTTCCCGTAGCACTTAGTGGTTCAAAATTCGCTTTCGTTTGTTTTGCTATTATATACGCAAGAGTGGTCTTACCAGATCCGGGTGGACCCCAGAATATAAGAGAGGGAATTTCTCCCTTTTCTATAATTTTCCTTAAGGGCGTTCCATCCCCTATGATATCTTCCTGTCCAACAAAATCGCTAAAAGACGTGGGACGGACCCTAAATGATAGAGTAGGTTGACCCTTTACCTTTGAGAATAAATCTGCTAAAATTTTAACCCTGTTCCGTTTGAATGTTCAAAAAGGAGAAAAACTCTCTATTTGACTTTATAAGTTGATTTATAAAATAAAATCCTATAATCTCGCTCATCCTACCTTCCATGTCTTCAAGGTTTTATTCCTTTATTTCCTATATCCTTCCTGTAATACATATTGGTAAATTTTATTTTCTCGATGCATTTATATGTTTTATCCCTGGCTTTTTTAAGGCTTCTATCGACCCCAACAACGGAGAGAACCCTACCGCCATCTGTATAGAGGACACGATTTTCTATTCTTGTTCCAGCATGGAACAGAATGCAAGAATTATCGCAAATGACTATCTCAAATCCTGTCTCGTATTTGCCCGGATATCCATCTGAGGCAACCACAATTCCTACTGCTGATTGGTCGCTCCAGGCAATTCCATCCGGCAAATCTCCTTCGTTGGTTCTGAGTAACAGTTCGAGAAAATCTTCACTCAATAATGGAAGGATTACCTGTATCTCTGGATCACCAAACCTAACGTTGAATTCAAGGACCTTTGGTCCTGACTGTGTAATCATTAAACCGGCGTACAGCACACCCCTATATTCGATTCCCCTCTTCTCCAGACCCACAATGGTAGGAAGAAAAATCCTCTCTTTAATTTCTGATAATTGAACTTTTCCAAGAAACGGTACAGGCGCATAGGCACCCATACCACCCGTGTTCGGGCCCCTATCTCCATCATAAGCTCTCTTATGATCCTGAGCGGGCATAAATTGATAAATCTTATCTCCAGAAACTAAAGCATGGACTGATACCTCTTGACCCTTAAGGCAATCTTCTATAACAACTGTATCCCCGGCTTCTCCAAATTTCCTCTCCTGCATTAGAAGTTCTAATGCTTTTATTCCCTCACCTACATTTGAACATACAAATGCTCCCTTCCCACCAGCTAAACCATCTGCCTTTACCACGAAGGGCACACTATTTTTCTCAATATAGCTCTTTGCTGCGTTAAAATCGTCAAATATCTCAAAAGAGGCCGTGGGTACATGTGCCTCTTTCATAAGTTCTTTTGCAAAGGCTTTACTGCCTTCCAATTGCGCTGCTTCCTTTGTGGGTCCAAATATAGAAAGACCTTCTTCTCTGAACTTATCCACTATGCCAGAAACTAACGGTTTTTCAGGGCCTACTACTGTAAAATCTATCTCCTTTTCTTTTGCAAACTTAACTATTTCATCGTAGCCCTTTAGATTTTCAACATTGTGACCTATCGTGATTGTACCGCCGTTCCCCGAGACAAAATAAAAATCCCTCCCCTCAAAGCTTTTCACAAGAGCCCAACCAAGGGCATGTTCCCGCCCTCCACTACCAACTATCATTATTTTCATTATCTTATATTTATAACAAAATATGAATGAATGTCAAGAATGCAAAGCTGCCTGGGAAAAGTGTATTCAATATATCCTACTCATTACTAAGTTCCTCTTCCATATGAGTTAGTCTAAACTCATCTACTATTGATTTTAATCTTTCCATTGATTCTCTAAGTGTTTTGGCCCTACCATTTAAATCTTTAATTATTTGATTCTGTCTCTTGACTAATCGATCGATGTCTCTTATGTAGTTGATATTCTCTTCTCCTACTCCTATTGACTGTTTAA
>Ga0209121_10000730_pt1 | contig 34991 bp, 35 predicted proteins | sample Cruoilmetagenom3_FD_187292 | JGI IMG/M metagenome (GOLD analysis project Ga0209121, IMG submission 187292) | Oil polluted marine microbial communities from Coal Oil Point, Santa Barbara, California, USA - Sample 3 (SPAdes) (version 2) | ecosystem: Environmental > Aquatic > Marine > Oil seeps ... | reverse complement strand
TCTCCAAATTTTGAATCTACCCATATTTTACCACCTAAAAGATTAACTAGTCTTTTTGCAATGGAAAGCCCTATACCTGCACCTTCATACTGTCTACTAAATGAACCATCAACTTGTGTAAATCCATTAAAAATTAAATCTTGGTGACTTGTATCTATACCAATTCCATTATCCGAAACATAAAAAACAATACGCGTTTCATCTTCCTTATTACAAATACTAAAACCATAATTGACAGTACCACTTTCTGAAAACTTAATAGCATTTTTTAATAGGTTTATTATAATGTGGTTAAGTTTTAATTCATCGGTATATATGGTTAAATTTTTACTATTTGACGGGATTATTAGATTAATATCTATGTGTTGTTTTTCTAGATTTTTTTGATGAATTTTCATTGATTTATCAATTTCATTTAGAAAAACAGTTAAATCAACACTCTTTATAAGCACTTTTTCTTTTCCAGATTCAATAACAGATACTTTAATAAGATCGTCAATAAGTTTTAGTAAAAGTTCTCCACTAACATTTATCATTTTAACATACTCAAGAATTTCCTCTATAGATGAATCTCCTTCTATTAAATCAGAAAGCCCTATAATACTATTAAGTGGTGTTCTTAACTCATGAGATATGTTTGCTAAAAACTCAGATTTTAATCGGTCGCTTTCTTCTGCTTTATCCTTTGCAAGAGTCAATTCCATAGTTCGCTCTTTAACAAGACTTTCTAGGTGATTTCTATATGTTTCCAGTTCTTTGTTCTGAGTAGTAATTTCATCTTGCTTTTGTAAAAGCAAGCTGTTTTTATTATCAAGTTCCTGTGTACGTAACTTAACTTTGTGTTCCAATGAAGTACTTAACTCAATTAATTCTTTATTTCGAATTTTAAGCTGATTGTCTTGTTGGTAACTTTTAAGAGCTTGCTTAACTGTTAAAACAAGGTCATCAGTCTGCCAAGGCTTAGAAATGTATCTATATAAACCCGCGTAATTTATTGAATTTGTAACTCCTTCAAGCGTGGCTTGCCCTGTTAACAATATGTTTAATGTAAGTGGTGATTTTTCATGAAGTTTCATTAAAAACTCATCACCCTTCATAACTGGCATTGCATAATCTGCTATAACAACTTTAATTTCATAATTTAAGTCAAGTAAACTATTTATAGCCTCTAAAGCTTCAATTCCTGATTCTGCTGTTTCAATAATATATGTATTACCAAAAGCATTTTTTAGCTCAGTTTTTAAGCTGTTTAAAACGATTTTTTCATCATCAACACAAAATATGACTCCTGTTTTCATAGCTCTTGGTTTTAAATTAAAAGCATACCCGAATCTATACAAGAAAATAATTCAGACTCAGTCCACGGTTTTTTAATACATTTATATAAACCAGCTTCTTTTTTAGTTTTCTCAATTGCTTTAGCATCGGCTTGACCTGTTAACATAATTTTTAATGACTTAGGAATAGGATACTTTTTATGAACTTTAATCAAAAACTCATCTCCCTTGATATCTGGCATTAACCAATCACTAATTATTATTAATTTACCTGTATGATCCATCATTATCTCGTCAATAATCTCAAAGGCTTCATTAGCACTCTCAGCAGTTTCATATAGAAATGAATGTCCATAATTTTCCTTTAATTGAGCTTTTATGCTATTCAATATAATTTTTTCATCATCGACACATATTATTACGGTTTTCTCCATAGAATTATTCTTCTAATTTTGTTGATTCTTCCTTGCTAGTAATTTTTGGTAGATAAACGCTAAAAGTTGTTTTACCTGGTTTACTTTCTACTTCTATTTTTCCATTATGCTTTTCTATAATTCGTTTTGAAATATCCAATCCTATTCCAGTGCCTTCTCCAATTGGCTTTGTACTAAAAAACGGATCAAATATTTGACCAATCTCATCTTCAGGAATACCTCTTCCATTATCAGTAATTGATACGACCACCCAGCCATTTTCTGTATAAACTTTAATAGCTAACGTACCATTAAGATTCATGGCATAAATGGCATTGTGAAGTATATTGGTCCATACTTGATTTAATTCGTCATAATAGCAAAGAATCTTTGGTATTTTCTCATAATCTTTAGATACTTCAATACCTTGCTTAATCTGATTGCTGTATAAAGTTAAAATATTTTCAATCCCTTCTGTAATATCTGCCAAAATTTCTTCATCGTTATTATTAATTCGTGATGAATTTTTTAGTGCAAAAACAACTTTTGAGGCTTTTTCGGCTGCAAATTCTATATTTTCGGTACTTCTTTGCAAACCCGTAATTTTATATGCAAATTCTAAAATCTTATCAGAATCTTTATTTTGTAAAAGGTCCAGATATTTTTCAACATTCTCAACCACCATCATATCAACAAAAGTGTCTGCAAAAGAGTAAGAATTTTTAATATTGTGCTTTTGAAATATTTCTGCTATCTTCTTTTTAAAACCTCTTTCCTCTTTTGAGGTTAATATATGTCTGTTTTTAAAGGAATCTCTTATGAGAGATAAAAATTTGGGTTTCAATTTTTTTGGCAATTCGTTAATGAATGTTGGATACCCATTTAACACAAAACTTAAAGTGTTATTAACATTCCCAATTGAAGAACGAATAGCTCCTAGAGGTGTATTTATCTCGTGAGCAACACCTGAAATTACTTGACCAAGTGCTGCCAATTTTTCTGAATTAACAAGTTTTTGTTGTGTTTGTTTTAAATCACCTAATGTTTCTGTCAATTCGGTTGTTCGTTGTTTTAACGCCTCTTCTCGTTCATAAATTTGTAAGAGCATTTTATTATACTCACCTACTAACTCTCCTATTTCATCATTTCCTTGTTTTTCTACTCGCAATTGATAATTTCCTTCTTCTGAAATTTTTTTAGTTGCTTTTGTTAAATTTAATAAAGGCTCTGATAATATATTAATCAACCAAGCAGCAAGTAAGTAATTAACAAAAACAAGTGGAATCATTAATAAAAACATATTTATTATATAGTCCTTAATTTTTAATGATAACGCTTCTGTAGAAGCTCTTAAATAAATTGAACCTACCTTTTTCTTTTCAATATAAATAGGTCTGTAAACGTCTAAATAATCTTCATCAAATTTTTCCCAAGAAGCAGATCTATTAGTCCTTGAAACTAAAAATTTTTTTCCGTTTTTATAAAAATCTGCAAATATTTCATCTTTATTATTGTAAACAATTCCAACAGAAATAGATGGAATATTTTTTAGCTTTTCAAGAGTTTCTACAGCATTTTCAGAAACATCAAAATCAAGTGGCACTGCACAATACTCTCCAATTAAAGTAGCATTAATGACGGTGTTATTTTTCATGTCCTCTTTAAAACTACCTATATTGCTATAGATTACATACGTTAAACCTATTACAAGCGAAGACAATGATACCATCTGGATAACAAGTATCATTTTAGCTTTTATTGATAGGTTTCTAAATAACATAGTGTATACGAATTAACTTTGAACGACTATTATTATCTCTTTTTAATACTTTTATATAAAAGTTATAGTAACTTCATATTCTACGTCACCAAACGTAGCACTAATAGTTCCTACAACTTGAGAAGATGATATTGATAGGTTATCAATTGTTGAAAAACCCATATCTCCAACAATTGGATAACTATAAACGATAGGTTCACCGAATAACAATTGAGTATTGTCTGAATTCAAAACCCAAGTGGTTTCAAAAATAAGATTTCCCATAGCGTCATTCTGTAATAGTGTACCATCAGAATTAAATGTAAAGGTATAATTTCTGGTCTCCTCAGGTTCAATTATCATAATATCTGTAATCTCTAAACCTCCATAATCTATTGTAGGTGAAAGCATTTTACTCTCTACTAACCACGCTTTAGAACTAATCATTTCACTTGCCGATTTAGAATTGGACGAATCATCTGAACTACATGATGTTACAGAAAGTATTAAACTGAAAATTGTAATTAAAAAGTATTTGTTTTTCATAATAAATTGGGGTTTAAAATTATTTTTATTTTATATTAATATTTCCATTGGAAACCAACTAATAAAATGGTTCCTATATTGTCTGCAAAACCATATTCACGATGGTTTCCTAATATATTCTTTGCTGTAATGTTTACTGACGTGTTTTTATTTAATTGATACAATGTTTTTGCATTTAAAATCATGTTGGTTTTTATATCCATTTGCGATTTATTATTCTCAAGATTTTCTAAATCGTTTAATTTATAATAATTATAATTTGCAAATTCGTGTTTTGAATATATATATGCATCTGTATTAAAGCTCCATTTCTTATTAGGTTTATAGTTTAAAGAAAAACCTCCAAAAAAGGATGGTGTCGCATCTTCACTCCATTGAGTAGGATTTACTTTATTACTTATTGTAGTTGTTAGAATATCTCCAGCAGGATTAGTATCAAATTGAATATTAGTTAATTCTATATCAATATCTTTTCTACCTGATATGTTAGTTTTCTGGTAAGTACCAAATACCTTAGCTTTAAAGCTATCATTAAATTCATAATCTAAAGTAAGGCCTAAACCAAATTGGTTAGCTTTTAAATTGTAATTTTCAAACCTAACATAACCATCTGCTCTTATAGATAATAAATTTCCTGGATTTCCAAATTCATCTAGCTCTTGTTCTGTTATTAAATCCTGATATGAATTAGGATTAACAAAGTTATCTACTTTTGAATAAAACATCTCAAAATCTAAACTTAAACTATTAGTTATTTTAGTTCTCCATCCTATTTCGCTATTTGTTATAGTAGGATATTTAAGATCTTCTTGCCCATTAATATCTAAACTTGCGGGCACTACTAATGGAATTGGTGAGCCAGCTATATTCTGCTCATAGTTTACTGTAAGACTAGTATTTAAATGCGTATCAAAAAAGAAAGGTGACTTTGAAGCTTTTGAATGTGCTACTCGTAATAAATTATTTTTATTGATACGGTAAGTTGAAGCTATTTCATAATTTATAAAATTGTTTTTATTGAACCCAAATTTATCTAATCGAGCAGCACCAATAACCCTAAGTTTTGCAGTTGGTTTCCATTCTGTAAGTATAAATGCTGAAAAAGAAAAAGTTTCTCTTGCTTCATCTTTAAATTCAAAATTAAGATCATTAAAACTAAATCTTTCTTTATAAGTAAATGGGCTATTGTATGATAAATATTTATAATTAACTCCAGGTCTAATACTTATCGTTTTAAATTGTTTAAAGTACTCTAAGTTAGCTTCTATATTAGTAAACTTATAAGAATTAAACTTGTAATTATTTTCATCTTTCCCTGAGTTAATAGTGAACTGACCGCTTAATTTATTGTGCTTTATTTTTGCATTTAAATAGTAACTTTCTGATTCTGTTTGAGATAATGGTGTTGCTAAATTTAAAAAACCTGTTCTTTGACTTTGAGACTTTTGAGCACCTACTGCGATATCTATATTAGAATCTACTCCGTAGTTATGTGTAAAAAATATATTACCACCAACTCGCCTTAAACTAAGATCTTCATCGTAATTAGCACCAAGTTCATTTTGATAGTCGTTAAACGTCCATGGTGTATTAGTAATTTCATCTCTTATTGGTGCTACAAACATGGTTAAATCATCTACATTTACATACTCGTTTCTATTAAAATCATAGTACTTACTATCAAAACGATAGCGTTCTGTAAAATTACCTGAAAATGAAAGCTTCGTTTTATCATTCCAGTTATAGCCTATATTTACACTAGCATTTTTAGCATTATTAGTTCCTAATTGACTGGAAACTGCAATGTTTTTTCCTTTTTTATCTGCGTGAGACGTTATAATATTAATTACTCCTGTAACAGCGTTAGGCCCATACAAAGCAGACGCTGGTCCTCTAACAACTTCAATTCTTTCAACATCATTTAAATCAACAGGCAAAGTTTCCCAGAATGTTCCGCCACTAAAATAACTATATACTACTCGGTTATCAATCATAACCAGTATTGTAGTATTATAGGACAATGTTAAATAAACATTTTTTGTAATATCATCATACCCTCTAATATGAATATCATAATTACCAGGTGTTATTTCTCTCACAATTAATCCTTGTGATAAACGAAGTGCCTCCGGAATACTTGTAACACCAGAATTACTTATGTCCTCTTTACTAATAATAGTTGTAGACAAAGGGGTTTCAAATAAATCTTCAGGATGTTTTGATGCAGTTATAACCACATCAATATCCAACAACTCCTCTAGGGTCATTTCATTATAAACTTTGTTTGGCTCCTGTCCTAAAGCTTCATAACAAAACACAGATGTCATAAAACAGATAAACAAAATTATTTTTGCCTTATAATTCACAGGTTTTTTCATTTAAATATTTTTGCAATTCTCAATATATCAGGAGAAAATGATTGTGCTTCCTCTTCTAGAGAAGTTAAATTCACCAATATCTTGGGTTTGTTATTTTGAATACTAAATCCCAGTGAAATTTCACCTTTTTCAACATATTTCGCTGTCCCAGTTACTGATAACACCTTATTTAATTTACATATCTCTGAATAACCATGAATTCCAGGCATAAAATAAACAACATGATATCCTGAAATATTTTCCTCTAACTCCGTTGGACTAATTGCTTTTACATCCATAGAGTTTCCTAACCCCTTAATAAATTCATCTTTATTTATTTCAGTACTGCTATTGTATACAACTAGTATTTTAGTTTTTTCATTTTGAGGAATTTGAGGATTGTATTTTAATACCTTAACTAAGAGTGCGGCTTGTATATCTTCAGGTACAGATATATTTTGCGCATAAACTGAGTTACCCAAACCGAAAAAAATGGAAATAAAGACTAGTTGCCTTGCTAAGAAGATTATATTTTGGGGTAACTTTAAGTTAAACATTTAGTTAGTTTCAATTTCAACTATAAATTCAAAAATTTAGGGAGATTAATGTTTTTTTGCCATTGTACCATGGCTATTATCAGGTTACAAAACTTATTCATTATATACTACAAAAAACAGACAAAGAGAACAATTATTAGCTAATGTAGCATCACCAACTGAGATATAAATGGTTTTATGCATCAGTTTTATAGGTAGACAAAGGCTCGAAAACAGCTTCGAAAGGGCGCTTCTGTATAGTTTCATTTGGGGCTTTTATATTTAGCGTTCAACTAAATTAAGTCCAAAATTTACGACCCGATGTAATTGAATAGCAATATTAATGTTCGACAAACATAAGTATTTTATCGGATATATTTGTGTTTTATCGATATTTATTATTATTATTATTACAATTAGCTCATTTATCAGCTTAAAAATAATGGTTATGGATGATGGGAATATTGCAAAAAAAAGGAGTTAAAATTCGAATTACAACTGCAACCTACCATTATCAACAAATTGAATTAGACGAATATGGTTATCGCAAATGTTCTAAAAATCACATTAGAGTAGAATAAAAAAAGCTCAGCATTTGCTGAGCTTTCTAGAAAAAAGTCGGGGTGGCAGGATTCGAACCTGCGGCCTCCACGTCCCAAACGTGGCGCGATAACCGGGCTACGCTACACCCCGAATTTTAATTTTCGGACTGCAAATATAGAATATTTCTTTACATTCCAACAACATTTTTCTAACTTTAAAGTCTAATGTATTCAACAGTCTTTAGTTATGAAATTACGACTTCCTTTTTTGTGTTTAATTATTTTATGCATCTTAACATGTGCGCAAGACAAAAATCGTGTAAATAATGAAAATAGCCATGACGTAATAGTAGCAGGTTTAAATATTCCTTGGGGCTTTACATTTCTTCCTGATGGTTCTATGTTAATTAATGAAAAAGCAGGAGAACTCATTCATTTTAAAAATGGTAAGAAAATTAGTATTACCGGATTGCCAGAGATTTATGTTCGTGGACAAGGTGGTTTAATGGATATTGTTCTTCATCCAGATTATAAAGAAACTGGATGGATTTATTTTTCATATGCATCATCTGATGGTGATAAAAATGGAGGAAATACAACAATTGCAAGAGCAAAACTAAAAGGAAAAAATCTAGTGGATTTTGAAGTTCTTTATAAAGCGACACCAAACACAAAACGAGGTCAACATTTTGGATCACGACTCGTTTTTGATAAAAATGGTTATTTGTTTTTTTCTATTGGAGATAGAGGCAATAGAGATGTTAATCCTCAAGATATTACCAGAGATTGTGGGAAAATTTATCGAATTAGCGATGATGGCTCAATACCAATAGACAATCCTTTTGTTGACACAAATAAAGCAAAAAAAGCCATCTATTCTTATGGTCATAGAAATCCTCAAGGCATGGCATTACATCCTACTACAAAGGAAATTTGGACTCACGAACATGGTCCGAAAGGTGGAGACGAAATAAATATAATAAAAGCTGGAAAAAACTATGGTTGGCCTGTTATTAGTTATGGAGTTAATTACAGCGGAAGTAAGTTTACAGAAATTACAGAAAAAGAAGGAATGGAACAACCTCTTCATTATTGGGATCCTTCAATAGCACCTAGTGGAATGGCTTTCATTAATAGCAACAAGTATGGTGATTGGAAAGGAAATCTGTTAATAGGATCCTTAAAATTTCAATATTTAGATATGTGTATTATGAAAGGCAATAAAGTTATCAAAGAAGAAAGATTACTTGACGGACTTGGAAGAGTGCGCTCAATAGAACAAGGACCAGATGGCTTTATCTATGTAGGTATTGAAAATTTAGGCATTGTAAAGCTAAACCGACGATGATTAATTCAATTAGATTTACAATAATTGTTGTAAAAAAAATTACACTTCAAGATGTGATAAAAGTCATTAAAAAACAACACTAATTGACTAACTTTGCGTGATATTAACTTAATTAAAAAAGAATGCTCATAATAGGAATTGCAGGAGGAACTGGGTGTGGTAAAACTACAGTAGTCAATACAATTTTAAATGAATTACCAGAAGGTGTCGTTGGCGTAATTTCTCAAGATTCATATTATAAAGACACGTCTCATTTAAGCTATGAAGAGCGTGTGAAAATCAACTTTGACCATCCACGATCAATAGATTTTGAGTTACTAGAAAAACATTTAATAGATCTCAAAGAAGGAAAGTCTATACATCAACCTGTATACTCTTTTGTAAAACACAATCGTACTGGTGATACAATAATTACGAAGCCACGAAAAGTAATGATTGTGGAAGGTATTTTAATACTTTCACATGCCGAAATACGAAAACTATTTGACATCAAAATATATGTGCATGCAGATTCTGACGAACGCTTAATTCGTCGTTTAAAACGCGATATTACTGAACGTGGCAGAGATTTGGACGAAGTATTGAGTAGATACCAAAACACATTAAAACCAATGCACCAACAGTTCATTGAACCTATGAAAGAATATGCTGATATTATAATTCCTAACAACAAATACAACACTGTTGCTGTAGATATCGTTAAAACAATAATTAACGAACGTTTATAATGGCAAAACTATATTCAAAATACATAAAACCCTTTAAAAACATATATCTTTTAGTATTGATAGTATTTGTAGTTTGGATGTTATTTTTCGATGCGCATTCATGGTTATTTCATCATGAATTGAATACAGACATAGATGAATTAGAATACCAAAAAGAGCATTATAAAAACGAAATGGCGCAAGATGACAAAGCCATAAAAGAGCTGAGTACTGAAGATGGTTTAGAGCGTACAGCTCGCGAAACCTACTACATGAAAAAGCCCAACGAGGACATTTATATTATTGAATACGAAGATAGTATAGCTAAACAAAAACAAGATGAGTAAAACTTTATTTAATGAGTTTGAAGGTGTAACCTCAAAAGCTTGGAAACAAAAAATCCAGGTCGATTTAAGAGGCGCAGATTATAACGACACATTAATCTGGAAAACCAATGAAGGCATTGATGTAAAACCAATTTATCATGCTGATGATTTTGATTCACGATCAAGTGTTTCTGATACCAAAGCGACTGAATGGAAAATATGCCAAGCTATAGATGTTTCGGATGCAAAAGAAGCAAATTTAATAGCTACTGACGCTTTACGTCGAGGAGCAGAAAGCATTATATTCAATATAACATCGCAAGCTATTTCTCTTGAAGAATTATTTCAAAATATAGATTTAAAAAAAACGCCTATCGAACTAAAGTATGATTATCTTACAGAAGAACTTTCTAACACTAATAAATCTGTTAATCTTCATTACGATATCATTCACAATCTAGCCAAAACAGGAAATTGGCACAACAATCTTAAAGACGATCACAGCAAATTTGACGCTATTGTAAAATCTACAAATCATCTCAGTATAGATTTAAGTTTATACCAGAACTCAGGCGCAACAATTGTTCAACAATTAGCTTATGGCTTAGCTCATGCTAATGAATATTTAAATCATCTCGATGACGTCATTACGAGCACAGAAAAGCAATCTCTCCAAGTGACTTTTAACGTTTCGGTAGGTTCAAATTATTTCTTCGAAATTGCCAAACTTAAAGCATTAAGACAATTATGGGCAACCATTGCTTCAGAATATGGTGTTAATTCTGAATGTCGAATAATAACAACTCCTAGTAAACGAAATAAAACGATTTACGATTATAACGTAAATTTATTACGTACAACAACAGAATGCATGAGTGCAATTCTTGGCGGATCTAATGTAGTATGCAATTTACCTTACGATGCATTGTATCACAAATCGAATGAGTTTGGTGATCGAATATCTCGAAATCAACTCTTAATTTTAAAGCACGAAAGCTATTTTGATAAGGTTAATAATCCAACAGATGGAGCTTATTATATTGAAAGTTTAACTAAACAATTGGCAGAAAAAGCACTTTTACTTTTTAAAGATATTGAAGCTAATGGTGGCTTCTTACAACAACTTAAAGAAGGTACAATTCAGCGTAAAATTAAAGAAAGTGCTGCAAAGGAACTAGCGGATTTTGACACTGAAAAATTAGTGTTATTAGGAACAAATAAGCACCCAAATCCTCTCGATAAAATGAAAAACGAACTAGAAATAAGTCCGTTTCTAAAAATTGAAAGTCGAAAAACTCTAATTGAACCAATAATTGAGAAAAGATTGTCTGAAAAATTGGAAATCAATAGATTAAAGGAAGAGTAAAACATGGTATTGAAAAAATCTATAGTGGTGCTTTTTAGCGTTTTTTGCTTAAACTTAATACTATCACAAGTTTATGCTCAAAAGCAATATATTGAAATCACTAATCTTAAAAATAATAGAACTAAAAAAATAAAAGAGAAGAAGAGAATTACGGTTTTTACAGCAGACTCAAAAATTAGAGGAGCATTAAAAATTCTTGACAATGAAACTATTTTAATTAAAGATACTGAGATTAAAATAAGGGATATTTTAATGATTAAAAACAAATCTATAGTGGGTAAACTATTCGCTTATGTGTTACTTCCTGCAAGCACATTTAGTACTTTAGGTATTCTTGCAATTACTGGCGCTTCAAGCTCAGTACTTACTGCTGTAGGTATAACAGGTATTTCGCTAATAATTGTTTCAATATTGTCACGAAAAAAATACAAATCAGAACGCTACAAATTCAATATAGCTCATGACTAGAAAAAACTTTCAACATATAGCACTTCGAAAAAAAGCTGACAACCAAATTTTATCAGCTAATAACAACTTTAAAACAGCTGAAGATATTGATGTAAAATCAACGTATTCAGATAACGATATTAAGGATCTTGAGCACCTAAATTTCGTTGCAGGTATTGCACCCAATCTTCGTGGTCCATATTCTACAATGTATGTAAGACGACCATGGACGATAAGACAATATGCTGGCTTTTCAACTGCTGAAGAAAGTAATGCCTTTTACAGAAGAAATTTAGCAGCAGGACAAAAAGGATTATCTGTAGCTTTTGATTTAGCTACCCATAGAGGTTACGATTCTGATCACGAACGTGTAGTTGGTGATGTAGGTAAAGCTGGAGTTGCAATTGACTCAGTTGAAGACATGAAAGTGCTTTTCGATCAGATTCCTTTAGATAAAATGTCGGTATCCATGACTATGAATGGCGCTGTACTTCCTATTATGGCATTTTACATCGTTGCAGCAGAAGAGCAAGGTGTAAAACCAGAGCATCTCGCAGGAACCATTCAAAATGACATCCTAAAAGAATTTATGGTTAGAAACACATATATCTATCCACCTACTCCATCCATGAAAATTATCTCGGATATTTTTGAATACACGAGCAAGAACATGCCTAAATTTAATAGCATTAGTATTTCGGGTTATCATATGCAAGAAGCAGGTGCCACTTGCGATATAGAACTTGCATATACCTTAGCAGATGGTTTAGAATATATTAGAAAAGGACTTGATGCCGGAATGGATATTGACACCTTCGCTCCGCGCCTATCCTTCTTCTGGGCTATTGGAATGAATCACTTTATGGAAATAGCTAAGATGCGCGCCGCACGTATGCTTTGGGCAAAATTAGTGAAGCAATTCAATCCAAAAAACCAAAAATCTCTTGCACTGAGAACACACTGCCAAACATCTGGTTGGAGTTTAACAGAACAAGATCCATTTAATAATGTTGCCAGAACATGCATTGAAGCATCAGCTGCAGCTTTTGGTGGCACACAGAGTTTACATACCAATGCCTTGGATGAAGCCATTGCATTACCAACAGATTTCTCTGCTCGTATCGCAAGAAATACTCAGATTTATTTACAAGAAGAAACACATATTACAAAAACAGTAGATCCTTGGGCAGGCAGTTATTATGTTGAAAAATTAACTCACGATATCGCTCAAAAAGCTTGGAAGCTTATTGAAGAAGTTGAAGAATTAGGAGGTATGACCAAAGCGATAGAAGCAGGTATTCCAAAATTACGAATTGAAGAGGCTGCTGCTCGTAAGCAAGCACGTATTGATTCTGGTCAGGATATTATAGTAGGTGTTAATAAATACCGCTTAGAGGAAGAGGCACCAATTGCTACACTCGAAGTGGATAACCAAACTGTTCGCACACAACAGATAGAACGTTTAGATAGTATTAAAGCAAGTCGAAATACAGAAGCAGTTAATACCGCTTTATCTAAATTAACCGAAGCCGCTAAAACAGGTAAAGAAAATTTATTAGCTTTAGCAGTAGATGCAGCTAGAAAACGTGCTACATTAGGTGAAATAAGTGATGCTTTAGAAGCAGAATTTGGTCGCCACAAAGCACAAATCAAATCATTTTCAGGAGTGTATAGTAAAGAAATAAAAGACGACAAGAGTTTCCAAAAAGCAAGAGAACTTGCCGACCAATTTGCAGAACAAGATGGTCGAAGACCTCGTATTATGATTGCAAAAATGGGACAAGACGGACACGATAGAGGTGCAAAAGTAGTTGCTACAGGTTATGCAGATGTTGGATTTGATGTTGATATTGGACCATTATTCCAAACACCAAAAGAAGCTGCTAAACAAGCTGTTGAAAATGATGTACATATTCTAGGAGTATCATCACTAGCTGCAGGACACAAAACATTAGTACCACAAGTTATCGAAGAACTAAAGGCTTATGGCAGAGATGACATTATGGTGATTGTTGGTGGAGTAATTCCAAAACAAGATTATCAATATTTATTCGATGCTGGTGCAGTTGCTGTTTTTGGACCTGGCACTAAAATAAGTGAAGCTGCGATTCAGATTTTGGAAATTTTGATTGATTAAAAATAGATATTAGTTTACACATGAAATACTTATATCTATTTGCAATAGCTTTATTTGCCACATCTTATTCTAGCTCTCAAAATAAACCCTTTCTATTCGGAATAAAAGGTGGAATAGACACATTCAAATATGTCTCTAATGAATCTTTAAATAGATTAAACCCTGATGAATTTGATAACAGTTTAGGATATTTTATTGGAGGATATCTCAATATTGATGTTAGCAAGAAGCTTAAGATTCAACCCGAAATTCAGTTATTTTTTCATAATAGAACAGAGAATATTAGAAATATTGAATTTCAAGACCCTGATAATGGAGTATTTATCACACCAGTTGGAAGTTCCAATCTAGATGTGAAAGAACAAATTATTTATCTTCCTGTGATATTTCAATACGAAATTATTCCGAATTTATATGCTGAAGCTGGACCTCAATTCGGCTATGTAATTAAAAAAAAACTAGAGGTTAATTCAGATACTTTTAGTTTTGATGGATTTGACAATGCTAAAATTTTAGATTATGAGTTTGATAATTTTGATTTTGGAATATCTGTCGGATTAGGTTATTTTATTACAGAGGAAATAGGCCTAAACATCAGATGTTATAAAGGATTAAACGAAAGGGATAACATTTTAAAATCGTCCATTTTGACTTTCGGAATCGAATTCAGATTCAATTAATTACAACTATGGACTAATCGCTATACAAGAAAAATTCTATTCATATAAAAAATATATTTTAACCCATCGAACTTAAACGCAAAACAATAAAACGCACACTTCTAATCCTACTGACTATCGGGTTACTTCTTATTCATTTCTTTATCCCAAGGCTAATAACGGAAATACGAAATCCGGTTGTTGGTTTAATAAAGCGTAATAAAAACATCAAATACGAGTTAACCGTAAAGAGTAATACTGAATTTAAAAGAAAAAAGCTATCGATAAAGTCATTCGATGATGTACAATTATCAGCTCGTTTAACTTATTCAAACCAAGACATTACCAAAGGCACCATTATTTTACTACATGGCATACGCTCAAACAAAGAACATTTTCTTGACTTAAGTGCTTTATTATCTAAAAATGGATTCAATTCAGTTGCACTAGACTCTAGAGCTCACGGAGAAAGCGAAGGACAATTTTGCACATTTGGAGTTAATGAAAAGAAGGATATTCAGCAAGTGCTAGATTATTTATCTGAGAACGAAAACGTAAATCATGTCGGCATTTGGGGACAATCGTTAGGTGGCGCAATCGGCTTACAAGCTATGGGTTATGATAAGCGAATTAAATTCGGAGTTATTGAAAGTACATTCTCAGATTTCAAAATTATTGTCAATGATTATTTTCAGTTACATGCAGGATTTAGCTACTACCCTTTTTCTAATTATTTGGTCAATAGAGCTGGAAATATTGCTGGATTTGATTCAGATGACGCCAAACCAATTAAATATTGCGAAAATATTAATCAACCAATTTTAATGGCACATGGCAACGAGGACAATCGAATTAATATAAATTACGGTAAAGCAAATTTTGAAAAAATAGCTAGTTTAAATAAGAAGTTTATTGAAGTAGATACTGCTAACCACTTAAATGTTTGGCAAGTTGGAGGAGAATCTTATTTCGAAAGGATTTTAGTATTTTTACACAAACAACAAAAGAACAATCTAACGAACGACATAATAACTTATGAATCACACCAATAAAATGCTAAGAGACGATGCTCTCAAAGGAAAAACAATTGTAGTTACAGGTGGAGGAAGTGGCTTAGGTAAAGCCATGACGAGATATTTCTTAGAACTTGGAGCAAATGTTGCTATTTCCTCTCGTGATTTAGACAAGCTTAAAAAAACAGCCAAGGAATTAGAAGCAGAAACTGGAGGCACTTGCCTTCCACTACAATGCGATGTTAGAGAATATCATCAGGTCGAAGCAATGCGAAATGCTGTAGTAGAAAAATTCGGTAAAGTAGATATCTTATTAAATAATGCTGCTGGTAATTTTATTTCCCCAACAGAACGTTTATCTCATAGAGCTTTTGATGTGATTATAGACATTGTCCTAAAAGGCACAAAAAACTGTATGTTAGCTTTTGGAAAACATTGGATAGACACCAAACAAACCAATACTAATGTATTAAGCATTGTAACAACTTATGCTTGGACAGGCTCTGGCTATGTTGTACCAAGTGCAGCAGCAAAAGCTGGTGTTTTAGCCATGACAAGAAGCCTTGCAGTAGAATGGGCAAAATATGGTATGCGATTTAATGCCATTGCTCCAGGTCCTTTTCCAACTAAAGGTGCATGGGATCGCTTAATGCCTGGCAATCTTCAAGAAAAATTTGACATGGCTAAAAAAGTGCCTTTAAATCGTGTTGGTGAACATCAAGAATTGGCCAATCTCGCAGCTTATTTAATCTCAGATTTTTCAGCTTATATAAATGGAGAAGTTGTTACTATTGATGGTGGAGAATGGCTAAAAGGTGCTGGAGAATTCAATATGCTATCAGAAGTTACTGAAAACCAATGGGATGAATTGGAAAAAATGATTAGAGCAAAAAAGAACAAATAGTGCTATGCTACTTTTATAGTCTTCTAAAATAAATTTACAATACAATATAATATTCAACTAAAATTTTAGTTAAAATATTGTTATTCCTTTTTGTATTAACAATTTATATTTAAATTCGAGGAATTTTCTTATAAAAATTAGACTATTAATCATTAAAACCATCAATTCATGAAAACAAAACTTTCTCAAGTGTTTAAAACACTTTTTGTTTGTTGCTTGTTTGCAACATTTTCTGCAACTGCACAAACTAAAACACCCGAAAAACAAACCAGTGGCTCAGTTCCTTCAGACGCATTACCAATTACTCCAGATGTAAAAATTGGAAAGTTATCCAATGGACTTACCTATTATATTCAAAATAATGGTAAGCCAGAAGACAAAGTAGAATTACGTTTAGCATTAAAAGCAGGTTCTATTGTAGAAACAGAAGATCAAGTTGGTTTAGCCCATTTTATGGAGCATATGAACTTTAATGGTACTACACATTTTAAGAAAAATGAATTGGTGGATTACCTGCAAAGTATTGGTGTAGAATTTGGAGCAGATTTAAATGCCTATACAGGTTTTGACCAAACGGTGTACATTCTTCCAATTCCAAGTGATGACCCAGAAAAATTAGATAAGGGATTTCAAATCTTACAAGATTGGGCTGGTAATGCATTATTAACAGACCAAGATATTGATGATGAACGAGGTGTTGTTATCGAAGAATACAGAACTCGTCTTGGTGCTAGAACTAGGATGCAATCTAAGTATTTAGATAAGATTGCTTACAAATCTAAATACGCAGATCGCCTGCCTATTGGCACAAAAGAAAATATAGAAACCTTTGATTATGAAAGCGTAAGAAACTTTCAAAAAGATTGGTATCGCCCAAATTTAATGGCTGTAATTGCTGTTGGTGATTTGGATGTAGAAACACTTGAAAAGAAAATAAAAGAAAACTTTAGTGGACTTAAAAATCCAGAGAATCCTAAACCAAGAGAAGAGTTTACTTCAGAAAACCACGAAGGAACTTTTGTTGCTATTGAATGGGACGAAGAAGCTACCGGAAGTCAAGTACAAATTTATTATAAAGACAAAGGCAAGCCAAAAAAAACAAAGACTATTAAGGACTACAGAGATAATATGGTTGAAGGTCTTTTTGATCAAATGATTAACAATAGATTAGCAGAATATAGCAATAAACCTAATCCACCTTTCATTTACGGATTTTCGTATAAAGGAGGTATTATTGGCAATAAAGATGCCTATCAATCTTTTGCGCAATCCAATGAAACTGGTCAATTAGATGCTTTAAAAACGCTTTTAGAAGAAAACGAACGTGTAAAACGATATGGCTTTAAAGCTTCAGAATTAGAACGTGCAAAAAAAGATTATTTATCTAGATTAGAGCGTCAATTTAAAAATAAAGGTAAAGAAGAGTCTGGTAGAATTGTTCGTGGTTATATTCAGAATTTTTTACAAGAAAGTCCTATTCCTGGAATAGAATGGAGTTATAACTTTGCAAAATCAGAATTTCCAAATATAAAATTAGATGAAGTTAATGGTTTAATTTCTGAATTCTTACATGACGATAATAGGTTAGTAATTTTAACTGGCCCAAAGAAGGAAGGTCTTACAAAGGTAACTGAGAAAGAAGTCATCGATTTATTAGATAGCGTAAAGAAAGCTGATATCAAAGACTACGAAGATGAAGCTGTTCGTGAAGATTTAATGCCTGTAAAACCTAAAAAAGGTAGTATTACAAGTATTGAAGTTAATAATAGTGAAAAAATTAGCGAAACCACTGTAATCACTTTATCTAACGGAGCAAAAGTCATTTATAAGAAAACAGATTTTAAAAATGATGAAATCTTATTTGAAGCCTACAGTTATGGAGGTACATCATTGTACGCTGATGATGTTTTAAAAGAAACGGCTAGCGCAAATCGTGGTCTATTCGAAGCTGGTATCGATGGATTGACTAAAAATGACATAACAAAGTTAATGTCTGGTAAAATCGCTCGTGTAAGTCCATTTATTGGTGGCCTAAGCGAAGGTATGAGAGGATCAGCATCACCTAAAGATTTTGAAACTATGTTTCAAATGATTCATTTGTATTTCACTAAATTAGATAAAGATTCTGAAGCTTTTGCGTCTTACATAAGTAAGCAAAAAGCCTTTTTAGGTAATATTCTATCTAATCCAAACATATCTTTTTCTATAGCTTTAGGCAAATTTTCTAATGAAGGAAACCCTAGATATACAGGATTACCTACCGAAGAAGATTTAGACAAAGCAAATTACGATTTAGCATATGAAAAGTATAAAGAGCGTTTTGCTAATGCTGGAGATTTTAATTTTTATTTCGTTGGAAATGTAGATGCAGAAAAAATTGCTGAATATGCTGAAACTTACATCTCATCACTTCCAGGTAATTCTGAAAGAGAAACATATAAAGTATCTTCTTTTAGACCAAAATCTGGAGCTCATGAGTTTACTTATCATAAAGGAACTGAACCAAAAAGTCAGGTTAACCTTCTTTACAGAGGAGAAGCAACATACGATGTTAAAGAAGCAAGAGCTATGAATGCTTTGGGTGAAATACTAAGTATTAAATTAATTGAAAAATTAAGAGAAGAAGAAGGTGGAGTTTATGGAGCAGGTGCTAGAGGCTCTATCAGCAAAATGCCTTATGGTCGTTTTAGCTTTAACATTTCATTTCCTTGTGCACCAGAAAATGCCGAGAAGTTGTCTGCTGCTGCGATTGCAGAACTTAAAAAGATTATAAAAGAAGGACCAACAGAAACAGATTTAGAAAAAGTAAAAAAGGCTTTATTATTAACAAGAAAAGATCAATTAGAGCAAAATCGTTTTTGGTTGTCTACTATAAAAAATGCAGATTACAACAAAAGCGACATCAACAATGTGGTAAACTATAATGCTAATGTTAATGCATTAACAACGAAAGATATTCATAATGTCGCTAAGAAATACTTAAATGGTGGCTTTATAAAAGCAGTATTATTGCCAGAGGAATAAGAATCCTCTACTAAGCAAATAGGCTATCTAAAAGGTTTAAAACTGTCAATATGAACTAGTTTCAGAATGACAAAAACCACCTTTAGATAGCCTATTTTATTCAAAATAACTGTTAACAACTTCAATTTTCTAAACTCACAAATAATCGTATTTTTAAGCCTTAGAAAAACCAAATCATTTAATGGGTAAAATCATAGCAATTGCTAATCAAAAAGGAGGTGTAGGTAAAACAACAACCTCAGTGAATTTAGCCGCTTCTCTTGGAGTCCTGGAGAAGAAAGTCCTACTTATAGATGCAGATCCACAAGCCAATGCCAGTTCTGGTTTAGGAATAGATGTTGATGCTGTAGAAATAGGCTCATATCAAGTATTAGAGCATACAAAACCTGCAAAAGATGCTATTGTCACGTCTAATGCACCAAATGTAGATGTAATACCTGCGCATATAGATCTTGTCGCTATCGAAATTGAATTAGTAGATAAAGATGAGCGTGAATACATGCTTAAAAAAGCGATTATAGATTTAAAATCTGAATACGATTACATCTTAATTGACTGTGCACCATCATTAGGCTTATTAACATTAAACGCTTTAACAGCTGCAGATTCTGTAATTATTCCTATTCAGTGCGAATATTTTGCGCTCGAAGGTTTAGGCAAACTGTTAAATACTATTAAAAGTGTACAAAAAATACATAATGAAGCGTTAGATATTGAAGGTTTATTATTAACCATGTTCGATTCGCGTTTACGCTTATCCAATCAGGTTGTTGAAGAAGTACAGAAACACTTTAGTGACATGGTGTTTGAGACTATCATTCAACGAAACGTGCGTTTAGGTGAAGCACCAAGTTATGGAGAAAGCATTATTAACTACGATGTAAGTAGTAAAGGTGCAGTAAACTACTTGAACTTAGCTAAGGAGTTGATTAAAAAAAATGAAATGTAATGGCAAAGGCAACTAAAAAACAAGCATTAGGACGTGGACTTTCTGCATTATTGAAAGATCCAGATAATGATATTAAATCTGCTGAAGACAAAAATGCAGATAAAGTTGTTGGTAATATTGTTGAACTCGATATTGAAAGTATTGAGGTTAATCCATTTCAACCAAGAACAAACTTTAATGAAGAGTCACTAAGAGAATTAGCGTCTTCTATTAGAGAACTTGGTGTTATTCAGCCTATAACGGTTAGAAAATTAGCTTTTAATAAATATCAATTAGTTTCTGGTGAACGTCGTTTTAGAGCTTCTAAATTAATCGGTTTAGCTGCAATTCCTGCATATATTAGAATCGCAAATGACCAAGAGTCATTAGAAATGGCATTGGTAGAAAATATTCAACGTCAAGATTTAGACCCAATAGAAATTGCACTATCATATCAACGTTTAATTGACGAAATTAGCCTAACACAAGAACAAATGAGTGAACGTGTTGGTAAAAAACGTTCCACTATAGCCAACTATTTACGTTTATTAAAGTTAGACCCAATTATTCAAACCGGAATGCGAGATGGTTTTATAAGTATGGGACACGGTAGAGCAATGGTAAATATTGAGAGTCAAATTGACCAACTTGAAGTTTACGAAAAAATAATAAGCAATAAACTATCTGTTAGAGCAACAGAACAATTGGTAAAGAATCTTAATTCTGATTCAAACACTAAAACTGAAAGCACTCCTAGTAATGTACCTAAGCATATTAAAAAAGGGATTAAAGAATTTTCAGAATATTTTGGACACAAAATTGATGTTAAATTTGCTAAGAACGGAAGTGGAAAAATTACTATTCCATTTCATTCTGAAGAGGATTTTAACCGAATTAAAAAATTAGTTCAGCGTGCTAAATAAACGTTTCTTCATTCTTTTACTTTGCTTGTTTACAGCATTATTCTCATTTTCTCAAAAAGATAAAGACAGCACTAGTATTGGCTTAGATAAAGAGCTCATTATTATTGATCAAGAAATACTTACCAGAAAAGAAATAGATCCTTTAAGACCTTCTAAAGCAGCCTTTTATTCTGCAATATTACCAGGATTAGGGCAAGCCTACAATAAAAAATACTGGAAAATTCCGATTGCTTGGGGCTTCATTGGTGGTGGTATTTATTTTTATGTTAGAAACGATAAACAATTTGATCGTTATAGAAATGCTTACAAAAGACGACTCGCTGGTTTTAAAGATGACGAATTTTATGAAAGCATTTCAGATGACGGACTTATTAGAGCTCAAGATCAATTTAGACGCAATAAAGAAGTGTCGTTGTTATTCACTTTAGGATTTTATGCTTTAAATATTATTGATGCCAATGTAGATGCGCATTTGCTACAGTTTAATGTTGATGAGAATCTAAGCTTAAGCCCACATTATCAATACAACCAAATGGAAAACACTTCAGATTTGGGGCTAACCGTTAATTTCAAGTTTTAATATGAATATAGCTTTACTTGGTTATGGCAGAATGGGAAAAAGTATTGAAGCCATCGCTTTAAAACGTAATCACGGCATTACTTTAAAAGTTTTTGATAATAGCTGTGAATATGACTTTTCAAATACAGATGTAGCAATCGATTTTAGTATTCCAACCATTGCAGTAAAAAACATTAAAAAAGCATTAGATGCTGGAGTTCCAGTAATTTCTGGCACAACAGGATGGTTAGAACAATACAATGAAATATTAGAATATTGCATTTCTAAAAATGGAACGTTTTTATATGCATCCAATTTTAGCCTTGGAGTTAATATTTTTTTCGAAATAAATAAAAAATTGAGTGAATTGATGTCTGGATTTAAGGACTATAATACTCAAATTGAAGAAATTCACCATACTCAAAAATTAGATGCTCCGAGTGGTACTGCAATTTCTTTGGCTGAGCAAATTATTAAAAATACTGATTATAACCATTGGACTCTTAATGAAGCAAAATTAGACGAAATTCATATTGAAGCTAAACGTATAGAAGGAGTTCCTGGAACTCATGATGTTACTTATAATTCTGAAATAGACTCTATTAGTATTAAACATACAGCACACAGCAGGCAAGGTTTTGCCATGGGAGCGGTTATTGCTGCTGAATGGATAAAAGATAAAAAAGGCATCTTTAGCATGAAAGATGTGTTAAACATTGGTTAATTTGCCAAAGTTTTGAAACAAATTAAAATATTTTTCAACCAACTAGATTAAACAAAGCATCATGACTTGGACACAATGGTTTATATTTTTAATAATTTTACAGGTTATTCATGGCCTTGGCACATGGAAACTATACGTTAAAGCTGGTAGAAAAGCTTGGGAAGCCTTTGTTCCAGTTTACAATGCAGTTGTTTTGATGAAAATCATATCACGTCCTTGGTGGTGGGTAATCTTAATGTTTTTACCAATTGTAAATTTAATTATGATTCCAGCGGCTTGGGTAGAAACGGCAAGAGCTTTTGGAAAAGACAGTAAGTTAGATGCCTTACTCTGCATCGTTACATTAGGTTTTTATCTCTATTACTTAAATTATGTTGCTGATGTTAACTACAACGAAAAAAGAAAATTAACTCCAAAAACATCGTCTGGAGAATGGATTACCTCTATCCTATTCGCTATTGTAGCTGCAACAATTGTACATACCTATTTCTTTCAACCGTTTGTAATTCCATCTTCATCATTAGAAAAATCTTTATTGGTTGGCGATTTTCTGATAGTTAGTAAACTACATTATGGTGCCAGAACACCAATGACAACAATTGGTGCTCCGATGGTTCATGACACAATTCCTGTGTTAAAAAAGAAATCCTATTTATTTAATGATGATTTTGAAAAGCGAAATACCTCTTGGATAAACAAATTACAACTACCATATTTTAGATTACCAGCATTTGAGAAAATTGAACGAAATGACATAGTCGTATTTAATCAACCAGCAGATACACTTCTGGATATGAATAAGTTCACACCAGATCGTAACTATTACAAACCAATTGACAAGAAAACAAACTTGGTAAAACGCTGTGTTGGAGTTGCAGGTGACACCTTAGAAATTAGAAATGGTTATGTGTACATTAATGGTGTACAAAACAAACTACCTTCAAGAGCACATCTTCAATTTTCTTATGATATTACTTTTAAGCGTGCTCTTCAACCTGCCAGAATTTATGATATTTTAAAGAAACATGATATTACAGATGGTCTTGGATATGGTACTATTGAAGGTTCTTATAGAATACCTGCAGCATCAGATCAGGCTATTGCAAGATTAAAAAATCATCCAGAAATAGCGGATGTTGTTCCTATAAAAAAAGCACCGAACGAAAAAGATGATATTTTCCCTAGAGATACAAATTATAATTGGAATATTGACAATTTTGGCCCAATGTGGATACCAAAAGCAGGAGCTACAGTAAATCTTAATATTGAAAATATTGCCATATACAAACGTGCCATTGGCGAATATGAAGGACATAAAGTAGTTACTAGAGGGAATCAAATTTTTATTGACGACGAACTAGCAACATCATATACATTTAAGCAAGATTATTATTGGATGATGGGTGACAATAGACATAATTCTATTGATAGTAGATTTTGGGGTTTTGTTCCATTCGATCATGTTTTTGGTAAACCTGTATTTATTTGGATGAGTATCGATGGTATTAATGACGGTGTTAAAAACTGGAGTTTCCGTTGGGATAGAATCTTTACTACAGTTAGTGGTAGTGGCTCACGCACATCTTACTTTATTCCATTTATTGTATTGATTTTTGGTATCACTTTCTTTAATAAATGGAGAAAGAAAAAGAAGGATAAAGCCTAATAGTTTTCTTAAATAAAGACATTATGAACTGTCTTATACATCCTACTTACTTTCCAAATCTAGCGCACTTTAATGCTATGATTAAGTCTGATGTTGTATTTTTTGAAGTATGCGATAATTATCAAAAACAAACGCTTAGAAATCGAACTGAAATTTATGGTGCTAATGGTAAACTAGCTTTAACTGTTCCTGTGAATTACTCTCAAAAGAACAGACAACTTTATAAAGATGTTGCAATTGCAAATAACGGTTTATGGCAACAACAGCATTTAAAGTCATTACAATCCGCTTACAGTATGTCTCCTTTTTTTGAGTTCTATATAGACGATTTAATACCATTATTCGAAAAGCAATTCAATTATATCTTGGACTTTAATTTGAATTGTTTTGAAGTACTTAAAGACTGTCTACAACTTAACATCAATGTTTGTTACACACAAATTTTTGAAAAGGAACCGGAAGGTGAATCTGACTATCGAAAATTAGTTAATCGTAATGCTAAGTTAAATCCTTTTGCATCTTATACGCAAGTTTTTACAGAAAAGCATGGTTTCATTTCTAATTTAAGTGTATTAGACTTACTGTTTAACGAAGGACCAAATACCGAGTTATATTTAAAAAAGCAAAACCTATAATTGTATGCTTCAATTTAGTTTACATTATGGTATACACTTTGGACTGCCTTTATTAATTGCTTTAGTCTTTTATAAAAGTTACTGGCTAAAAGCCTACGGAATAATGATATTAGGTATGTTGATAGATTTAGATCACTTATTAGCTGACCCTATTTTCGACTCTAGTCGTTGTAGTATCAATTTTCATCCGCTTCACTCCTATTATGCCATAGCAGTTTATGTTCTTTTACTTTTCCCTAAAACTACAAGACTTTTCGGTATAGGCTTAATAATTCACATCATTGCAGACACTGCAGATTGTTGGCTAATGTAATTTTAGAATCGCTTTTATTGGGTAATGATCAGAAAGTTTTACATCATAAGTTTTAAAACCATTAACAACAAAGTCTTTATCTGCAAGTATAAAGTCAATTCTCAGCGGAATTCTTCTTAATTCATAGGTTCTCCCTAAACCGTTTCCTGCTTCTTCAAAGGTATCATTTAGATTATCACCCTTTATTTCTTTATAAACATATGAAAAGGCTGTATTGTTAAAGTCACCTGTCACAATGGTTTTGTATTTACATTCAGACTTATGCTTTAAAAATAATTCAACCTGTTCTTGCTGTGCTTTAAAAGTATTACTAACCTGTTTGAAAAAACGTTCAGAGTTTTCTTTATTAAGATTGTTAACACTTGGTCTAGTGCCTAAGGATTGTAGATGCAAATTATAAATTCTTAAAGTATCTTTTTGCTTTACAATATCAACAAAAATAGCATTGTTATAAGTGTTAGCAAATTCCAGAGAACCAGATTGTACTATAGGATACTTCGAATAAATTACTTGTCCTCCTTTTATCTTTTTATCGTACTCGGCATTAAAATTATAGTAACCTTCGAAATGCACAGGATCACCACTACGATACTCTTGCAAACACACTATATCTGGTTGATCTGTTTTAATAAGTCCTACAATATCTTCTTTTACAGTCTTACTTGGTAACCACGAATAAAAATTAAATAGCCTTACATTAAAAGACATCACACTAATATTATTGGCATCGTTAACATGTTTTGAAGACGAAAATTTATACATGGAATTGATATAATTCCAGCCTAGAAGTAAAACAAATAAAGACAACAACAATTGCTTTTTTACACAAAGCAACCAATAAATAAAAAAGAGAATATTTAGCAAAATCAGCAAAGGAACTCCAAGACTTAGAACAGAAAGTGTTGCAAAGCTTTTAGGCGAAATGTAAGGTAGTATGTAAGAAATTAGCAATAAAAATGCTACCAACGAATTGATAACAAATATAATTTTATTCCAAAATTTTAATTTTTTCATTGCTTTTTAATCCTTCCCAGATCTAAATAGAAATTCTTTTTCTTCGGCTGTAAGACTCTCGTAACCACTTTTACTTATTTTATCGAGAATCAAATCAATCTTTTTTTGTTTATTAAACGTATTAAATTCGTCTTTAGTCTTACCGACATATTCACCTTTTCCTTTTTTTCGGTGAACTGTTTTTAAGTTAGATTTTGGTTGAAACCAACTTACAATAAAATCCATAATACGCTCAAAACCTGCTCCAATATCTTTTCCTTCTCTTAGACGTGTCGCATATAGATAACCTAACAATGCACCACCTAAATGCGCTACATTACCTCCTTGGTTCCAAGTAAACAAACCCAATACATCCATTGCCACTAAAACAATTGCAATGTATTTTAATTTTACATTCAACACAAAAACTTTAACTTCAGTTTCTGCCATATAAACTCCAAGAAAAATTATAAGAGCTCTAACACCTGCTGACGCACCAACTAAACCAGCTGTTGGTTTTAAAAATTGACTTGGCACTACATTATACACTAATAAAAATGCCAAAGCACCAGCAATAATACCAAGAAAATAAATGTTCAATGCCATTTTTGGTCTAAAGAGATTCATTAACATTCTTGAGATATAATATAGAATCAATAGGTTAAATAGAATATGCCAAAAATCATAATGCACAAAACCATAGGTAATAAATGTCCATGGTTTTAGAATAAAATCGAAGAAATCTGCCGGAAGTTCTAAAAAAGAAATAGGCTTTTTTATACGTCCAACTTCCCCAACTAAAATACCAACTATAAATACAATTATATTGACAACAATAATTTTTTCAAATACATTGAATTTATTGAACTTGTATTTAAAATCTTTAATCACACTCATTATTAATTCCAACGGTATTTATCCATACTATTTTTCTTCCAGTACCACATAATTAAAAATCCAGTAATAGCACCTCCAACATGCGCAAAATGTCCTACATTAAAACCAAACATTGAGCTTCCACCCATAAAACCTGAAACAACTTCATACCCTAGAAGCAAAGGAATAAAATATTTAGCCTTAATAGGAATAGGCAAAAAGATAAGCATTAAAGAAGAGTTGGGAAACATCATACCAAAGCCTACTAAAATTCCCATTACACATCCTGAAGCTCCTAACGCACTGGTATAAAAAATTGAATTCAATTCATTAAATCTTTCCATGCCAATAACATCTATCCATTCCTTAAAATATTTTTCTTCATTCAACATCGAAATAACTTTGGTGGATTCAAAACCAGCAGCTTCTAACTCATTTATGATAGAATAAAAATTAAAAAAATTAATTGCTAAAGGCAGAAGTATAGCACCAAGTCCTGCACTAAAATATAAAAAGAGAAACTTTTTAGTTCCTAATCGTTGTTCTATTGGTGTACCAAACATCCATAATCCCAGCATATTAAATAATATATGCAACACAAAAATATTAACCCCATTACCTGTATTTACATAAGAAGCATGCATAAACATGTGAGTTATTACTTGCCAAATTTTAAAATCCTTATTTAAAGGAAAATGTTCTGAAAATAGATTGGTAAAAACGTCTCCATTTGTTCCAATGACCAATGTTCCTATCCAAAAAACCACATTGACTATCAATAAATGTTTTACAGCATCTGTTATTCCTTGTCTCATAAATTACATGAATTTTTTTTCAATATCATCAACTGCCATTGTAACAAAAGTTGGTCTATTGGTTGGTGATACATTCGGTTCCTTACAAGCAAACAAACTATTTACCATATGTTCTTGCTCTGTACTATTTAATGATTGTCCATTTTTAATTGATAAGCTCTTAGCCATAGATTTTGCCAACAAATCTGCAGCACTAAAACTAGCATCTGGCACATCATTTTCTACATCACTAATCAACTGTTCTAAAATAATAGAAACTTCACTCTCAGGCACTCCTACTGGTACTCCAGTAATAATAATTCCTTTTTCATTTAACTCTGAAAAAACAAAACCTGTATGTTCTAAATTTAATTTTAAATCTCCAATTATTTTAGTCTCACTTGGTGTATAACTTAATTCCAAAGGAAACAGTAATTGCTGACTTGTTGCTTCTTTAATAGTAATGTGTTTCAAAAAGTTTTCGTACAAAATCCGCTGATGAGCTCTATTTTGATCAATAATTAGCATCCCAGATTTTAAAGTACTTACTATATATTTTTGATGTAATTGAAATGTCGTTTTAGTACTCTCAATTGACGAATCACTAAAAATCACTTCGTTTTTAGAATCGCTTTCAAATGTAACCTGACTAAAATCGTTATCAGAATTATTCCCTTTAGATTCTAAGCCAACATATAATCCTTCCCAAGATTTTGAAGATGCTTGCTTAAAGGGTGTTCTTTGCACCATCGATTTTTTCTCACTATTTCCTTCATCAGAAAATGGATTAAACGCTCTATCTACTTCTACTGCTGGAGCAGATGCAGCTTTATCTTTGTAACTGTATGGCGTATTTAGACTACTCTGATGCTCAAAATCTAAAACAGGTGCAATGTTAAATTGACCCAAACTATGCTTAACAGCAGATCTTAAAATTGCATATAAGGTATGTTCGTCATCGAACTTAATCTCTGTTTTTGTAGGATGAATATTTATATCTATTGTCTTAGGATCTACGGTAAGGTTCAAAAAATAACTTGGATGATAACCATCTTTTAGAAGTCCTTCAAAAGCAGCATTAATCGCATGATTAAGATATGGACTCTTAATAAAACGTTGATTTACAAAAAAGAATTGTTCTGATTTTGTTTTTTTTGAGAATTCTGGCTTACCTACAAATCCAGAGATTTTCAACACTTCCGTTTCCTCTTCAACAGGCACCAATTTTTCATTAGTTTTTGTACCAAAAATATGGACAACACGCTGTCTATAATTTTCACTTGACACATTAAAAAGATCACTTCCGTTATGATAATATGCAAATGCAATATTAGGATGTGCTAAAGCCACGCGATGAAACTCGTCTGTTATATGACGTAATTCTACAGTATCAGATTTTAAAAAATTCCGTCTTGCAGGAATATTAAAAAACAGATTCTTTACTGCAACTGACGTTCCTGAAGGAGTTACAGAAACCTCTTGAGACTTTACGATACTTCCTTCTATTTCAATGGCAGTTCCTAATTCATCTTCTGCACGTTTCGTTTTTAGTTCTACATGTGCAATCGCAGCAATACTTGCTAAAGCTTCACCACGAAATCCTTTTGTATTCAGCTGAAATAAATCTTCTGCAGTTCTAATTTTTGAAGTGGCATGACGTTCAAAACTCAAACGTGCATCAGTTACACTCATACCTTTACCGTTATCAATAACTTGAACCAGTGTTTTACCAGCATCTTTAATTATAAGTTTTATTTCGGTAGCACCTGCATCAATTGCATTCTCTAGTAGTTCCTTAACTACAGAAGCTGGTCGTTGCACTACTTCACCTGCTGCTATTTGGTTAGCAACATGGTCTGGTAAAAGTTGAATAATATCTGTCATTAGCTATTTAGGGAGAAAATAGATAAATCGAAATCTATTATATAAAGAAAAATCAAAATGAAAATAGCAATTAAAATTAAAATAGTCCTATTAAACCCAGAATTATTTCTCGTTCTGTTTTTAATTCTATTTTCATACCATTGTCCAGAAAAATCATTTTTATTATAAGTATCAGCATAAGCATCAATCTTTGTCGCATACTGTGATGTATTCGTATCCTCTTTACCTTTATAATATCTAGGTGTATAATTAAACCTTTTGTTTCTAGGCAATCTCTTAATTAATGTAAACTTTATTGGACCCATAATACTGTTATTTAATATATCCATTAAGGATATAAATTAAAAATATAAGCGATGCTAAAATAATAATTAAAGCAGGAAATGAGGTTAATATATTTCCTTTACGTTTAGTATTACCTCTCAGCTCATTCCATTTCGCTTCCAAGTCGTCTTTCGACTCAATTTCTTTAGAATCCTGAAAGCGAGACTTATAACTAAACCGTTTATTTCTTCTTTGATTAAACAAATTGACTTATAAATTACGTATGATATATTCCAAAAGTACTTAAAATACAAATGAAAATTGCTTAAGGATTCCTTAAAATTATTAACAAAAAGGATGCCAATACAGTATTAAAAATTCAAATCTCAAAAACTAAATTCCAAAAAATTCAAACTAGTGTATGAAGATTCGCAATGAAAACAGATAGAAAAATCTATGAATATTTAAATACAGAATACAAAGAATGAAAACTATGACTTAACGTGTTTGTTTTCTTAAGTCAGCCATTTTTATGGCAGCTATTGCAGCTTCAGTACCTTTATTACCATGTTTACCACCAGATCGTTCAATCGATTGTTGCATGTTATTATCTGTAAGCACACAGAAAATAACGGGAATATCACCTTTGAGGTTTAGATCTTTTACACCTTGAGTAACTCCTTCGCAAACAAAATCGAAATGTTTTGTTTCTCCTTGAATTACACAACCAATTACTATTATAGCATCAAGCATCCCAGAATCTGCGTAAATACTTTTACTCATTCTGGCTGCACCATAATTGAGTTCAAACGTACCAGGTACATTCCAACGAACAATATTTTCCTTAACAGCACCACAATCTATTAGAGCATCAAATGCACCTTGCCATAAACCTTCAGTAATGGTATCATTCCATTCTGAAACAACAATCCCAAACCGAAAGTCATTCGCGTTTGGGATTGTAGCTTTATCGTAATTCGATAAATTATGATTTGCAGTAGCCATACTCTATAAGCTTGCTTCTACTTGTCCTATTAAAACATCTGTTTGACTCGCTTCAGTTGAAGTAGAGAATTCAGATTTAATACGATTTAAATACTCTAAAGCTTTATCGTTCTGCCTTAAATCAATAGCAACACGTGCAGCTTTCATTAAATACATTGGTGTCGTAAAGTCATTCACATTAGCTTTATATGCTTTTTGGTAATATTCCAAACCTTCCGCTAATTGGTCTAACTGCACAAATGCATCACCAATACCACCTTTTGCAATTGGTCCTAACATTTTATCATCACTAGAGAAATCACTTAAATATTCAATAGCATTTTCGTAGTCTTTTAAATTCAAATAAGATATACCAGCATAATAATTTGCAAGGTTAGCTGCAGGAGAACCACTGTATTCCTTTGCAATATCAACCATACCATACTTACCTTCACCACCATCTAAAGCCATTCTATATAACGAATCTGAAGAAATTCCACTAGCTGCATCATCAAAATACTTCTTTGCAGTGTACATTTCGTTAATAGCATCTTTTTGTTGCGGCTCTGCTATATATTTATTGTAACCTAAAAAGGCTAAAACAACTACTGCAACCGCTCCAATTAAACCAATTATGTATTTTTGATTTTTTACAACCCACTCTTCAGTCTTAGAAGCTCCTTCATCTAAAGTATTAAATACCTCAGCTGTTGTTGAGTTTTCCTCAGCTACCTCTTCCTTCTCTTTTTTCGTTTTTGGTTTGTAGCCTCTTTTCTTATACGTTGCCATAACTTGTCATTTTGTGCGTCCGCAAAAATAAAATTTTTATTGGATTAAACATCAATTCTACCTTAAAATTACACACCAAAAATTGCTCTTTTTCCTTTATCCTACAAAATAATACAAAACCGTAGGCATACTATGCTTTTATATTATTATTCGCCTAAAGAAAAAACTTCTGCTTTTTCAACGAATAATTTTAAGGTAGAAATGATGATAGCCTAATTATTTGTTATTTTTGAATAATTTTTGACAAATATCAATGCTTTGCCTCATCACTAAAATCAGGCAAATCATTAAACTTTTATGATTTTAAACACTCTCTCTTTAGTTAATTACAAAAATTTTGAAAGTCAGGTTTTCAATTTCGACGCCAAAATCAATTGTTTTGTTGGTGCTAATGGTATCGGAAAAACAAACGCATTAGACGCTATTTATCACTTAGCTTTTGGCAAAAGTTACTTCAACCCTATTGCTTTACAAAATATCAATCATAACGCAGAATTTTTTGTAGTTGATGGTAATTTTACCAAAAATGAGCGTACCGAAAAAATTATTATTTCTCTAAAACGTGGCCAAAAGAAAATTATTAAACGTAATGGTAAAGCTTATGAAAAGTTTAGCGAGCATATTGGTTTTATTCCACTTGTTATCATTTCACCTGCCGATCGCGATTTAATTATTGAAGGTAGTGATACACGTAGAAAATTTATAGACAGTGTTATTTCACAAAGTGATAAAAATTATTTAACCGAGCTTATTAGCTATAATAAGGTTTTATCGCAACGCAACGCCCTCTTAAAATATTTTGCCTTAAACAATACATTTAATGCAGATACGCTTGCCATATATAACGAACAACTTCATACCTACGGAACGGAAATATTTAAAAAACGAGATTATTTTTTAAAAACCTTCATTCCTATTTTCAAGGAACGCTACGAAGCCATTAGCCAAAGCAAAGAAATCATTAATTTACAATATAAGAGTGATTTGTTTGATGGCGAATTAATAGATTTATTGAATAAAAGCATCAATAAAGACAAAGCTTTACAATACTCTAGTGTAGGTACACATAAAGATGATTTAGTTTTTTTAATTGATGGTTTTCCTATTAAAAAATTTGGAAGTCAAGGCCAGCAAAAATCATTTTTAATCGCCCTAAAATTGGCACAGTTCGATTTTATAAAACAACAAAGTGGAGTCTCACCGATTTTACTTTTAGATGATATTTTTGATAAGTTAGATGAAAATAGAGTAGCGCAAATTATAAGTTTAGTAGATGACGATCATTTTGGACAAATTTTTATTAGTGATACACATGCCGAACGTACTGAAGATGTTATAAAGCAAATTCATCAATCCTATAAAATTTTTAAGTTATGAAAACCTTTGCTGTCATTGCGAAGCAGACTTTTTCTGTCTGCTGTGGCAATCTGTCTAACCAAAAGACAATACTTTTCATATTAATCATTTTATGCTTTAACAGCTGTTCTGAAAATCCTGAAACGTACATTCAACATCTTGAAGGTTATTGGGAAATTACCGAAGTCACAATGACAGATGGCAGTAAAAAAGAATATAAGTTCAACGAAACCATAGATTACATTAAACTTAATGATAGTTTAATAGGTTTCAGAAAAAAACTAAAACCTGGTATTAACGATACCTATTTTACATCGGACGATGCTGAATCTTTAGAATTGAAAATTGAAAATGATAGCCTAAATATTTATTATTCTACATCTTATGCTAACTGGAAAGAAACTGTTTTAGAAGCAAATCCTAACAATTTACGTGTTATTAATAAGGACAAAATTGTATATTTATATAAACGTTATACACCTATTAATATAGATATAGATTAATTAAAGAGATTACCGCTGAAGTTTATCTTGAGCGCAGTCGAAAGGCGAGAAGTAAGCATGGCAAAACGTAACAACGATAATCAACCAATTCAAGACATTCTAAATGAGTTTGTGAAAACTAACAATTTACAAAACGGTTTAGATAAAGTTAATGTACGAGAAGCTTGGGCAAGTCTTATGGGCAATGGTGTAAATAATTACACCACAGCTATAGAGTTAAAACACGAAACACTTTATGTACAATTAAGCAGTAGTGTATTGAGGGAAGAGTTAAGTTATGGCAACGAAAAAATTGTAAGCATGTTAAATGAAGCTATTGGTAAAGATGTTGTTAAAAAACTGGTTTTAAGGTAAATTAATCACTACTATCTTTATTATCAATGACAATTAGTCCTAATCCTATCGTAAATCAATTTCCTATTCCTTGGTCCATGACCATAGCAGAACAAGCTGTACTCCTTGAAACTTTGAAACGTATTAACCCTAAATGCGCAATTGAAATTGGCACATACAATGGTGGAAGCTTACAAGTGATAAGTGAATATTCCGAAAAAGTCTATGCTGTAGATTTAACTCCATCTTTTAGAGATAAACGTTGTAAAGCATTTTCTAATGTAGAATATCTAATTGGCGATTCTAAAAGTATTATTCCTGAATTAGTAGACAAGATTAATCAAAGTGATGAAATTGTTGAATTTATTCTTATAGATGGTGACCACAGTGAAAAAGGGGTTTTAAATGATATTACCAATGTCTTAAAATTAATTCCAAAATCGGCTATTACTATTATACTTCACGATAGTTTTAATCCTGATTGCAGAAAAGGAATTAAAGCCTACAATTATAACTCTAACCTTTATGTGCATTGCGTAGAGTTAGATTATGTTACTGGCGCTTTTAATCATGATGGACTTTACAGAGAAATGTGGGGCGGATTTGCATGCATTCAATTGTTACCGCAAAAAAGAACAACACCTCTTAAAATTTCAGCCTTTCAAGATAATCTCTTTAGCATTACCTATTACAAATCTATTCATTTCTTTAGAAAATTCTTATGGTTTTTAAAACCAATCTATAAAGTTTTCAAAAAAGTATAAACTCCATTTTGATCTTTAATTAATTTATAAAGTTCTCGACTATGCCCAACCTAACAGGTTTTACATTTTTAGATTTGTGAAAATTTGTATAATGCGCGTAATACCATATTATTTTGGTATTTTTAAATTCTCTATAAAACCATTTCATGAAATATTTTAAGCTTATTCTATCGTTAATTTTAACTATAGGTATATTTTTTGCGTTAAATACCAAAATCGGAGCGATTCCTCCAATAGGAAAATTTCTAAATCCTTACACAGGAGTTTGGCAAAATGAAACTGATGAAGCTATATCTGGTGAAGTTTCTATACCTGGATTAAAAGATAAAGTTACTGTACATT